>ERZ1370068.7403-contig-632_pt1 | contig 153317 bp, 218 predicted proteins | sample MGYA00561227_ERZ1370068 | MGnify/ENA primary metagenome ERZ1370068 (study PRJEB38410, sample SAMEA6850437) | metagenome | study: Metagenomic assessment of the ecological functions of the soil: analysis of the soil microbiota associated with the... | reverse complement strand
TTGTACTTCGTTCAGTTACGTATTGCTCTTCAAGAAACACCTCCGTGGCCCGATGGAAAATGCGCGTGTCGAGCGTCGCCAGTTTCATTCGATGTCTGTTCGGCCAATTCGGCCAGATACAGATCGGTAAATTCTCTGCTCGACTGCGCGGCGATTCGTTTGCGGCGAAAAATCGTCCGGGATAAATCGGCAGCGATGCTTCCGGACAAATTCCGAAAGAGCGTTTCGGCAAGGCTGCGGTTCGGCCCGAAATGGAAATGTGTCGCCGCTGCTGATTCGCAAAAGCCCAGTTCGCTAATCGGGCAAGTTGCCGTTTGTTTGCCGCGCAACCAGGCCTCAACCCTGCGCTGGTCTTGATGGTCCCGCCAGATTGCGGCAATCAGCATGTTGACATCAAGGAGGTAAATCACGGCGGAAATTGCTCAAGCGCTTTGAAGATTTCCTCGCGCGAAATCGGCCGGCCGATGGAAAGCAGCGAGTGTTTTCCTTTCCGGCGAATGATCCGAACCTTGTTCCGCGGTTTTGGCTTCGGCCGTTCCATTCGGACCAACACCAGGCGACCGTCGCCTTCCGGCAGAACGTTGACGACGTCGCCGGTGTCAATGCGGGCTTCCTTCCGAGCCTTGGCCGGTATCACCATCTGTCCGCGACCGTAGATTGTTGCATGCATGAATCCACCCTGACGTAAGCAATGCTTACACGCAATAAATTCGGGAAGCGTTACCCGCCAACAACTTCTCCGGCAGCTGCCTTCGCCAGCCGCTTCGTCGGAACGCGCGCAGGCTGTCACAATCATCAATAACTCAGAGTAGAAATTCTTAATTCCGAGGCGATTCAGCGGCGATGATGGAGCGCCGGATCGAGATATCTCTAACTGCTTTTAGACGGAGAAGTCGGCCACAGATTTACACCGATGAAACACAGATTGTCTGTGGAGAACCAAGAATTTGCCTTGGTCAAACAGAACCACGGATTACTCGGATTTCAGGATGACGAACAAAATGCTGCACTAGCAGATTTGGGGTGCGCGGACGTCCGCGTCCGCCATCCGGAGGCACTGTTCCGTGGCGAGCTTTGAAAGCGGCCTTCGACAGTGGCGGGATCGCCGCACTCAAAGGCGTGCTCAAGCATTCGACCTCTGCTCGGCGCGCGAGTCTTGCGCATAGGCGGGCCTGCCAGCATGAGCCTTGGCGTAGGCGGGAAGCTCCCTTTCGGAACTCAGCACTTGTTACGCGACTGATTGTAGATATATACTGCGTTCCCCGATGTTTTGCCCCCGGCATCTCCCGTCGCTTGCGCGCGACCAGCGCAACGCCGCCAGCGCACCGCTTTTCGCCGTGTCGCCGTCTCGCTCCCGCGACTGCGGGACCGTTTCGCCGCTCCAAGGGCTTCACGCTATTGGAGCTTCTCATCGTCGTCGGCATTATTGCTGTGTTGTTTGTGCTACTCGCTCCGGCGTTCACATACATCAAAGGCGGGACCGACGTCACCAGCGCCGCGTATACGATCAAAGACGTGCTCGACACCGCGCGCACCTACGCAAAGGCTAATAATACCTACACCTGGGTTGGATTCTTTGAGGAAGATACGCCGTCGCCACCCACCAGCCCGGCTACCCCTGGCATTGGGCGCGTTGCTCGTCTCGATCGTTGCGTCCAAAGGGTGGCACGATGCTCTATACCGGAAACTTGGGCGAGTCCGTGATCCTCGACCCGACGAGCCCAGCGCCCACTGGATTCAGGTTGGCAAAGCTCGTGAAGGTCGACAACGCCATCTGAAGACCTTCGCGGCTGGTTCAGGGATCCGACGCGACACGTTTCGACACGCGACCTGCGGTCGGCTCAGCCGCCGCACAAATCGGTAACGATGATCACCGGATCAGCACCCCTATCGCTCCTCCAAACCCTGCCCTTACGTTTCATTATCCCCTCGGTAGCTCGGACCTGCTATCGCAGTATAAATTCCAAAAAATAATCCAGTTCAGTCCCGCGGCGAAGGTGTAATCGACAACAGCAACTACACCATGGTCCCGGTCTCTGGAAATAGGGGTTCAGCCAACGCATGGGCACAACTCTGGATACGAACAGCTACAAATCTTGTCGCTATTCAGTTTACCGGTTTCGGCGGGAGCGTTAAAATTTACAGGAAATGATATTCGCCCTCCGGCGGGTCCTACGCGTTTTCCTTGTCGAGGTAACTCTCGCCCTCGGTGTCGCTGCATTCGGTCTGCTTGCCGTCTTCGGTCTGATGCCCATCGGCGTACAGACAAACCGTAACACGACTTCTCAAAGCGCGGCTGCGCAACATCATTGCTGCGGGTTATCAGACTTGCGCACCATCCGGAGCTTATGACAATTTGAAGCCTTATATTGCCGGAGACCAGGGGTTTTGTCTAGTGGCAATTCACGTAGCCTATACCGTCACGACCGGGCACCCCCGCCGAACCCAGTACAGGATCCGGTTTTCCATGCCCGCGATTTGGGATAAGCTTCGCAATCCAACGACGCTTTACTTCGACACGCAAGGGCAGTTCACCACTTCTGCAGTCCGACCTCTCGTTATCGGCTAAACGTGACCTTTCCTCAACGATTGGCATAGCGGAGGTCCAAATCTCCATGGCGCCCTTGTGAAAGTAACCTGGCCAGCAAATGCGATCCCGCAACGCCAAGCGGTTCAGCGGAAATGTTTGCCGCCTTCGACAGGCACTAGCGTGATGAGCGACGACGCCGATCCAATATCTTGTAGAGGCAGCCGTGCCGGCTGCGAACCCAGTGCTGTGCAGGCGCACGCCTGCCGCTACGGGTTGCCGATCACGTATCACTGATCACCGATCACGCGTTCAGTCGCGACGGCGAACGAACGCCTTCTATGGCGGAACTCCTCGTTAGCATGGGCGTCCTCGTGTTACTAGTTCTGCTTTTCACGCAGACTTCTTAACAGCGTCGCAACTATCACCGCCCTCGGATCACAAGCGAATGGACGCGGACTCAGAAGCGCGGCAAGTCTTCTCGGACCGTATGGCCTTCGATTTCGCGCGAAGATGGTGAAACGCACCGACGTCGATTATTACGTGAAAGATCGCTACCCAGCCAGACTAACGAACGATCAAATAGCCTTCTACAGTGCTGTGCCGGGTTATTATCCATCGACCGGCGCCCAGAGCCCGCTCTCGCTTGTCGCTTATCGGGTAAATTCCAACTCGACTTCCATCGGCTCATACAACAAACTGGAGCGACTAGCGTAAAGGTCTCGTTTGGAACGGTGTCTCCACAACTAGACACACCAGCGGTTTTCCTGCCTCTCACGATTACAGCAATGCTGGCCGTATGCAACGCAACTCAGGATTAAGATCCTCGTACTGAAGTGATCGGCCCGAACGTTTTCCGGTTTGAATATTACTATCTGCTAACAAGTGGACTTTCAACTGACGGTTCCATGTTTCGGAGCGGGTTGCACGCTAAACGGTTGGCAGGACATCGCGGCGATTGTGGTGGACATCGCGGTGATTGATCCGAAGAGCAAAGGCGCTGCTTCATACCGATGATCCGACCGATTGCAACTCTCGAGGCTGGAACCGACGGTCAAGTGGCAAGCGACCCGTGCTGATTGACTGGCGAAACACTAGCCGCGCACGGCTGCCCACCAGACCCAGACCATGGAAGTACACCAGGTCTGTTACTGGCGCAATGGCGTGCGGCCCTTGATGCAAATACAGTAGCTTGCCGCGCCCGGCGATTTCCGGTATTCGGGTGCATGAACGCTATTTTTATCTTAATCAGTGAGGCCACTCATGCCCGCTTCTCCTTTGCTCAGCCGATCCTCTAACAAGGCCGCTGCGCTTATTATTGTTCTCGCATTCGTTGTGCTTTTGACAGGGTTGGCCCTGGCTTACTTCTCGCGCACCACCACCGACAGGCAACTGGCCCACTCGAGCTATAACGATACCTCGGCCGATCTTCTGGCCCGCAGCGCGCTGGATATTGTGGTCGGCGATTTTAAACAGGAAATCGTTAATGGCTCCACGGCCCAACATCTGTAAGCGGCACCACCATCTACGTCCCGAGCTCGACGCGCTAACGTTGTGCCTCAACGAAACGTCCAGCTGAAATGTCCAGCCAACTTAATGACGTATTAGCCGTGCGTGGTGATCCGGGATTGCCGCACCCGCCGTTGGCTAGCCGCGCTTCGGCTGTAAATTCCACTAACGACCCATCGGCGAATGGCCGCTCCATCAGCACCACGCGCTGGAACAAGCATTGTTTGATCCCGGCGGGAGCCGGCTGCCACTATTGATAATCCTCAGCCCAATACCGAGCTTCACTCCTCCAGACTGGGTGATCGTAACGCGGGCCGGCCCAACTCCCTTTGACGTCGTGGGATCCGACGCTGGCCGATGCCAATCGTAATAACTAATTATGCGATTGGCCGTTATGCCTATGCTGTTTATGATGAGGGTGGTTTGCTCGACATCAATGTCGCGGGATTTTATCCTCCAAGCCCCGCAACTCCTATACCAGAGTGGCTAACTGGATGTCGGAAGGAAAGGGGTTCCGGTTTTGGCTGATCTGGTCGGTCTTCTCCCGACTCGGGCTCTGGGAATCCCAGTCAGAACGAGCTCGTAGGATTTAGGAACTATGCCACGACCGGGCAGAATAACGTCTCAGGCTTCAATTTCCTCTTCACCTAACAGTGCGGTTGACAAGTTTGTCACTTACTTCCTTGGCAGTCCTGCTTACCCGTGTCCAATCCTAAGGTTGGCATCAACAGAGACTTTGGAGTCGTTAATAACGCCGCTCACCCGACTCAGGACACGAACAGACCAAAGTTTCATCACTCGTGCTGAGCTGATCAATTTTTATCCCGTAACACCGGCATATCAGACGCAAACCAGCTGCTATTACTGCAATATCTGGGCACCTTCTCGCGAGAGCAAAACAAACCAACCTTACCACTGACCCCGGCTTGGCCCTTGTCCCAGGGTTGTATTGCCGCAAAGATTCTATCTTGGTAATCTGAATTTGGTTGTATATCCGAGTCCAACGCCAACGCCGATTGTAACTCAACACCCACAGCTACGCCCACGCTTAACACCTACTATCCGGACCGCCCTTGGCTTGCAGTTCGTCAGCGCCGCTACGCCAACGCGCCGTGCGGCGCTCCAACGCCAACGGCACCAACTCGGTCCGTGTGATAGCCAGGTTCGTTGGAAGTATGTGGGCAACCAGGATCCTACCTAACACCACACCCTTGTCAGCTATTCCTGCGTTTCCCAGCGACCTCACCACCCTGGAGTTTTTTCAGTATATAAATTATGCGCTTTTCGGTGTTACCGGCGATGACTTCTCAACACATTCCTTATACGCTTGGGATCGGGGCCGCTCTAATCGATGTGTATGATGCAGACGGGACCATCGACCTGATCGGTCACAATGTGAACGCGCTCATTACCGGAATCTACTATGGCACACCGACACCACACCTACGCCGACACCTGCGACCCCATAACAACCGCCTGCCTCGGTGTATGGAGCGGAGCAAGATGCAAATTGGGTCGGCGGCGGTTTGGTATGTGTCTCCGTCCGGCATATCACCGCCTCCACCAACACCCCAGCCAATGGTCACCAGCATTCATCCCGCCGCTTAACAACACCTTCCGCAGCGTGGGAGAGTTTGGTTGGGCCTACAGCATCCTTAACGCCGCTAACAATCGCAACACCAGTGGCAGCCCCTAATTTTGTCATCGATTTTAAGGACCCGTAATCCAAACAGCGACCCTATCCACCATTCTGATCGACCCACAACCCTGACCCCGCTCTCCTTGATTTCTTCACCTTCAATAGCGCCCAGTGTCCGCTCTGGAATCGTTAGTCTCAACACCCGGCAAGCTCCAGTGATCGCCGCACTTCTCAAATCGGCGAACTACCAGGGAACGGGGCAGCCTGCTTCCTCTCAGTCCACCTCAGGCGACGGCAGCGGCGACCAGCATTGTGAACGATCGACGAACGTGCAGATGCAAGCCCGCAATGAGCCGGGCTGACATCGCCCGCTTGGCGAGCGTGGTGACCTCATCTCCCTTCAACGTCACCCTGACAGCCAACCAAGACATCAAAGACACCTTTGCGCGGGTGTTCTCCGAGCTCACACAGACGCGGACCTGGGGCCTGCTCATCGACGTGGTCGCGCAGACGGGCCACTACAAACCCAATGCTACCAGGCCTTCAAAACGATTTCATCGTGGAAGGCGAAAAACGCTATTGGCTTCACATCGCCATCGATCGCTTTGACGGAACGGTCGTCGGTCACACAGCTCGAGGAAGTAACTGAGTAGGCTGCCGCCGCTGGCGGCTGACCACGGGACAACGAGACTACGGACTACAGACCACTCGGCTTCGTCCCGCAGTGGCGGGACTTCCGCCTTCGCGCGAGGCTCCGGCGGAAGAAGACGGCGTGACAAGTAAGCTGATAGCTAATAGTGGCTTGGCGTCAGAAGCTTGATCCGCTAGGCCGGTTGGATGCCAACGATCCTTCGTGAACGCGGGTATCGCTTTTCTTTTACGCGGATGACAGGTTACCGGTTGGATGTGGCTACGAACTCTTCTTTGTCAATTATGTGCCCAGTACTCAAAATTTGGATGTCGGCAATGTCACTAGTCGAAACGTGACTGGGCTGATCTGCGAATACGACCTATTCTTACCGATTACGCGCCTACAACGGCAACGGCATCGAGCCCAAATTCCAACGTCATCAAGGTAAAGACGAAACCTCACTGAGACAGCTTTAGTCGAGAACCGCTCTTCCCAACAATAACGCGACGCAGACAACCTTGTCTCCGAGCCTACGATTCCAGGGCAAATTGTAGAGCACCCGCTTGCGTTTGCCGGACAGGCAGAAAACAAGCCGGTAGGCGGGCTGTTTCACAGGAAGTGCTGATGAGATCTGCCGCAATTCTTTGGTAGGGCGCGTCACAGCTTGTCCTGAGCGAAGCCGAATGGGTGCGCGCCGTTCGCGTGATTTCCTCCGGCGTGCAGAGGACTGCCCGCCCCTACCAATGCTCGTTTGCTTTCGTCGGTAGGGCGGCGTGTCACGAGCTTGCCCTGCCACGCCGGAGCTGAGCGAAGGCGGGAGCCAGGTCGAACGGGTGCGCGCCGTCCCAGGCATCGAATCATCCTTGACATGGTCGGGTTTGTTGAGAAACTCCGAGTCCATTCAAATAGATCTGAATCCGGCATAGGACGCTTCCCCCGCGAGCTCCGTCTCGTTTCAGAACTGCGGTCACCAGGGTGAACCAGCGGGGAAAAGAAGAAATCCCAAACTATCCATCAGCTGATTCAATCCAGATCACTGCTCAGGTGTTTTCTCGAAGCATTCTCAAAATTTTCGAGAACTCCGCCCCAGATTCCGGAGAACATCCGTGAGGCACAGAACCAGCCTCTAAAATTATGAAAACGAAAAGCAAAATCAGCGGTTACATCATTCGCGGCGCTGTAGCCGCGATATTCTTTCGGGTCGGCGGTGCTCGCCGTGGTCTTCTCATTGCACGCGACAAACACCATCACCGTCACGAACCCAAACTACGATCAGCGGGGGCTGGGTTTTGCAAGGGTCGTGAATGACCGCATTGATATAGGTTCGTTCGAGGTCTCACCGACGTCCAACTGTGTCCAGACCATGTATGGCGGTAATGGTAATGGTGCATTGAATCGCGGCGCGCTGATAACCATTAATCAAAACAAATGGCAGCGGCACAGTGGTCGGCACGCCTGTTGGAGGGTGGGCTTGCCCGGGATTGCCTTCCATCCCGATGGCCGCCTCTTTGCCTCGACCATAGCAGGGTCTGGCAGCACTAGCACGCTCATCCAAGTCAATCCGGATACCGGCGCCTTGATTGCCACGATTGGCCCGGATTACCGACAACGGAACGCCGATCAGTATCGGCGATCTTAGCTTCCAGCCGGGCACCGGCGTGCTCTACGGCATAGGCTCGATGGGTGTTGGAGGCTTTTGTACACCATCAACATCAGCACGGCCGTTGCGACGTTCATAGGCGACACCGGTGCGGGCGCAGGCGGAGGTCTCGGTTTTGCTCCCAACGGCACGCTTTATCAAACGTCGTTCAATTCCCTTCAGGATTGCCCATCTCTGAACACCATCTCGCCTGTTGATGCCCACCGCATCACCACCGTGCCGGTGGACAAATTTTATGATGGTCTCGGTGTGCGCTACGACGGCGTTCTGTTCGCGACGCCTGGGGCCAGTGACGAGGTTGACACCATCGACCCCGTAAATGGCGCGATCACATTCATCGGAAACACCGGCCAGGGGAACCTCAGCGACGTGGCCTTCCGGCTTTACCGGGTCCTGTCCGACACCGACACCCACGCCTACACCTACGGCCTCGCCTACGCCTACGTCTACGTGCCCGGTAGGCGATTATACGGTTACCATCGCCAGCGGCGCCATCGTGCCCGGCACCACGGACACTGGCAACCACGACGATGACGGCATCACCAACATCGCCTTGCCCTTCCCGGTCACTTTCTACGACCAGACCTTTACTTCGGTCAATATCTCATCAAACGGCAACCTGCAGTTCACGAGCATCTAACCCCGCGTTCAATAACGTTTGCCTGCCCACTTGCAGCATGGGCAACCTGATTGCCCCGTATTGGGACGATCTGTATGATTTTGACGCACGCGCACGGCCAGGGTGTATTCACTTCGATAAGTGGACCGCGCCTAATCGCATCTTCAACATCGAGTTCCGGGAACAGTTCTGCTGTTTCGATGGGCCACCGATCCTCGATTTCGAAGTGCGCCTTCACGAGAATACGCCGAACTTCGAGATCATATACGGCAACCTGACGGGAAACCTGGGCGACGACGCCACCGTAGGTGCGCAACGCGACACCGGCTCGCACTTCACTCAGTTTGAGTGCAACACGGGCGGGCTCCTTCAAGGCTTGCAATTCAACTTCACCTACACTGGCGGCGTCTGCGCGTCGCCCACGCCAACATCTTCGCCGACAGCCACAGCCACAGCCACGGCCACATTCACGCCGACTGCAACGGCGACGTCTACCCTACACCCACTGCAACGGCAACAGCTACGTTCACGCCGACGCCCACGCCAACGGCTACAGCTACATTTACGCCAACGGCTACGGCTACATTTACGCCTACAGCAACCGCAGCATTCACCCCTACGGCTACCGCGCGACGGCAACATTTACGCCTACACCGACTCCTACAGCGACGTTTACGCCCACGCCTACAGCTACAGCCACCTTCACGCCTACTGCTACGGCCACGTTCACGCCTACTGCTACCGCCACACTCACGCCGACAGCCACGCCACGGCAACTCAGCCTCCTCCAACGGCCACCGCCACATTTACGCCTACACCGACTGCTACAGCGACAGTTCACGCCCTACCGCGACAGCCACCTTCACGCCTACCGCTACGGCCACACTTCACGCCTACTGCTACCGCCACACTCACGCCGACAGCCACGGCCACGGCAACTCAGCCTCCAACGGCCACGGCCACATTTACGCCTACACCGACTGCTACAGCGACATTCACGCCTACCGCGACAGCCACCTTCACGCCTACTGCTACGGCCACGTTCACGCCTACTGCTACGGCCCACGGCCACCCCACTCTACGGCCACGCCACGCCCTACCCACCTGCCATCACGCAGCCACCGGCAACTCAGCCTCTCCTCCAACGGCCACACCTGGCCAACATTTACGCCTACACCGACTGCTACAGCGACATTCACGCCTCACCGCGACAGCCACCTTCACGCCTACTGCTACCGCCACACGCTCTCACGCCGACAGCCACGGCCACGGCAACTCAGCCTCCTCCAACGGCCACGGCCACATTTACGCTCACACCGACTGCTACAGCGACATTCACGCCTACCGCGACGAGCCACGCCTTCACGCCTACTGCTACCGCCACACTCACGCCGACAGCCACGGCCACGGCAACTCAGCCTCCTCAACGGCCACAGCCACATTTACGCCTACACCGACTGCTACAGCGACCATTCACGCCTACCGCGACAGCCACCTTCACGCCTACTGCTACGGCCACAGCCACAGCGACAGCTACGGCTACGGTTTCCGCTACCGCCACAGCTACACCTACAGCAACCGCGACATCAACACCAACAGCTACTACCTACACCTACAGCCACAGCGACGGCGACGGTGAGTCAGATCACGGTGGATGGAACCAAGTGCGACAAGTTCTCGAACGGCACGGCAACCACCCTCGACACCGTCACTTACAAAGTCGACAACCATGGCAAGACCAAGGATGTGAAGCCGCCTAAATTCATATACTGGGTGAAAGTGACGGCAGCGGCAGGCAGCAACACGTTTGTGATCGATCAATTGATTACCACCGGCAACTTTAACACGCAATTCAAGCTCGATGGCGGCGGGAATGTGTTCAAGGGATCGGACTGCAAACCGGCCAAGGATGTGCACATGAGGCAAGACACGACCAACGGCACCAACAGCACGGTCACCGTGACGTTCAACGCCCAGCAAGCGGGCGTTTATTACATTGCGGTGAAGTTCCAGACCGGGAACGTTGGTGGCGATCCCGCCCCTGCGCCCGGCACAACCGTTCACTACGATTTTTCGACCACCGGCGTGCCCGGCTCGACCAGCAGCGTTGATCTTGTCAAGCAGTAAGGAGCAGCAGCGACCGCCATTCTTCAGGTTCGGCCAGTCTGGCAAGGACGCCAAGTCTTCCAACGCCGTTGTATCGCCCGTGATCACAGAAACCGGTTAGAGCGAAGTATCTCGCTCTGCTTCTCCGGAGTATGTCGAAGACGACGCGGAGGCGTTCTTCCGGAATTATCGGCAAAAAAGCCAAATAAAGAGACTTCACAAGCGCCCAACAACACACTATAAATCCGCTCGGCGAATATGGAACGCCCCTATATTTTACTCGTCGCCCCAGTCGTATGTGCCCTGGTAAATTGGCTGCCAAATGACCTGTCTGCTGAGGATCTCGCAGAAGCAAAGGTTACTCAGGTAGTGCAGGACGTTAAAGTGGTACCATCCGGTGCAGCGGCGCGCCCGGTGGCGGTCAACGAGACTGTTCGCCAGGGCAACGCCGTGCAAACCGGGAGCCAGTCCAGGAGCGAGCTGACGTTTAGAGATCGAAACGATCACGCGTTTGGGCGAGAAAACTATTTACAACATAGGAGGCGGGCGAACGATCGAGCTGGGCAGCGGACAGTTCTTGCTGTATGTGCCAAAGAAAGCCGGCGGCGCACAAGGTCAAGATGGGTCCGGTCACGGCAGCAATTACTGGCACAACGGTATTCGGCAACGTCTATCCGAACGGAATTGTCGAATTTATGGTGCTCGAAGGATCGGCGTGCCTCCACCTGGACAGCGTGGGCCAAAGTTTGCAGGTCATGGGAGGTCAAATGGTAGTTTACGATCCGATCTACAGGAGATTGGAGGACCCGGTTTATGTTGATCTTCAACAGCAACTCTCTTCTCCTCTTGTTCGAGACTTTCGGCCATTGCCCAGTGCGGGGCTGATTAACGGAGGAAATTCAAAGTCAGCATCAAGTTGCGGCCCCGAATGGCGATTTGGACCAGGCGGTCAGAGCAGCGGGAGCGGCCAGCATCGAGAGCGCCACGCCGGACCAATTTATGGCAGCATTTAGTTCGCTCCTCGTTCGTTACCCTCCGAGCCAGCGTCGCACGCTTGTAGCCGGAGCGGTGAGAGCCCGTCCTGATCTTGCAGACAGGATCCAAGCTGCGGCGAGGAGGGTGCAGCCAGCGCATGGGGCTACTACGGGAAAGACGCAAAAGATTATAAAGATTATAAAGAGTATAAGGCAAGTGAAATTGCAGCGCCGTGTCCGCCGTCATAATCAACCCGTGATCCCGTTCATACCCACTCCGCTCACGCCACAAGTTAATTCGCCTGAAAAGCCGCCGGACAACGGCTAGAAGCGGCGGATAAGCGAGAGCAGTCAGTCATCGAACCTGAGTCTTGTCGTTGCGTTGACAACCAAAATGGAACCGTTACGGTTCCGCAATGGCGACCATTACGTTGAAGAACATTCCGGCAGAATTGCACCGGGAACTCAAGAAACGCGCAGAGGAACATCATCGCAGCCTGAACAAGGAAATAATCGCGACGTTAAAGAGCGCGGCCAGCGGAACCATCCGGCTTGACCCGACAAAGCTGGAAGAATCCGTTCGTCAGGCCAGGGCTCTGTTTCGCCGCCCGATCACTGCGCGAGAGATCGATCGGTGGAAACGCAAAGGTCGATTGTAACCGCCGGCGCGCAAATGTGATTTGCGTCGATACAAATATCATCTGTTACCGCTACATGGCTTCGCCGTTTTCGGCGGCCGCCGACGCGGCTTGGGCGAAAGACGCGGATTGGATCGTGCCGATTCTGTGGCGTTCGGAGTTTCGGAACGCGCTGACCGGATCGATACGACGACGGTCGTTAACCGTTGAAGAGGCAATCGCCATCGCGAATCTCGCCGAGGCCATGCTGGATCGAAAGGAGTTCACGGTTTCGACCTCGGCGGTTCTTCAACTCGTTTCGAGATCGAATTGCTCAGCTTATGACTGTGAATTCGTCGCGCTGGCGCATGCGAACGGAGTTCGGTTGTTGACTGTCGATCGCCAGATCCTGCACGAATTTCCAGAGGTCGCCATTTCGTTGAACAAATTCGTGCGAGACTGAGCTTCGAGTTCGCGACACCGGTTTCGAGTTTAGCCGTTAGGTTCTGCGCCGATCATCGGCAGGATTGATTGCGGCTGAGCACGCCTGCCTCTACAGTTTGCCCCTTATGGCCTACAAAGATGTTGCTCCGCCCGCGGGCGAAAAATTACCAGAACCGACAGATTGAATGTGCCGGATCAACCGATCATTCCTTTCATTCGCGGAGACGGGACCGGGCCGGATATCTGGGCGGCGAGTGTGCGCGTGTTCGATGCGGCAGTCGAAAAGGCATATGGCGGCAGGAAGAAAATCGCGTGGTTCGAAGTTTTCGCCGGTCAAGCAGCGAAGGACAAGTTCGATGAATGGCTGCCGGACGACACGGTGGAAGCGTTCCGCGAGTATCTGGTCGGCATCAAAGGACCGCTGACCACGCCGGTGGGCGGCGGCATTCGCTCGCTCAACGTTGCGCTGCGGCAGTTGCTCGATCTTTTCGTTTGCCTCCGGCCAATTCAGTATTTCAAAGGCGTCCCCTCGCCCGTCAAACATCCGGAAAAAGTGAACATGGTGATCTTCCGCGAAAACACGGAAGACATTTACGCCGGAATCGAATACGCCGCCGGCACGCCTGAGGCGCAAAAGATTCTCGATTTTCTGCAAAAGGAATTTCCGAAGCAGTTCGACAAAATTCGTTTCGGCACGAAAGAAAAAGCGAAGACGTTTTGGAAGATGGTCGGCGCGCCAGAGAAGCGATGACGTGTGTGTAGGAATCGGGATCAAACCGGTCAGTTATTCAGGCAGTGTGCGACTGATTCACAGCGCGATTTCGTACGCGATTCAAAACCGGCGCAAGAGCGTGACGCTGGTTCACAAGGGCAACATCATGAAATTTACCGAGGGCGCATTTCGCGATTGGGGTTATGAAATCGCAAAAAATATTTTGGCGCGGAAGAATTCGACGGCGGGCCGTGGTGCAGAATTCCGATGGGAAAACCGGGTGCCGGAATTGTGATCAAGGACGCGATTGCCGACATCACGCTCCAGCAGGTGTTGACGCGGCCGGAAGATTTCGACGTTATCGCCACGCTAAATTTGAATGGCGATTACCTGAGCGACGCGCTCGCCGCGCAAGTGGGCGGAATCGGCATCGCGCCCGGAGGAAATATCAATTACATCACCGGCCACGCCGTTTTCGAAGCTACGCATGGCACCGCGCCGAAATACGCGAACCAGGACAAGGTGAATCCCGGCTCGGTGATTCTTTCCGGTGAAATGATGTTCCGTTACATGGGCTGGACGGAAGCCGCCGATCTGATTCTCAAAGGATTGAGCGGCGCGATCGAAAGCAAACGCGTCACGTATGATTTCGCGCGCTTGATGGACGGCGCGACCGAGATCAAGTGCTCGCAGTTCGGGGATAACGTGATCGAGCATATGTGATCGCTCGCGGCGCAGCGAAATGACGAAATCCGAATGTCGAAGCCGAAATGACAGCCTGACGCGAACGAGCGTTTCTCATTCGTGATTCCAGACCATAGCCTGTCATGTTGAGCGACGAAACATCTCGACTTTCTCTGACGCCTCGACGACAAGATCAGAGATTCTTCGCATCGATCAGAATGACAGTGTCGAGTTGTTTCATGTTCGACCATTCGTCATTCATTCGTCATTCGTCATTCGTCATTCGTCATTGTCTGCTCTGCGTTCGCAGCCGGCATCGGCACCGCCTTCGCCGAGAAGCGCAACATCACCGAAAAAGATCTTTGGGATTTTGTCTGGATCGGTGATCCGCAGGTGTCGCCGGATGGCTCGCGCGTTGCATTTGTGCGCGTCACCGTCAACGAGAAGAAAGAAGGCTATAACACTTCCATTTGGTCGGTGCCCGTGGCGGGCGGCGAAGCGCCGCGTCAACTGACAAAAGGCGATCACGACACCACGCCGCGCTGGTCACCGGACGGAAAATTCCTGCTGTTCCTGCGCTCGACCGAAAAAGATGGCAAGCCTGAACCGCCACAACTCGCAATGCTGCCGATGGCCGGCGGCGATTCCTTTGTCTTTACCGATTTGCCGAGAGGCGCTGGCAGTCCGGTCTGGGCGCCAGACGGAAAAACATCGCGTTCACAAGCGATACGAACGCGGAGGACCTTGCGAAACAGGAAAAGAAAAAAGCGAGGAACAGTCTAAGAACCTGGCCGCTAGCGAAACCCGGCCACGGTCACCGCCGCAGCAAGGCTACGGCGGCAACGTCGCGGCGACGCGGCAACGCGCAGCTACAGATGAGCACGAGAGCGACGTGCGCGTGATCACGCGCGCGGTCTATCGACAAGACAACGAAGGTTACATCGATCCAAAGCATCCGGCTCATATCTGGATCGTGACCGCGCCGCGCAGCGCCGAAGAGAAAGTGAAACCGCGCCAGCTCACTACCGGCCGCTTCGATGAAGACAACGCGATTTGGTCGAAGGACGGCTCGCAAATTTATTTCACTTCGAGCCGGATCGACGAACCGTATTACGAACTGCCGAGAACAGATCTTTACTCCGTGCCGGCAGCCGGCGGCAAACCGTATCAAGATCACAACGATCGATCTCAACACGCAATTCGGACCGGGCGGAGGCGCGTTGTCTCTCAGTCCCGACGGCAAACAGGTCGCATTCGTCGCCGCGACCAACCAGCCGATCAACTCATATACGGAGCCAGATCTGTGGGTCCTCGATCTCTCGCCGAACGCAAAACCACGGAACATCACCGCGAATTTTGATTTCGACATCGATGGTTTCGTTATCGGAGACAGCTCGTCGCCGCGGGCCGGCGGACCAAACAAACCGATCTGGACTGCCAGATGGAAAAGGGCTCATCGCAGTTTATTCCAAGGAAGGAAAGCGAAATCTCGGGCTGTTTGACGCAACTGTAGCCGGGGACGCGACCCCGGTAAAAGCAGCACAGTGCAAGATCTCACTTCCGGAAATCACGGCGTGATGAGTTTTCGCGCGACGCCTGATGCTTCGAAGCTGGTCTATGTCGTATCGACGCCGACTCGCGTTAACGATCTTTTTGTTCTCGATCGCGCAACTCCTGGTGCAGCACCGAAGCAGTTAACGAATGTGAATGACGAGCTGTTATCGAAATTGAATCTCACCGAGCCGGAAGAGATTTGAGTACGACAGTTTCGACGGCAAACGCATACAGGCATGGTTGCAAAAGCCGCCAGATTTCGATGCGCATAAAAATATCCGCTGATTCTGAACATTCACGGCGGACCGCACGTTGCCTACGGCGACATTTTCGTTCATGAATTTCAGTGGATGGCAGCGAAGGGTTACGTGGTGCTCTACCCGAATCCGCGCGGCAGCACGAGTTACGGCCAGGAATTTGGCAACGTGATTCAGTATCGTTATCCAGGCGACGATTACAAAGATCTGATGGCCGGCGTCGATGAGGTGATAAAACGCGGCTACATCGACGACAAAAAACTTGGTGTCACCGGCGGAAGCGGCGGCGGATTGCTGACGAACTGGGTGGTTGGACAAACCGGGCGCTTTGCTGCAGCCGTCTCGCAGCGCGATATCGCCAGCTGGGAAAACTGGTGGTACACGGGAGACTTCACGCTCTTCCAGCCGAATTGGTTTCGAGCGCCGCCATTCGAAGATCCGGACGAGTATCGGGCGCGGTCACCGATCAGTTACATCAACAATGTGAAGACGCCGATGATGTTTATCCTCGGGGAAGCAGACTATCGCACGCCGCCCGGCGCAGGCGGCGAGCAAATGTTTCGTGCGTTGAAGTTCCGCAAGATTCCAACCGTGATGGTGCGTTTCCCTAACGAGTCTCACGAGCTTTCCCGCTCCGGCCAGCCGTGGCATCGCGTCGAGCGGTTGCAGCATATTGTCGGCTGGTTTGACCACTGGCTGATGGAGGTTCCGAAGCCGGAATACGAAATTACATCGGAGGAAGAGGTGCCGGTGAAACCGCGCCAAGCCGAAAAACCTCCGAAGTAATCCTACGCTGTAGGGCGTCTGTGTCAGACGCCATCCAAGCTTAGTGGAAATCGTGCGATTCACTCCCGACGAGTCTTTCGTGAACGAGCGGTTTAATATCTCGCGCTTTGATCAAGACAACGCCGTCTGAATTCTGCACCTGGCCTTCGATGAGAAGAAAGGCTTCTTCAGTGATCACCAGCCGGAAGCGTTCGAACAAGTCTGGATCGACAATTGCGTTGGAAACGCCGGTCTCGTCTTCGAGACTGATAAAAACAAATCCTTTCGCCGTGCCGGGACGCTGACGGCAAATGACGTTGCCGGCGATCTGAATCGTCGAACCGTGTCGCGCCTGAACGAGGTCGATCGCACGCCAAATGTTTGGCAACTTTTCCCGCAAGAGTTTCATGGGATGCGGTCCGGTGGTCAGATTCATGGTTTCGTAATCCGCTTTCACGCGTTCGGGTAACGTCATCGGCGTCGAGGGGCGATCAGTCTGGGAGCGCACGCCTCTGGCGTGCTGGCGGACGCATCCTGCGTTCGCGAACTTTAAAGAGTGTTTCGGCAGAATGCCGCAAGTCCGAGCCGGACTGGCATTAGCACGCTGCAAGCGTGCGCTCCCCAACAAGATCGTCGTGCAGCGTCTCTTCCACGCTTCCACATCGCAGCGCGGCGATGTTCGGCAAAACAATTGAGCGCGCCCAGTTCAGCCAAGGCGCGCAATTCGTTCTTTCGCGAACGGCACATGCCGCTTCAAATCGTCCAGCGATTCGAATGGTCGATCTTGCCGTTGCCTAACGAGCTCTTCAGCGTGTTCCTGGCGCAATCCGTTTACGACGCAAAATCCGAGACGCACCGTGTTGTCATCGACAACCGTGCAATGCCAATCGGATTGCAACACGCAAACCGGTTTGATGTTTACACCGTGCCGCTGCGCATCCTTCACAATCGTTGCCGGCGTGTAAAAGCCCATCGGCTGATTGTTCAATGAGGCTTGCGTAAAATTCCGGTGCGCGATGCACTTTTAAATACGCGCTGCCATAAGCCAGAATCGCGAAGCTGATCGCATGCGATTCGGGAAAGCCGTAAAGCGCAAACGACGAAATGGACTGAATGATTTTGTCGATCTTGTCGGGAGCGATGCCTTTGCGTTCCATGGCCGCGCGGAGTTTCACGCTCACTTTGCGCATCCGTTCTTCGGATCGATGAAAGCTCAACGCGCGCCGTAATTCCTCCGCTTCGTTACCGGAAAAATCGGCCATGATCATGGCGATCTTGAGCATTTGTTCCTGGAACAACGGCACACCGAGTGTGCGTTCGAGCACCGGCTTCAGGCGATCGTCGAAATAGGTCACCGGCTCTTTACCAGCGCGCGCGCGCCAGATACGGATGCACCATGTCGCCCTGGATCGGTCCGGGCCGGATGATTGCGACTTCGATCACGACGTCGTAAAAACATTTCGGTTTCATCCGCGGCAACGTGGCCATTTGCGCGCGGCTCTCGATTTGAAACACGCCGATCGTGTCGGCGTGCTGCATGATGTCGAACGTCTTCTCGTCGTTTTTCGGAATATGAGCCAGATCGAGTGGTCGCCCGCGTTCGCGGCACAATTCAAACGCGTCCTGCATCACCGACATCATGCCGAGGCCTAACAAGTCCACTTTGACGATGCCGAGGTCTTCGCAATCGTCCTTGTCCCATTGCGCGACGACGCGGCCCGGCATTGACGCATTTTCCAGCGGCACGAACGAGCTGAGTTTGTTCTGGCAGATGATCATGCCGCCGGAATGCTGGCCCAGGTGGCGCGGCAAACCGTAAATCGCGCGATACAGCCGGATGAATGCCGGCATCCGCGGATGATGTTTCGGCAGACCGGCGGCTTCGATCTGCGCTTCCAATTCCATCGTGTGCGGGAAATCGCCGCTGGCAAACAGGTGCGAGAACCGGTCGATAATGCTCGGCGAAAAATTGAGCGCTTTGCCGATCTCACGCGCGGCGCTGCGCCCACGATACGTGATCACGTTCGCGGTCATGGCTGCGCCGTGTTTGCCGTAACGCCGATAAATTTCCTGGATCACTGCTTCCCGCCGATCGCCGCTGGGAAGATCAAGATCAATATCCGGCCAGCCTTTGCGGCTCTCGTTGAGGAATCGTTCGAACACGAGATGATTTTCCACCGGATCGACCGGCGTGATCCCGAGGCAATAACAAACGGCGCTGTTGGCGGCGCTGCCGCGGCCCTGGACCATGATGTTGTGTTCACGGCAGAAATTGATGATGTCCCAAACGATCAGGAAATAGCCGGGAAACCGAGCTTGCTTATCAGCGCAAGCTCTTCTTCGATCTGACGCTTCACTTTCGGGCTGATCGCGGCGTAACGCTGTTGCGCACCGAACCAGACGATGGTGCGCAAAAATGAATCCATGCTGTGTCCAGCCGGCACCGGGTATTCGGGAAATTCGTAGCCGATATTTTCGAGAGAAAATGTGAGCCGCTCAGCCAGGCGCGATGTGTTCTCAATTGCTTCCGGCAAATCTGCGAAAATTGCGCGCATTTCGCGATCGCTCTTCAGATGGCGTTCGGCATTTTGCGTGAGCAATTTGCCGGCGGCATCAAGATGCGTGTGTTCGCGAATACAGGTGAAAACATCCAGGACTTCGCGTCCGTACGGCTTGGCGTATTGCACACCGTTTGTAGCGACGAGCGGCAATCGATGCGCGCGCGCCAGATCGATCAGTTCTCGATTAATGCGTTCTTCGCCGCGAATGAAATGGCGCTGAAGTTCAACGAAAACGTTTTCGCGGCCGAACGCGTCGATTAAAAATTGAGCGCGGTCTGCGAATTCTGGGAGCGCACGCTTGCGCGTGCTGGCGATGCATTCTGCATCGCGAACTTTCTTGACGCAATCTGGCTGTGAACTGCTTCTGAAGAGTTCGTTTCGGCAGAATGCCGAAACCAGCACGCTGCGAAGCGCTGCGCTCCCAGAAATGCCACCAAGCCGTCGGCGAATTCCGGCAGCTCATCCCATTGCACTGCGCATTTGCCTTTTTCGCTGCGCAGATGGGCCTGGGTCAGCAGTTCGCACAAGTTTTTGTAGCCGGTGCGATTTTCCACCAGCACCGGCAGAATGCTGCCGTCTTCCATTGACAATTCAGCGCCAATGATTGGCCGGACGCCGTGCTCACGCGCAGCGACGGAAAATCGTTGCGCGCCGTACACGCCATTGCGATCGAGCAACGCGATCGCCGGCATTTCCAGTTCCGCTGCGACCTCCGCTAATTGCTCGGGGAAAGATCCGCCGCGCAAAAGCTGAACGCGCTGCATGCATGAAGCTCGATGTAAGACATGCAGTCATCCTGAGCGAAGTCGAGGATCCCGCAGCGATGCCTCAGTCATACTCAGCGGCTCCATTCGACGTTCGCTGCGCTCGCTCAGAATGACGGCGTCCTTAGTCATACACGCCGTCGATTTTCCAAACGCCGTCACGTTCGTGCGCGCGAACTAATTCACCATTTTGCAATTGCAGATCCCACTCGGCGCGCGCCCACGATTTTTCGTCCCACCAATTTCCGGAAAGCAAATACGGGCCGCGTTGCATCGATTATCTTTCCAGACATTTCCGCGCTACGAACGTGCGCCGGTGTATCTTCATCCTGCAAGACAGACGCAGACACTGCCGGCCGAAAGCGGCGCAGCGCTGCATGTAGCGGTGCGCTGTCCTCAGCGCATGGCAGTCCGGATCGGACTCGCGGTTTACTCCGCTGCGGGACAGCTGGACTCTACAGCAGCCCACGAAAACGGCTGCATGCGAAATGCATCGGGGCGATGCGTCTCTTCCAGAACTGGTGTGCCGATCCGATCGCCGCCCAGAAGAGCGGTCAAACGGGCGAGTGTTTCTGAAAGTTGATGCGGATTGCGCAATGTCGTTTCAAATAATCCGAATTGTTCCCCGGCAGGTTTGATCGGCTCTGCGCTCAGCGCGACGGCAACGATCGGATGCTCAGATCGAAAATTCTCCAGATGCGTCTGGAGCATCCGGAACAGAAGATCGACATCGTTTGTCGGCTGCGGAATTTTGAAAACCGCGTCTCGTATATTTGTTTGATTCCGCGAACGTGATTCGCAGCGTCAGTTCTTTTGCGACGAGATAAATTGCTGCCAAACGCACCGCGAGCTGCTCCAAAAACGGCGCAGCATAAAAAGCAACGGCTCGGCTGTTTCGATTTCGCGCTCAAACTCGAAACTCTCCTGGAACGACTCCGGCGGCCGAATCAGTTTGAGCAGTCGATTGGATCGTCCATTGGCACGCTCCCACATGCGGATTGCTTCGGGGCCAAGTCGCGCCCCAAGCTGTTCCTTATCCAGCGCCGCCAGCTGGCCAAGCGTATGGATCCCCCACTTGTGCAGAATCGCGAAGATTTCCTGCACCTCCATCTGCCCTTCCATGCAGGCAATCTACAGCAGGTGGTGATATATGTTCAAGTGAACAGTTTACAACAACGGCCGTAACACAGGCATCCTGCCTGTCCGGTCGAGCTGGCATCCTGCCCGCTCAAGAAGCCAGGCTGGGAAGCCTGCGCGACATTTCAGGCTGCAAGCCTAAGTTACGATCTCCACCGGACATTTCGGCAGCGCTTGCATGAACGCGCGGCCGTAGGGTTTAGTCACGATGCGGTTGTCGAGGATGACGATGATGCCGCGATCGGTCTTGGTCCGGATCAAGCGGCCTACGCCCTGTCGCAGTTTCAGGACCGCTTCCGGCAACGAATATTCAGTAAACGGATCGCCGCCGCGCTCCTCGATCAGCTCAAGTTTCGCTTCTATCAGCGGATGATCCGGAACGGCAAACGGCAGTCGCGTGATGATCACATTTGAAAGCGCTTCGCCTGGAACATCCACGCCGCCCCAAAAACTGTCTGTGCCGAAGAGCACACTGCGCGGCGTTGATTTGAATTGCTCAAGCAATTTGCTACGCGGCGCTCCCCCACCCTGGACGAGAATGTTCATATCCTCCGCTCGCAAAAAATTTTCCATCGCACCTGAGACCTGCTGCATGTCGCGATAGCTCGTGAAAAGGACAAACGCGCGACCGTCACTCTTCTGCACGAAATGCGCGATCCAATGTTCGAGGGCTTTGTGATAACCACCGTCGCGGGGATCGGGCATTTTTGAACGACGAACATCTTCATCTGCTTCTGAAAATTGAACGGGCTGCCGAGCTGCAACGGCTCGGCTTCCATTGCCCCGATGCGCGTGCGGAAATAAGCGAGGTCCGGGCGGCCCACGGCCAGAGTGGCGCTGGTCATCACGCAACAGCAGTTGTCGCGAAAGAGCATCCGTCGCAGCACCGGCGCGAGATCGATGGGCGCGGCGTTTAGCGCGAGGAAGCGTTCAGTTCTGCCCGTGCGCTCGACCCAATACACATGCTCTGGCGCGCTTTGCTCCAGGAAAATCGAAATGCCGTCTCGCGCATCGCGAATGCGCCGGCCGAACTCTTGCAGCTCCGCTTTCAATATTTCGTCGTCGGCGCGTTTAACGACGTCGGCAACGCGCGCCTGAAGCGCGGTCAACCGCGCGGTAATCGTGTCGGGGACAAGTTCGACATCGCGCACCCGAAACTCGCGGCCTTTGCGAAAATTCGATTTCGACTCGACTGCGGAAAAAATTTGTCAACGTCATCGATCAGTTCCGCCGCGAGTCGCACGCCAACCGCATCGCGCATTACGGTGAAAAGACCTTTGCGCGTGCGCGCATTGTAAAGCCGCTGGATCGTCGATCGCAGTCCGTATTGCGAAACGCCGATACCGATTTGCTTCGACGCTACCTGCTCGACCGTGTGCGCTTCATCGAAAATGATGAAATCATTCGGGAACAGGAACCCGCTCTCCCGTTCTTCCTGCATGTCGGGCGATCCCAGCAAAATGAACAGCAGCGTGTGATTGAGCACGATCACGTCCGCCGCCAGCAGACGTTTGCGGGCCTGCTGATAGAAACAGCGCGGATTCTGGCCACAGGTCTTTTGAGTGCAGATATGCGCTTCGCTGCACACTTGCGCCCAAACTTTTGGATCGGGTTCGACCGACAGATCGCTGAGCGATCCATCGCGCGTTGTGCGCGCCCATTCGGCCAACCGCTGCAATTCGCTCCGCTCCGGGCCGGTGAAAAGTTCCTGCTCGCTTTGCAACGCTCGCTCGAGCCGGCGCGGGCACAGATAATTTTGCCGGCCTTTCATCAACGCTGCCTCAAACTCGACCGGCAGCACTTTTTCAAGATCGGAATGTCTTTGTGCAGCAGTTGTTCCTGAAGATTGATGGTGTGCGTTGAAACGATCGCTTTTTGTGCCGCTCGAGCGCGAACAGGACCGACGGCACCAGGTAGCCCAGCGATTTGCCCACGCCAGTGCCCGCTTCGACTATCAGATGCTGTTCTTCCTCCAGCGCTTGCGCGACGCGCGCTGCCATCTCCTGCTGTTGTGGACGGAACTCAAAGTTCTTTGCTTTGGAGAGCGGGCCGTTCTCGGAAAAGAAGCCGCGAACGCGTTCCACGAATTCGCTGCCCAGATTGTCTTTCAGCGCGATCATGATCGGAAATGACGAGCACGAATGATCGAAAGCACGAATGCCGAATGACGAAAGCGAGCTGTCATTCCGAGCGCAGTCGAGGAACGTTGATACATCGTAAGCTGCGATCCTTCGCTCGCGCATCCGCTCGGATGACAACTTGATCATTCGTCATTCCTTCGAGCTTCGTCATTCGGATTTCGTCATTGTTTCTCCAGCAATTTGGCGCACACCGCCTACTTGAGTAGGCTAATTACGATAGAACATTTTTAAATCGCAATGCGACTTCTCGATCGATACGTCATTCGAAACTTCGTGCAGGTTTATTTTTACTGCATCGCCGGATTCACCTCGATCTGGCTCATCTTCGACGTCAGCGACAATATCTCGAGTTTCATTGACAACCACATTGCAGTGTCTCTGGTCGTTCGCTATTACGCCACGCAGATCCCGCAGGTGTTCATTATCCTGCTGCCGGTTGCGCTTCTGCTGTCCCTTCTTTTTGCGCTCGGGCGAATGTCGCGGTCGAATGAAATTGTTTCCATGCTCACGGCAGGCGTGAGTCTTCCCCGTGTTCTGCTACCGCTGATCGGCATCGGTCTGCTGACGGTGGCAGCGAGCATGGCGCTCAACTATTCGCTGGCGCCGCATGCGGAACTGGCGCGGAAAACGTTTCTCTCAGAAGCGCAGTCGCGTCCTGCGCGCAACATTCAGGGGCAAGTCTTTCGCAATCGAACCGACTTGCGCACCTGGTTTATCCAGAATTTTCGCCTTGGCGACAACATGTTCAACAACGTGCAGGTGCTGCAACAGGACGCGCAACGACAATATCGTCATGGGTTATGTCGGCCGCTCGGGCGTATTATCGGCCTGAGACAAAGACATGGGATTTGGAGAACGTGCGGCTCGCTTACTACGATGCGGCTGGAAACATCACCAAGGAAGAGTTTCGTCCTACGCTAACAATTGAGCACTGGAGCGAAACACCGTTCCGACTGAGCAGCGCGAACGTGCAAGCGGAATCCCTGAGCGTGCCGGAATTGCGCGAATACCTGCATTTCAATGCGGACTTTCCGCCGACGTTGTTGGCGCCGTTTCGCACTCATTTCCAGTATAGGCTGGCGTTGCCGTGGACGTGCCTGGTCGTTGTGTGTATTGCCGCGCCGCTCGGAATCGGCTACTCGCGTCGCGGTGTTTTATCCAGTGTTGCCGCTGCAGTGATCCTCGTATTCTCGAATAACTTCCTTGTACATCTTTTTCTCGCGCTGGGAGAAGGCGACCGTGTTCCCGGATGGATTGCCGCGTGGACGCCGAACATTCTTTTCGCCGGAATTGGTCTCTACTTGCTCTATCTTCGCGCCTCAAATCGCGAACCGCCCAGCTTTAATCTGTTCGCCGCGCGGCGTATAGTTGCGCGATGAACCCGCTCCCAAACGAATGGGCGATCAAGCATCGCGCGGACTCCTGCGCCGTGACGCAGCGGCCGTTTGTCCCTGGCGAATATTTTTACACGCTTCTGTATCACGGCGCCGATGGTTACCGGCGCGAGGATTTGAGCGAAGAGGCGTGGCAAAGCCGGAATGAAAATATTCGGCCGTTTTCATTTTGGAAATCGCGTTACGAGCCGTTGCCGCCGAAGCCGACCGAACCCGTGCCCAAGGAAAGTGCAGAGCAACTCTTTCGGCGTTTGATGGCGTCGGATTCACCGCCTGCAAACGCCTGTTACGTCCTGGCGGCCATGCTCGAACGAAAACGTGTTTTGAAACAAGTGAAGACCGAATCCCGCGACGGCGGGAGACGCGTCCTCATTTACGAACAAGGTTCCACAGGCGACGTGTTCATCGTGCCTGACCCGCAATTGCGCCTGGACGAATTGGAAAATGTGCAGAACGAGGTGGCAGAGTTACTTCGCGGAGCCGCGCAAAACGGATAATGTTTAAGCCAACCTGCTGATGACCACAGAAACACCGACCATCAATTACAAGATCGGCAACGAGCGCCTGATCAGCGTGACCGAAAACGCGGCGCGCAAGTTAGCGTCGCTGCTTGAAGAAAAAGGCCAGCCAGAGGGGCGCTGCGCCTCAAGGTGATCGGTGGCGGCTGCTCCGGTCTGCAATACGTGATGGATTTGGTCGATGGACCGAAGGAGCGCGACATCCTTGTTCCGACGCAAAACGTGCACCTCGTTGTCGATCCAAAGAGCGCGCTATTCGTTAGCGGCTCCGTGCTCGATTACAGCGAAGATCTGCAAAAGGCGGCTTCAAAGTGACGAACCCCAACGCCGTCGCTCACTGCTCGTGCGGCGAAAGTTTCGCCGTTTAGACCCTCAGCACAGGTCCTACCGAACTACACCTTCATGACCTCGGCTTCTTTGTGCTTGAGATGGTCATCGACGGATTTGACGAAGCGATCGGTGAGTTTTTGCACTTCGCCTTCCACGTCGCGCAATTGATCCTCTGTCAATCCGCCGGACGCCTTGAGTTTCTTCGCTTCGTCGAGCGCGGTGCGCCGGTTCGCGCGGACACGCACCCGCGCTTCCTCGGCCATTTTGCCCAGAGAACGCGACCAGTTCCTTGCGTCGCTCTTCTGACAGCTCCGGGATCGGCAGACGAATAATCTTGCCGTCCACCGCAGGCGTAATACCGATCTTCGATTCCTTGAGCGCTCTTTCGATGTCTTGCACAGTGCCGGCGTCGAAAGGCTGAACAACAAGCAAACGCGGCTCAGGCGTCGTGATCAAGGCAAGCTGTTTTAATTTCATGGCGGATCCGTAGGCATGCACATCGACGTTTTCCACCAAAGCCAGGCGAGGCCTTGCCGGTGCGCACCGCGGCAAATTCGTGCACCATGTAATCGACGCTTTTCTCCATCGACATCTCCGCCTCTAGAAGGATGTCATCCGTGCTCATATCGCTGAATGTTTACTTTGGTGGAGCTTCATCGCAAACCAGAGTTCCGACGTTTCGCCCCAGCACAGCGTCGCGCAGGATTCCCGGCGTGTACATGTTGAACACAACGATCGGGATTTTGTTGTCCATGCAGAGACTGAACGCGGTCGAATCCATGATCTGGAGACGCTTCGTGAGCGCTTCGGTGAACGTGAGGCGGTCGTAACGGCGCGCGTCCGGAAACTTGTTTGGGTCGCGATCATAAACGCCATCGACCTTTGTGGCTTTCAGGATCACGTCTGCGCCGAATCTCGCTGGCGCGCAGTGCTGCCGTCGTGTCCGTGGAAAAATAAGGGTTACCGGTGCCGGCAGCGAAAATGACGACTCTGCCCAGCTCCAGATGCCGAACGGCGCGGCCGAGGATGAATGGCTCGGCCACATTTTTCATTTCGATCGCGGTTTGAACGCGGGCCTCGACTCCGATTTGCTCGAGTGTGCTTCGCAACGCGAGAGCGTTGATGACTGTGGCAAGCATTCCCATGTAATCCGCCGTGGTACGGTCCATGCCGCGATCCGCCGCAGAAAGACCGCGCCAGATGTTGCCGCCGCCGATCACCACGGCCACTTCCACGCCCAGATCGCGCACCTCTTTCATGCGCTCGGCGATCTCGCGCACGACGGTCGGCGAAATATTGTCGCGCCCGCCGTGCTCCTGCATTGCTTCGCCGCTCAGCTTGAGCACGATGCGTTCATAGACTGGTGCTTCTGGTTCCATGGCGGCGGATGAACATCCAAACAGAAGATAGCCACGTTTGGAAAGCATAAACGCATAGGGAGCGCGAGCGCCTCGCCCGTCGGTACGGCAGCCCTCGCCGGACAGCTTCCGATGCGTGTCCGCGCGAGGCGCGCGACACAGCGAGCGAGGCGCTCCGCGCTCCCAGAATTAACCTGCTCGTCCGAATGAGCGCGCCATGCCCGCGCAAGAATTCCGCGGCGCTCATTCGCCGTTTTCCTTCAAGTTGCACTTCGGCGAGAGAAAGTGCGCCTTTGCCAGCGGCAACGATCAGGTCTTTGTCGCTGCGCAAAATTTCTCCGGGTTGGCCATTGAGGTCGACAACTGACGCGGAAAAGACTTTGAGATTTTGACGATCGACTTTCATGAACGCGCCGGGCCACGGATTGTACGCGCGAATTTTTCTCTCAATCGCTTCGGCTGATTCGGACCAATCGATTTGGCCGTGTTCACGTTTCAGCTTTGGGGCATAAGTCGCGCGTGCATTGTCCTGCGGAATGCGCGGCGCGTTCCCGGCCGCAAGCAGTCGCAAAGATTCAAGCAACGCCTCCGGAGCAATCTGCGCCAGGCGATCATGCAATGATCCACCGGTGTCGTTCGGCAGGATTTCGACACTGCGCTGCAACAGGATATCGCCAGTGTCGAGTCCTTCGTCCATATACATCACGGTGATGCCCGTCTCACAATCGCCCGCCGCGATTGCGGCTTGAATCGGCGCTGCGCCCCTCCAGCGCGGAAGAAGCGACGCGTGCAGATTCAAACAGGCGAGGCGTGGAATCTCGAGCACATCACGCGGCAGGATTTGGCCGTAGGCAACGACGACAATCACATCGGGCGTAAGCCGCGGATCTCTTCGATGGCCTGTGGATCTTTGATTCTCGCCGGTTGAAGAACTCAGGAGCGGCGGCTTCCCAGCCGAGCTCGGCGTTTGAAACTGCCGCTCATCGTCCTTTTTTATTGGCGGCGGTTCAATGCGCTGCTCGCGCCCGACTGGCTTATCCGGTTGAGTGACGACCGCAACGACTTCGTGCTCGGAGTTCAGCAATGCTCGTAGCGTCGGCACGCCGATTTCGCCCGTGCCGATAAAGACGATTCGCATTCTTGAGTTGCAGCGTCAGTGCAGCCTGGCGGAGCGACGGGGACGCCGCGCGCCCATCGCTTGCGCCATCATCTTCTCGCCAGCCGTGACTTCACGCCGGCCTACTGACGATCCGCACTCCGTGCAGAGATAATCGAAGATCTCGCGGTCAGGCAGGACTAACAAAAGCCGCTCGCGCACCGGCATCGCGGCTTTGCATTTTTCGCAATAAAGACTCGATGCGGTGAAATTTTCAAACTGCTGCTGGTTCATACGCGCCGTCGTTCACGCTCTTTAAGATATCGAGCAGAACTTTCACGGGCGGCTGAATGGCGTCAACCACGGTGATCAGCTCTTTCGAGTAGTATGACAGCACTGGCCTCGATTCCTTCTCGTAGATATCAAGACGCCGCTGGATGACTTCTTCGTTTGCGTCGTCGAGGCGATTCTCTTTCAAAGCGCGCTTCTTGAGCCGGTAAAACAGCGTCTCGCGATCGGGGCACGCAAGATGGAACACCTTCTTCACGTCGATCATGTCATTCATGATCTTGGCCTGACCCACGTTTCGTGGAATTCCGTCCAATACGAGCGTGTCGATGTCCGGCTTGAACTTGTGCGCGTCTACGGCCGCATCGATCGCCTCCCGCCAAAGCTCCACTGTGATATCGTCCGGAACGAGCTGGCCTTTGCTCGAATACTCAAGGAAGGCTTTGCCGACCTTTGTGCGCGTGTCGATGGAGCGGAATACGTCGCCACAAGCGCAATGATAGTAACGCGGGATCGTGCCGAGGGTTTTGCCCTGCGTGCCTTTGCCGCTGCCAGGCGCGCCAAAAAGGAGAAAAGTGTTGGTATTTCATCATGGCGAAACCTCGCTTATACCGCGAAAGGAACCGGCAGAGCAAGCACCGTCATTCCGAGCGAAGTCGAGGAATCCCGTGGAGTTACCGCTCGATTTTGCAACGGGATCTTTCGACTCCGAAGCTTTCGGGCTCAAGATGACGAAGCGGTCACGCCGGGATCTACATTCACCCGTCGCCCGCCGCGATCGAAGCGCACGCTCCCGTCAATCAGAGCAAAGATTGTGTAATCGCGACCAAGCCCGACGTTTCTTCCCGGCAAGAATTTTGTGCCGCGCTGACGCACAATGATGTTGCCGGCCACAACCATCTCGCTGCCGAATTTTTTCACACCCAGCCGTTTGCTGACGCTGTCGCGCCCGTTTTTAACGCTGCCTTGTCCTTTTTGTGAGCCATTGAAGAGAGTTGTTAGTTGATCCGCCTTCGCCAAGGCTATGGCGGACATGGAGTTGATTGTTAATCCTCGGTCTTTTTCGCCGCGGGCTTTTTCTCTCCCAAATTAATGCTTTTGATCTTTACGCGCGTCAATTTGCGCCGGTGGCCGACCGTGCGGTGATAACCTTTGCGCCGCTTGTATTTGAACGCGACGACTTTCTTGTCCTTGCGTTGTTCGACAACTTCAGCAGTCACCTTTGCTCCAGAGACGAGCGGGTTGCCGTGAGTCACGTCTTTTCCATCGGCAAACAACAGTACATCACCAAACGTGGCAGTTTTGCCCGGTTCGACGTCGAGAAGATCGACATCGAGGGTGTCGCCTTCCGCGACGCGAAATTGCCTGCCACCAGTTTTGATGATTGCGTAAGCCATAGTTTCTCTGGGGAGAAAAAGCCGCCCATAATTCCACATCTGAGCTCGGTTTGGCAAACGGAAAGCACGCTCAGCATGCAGAATCGGATCGCGCTCTCCTTCGCAAGCGGAGAGGAGGGAGGTGAGGGTTGATCTGACAAGCTGCACTCGTCGTGCTCGAACCCCTCACCTTAATCCTCTCCCCTTGCCCAAGGGGAGAGGCGAAAGCAGTCCGACCTGAGCTACGCAGCAGCTTTATCCGGCGCGCCGACAAGCTCCGAATACAAAGCTTCATAACGCTGCGCAGACGCGTCCCACGAAAAATTGCGGGCCATCGCGCGTTTCATCAGCTTCGTCCAAAGGCGCTGGTCGCGGAAGATTTGACGCGCACGTTTCACTCGCGTCCCAGAACGCGTCGCTTGAATATTCGTAACACAGAAAACCATAACCGCTGTCCGTTGTCGGATCGTAATCTTCGATGATCTCCTGAATTCCACCGGTCACGCGCGCGACCGGCAGTGCGCCATACTTCAAGTTGTACATCGCGCCCAAGCCTGCCGGTTCGAAGCGCGATGGAATCAGGCTGATGTCCATGCCTGCCTGAATCAAGTGCGCCACTTTCTCGTCGTAATCTTTTTGGTAAGCAAACTTGGTTGGAAATTTTCTGGCTGTGACCGCAAGCGCCGTTTCAAACGCAGGGTCGCCTTCGCCGAGAATGATCAAGCGAACATCGTCCCAAAGTAAGCGATCGAGGAGCGGCACGAGGATTTCGAAACCTTTTTCCTGGACTACGCGAGTCACCATTCCGAAAACCGGACCGCGCGGTCCGGGCGCGAGGTTCATCTGCTTCAGGAGCGCCTCACGACAGACTTCTTTTCCACCGAGGCGTCTCGCATCGTAACGCGCGGGAAGCAAACGATCGGACGCCGGATTCCAGCGCGTGTAATCTACGCCATCTAAAATTGCGGTGAGCCGATGCGCATTTTCACGCAACACTCCATCCAGACCGCATCCACCTGCCGGCAGTCAGGATTTCGCGCCGGTAGTGCTCGCTGACCGTTGTGGTTCGGTCGGCGTAAAGAATGCCGCCTTTGAGAAAATTCAGCCGTCCGAAAAACTCTACGCCGTGGAGCGTAAAGAATCGCTCCGGCAAATTCGTGAGATGAAAATCGAGTCCCCAGAAGCTGCCCTGATCAGCGACGTGATGGATGGTCAAAACCGTGCTGAAAGGCAGTCCGTGTGCATGCACAAAAACGGGCACCAACGCCGGCGCCCAATCGTGCACGTGCAGAATCTCCAATTGCGGTGTCAATCGCCGGGCCAGCTCGAGCGTCGCTTTGCAGAAAAAATGAATCGCGCGGCATTATCTTCGTACGGCTTGCCGCGCTCGCCGTAAATTCCAGCGCGATCAAAAATTCATCGCAGCGGATGAAGAACAACTGCACGCCGCTGGCGCTGCGGCCTTCCAGATACCGCGCAACGTGAGTCGTATCGCCGACTTGCACCTCGACAGTTATACCGGTGTCCTTCTTCTTAAACGCGCGATTCTCTCGAATCTCGCGATAGAACGGCAGCGCCACGCTGACCTCATGCCCACGATCGCGCAGCGCGCTCGGCAACGCGTCCATGACATCTACCAGCGCGCCCGCCCGTTGCATCGGCGGCCCCTCCGCGCTGCTCATCAGAATTCTCATTCGGCGTTCGCGTAGTTGACGTTTTCTTAATTCTGCTTGCCCGACAAATATCGTTGTTTGACCCACTCAAGCGCTTCATCCGCGTCCGCAGGCGTCCCTCCAGTTGTCGCGTCTCGACTGCCTCGAGGATCTCGCCAAATTCCGGGCCAGGCTTAAAACCGAGCGCGATCAAATCGTCACCGCGCAACAGCGGCGGCGGAATGATCGGTTCGTTAGCGAATTCTTCGCGTTTGCGCAGCAGAAATTCGTAATTGTCCAGCATGCGATGACTGCTTTCGCAATCAACCCGGTGCAGCTCCAGCTCCTCGTTGAACGTTGGTCGCGCCATGAACCGCTTCAATTTCGCCACTCGCATCTTCGGCGTGTCCTTGAAAACCATGTGTTGCCTGACCATTTCAACGGCCGCTTCAATTTCAGCTCCTGAGAATCGCAAGCGCCGCATGATCGCCTCTGTCATTTGCGCTCCGATTCGGTCGTGTTCGTTGAAACGGATGCGGCCCGTTTTATCCACGGTCGCGGTCACCGGCTTCGCCACGTCGTGAAATAACACCGCGAAAACCAGCGGAACGGAAACTGTTTCGGGAAGCAGCGACAACATCAGCCGGGTGTGCACGAACACGTCGCCTTCGGGGTGAAATTGTTCGGGCTGCAAAACGCCTTTCATCGCATCGAGCTCCGGCAGAATTGCGCGCATCAGGCCGCTGGAATCGAGCAGGTCCCACCCGCGCACGCGATTCGGCGACAAAAAATCCGCACCAGCTCGTCGCGAATTCGTTCCGCGCTGATCTGATTGATCGAAGCCGCATTGGCCACAAGCGCGTCCCAGGTTTCTTTATCGATCTGGTAATCGAGGACCGCGGCGAAGCGCACCGCCCGAAGCATGCGCAAGCGATCTTCCGCAAATCTTTTCGCCGGATCGCCAATTGCGCGCACTAATTTTGCAGCGATGTCGGCTTGGCCGCCGACAAGATCAATCACCTCACCTGCGACCGGATCGTAAAACATTCCGTTAATGGTGAAATCGCGTCGCTTCGCGTCTGCTTCCGGCGAGGAAAAATGCACCGCGCTTGGGTGCCTGCCGTCGATATAAGCGTCATCGGAGCGAAAGGTGGCTACCTCAAATTGAAAGCCGTCCTCCAGCACGATGATTACGCCGAAATGCGCACCGACCGCGTACGTGCGCGGGAAAAGCGTCTGCACGGTTTCAGGGCGCGCGTCAGTAGCGATGTCGTAATCCTTAGGTGTCAAACCTCGCACCATGTCGCGCACGCAACCGCCTGCGAAGTACGCGATGTTGCCCCTGCTCCCGCAAGTGCGCCGCGACTTTACGCGCGGTCTTTTCCATGGGCGAAAGGTTCATCGGACAAGAGGTAGGGGCGGTTCATCGGAACCGCCCGCTCTACGCGCTATGACCATCACTGAGCGGGCGATTGAGGTCAATCGCCCCTACCTGCCGATTGTTCGATGCTGGCCTTCTCTTTCCGAAACGAGTGAATGATAAACAGGACTACCGCAATCGAGATACACGAATCGGCGACGTTAAACGCAGGCCAGGGATCGGCGTAGCGGATGTGCAAATTAAAAAGGAGAAAGTCGATCACGTGTCCGTAAAGCAGGCGATCTGTCAGATTTCCCAGAATGCCGGCAAGGAGAAGCGCCAGCGATACATCCCGCCACGGGTCAGACCGCCGGTGTCGCACCAGCAGAACCGTCACGACGACCAATGCGATGAGGGAAATTACGACGAAGAAAGTGTTGTTGCCCTTGAAAGATCCAAACGCTGCGCCGGTATTGGGGACGTTAACCAGATTGAAGAAATCAGGCACTACACTGCGAGCATCGTAAGGGCTAATGGATCGCAGTACCCACTGCTTCGTCAGCTGGTCCAAAGCGTAGAGCGGAAGCGAGAGAAAGAGGATGAACCTCATGTATGAATGCCTGCCATGCGGCTGAATGACGAATGCCGAATGCCGAATGCCGAATCAATGACGAAGCACGAATCACGAACGGAACTCTGCGCTGCGACTTCGTCATTCGTCATTTAAGCATTCCTTCGTCATTCGTCATTCGGATTTCGTCATTGCGACCACCACGCTCTCGCACCGATCGCACAAATCCGGGTGCGCTTTGCTCGTGCCGACAGTCGGCCGATGTCGCCAGCAGCGGGCGCATTTTTGTAAGGCGTTTTCGTTACCGAAGCGCTCGCTTCTTTCGCCTGTTGAATCGTCAGATCACTCAAAATAAAAAATTCCTCCAGTTCTTCCTTGGGGATCTTTTCTGTGACATCGGAATCCGAATTCAAAACCACGCGGGCTTCCAAGGTGTTGCCGATCAGTTTTTCCTGGCGTGCCTGCTCGATCGCCTGCCCGATGATGCCGCGCAATCTCAAAAGCTCCTCAACCTGATCGATTGCTTCGCGGCCTCGATCCTGTGGCTCCGGAAATTCCTGCAGATGAACTGACGTTGTAGCCGGATCGGTGACCCCGGTTGGCTGGCATCACCGATACCGGCTACAGCTGAATGGCGCCATGCTTCCTCAGCGGTAAAAACAAGAACCGGCGCGAGCAATCTGCAGAGCGCGTCGAAAATTTCGCGCATCGCCGCTTGTGTCGCGCGGCGACGTGGCGAATCCGGCGCGTCGCAATACATCCGGTCTTTGGTGATGTCGACGTAGAGGCTGCTTAAATCCACGGCGCAAAACTGGTTGAGCGCGTGGTAGACCTTGTGGAATTCGAATTTTTCATACGCGGACCGGCAAGTGCCGATCACTTCGTCCAATCGCTCCAGAATCCAGCGATCGACTAAAGTTGCTAGCCAGCATGGCGTTGACCGCGGACCGTGGTCACCGACTCCTCGGCTACGATGCGAGTGAAATCATACAGATTCCCAAGCAAAATCCGGAGCGTGTTGCGAATGCGGCGATACGTGTCCCCGAGACGCGTAAAGATTTCTTCCGAGAACGGCACGTCGGTCGTGTAATCAATGCTGCTGGCCCAAAGTCGCAGCAGATCGGCGCCATACTTGCCGACGAAGTGATCGGCAGCGGTTGGTTTCTCATATGTGCCGGATTTGGAGATTTTTTTCCATCCAGATCGACCACGAAACCATGGGTCACGACAGATTTTGTATGGCGCGCGATTATTCAGCGCGATGCTCGTCATCAGCGATGACTGAAACCAGCCGCGATGTTGGTCGGTCGCCTCGAGATACATGTCGGCAGGATCGCGCAACTCAGGATGCAGCGCGCACACCGCCTTATGCGAGACGCCGCTGTCGATCCAGACGTCGATCGTGTCGGTGCCTTTGGTTGTATCCGGCGGCAATCCCACTTCTTTTGCCAGAGCGGCATCATCCAATTCGAACCAAATATTTGAGCCGCGCTGCGCGACAAGATCGGCCAACTTGCGAATGATCTTTGGATCGAGAATGGCTTTGCCATCCTTGCCATAGAAAACCGGCAACGGCACGCCCCAGCTGCGCTGGCGCGAGATCACCCAGTCGGGTCGCGATTCAACCGTTCCCGCGATGCGGTTTTCGCCCCATGCGGGAATCCATTTCACTTCATTGTGAATTGCTTCGAGCGCTCTGCCGCGCAGCGCATCAATGCGGATGAAAAATTGATCGACGTTGCGAAAGATGATCGGCGTTTTCGACCGCCAGCAATATGGATATGAATGATGAAACTTTTCTTCGCCGAGAAGCATCCCGCGCTCGCGAAGCAATTCGACAATGTCGGGGTTCGCGTCGAAAACGTATTTGCCGGTCAGATTCGGCAAGCCAGCTTCATCAGTGAAGCGGCCGTGATCATCGACTGGCGATAAGATCGGCAGTTTGTGTTCCATTCCCAAAACGTAATCGTCCGCGCCATGACCGGGTGCGATGTGCACGGCGCCAGTTCCGGAGTCCATTGTCACAAAACCGGCCGTGAACACCGGGACGTCGCGATCCAGAAATGGATGGCGCGCCTTGACTCCTTCAAGATTGGCTCCGGGAAATGAGGCGAGCGGTTTTCCGACTGGCTGCAAATCCTGTGGCTGCAGAAAATCGTGGAACAAGTTTCTCAGCGAGAACTAACGTTTCAGAAGTCCCATCTCGCGAAAATTCTTGGACGACATAGCTCTCTTTTGCATCCACAGCGATGGCGAGATTGGCCGGCAACGTCCAGGGAGTCGTGGTCCAGATGGCGATGCTCGCGTTTGCCAGCGCGTTCGGAGACTCGCTCCACCCACGATTGGAAATTTGACGTAAACGGCGGTGTCGTCGCGCTCTTGATATTCCACTTCGGCTTCAGCGAGGGCGGTCTGCGCGCCGGTGCTCCAGAAGACAGGCTTCTGCGCCTCGTACACCAGGCCTTCCTCAACGAAAACCGCGAACGCGCGCAGAATTTCCGCTTCGTATTTGGGATCCATCGTCAGATACGGATGTTCCCAATCGCCGAACACGCCGAGTCGTCTGAATTGCTCGCGCTGGATGTTGATGAATTTTCGCGCAAACGCTTCGCATCTTTTGCGGACCTCCAGCGGAGAAAGCTCGCGCGATTCCTTTACCACTTTGTATTCGATTGGCAGGCCATGGCAGTCCCAACCAGGGACGTACGGCGCGCGTTTGCCGAGCATCGTCTGCGATTTCACCACGAAATCCTTGAGGATTTTGTTGAGCGCCGTGCCCATGTGGACGTCGCCGTTGGCGAATGGCGGGCCGTCATGCAGAACGAATAGCTCTCGGCCTTCGCGCGATTTCTGAATTTCCTGGTAAAGGCGCTTCTCCTCCCAACTCCTGAGCATTTCCGGCTCGCGCGCGGCAAGGTTCGCCTTCATCGGAAAATCCGTGCGCGGCAGGTTCAATGTGTCTTTGTAATTCTGGCTCATGGCGAGCGGGCGACGCTAACATCCGTCAACCGGCGAAGCAACGCGGTGACAGCTACGACTCCGACGCCGTGAGAAGCGCAATCAGCTCAAACTGAGAACGCGTCGGCAACGAGACGCGCTTGCTCGCGCTTGTGGCGAGCGAGCGCGCCGACAGCGGGGCTGGCACTGGCTTCGCGCCCGGCGTAGGCGATCTCGGTGCAGAAAAGCGTTCGCAATCGCGGTTCGATGAAAGTCCAGGCGCCCATGTTTTGCGGTTCTTCCTGGCACCAGACGAGCTTCGCGCCTTTTGGAAACGGCTTGAGCATTTCGCGGAGCCTTTTCTCAGCGAGCGGATAAAGCTGCTCGATGCGAATGATCGCGGCATCGTCAATCTTGCGATCGCTTCGATACTTCAGCAGATCGTAATAGACTTTGCCGGAGCAAAAGATGATTCGCTTCACGTTGTCGACCGGACCAGTTTCCGGCGCGCCGAGAATTTCTTCGAACCGGCCATGGATGAATTCTTCAGCTGGCGACGACGCATACTTGGCGCGCAACAGACTCTTCGGCGTAGCGATGATGAGCGGCTTGATGAAATCGCGTTTCATCTGGCGGCGCAGCACATGAAAATACTGCGCAGCGGTGGTGAGATTGCAGACCTGGATGTTGTCGTCGGCACACTCCTGGAGGAAGCGCTCGATGCGAGCACTCGAATGTTCCGGCCCTGGCCTTCGTAGCCATGCGGGAGCAAGAGCACAATCCCGCTGGGTTGTTGCCATTTCGATTCTGCTGAGACGATGAACTGATCAATGATTGTTTGCGCCGCATTGACGAAATCGCCGAATTGCGCCTCCCACAGGCCAAGCATTTTTGGATACTCAAGCGAGTAACCGTAATCGAATCCGAGCACGGCGGCCTCAGAGAGCGGACTGTTGTAAATGCAGATGCGCGCTTGTTTTTCAGCCAGGTGCATCAACGGCACGTACGGCTTGCCCGTCTTCGCGTCGTAAAGCACTGAGTGCCGCGTGCTGAACGTGCCGCGCGAACTGTCCTGACCCGATAACCGAACGGGAATTCCTTCAAGAAGAAGCGACCCAAATGCGAGCGCTTCAGCGTAATGCCATTCATACGGGCCGCCGTCCTCGAAGACTTTGCGCTGATGGTCGATCACAATGCGTTGGATTTTTGGCTGGACCTCGAAACCGTCCGGGACACGCGTCATACCTTCGACAATCGTTTTCAGCGTTTTCTCGCTGATAGCAGTTGGCTCGGACTCGCTCGTGTATTCCGGTTGAAAGATGGCCGTTGATTCTCTGAATTTGGCTTTCTGGTTCGCTCTGCGTTTTTCGATCGCGTTCACTTCATCCCGCGTCATTTCCAGTCGCAGGGCGAACTCGGTCTCGAGCGAAGCAGCGTCGTCTTCGCTCAGCGTTCCGGCATCGAGCAACTCGCGTTTATAAAGCTGCGTGACGGACGGACGTTTCTCGATCTTTGCGTAGAGATCGGGCTGTGTGAACGACGGTTCGTCGCCTTCGTTGTGGCCATAGCGGCGATAGCAATACAAGTCGATCACCACGTCTCGCCCGAATTGCTGGCGGAAATCGAACGCCAAATCGCTGACAAACTTCACTGCGAGCGGGTCATCGCCGTTCACATGAAAAATCGGCGCCTCAATCATCTTGGCGATATCCGTGGCGTAACGAGATGATCGCGCATCTTTCGGAAGCGTAGTGAAACCGATTTGATTGTTCACCACGACGTGAATAGTGCCGCCAGTGCTGTAACCGTGTAACTGCGACAAATTCAGCGTCTCGGCCACGATTCCCTGTGCGATGAATGCCGCATCGCCGTGCACGAGCAGCGGCAAGACCTTTTTCCGGTGCTCGGTATCGCCGCGAATTCGTTGCCGGGCGCGCGCTTTCCCTTCGACGACTGGATCGACAGCTTCCAAATGGCTCGGGTTCGACGAGAGTCGGATCTCGACCTCGGCGCCCGAAGCGAGCCTGCGCACGGCCTGATAACCGAGATGATATTTCACGTCGCCATCGCCAGCGACCAAATCGGGAATGTAATTCTCGCTAAACTCGGTGAAGATGACTTTGAGCGATTTGCGCAGAAAATTCGCAAGCACATTGAGCCGTCCGCGATGCGCCATGCCCATGCAAATCTCCTCGACGCCGCCGTCCGGGCATTTGTGCAGGATTGTCTCCAGAGCGACCATCAGCGTTTCCGCTCCCTGTAACGAGAAGCGTTTTTGTCCGACGTAGCGGGTATGCAGAAAAATCTCGAACGATTCGGCTTCGAGCAGCGCCCGCAACAGCGCGACCTGGACCGCACGAGGCGTTGAATGTTTGTGCGGACGTGTTTCCAGTCGCCGCCGGATCCATTCGCGGATGTGCGGATCCTGAATATGCATGAACTCCGATCCGATCGAGTCGGCATAAATTCTGTCGAGCCCCGCGACCATGTCGCGCAACGTCATCGACCGATTGTCGAGGAAGAACTTCGATGAAACGCGAAGATCGAGGTCGGAGTCGGTGAACCCAAACTCGCTCAGACGCAGCAATGGATTTGTCGGCCGCGTCTCTGCCAGCGGATCTATGCGCGCGATCGTGTGACCCAGCGAGCAATAAGCGTAAACCAACCCATCGACGCGCGTCTGCAATGCTGCTTCGCGAGCCTCGACCCCGGCTTCGGCCGCCCCGTTACGCTCCGGAAGATTCCCCAGTTCGAATCCTTCAAAAAGGCGGACCACCCGGAATCGACCGAGTCAGGGTTCTCCTGCCAAAGGCGATACTTTTCCTCGATCAGATGAAGATTTGCGCGAGCGTCAATTGAGGTGCGCATAGTGAATTAATCTCGGATGATTACGCATGGCGGCAAGTTGACAGTCCGAAGGCCGCCTCGTTACTTGCTGCGCGTATGCGTCTGAAAAATCGTGCTGTTTGCGCGGTCGCGGCGTTCCTAATGCTCGCGGCTTCAGCGCCGTGTTTTGCACAGGCCGATCCGGCTTCGGAACCAGCCGTTTTGGCTGTGGCGAAGGTTTTGCCTGCGGTAGTGAATATCAATACCGAGCGCGTCGTTAAGCGCACCGTGCGCGACCCGTTCGACGATGTTTACGCCCAATTCTTCGGTTACAATCGGTTTCGACCGCGCGAAGTCCGTCAGACGCTGCAAAGTCTGGGGTCCGGTTTCATAATAGATCCGGCAGGTTACATCATAACGAACCAGCACGTGGTAGAGCGTGCTGCGGATTTGAAGATTCACGTAACCGCTCACGACGGGAAAACCTATCGCGCGCATTACATTGCCGGCGATGACAAGACCGATTTGGCCTTTATCAAAATCGACGCGCAAACCGATTTCCCCTTCATCAATCTCGACGATATTTCTCCGAACTTGCTCGGTCAGACAGTCATGGTAGTGGGCAATGCTGTTGGATACGGCAGCTCTATCAGCCGGGGCGTGCTGAGCGCGGTCAAACGGAACATCACCGTTGATGAAACCGAGTATAAGGATTTGGTGCAGACCGATGCCGCAATCAATCCCGGCAACAGCGGCGGGCCGGTGGTCGATCTCTCCGGCCGATTGGTAGGTATTGCGTCCGCGAAAATGGCGTTTACGCCACAAGGCGTTCCCACCCAGGGACTGGGCTTCGCCATTCCGGCCGATGTTGTGCGCGACAGCGTCAATCGCTTCAAGCAAGTGGCGATGAAGCAGGGCAAACTTAAAGGCTCGCCTGCACCTGCCGAACCCAGCAGTGCCCGCGTCGAGAAATTATTCGGAATGCAGCTGCAAGACTTGAGTTCGGAATTGAGCGATGCGCTCGGTTATCTGCGAGGCCGTGGCGTCTTGATTACGGCGGTGGAACCGGACAGCCCGGCGGACGACGCCGGGATTAAGCGCGGAATGGTCCTATATCGCGTTAACAAATCGACGGCCTCTTCCGTGAGACAGGTCGACGAGGTGCTGCGAGCGGTCGAGAGCGGCGCAAACGTGGAGTTTACGATCGGCATAATCCGTGCGCGTGGAGAGAATCATGAGCTCGCCGCCCTGACTCTCAAAGCGCGATAAAAAATTGGCAACGCAATCGCGGTTCGGTTGTCTCATCGAAGTGTCGCAAAATGATCAAGGTTGAGAATTTGACGAAACGGTACGCTGGTCAGACCGCCATCCAGGATTTGAATTTCGAGGTTAGCCGGGGCGAAATCATGGGATTTCTCGGGCCGAACGGCGCCGGCAAAACCACGACCATGCGCATCCTGGCGGGCTTCATGCCGCCGACTTCCGGTCGCGCGAGCATCGCCGGATTCGACGTTTTTGAAAAATCGCTTCAGGCGCGCGCGCACCTCGGCTACATGCCGGAAAATGTTCCGCTCTATAGCGATATGCGTGTCACGGAATACCTGAATTATCGCGCAGCGCTCAAGGGCGTGCCGCACCGCCGCATTGCAGAGCGGGTTGGCGATGTGAAGGAACTTTGCGGTCTTAAAGACGTTGAACGAAAACTCATCGGCACTTTATCCAAAGGCTATCGCCAGCGCGTCGGTCTGGCGGACGCTCTACTAGCGGAACCCGACCTTCTCATTCTCGACGAGCCCACGATTGGTCTCGACCCAAATCAAATCCGGCAGGTGCGGGAGTTGATTAAGAATCTGGGCAGGCAGCACACGATTTTGCTTTCCACCCATATCTTGCCCGAGGTGGAGATGACATGCAGCCGCGTAATCATTATTCACAAAGGGCAGAATCGAAGCGTGCGATACGCCGGAGAACTTGCTGGGGAAAATCAGACAAGCCGGCGGCGTAGAGCTTGAAGCGAAGGTCGGAAACGACAACGGCGAGGAGCAATTGAAGAAGATTCCGGGCGTTCGAGACGTGGTCACGGACGGTGAGGACGATTGGAAGAAATTCTCGTTGCGAGTCGAATCGGGTGCGGACGTGCGCGAAGAGGTTTTCCGGCTCGCCGTTGAACGCCACTGGGCCGTGCGCGAACTCACTCAGCGCCGCGGAACGCTCGAGGACGTTTTCGTCGAGCTGACCCATCCGGATCAGATCTGAGCGGAGAATGGAGTGATGGAGTAATGGAGTAATGGAGTAATGAATTACGAAACCGAACTCCGGAACAAAAATCGCGGCTACATGAAACTGATTGTTTGGCAAAAGGCCATCGAACTGTTTGAACTCGTCTGGAACGATCGCTTTCATCGAAGCACAAGATCGATTTCAAGCTCCGATCTCAATTGGCCGATGCGGCCCAATCTGTGTCAGCAAACATCTCTGAAGGATACGGACGGCGCTCGCTCAACGAATACATTCAGTTTCTTGTACTACGCGCTCGGTTCACTGGCCGAGACGATGACGCGCGCGATCGGTCTGCAGCCGAACGAATCAAATTACAGCAGCGCGTTTCCATGATGTCGACGTGCTGCATTATGAAGTCGAGAACCGGCTTGCTGCGCCTGATCGATAAGCTGGAGCACAAACGTGGACGATGAAGACTGGATCGCCCGTATCGCCGAGGATCCGGAGGAGTACATCATTACTCCACCACTCCATCACTCCATCACTCCATCGCTTCAGCCCAATGCGTAAATTCTGGACCCTGCTCACCCGCGAAGTGCGCAGCTATTTCTACTCCCCGATCGCGTACATCGTGATGATCTTTTTCTGATCATCAGCGGGATCGATTTTTATTTCCAGGTCTCGTTCATGAACCAGCGCCAGGTGCAATACACGATCCAGGAGGCGTTCTTCAATTCGGTCTTTTTCTGGTTCGCGTTCGTTTTGATTTTTCCGTTGATCACGATGCGCTTGTTTGCCGAAGAATTTAAGCTCGGCACGATCGAGCCGCTCACGACTGCGCCTGTTCGCGACTGGCAGGTAATACTCTCAAAATTTTTGGCGCCCTTGTCTTTTACCTGATCCTCTGGATCCCGACGCTCTTTATTTTTGGATTTTCGCGAGAGTAACAAACCAGCCGGCTGCGCATGCTCCCGGAGCATACTTCGGCTCTTACCTGATGCTTTTGCTGCTTGGAATGTTTTATCTTTCCATTGGTTGCCTCACATCGGTGCTGACCCGGAACCAGATTATTGCGGCGATCATTTCGTTCTGCGCAATTACGCTGCTGTTTTTCCTCGGCTTGGTGCAGTTCATCCTGCTCGATGTAACCTCCGAGACGCGCGAGTTGCTGGGCTATTTTTCTGCGATCGAACACATGGGAACGTTCTCCCGGGGTATCATCGACACGCGGCCGATCGTTCTCTACGTGAGCATGACCATTGTCATGCTGATGCTCACGTATCAGGCATTCCAATCCCGGAAATGGAGGCTCTGATATATGGCTGATGAATCAAAGGAGCCTCGTACGCGCCGCAGGATGAAAATTGGCCGGATCCGGATCGGTCTCAACGTTGTCGTCCAGATCGTGTTGATCCTGTTTCTCGCCGCAATGGTGAACTCGCTTGCCTTCAAACACTACAAGCGTTGGGATTTTTCACGCGACCAGAAATATGCGTTGTCAGACAAGACGAAGCGTTTCCTTGACACGCTCAAGGGCAAGATGCGCATCACGGTTTTCTTTTCGCCCAGCACGCCGATCACCGCGGACCTTCAGAATCTGCTGACCGAATATCAGTACGCCGGGAAAGGAAAGATCGACGTCGAGCAAATCGATCCGGAGCGGAATCTTTCCCGGGCCAAGGAGTTGTTCGATAAATACAAGGTCGTCACCGACGAAAGCCTTTTGGTGCTCGACTACGACGGGCGCAACAAAACGGTGAAGGCATCGGAGATGGCCGATGTTGACCAGAGCGGGATGGCGATGGGCGAAGGTCCGCGGGTCGCCGCATTCAAAGGCGAGCAGGCGATCACCAGCGCGATGATCGACCTTGTGGAAGGGAAAAAGAAGACCCTGGGATACGTCACGGGTCACAAGGAACCGGCGCTTTCGGCACCCACGAGCCCGATCACGCTGCTGAAAACGTTTATCGAGAATGAAAACATCAAGTTTCAAGAGCTGAACCTTCTCGATCAGCCTGCAATCCCGGCCGATGTCAATGCAGTGATGATCGTCGGGCCGCAATACGATTTTTCCGATCGCGAAATGCAAGTGCTGCGCGATTTCTGGGACAAACAGGGACGCATCCTGGTTTTTGTCGACCCGGCAGCGAACACACCCAGACTACGTGCCTTTCTTGATGAGCTGGGCGTCAAAGTAAATGACGACAGGCTAATGGTTTTCGTGCGCACAGGAATTCAAGAGCTCGCACTGACGAGAGATGTCCAGGCGCATTTCCTCGGCGACAGCCCGGTTACAAAGCGGCTCGCCGATGTGCGGGCGATTTTTGTTGGCGGCACGGCTTCACTCACACTGGATCCGAACCGCGGCCGAGCTGTCAACATCCGGCTGGAGCCGCTCATCCAGGCAGAAAAAGGCTACTTTGCCGAGACCGATTACAACTCAGACAATCAGGTGAAGCTGCAAGCGGACGCGCAGAAAGCCGGCGATGTGCCGCTGACAATCGCTGCCTCAGCGGAAAAAGGCGGCAGCGCCGATGCTCGCGTGCAGGTGAACTCGTCACGGCTCATCGCGGTGAGCAATGCCACATTCGTTCAAGACAATGCCATCATGCAGGATCAGGCGGCGCTCGATTTTGTTTCCGGCGCAGTGAACTGGCTGTTGAGCCGCGAACAAATGATCGGTATCGCGCCAAAAATTCCGAAGCCTCTCACGTTCAGCATCGACCCGGAAGGATTGCGCCGGCTGCGCTGGATTCTTCTGGTTCTGATGCCGCTGATTCCCGCTGTCATTGGAACAGTCGTCTGGTGGCAACGTCGCGTCTGACATGAATTGGAGGAACACGCTCATCCTGGCAATCATTGCGCTCGCTGGCGTCGCTTATTTCAGATTTTTCGAAATGAAGCGGCCGGGCACGGAAGAAGCCCGGCGTCAGTCGCAGAACATGGTCAATTTTGATCGAACCAAGATCGACGGAATCGTGATTCAAAACGGCGACCAAAAGATCGAGATCCGACGCCGCGACAACAAATGGCGCCTGGAAACGCCTATCAAGGACCAGGCCGATGGCGCGTTAGTCGAAACTTTGTTGTCGGACTTGGAGAACTGGCAAAAGGAGGGAACCATCCCGGCCAAAGAGATCGACGCCGATAAGAGCAAGCTGGCTGAGTACGGTCTGCACAATCCGAAGCTGAAACTGAAATTGCTCGGGCAAGATCGGCCGCCGGAAATTTTGTTCGGCAAAGACGCTGCAATGGAAGGCAGGATGTATGTGCGGTTCCAGAACTCAAAGGAAACGTTTCTCGCCGGCCAATCGGTTAAGAAAGACATAGACAAAAAACCGGAGGAATTCCGGGACAGAAAACTGACCGACCTGAGTAACGCGCAGGTGCGCCGGGTGGTATTGAAAACGCCCGCCGGCGAAATCGAACTGGAGAAGAAAGATACGAACTGGGAGATCCTGAAACCGCTCCGCGCGCGCGCTGATGATCAGAAAGTTAATGACCTGATCTCGCAGGTGACGTCGGCGCGCATTGGACAATTTGTGGCTGACGATCGTGGCGACCTGCGCCCTTACGGATTAGCGGAGCCGCGCGGATCAATCACGTTGTTCGATCAGGAGCAGAAAAAGATCAGAAAGTCGAGATCGGCGAGTCCATCAAAGTTGCCGGCCGGGAGGACAAAGGGCAGACGTTGCAAATCGGCGCGATACCTGAAAAAGAAAAAGAGCAGGTGTATGTGCGGTTCGCTCCTCGCGGCTCTGTTTACACGTTGCCGAAAAAATCGAAGAGATCCTTAACACGAAGCCGGCCGACTTGCGGGACAACCATCTGGTTCGGATCGACACCAACATTCTTGATCGGATCACGATCGACGCGCCGGGCAAAACCAAAACCGTTCTCGCGCGCAAAGACGGGAATTGGACAATCGCCAACCGAAACAACGCGCCAGCAGATGCAGGCGCAGTTCGGCGCATGATCGACGCGCTACAAAATGAGCGTGTGACAAAATTCGTCGAAGACGTCGCTTCCAATCTGCCGAAGCTACGGCCTCGATAAGCCGCAGCTGCAATTGACGTTCAGTTCATTTGCCTCGGAGAACACCGCCGAAACGTAAAGCGGGCGAGCAACCGTTCGCCACAATTGCCTTTGGAAAAGACGAAGGCGACAACGTTTACGCGCGCCTCACCGATGAACCATTTGTCGTGGCAGTGCGTCGCGGGTTGCTCGATCAGATTTCACCTGATCCTCTGCGATGGCAGGATTTGTCGATCTTCAAATTTAAGCCGGAGCAGATTCATAGGATAAGTGTCACGACTGACAAAGAGCTGTCGTTAGAACGCGATCAAAACAACCAGTGGCATTGGCTGAAAGGAAGCGGCGCAATCAATCAGGCCAATTTGCAATCGCTGCTCACAACCTTGTCGAACTTGTATGCGGTGCGCTGGCTCGGAACGACAACACCTCAGCAAGGGTTCGATAAACCACAACTCGTGCTCAGCTTCACGACCTCACCCGACAACAAGACATCACAGAAACTCACCGTCGGCGCTCAAAACAACGACGGCACATTTTGCGCACGCGTGGACGGACGCGACGGCACATTTACGATCCGCGGTTCCGACTTCAACAATTTGAAATTGCCGCTCGAGACGCAAGGCACGCGCGTCCTCTTCGCCAACAACGGCCCCGAGTCCGAGCGCAACGCCCTAACCAGTCATCGCTTCGTTTTTTCGCGCGGTTTTGGCGATGGAGATGGGCGAGCCGCAGAGCCGCCTGTGCGGCTCACTAATTTGCCGGAGGCGTCAAAGACAGAATAACCAGTTTGCTTGCCCGCTGAGTCGTAGCTGTAAACGATCTTGTTCAGAAGCGTGCCGTCGGCTGCGCTTTGAGCTTCTTCCAGGATGCGGCCCGCGTCGTCGTACTTGTAACGGCTCTTGAGCCGAACGCGACCATCCGGTCCGGAAACTTCTCCGGTCGAGAACCGGCCAGCGTTGTCGAGTTGATAACGAATCGTCTGACGAACTTTGCCATCCGGATCTGTTGTCGTCGACACTGCTGTGTGCTGTGCGTTATCGAAGTTGTAAACGGTGCGTGACCCATCTGGATGCATTGACATCGTGACTCGCACGGCGTCAGTCGAAGCTTGACCGAATGCGGTCGCGCCGCCGCACATGAGAAGAGCGCACGCGAGCCCGGACGCGAACCGGAAACGTTTCATGATTCGGACGAGCTTACGAATTTCGCTGCGGCGGCGCAACAGAACGTTCGTGAATGTCATTGCGGCGAAACACCGGAGTAACCCTCACCTCCTCTCTCTTGCGAAGGAGAGCGACCGTCGCTCGACTGAATCGCGCAATTGAGCGCAAAACGACTGAAGATTTTTATTGACCGTTTCCTGCGGAGGTGGTTAAAGGTGGGGTCAAGTGGAGTAAAGTGGGCTATTACTCCACGCGACCAATGGACGCCGATTCCCAACCCGAACGCTTCTATGCTGGAGAGTTCCGGCATTCCATTGACGAGAAGAATCGGATTACGATCCCATCGCGTTGGCGACGCGATCGTCCTGAGGATTTCATTCTTTTGCCTGAGGCGACACACCAGTTTCTGCTGGTCATGTCGCCAAAGGAGTTCGCGAAAATGAGTTCGGCCGCGGAAACGAACGAGAAGGTTTCCGCGCGCGATCGCCGCGTGTTCCTGCGTCAGCTGCATTCTCGCGCTCAACATGCAGGCGCGGACCGGCAGGGTCGCCTCGTTTTGCCGGACGAACTTTGCCAAAAAGTTGGATTAAAAATGAAGTCGCGCTCGTAGGCAATCGCGGGCGTTTTGAAATTTGGAATTTGCAACGGTGGAAACGGGCACACGAAGAGGAAACGGCTACCTACCAGCATGTAGCGAAGGAGATTGGATTGTAAGCGTATGGTGCGCCAACTCGTCATGAATCCGCTCTGGATCGAGCCGCCTGCATGGCTCGCCATCAATCCAAGAGCACCAGAAGAGTCCACGCAGCCGGCGGAGGATTTTATTTACCATCGTCCGGTCTTGCAGAAGGAAGCGCTTGAACTACTCAAGCCGAAAGCAGGCTTGCTGATCCTCGACGGAACGTGCGGCGGCGGCGGCCACACTGAAGCGCTTTTGGAAAGTGGTGCCGATGTTCTGGCTTTGGATCAGGATCCGGATGCAGTCCGGCACGTGACCGAGCGTCTGGCGCATCTTGGCCGGCGGATCATCGTGCGGCAGGCAAATTTCCGATACGCAGATTGTGTTCTCGACGAGCTCGGGATTCGCAGCATCGGAGGCGCGCTTCTTGATCTGGGTGTTTCTTCCCGGCAACTCGAAAACGCGGAGCGCGGTTTCAGTTTGATTCGAAACGGTCCGCTCGACATGCGGATGGATCCGCAAACGAGCCTCACAGCGGCGACAATCGTGAACGATTACAGCGAAGAGGAATTGACCCGCATCTTTCGTGAGCTCGGCGAAGAACCGGCCGCGCGACGCATCGCGAGCATGATCGTGAAAATACGCAAAACTTCGCCGTTTCGCGAAACGCTTCCGCTCGCGCGCACAATTGAAAAGCTGGTGGGCCGTCACGGACGACAGCATCCGGCCACTCAAGTGTTTCAAGCGCTGCGGATGGAAGTGAACGATGAGCTTGGAGCACTGGAACAAGGCCTGCGCGTCTTAACTCCCCGACTGGAGCGGGGCGGACGAATCGCGGTAATCACTTTCCATTCGCTGGAGGACCGGATGGTGAAAAACTTCTTTCGGGATCATAGCAAGGAATGGCTCGACAGACCCGAATGGCCTGAACCGCGGCGGAATCCCGACTGCGACTTTGCGCTTGTTACGCCGAAACCCATAGAGCCGGGCGAGGAAGAACAGCGCGCGAATCCCAGATCGCGAAGCGCAAAGCTGCGCGTAGCGGAGAAGATCAAATGAACCGATCACGTCGACGAAATTGTAATACGGTGAACGCGGCATCACTGGCGCGCTGGATTGTGATGACGGCATTTCTGGCGCTTGCCGGGTTGGCTTATGTGTATTTGACGCTGCAACTATATCACCTTGGCGAGCGCAGAAAGGCAGTGGAGAACGAGCTCGCGTCGCTGCGCACTCAAAACGATGTCGCCGCCGGACAGATCGCGGCGCTCACCTCGCGCACGGCTTTGCAACGCCGCTTGAAAGAAGGCTACCTGAAAATGATCCCCGTCTCGGATTCGAAGATCGTGCGGCTCACAATTCCGGCGCGATCGACCGACGAAGAGGCGATTCAACCCGTCGTGAACCCTTTACCGCAACATGAATCCAAGTAGCCGAACTCGTTGCGCTCTGGTGTGTGCTGCTTTTATCGGCCTGTTCAGCATCTTTTCGTTTCGCTTGATTTATCTCCAGGCAATCAAGCACGACGAATACGCCGGGCTCGCTGCGGAAACGCACGTTTACAAGCAGGTCATTCACGCCGAACGCGGCATGATCCTGGACGCGAACAATGAAGTTCTCGCGCACAACATTCCTGTGGAAACCGTCGTGGCCGACGCAACGCATCTTAGCGATCTGCAAGCAACCGTTGATCTCCTGAATGCCGAACTGGAGATCCCCTCCCAAGAACTCGCCGAAAAATTAAACAGCGGTCGCCGCTACATCGTCATCAAGCGCGAGGTACCCGCGGCGCGAGTAAATGCGCTGCGTGAAAAACTCCGCGCCGGCAATCTGCGCGGAATCTACTTCGAGCACGACGCCACGCGCATCTACCCCAACGGCTCGATGCTTTGCCACGTGATTGGGTTTACGGATTTCGATCGCCACGGCGTCCAGGGCGTTGAAGCCTCAATGGAAGAATACCTCCACGGACAGGACGGCTACCGTTTCATCGAGCACAACCGCGCCGGCCAGGAGATCGTGCCTTATCGCGGGCAGGAGCGCGCGCCGCGGGACGGTTACCAGGTGCATCTGACCGTCGATCTTGGTCTCCAAAGCATTGTCGAAGAGGAAATCGACGCGGCGATGAAGGAGTATTCTCCACAAAAGGCGACGATCATTCTGATGCGGCCGCAGACCGGCGAAATCCTGGCCATCGCCAACCGCCCGAACTTCGATTTAAACCTCCGCTCCGAGGCCAAGCCCGAACAAATGAAAAACCGGGCCATCATCGACATGATGGAACCGGGTTCCACCTTCAAGATCGTAGCCGCTGCCTCTGCTCTCAATGAACGCAAGTTGCGTCCTGATTCGCAGGTTTTTTGTGAGAACGGCCTCTGGAACTATGGTGGCTCCGCTCTGCACGATCATCGCGCGTTTGGCTATCTGAGCGTCCGCGACATTCTGATTAAATCGAGCAACATCGGAGCAGCGAAACTTGCTCTGAGCATCGGCGACCAAAAATTTTACGAATACATCCGGCGCTTTGGATTTGGCGAGCGCACCGGAATTGAACTGCCGGGTGAGATCAATGGAGTGATTCGGCCGCCGCAAACGTGGAGCAAAATTTCCATTACGCGCATTCCGATGGGGCACGAAGTCGGCGTCACGCCATTGCAGATGACATCGGCAATGGCAACGATCGCCAACGGCAGGCAAACTGGTGACACCGCGGATTATAAAATCGGTCACGGCATCGGACGGCAAAATAATCAGCTCAGTTTCGCCAGTGGTACTGCGCCAGGTCATCTCTGCTGAAACTGCCAAACAAATTGGTGATGCGTTGCGCGGCGTTGTGAGCGATCAAGGAACCGCCGCCGCTGCTGCTGTGCCCGGGTTTACGATCGCCGGGAAAACCGGAACCGCGCAAAAGGTCAATCCGCACGGCGGATACGACCACGGAAAGTACGTCGTTTCGTTCGTCGGCTATCTGCCGGCTGATCATCCTGAGTTTGTCGGACTCGTCGTGCTGGACGATGCGCACACGAGCAAACCTGAATTGAATTACGGCGGGCTCGTTGCTGGGCCGATTTTTCCCACGTTGCCGAGAAGGCCGCCCGTTATCTTGACCTTGAGCCGCATGAGGAGATTCGCAAAGCGATTCCCATTCAGCGAGTCGAAAAACCAAAGCCGGCAGAGCGACTCCGCAAGGTGCCGGCGGAACGAATCGCCTTAACCGATGGTTCGCGACGTTGAGTGCCTCGTCCCGGTTCGCCGTAGCGAATCCGTCTCCTGTCGGAGATGTTAAAGCCTCATGCAGCTCAAGACCCTTCTCGCTACGACTCCAGTTCGCCAGGTCTTCGGGTCAGTTGATCGCCCGGTGGAAAACATCGCGTATGACTCGCGGCGAGTGCAAAGGCACACCATGTTCGTGGCGTTGCGGGGTGAGAAAGCCGATGGGCACCAATTCATCGGTCACGCCATCGATAAAGGGGCGTCGGTGATCGTCGCAGAGCGCGAACAAAAAGATCCACGCGTCACTTGTCTGCTTGTTGAAAACACCCGCACCGCGCTCGCGGATTTTTCAGCAACCTTTTACGGACACCCGGCACGCAAGTTAAAACTCGCCGCGGTCACAGGCACAAATGGTAAGACCACGACGACATTTCTCATCAAACACATCTGCGAAAACGCCGGATTACGTTGCGGATTAATCGGAACCGTTCGATACGAGATCGGCGAGCGGATTTTGCCAGCTATTCGCACCACACCTGAATCGCTCGATTTACAAGAGCTACTGGCCCAGATCGCCAACGCGGGGTGCAAAGCGGCAGCGATGGAAGTCTCTTCGCACGCGCTGGCGCAGGAGCGCACACGCGGTATCGAATGGAACGTCGCCGTCTTCACCAATTTGACTCAGGACCATCTCGATTTTCACGGCACGATGGAAAACTACTTCGAAGCCAAGGCGAAGCTCTTCACTGGACTCGCCGGCCAAAAACAAAAGACCAAACCGCGTGGCGATTGTGAACATTGACGACCGTTACGGCCAACAGCTGCTCGGCAGGCTGGATAAAAGCGTGGCCGTTATTACCTATGGGATGGGGTCGCGCGCGGATTTCCGCGCTTCAAACTATCGCGCCGAATTCACCGGAACATCGTACTCAACTTGACGCGCGCGGTAAGAGTTACCTCGTTCGTCTTCCATTGATTGGCCGCTTCAACGTCACAAATTCGATCGCAGCGCTCGCTGCGGCGGAGGCGTTGGGAATTAACCTGCGAAGCGCGGTCCTGAGTCTTGGGAAAGCGCCGCAAGTCCCGGGACGCCTGGAACTGGTTCCTGCGAAACGACAATTTCAAGTGTTCGTGGATTACGCACACACGCCTGACGCGCTCGGCAACGTTCTGAAGACTCTGCGCGAACTCCAGCCGCATAGGTTGATTACGGTTTTTGGTTGTGGCGGCGATCGCGACCGGCAAAAGCGGCCCTTAATGGCCGAGATGGCGGACCGCCTCGCCGATTACTCCATCATCACTTCTGATAATCCGCGCAAGGAAGACCCGAGCGCGATTATCGCCGAAACCGAAAAAGGTTTTCGCTCAAATCATTACGAAAAAATTGTCGATCGCACCGAGGCGATTAATCGCGCCGTTGCGCTCGCCGGTCCACGCGACATTGTGTTGGTCGCAGGCAAAGGGCACGAAAATTATCAGGAGTTCGCAGATTACACCATCCCATTCGATGACATCCAGGTCGCGCGCCGCGCGATCGAAGATCATCCCGTGGAGCTTTAGTTATGAATCCGCTGACGGTCTCTCAAATCGCACAGTTCGCCGGAGCGTCGCTGTCATCCGGTGACGGGACTGTCGTAATCAACAAGGTCAGCACCGATTCCCGCACGATTAAGCCGGGTGAATTGTTCGTCGCATTGCGCGGCGAAAATTTCGAAGGCCACGATTTTATCGAAGCCGGTGCAAAAGCCGGCGCTACAGGCGCGCTCGTTGATCTCAACTGGGCGGGCAATGTTCCGAACAATTTCGCACTTCTGCGTGCGACCGATACGCTGCAAGCCTACCAGACGCTGGCAGCCAACTACCGGCGGTCGCTCGCGCTGAAAGTCCTCGCGATCACTGGAAGCAATGGCAAGACGAGCACGAAGGATTTCGCCGCGTCGGTGCTCGCGCGAAGATTTCGGGTCACCAAGACCGAAGGGAATTTCAACAATCACGTAGGCCTGCCACGCACAATTCTGGAAGCGACTTCCGAGGATGAAGTTGCCGTCTGGGAGATCGGGATGAATCATCCCGGCGAAATCGCAGCGCTCTCGAAGATCGCCGCGCCCGATGCGGCGATCATCACGAACATCGGCGTGGCACACATCGAGTTCATGGGTTCCCGCGAAGCGATCGCCGCGGAGAAGGGAGCACTGGCCGAAGCGATCGAGCCGCAAGGAACAGTGATTCTGAATGCCGACGATCCGTTCAGTGAAGGAATCGCTGCGCGCACCCGCGCAAAAGTTGTGTTCGGCAGGAACGACAGGCGGAGCCGTGCGCGCCATCGAAATTCGCCAGAGTGCCGAGGGCTCAGAGTTCACAATCGTCGAGGGCGCGCATCGTTGCCGCGCGCAACTTCCCGTTGCGGGTTCGCACATGGTGCAGAATGCATTGCTGGCCGTCGCCGCCGGGCGGGCATTTGGACTATCCATCGAGGAATGTGCCGCTGGCCTTGCCGCAGCGCCGCTCACGAAAGCGCGCTTGCAAATCAAGGAGATCGGTGGCGTGCAATTTCTCGACGACAGCTACAACGCCAACCCGGACTCGATGAAAGCGGCGTTGCGCACGTTGGTCGAGCTCGACGCCGAGGGAAAGCGCATCGCGGTGTTGGGAGAAATGCGGGAACTCGGCGCTGAATCGGAGCGCGGGCACCGGGAGATCGGTGAGACCGCAGCGACGCTCGGCGTGGATCAACTGATCACGATCGGCGACGCGGCGGAACTGATTGCGGAAGGCGCGCGCACCGCCGGTTTGGACAAAGTTTCGTCCGCACGATCGACCGGCGAAGCTGCCAAGTTGTTAGGCGAAATTGCCGAGCCGGGAGATCTCGTTCTGATCAAAGGCAGTCGGGCCGCGCGCACGGAGGAAGTAATCGAGCAATTCGGCAGTCAAAATTCGGCATTCGTGACTTCGCCATGATGTACTACCTCCATCACCTGAGTGGGCAGTTCATCGGGTTCAACGTTTTTCTTTACGTCACCTTCCGGGCCATTGCTGCGGCGGTCACCGCATTTTTGACCACCCTGATTTTTGGAAATTTCATTATCGCAAAGCTGCGGGCACTGAAAGTCGAACAACCGATTCGAGGAGCGGCGGAAGTCCACCGCCTTGCCGAACTGCAAGGGGTGAAGCAAGGCACACCGACCATGGGCGGCGTGCTGGTGATTGGCGCCGTCGTTGTGTCGAGCATCCTCTGGGCGCGTCTCGACAACAAGTTCGTCTGGCTCGCGTTATTCAGCATGGTTTACCTCGGCGGGCTCGGTTTCGCCGATGATTATCTGAAAGTCACGAAGAAGAAATCCGAAGGGATTCACGGCCGGATTAAACTCGCTTTCCAAATTCTTCTCGCGGCGATTATCACTGGCATCTTTCTCACCGATCCATTGTTGGAAGTGCAGGCGCGTACGCTCTACGTGCCTTTCTTCAAGACGCCGGTGATTGCGAATATGAGCTGGTTCACCTTCGTGTTTTTTGTGCTGGTCATCGTCGGCACATCCAATGCGGTGAATCTCACTGACGGGCTGGATGGTTTGGCGATCGGTTGCACCATCACCGTGGCATTTGCGTATGCCTTGCTCTGTTACGCGGCCGGCAATTTCCGCGTGGCGGAATACTTACAGGTCCCGTTTTATCCGTTCGCCGGCGAACTGACCGTTGTCTGCTCGGCGCTTATCGGCGCGGGGCTGGGCTTTCTCTGGTTCAACTGTTATCCGGCCAAGGTTTTCATGGGCGACACCGGATCGCTGGCCATCGGCGGCATGATTGGCGTGGTGGCGATCTGTTGCAAACAGGAGCTGCTTCTGGTCGTAGTGGGTGGCGTTTTCGTGATCGAAGCCGTCTCAGTGATTTTGCAGGTGCTGAGCTTCAAACTCACCGGCAAGCGGTTTTTCGTCATGTCTCCGCTTCATCATCACTTCGAGTTAACCGGCTGGAAGGAAACGACCGTCATCGTTCGCTTCTGGATTCTTTCGATCATTTTCGCCTTGCTCGGGCTGGCCACGCTCAAACTGCGATGAACAACGGACGCTACAAAAACCAAAACGTGGCCGTGCTTGGAGCAGGGCTGAGCGGAAGCGCCGCGGCATTGCTGCTCGCGTCGGAGGGAGCACAGGTCACAGTGCTCGACAGCGCCGGCGAAAATAATTTGCTGAAATCCACGCTGGACAATCTGCGGGCACACGGCGTGCGTGTCGTTTGTGGATCTGAGGCGGACCAGGACTCATCTGTGTACGACTGGATGGTTCTAAGTCCGGGCATCGATCCAGTTTCTCCGTTGGCGCGCAATTTTTCCTCGCGCGGAATTGAAACGATCAGTGAGCTCGAGCTGGGTTGGCGCTCCTGCGAAATCCCAGTCATCGCGGTAACAGGCACGAACGGAAAAACCACAACGACAGAATTGCTGGCGCAAATGCTGAATGCCTGCGGTCAGCGAACGATCGCTTGCGGCAACATCGGCAAACCACTTTCAGAGGTCGCGCGTGAAAACCAGCCGTTGGACGTGCTGACGGTTGAAGTGAGCTCGTTCCAACTGGAAGCGATCCGCACATTTCGTCCGTCGATCAGCCTCTGGCTCAACTTCGCTCCCGACCACCTGGATCGTTATCGCTCCGTCGCTGAATATCGCGCGGCCAAGCTGCGCATTTTCGAAAATCAAACCGAGCAGGATGTCGCGGTCGTCAACGCCGCGGAAGCGCTTCCGACAATTCGACCATCGCCGGATTACTTTCAGCGCTTATTCCAATCGCGCCGATTTCCGGTTATCTGACGGCGCAATCGTTTATGAAAATCAGCCGGTCCTGCGCCTGGCTGACACGAAGCTGCGCGGGCTACATAACATCGAGAACCTGATGGCGACGCTCGCTGTCGGCGTTGCCCGTGGATTGTCGTTCGCGCAGATGGTGCCGGCGATTCGCGATTACGAGCCGCGCCCGCATCGGTGCGAATTTGTGCGCGAACTCGATGGCGTCGAATACGTCAACGACTCGAAGGCAACCAACCTGGACGCGGTCGAGAAAGCCTTGGCCGCACAGACCAAACCGGTGGTGCTCATCGCCGGCGGCAAAGACAAAGGATTCACGTTCGATCCGTTGCGTTCTCTGGTGAAAGACAAAGTGAAATCAGCAGTCCTGATCGGCGAGATGGCTGAGAGCATCAGGCGCTCATGGGACGGCGCGGTCAAATCCGAAATCGCAACTTCACTCGCCGACGCGGTCGAGCGCGCGCGCAGTCTCGCCAGCGCGGGCGACGTTGTCCTGTTCTCTCCCGGCACATCATCGTTCGACATGTTCAAAAGTTACGCCGATCGCGGCGATCAATTTCGCAAACTGGTGCAAACGCTCCCGCAATGAAACGGATTAAAATCCCGCGCCTGTTCAACGCCAAGAAACTATCGGCAGCGACGGCGCGCCGCGCGTCGGCTGCGTCCGCGGGGATGGACTTTGAAGGCATTCCAGAGCCAAACATGAAGTTGTCGCGGGCGTTGCTGATTGTTTTGCTTCTGCACGTAGTTGCCGTTTCGGGAATCATTGCGTTTAACGCCATCAAGACGCGTGAGCGTGCATTCGTGCCGCCGACGTCGACCGAAACGGAAAACAAACCCGCTGACACCGCGCAAACAGCAAATCACGCGAGTACTGACAAGGCTCGAGTTGCTGCGGCGCAAAAGGAAAACGATCGCCAACATGACCCGAAACCTTCTCATTCACCTGCGAAGGACGAACAGACGAAGACGCCTTCGTCTTCAGGAAAGACTTACGTTGTGAAGAAGGGCGATAATCCAGTCGGAATCGCAAAGAAATTGAAAGTCTCCTACAACGATTTGATCGCGCATCAATCACATTGACGACCCACGCAAATTGAAGATCGGGCAAAAGCTTTTAGTTCCGAAGCCAACGACGAATCCGAAAAGCGACGGAGAGCGAAAAAGAGCAAAAAGAATGAATGCATCGCGATCCAGCGATTATAAACAGGACAATGTCTTCGCTTCGCTCAACACGAACCATGCGTCGTAAAAGCGCCTACATACTTTTTTAGCAGTGCTGGGACTGCTCGTCATCGGCATCGTGATGCTCTTCAGCACGAGCGCCTACGCACGCGACAGCCATGGAGACGTTTATTTTTTCATTAAACGCCAGGCGATTTGGATTGGGATTGGACTTGTCGCGTGCATTTTTGCGGCGCTCGTGAATTATCAATTCTGGCAAAAAACGTGGTGGCTTTGGTTCGCGGTGGCGCTGGCCGCTCTGGCGCTTTGCTACATCCCGCACATCGGAATGCGCATCAACGGGTCGCGCCGGTGGGTCGGCTACGGCCCGATTACCTTTCAGCCATCGGAACTCGCAAAAATCGCGACGATCTTTTTCTCGCCGCCTGGTTTGCGCGACGTGAAAAACCGGACGGCAACGTGTTGTCGGGATTCATTATTCCGCTTGCAATTATCAGCGTGCCGGCTGCGCTTGTGCTGGGGAAGTCGATCTGGGAACTACAGCCTTAATCGGAACAACGGCATTCGTTGTGATGTTCATTGCCGGCACTAATCCTCTATTGCTTGGGGGCCTCGCAGTGGCGGGCTTGGGCGGATTACTGGTCGTTGCGACGCAAATCTCCGAGCGCATGGGGCGGCTCTCCGCGTTTCTTCATCCGCAAACCTACAAGGACGACGCCGGCTTGCAGCAAATGCAGGCGTTGATCGCCTGGGGCAGCGGCGGGATGGACGGGCTCGGACTGGGCAACGGTCGGCAGAAGATGCTGTATCTGCCGTACGCACATACGGATTTTATTTTTCCAATCATCGGCGAAGAACTTGGTCTGCGGTTCAGTCTTCTGGTGGTTTTTTGTTCGTTGTGATAATTGTTTGCGGCATCATGATTGCGCTGCACGCTCGTGATCGTTTTGGACTGCTGCTCGGCTGCGGGATTGTTTCGCTCCTCGCTCTGCAGGCAGCGGTCAACATCGGCGTGACGACGTCGCTTCTGCCTAACAAGGGACTCCCGCTGCCGTTTATCAGCTATGGAGGTTCGAACCTGGCCGCGTGTATGTTTGGCATTGGCGTGTTGGTAAACATTTATCGCCAGGGCATTCTCGAGCCGCCGCCGGTGAAACGCGCCACGATGAACGCCAAATTAACGCCGCGAATTTAATTAACCCGTAACTCAGATTAACCCAACATGAACGCTGTAATCGCATGCGGAGGAACCGGTGGACATCTTTTCCCGGGCATTGCTGTGGCGGAAGTGCTGCAAAATCGCGGACACGAAGTGATGCTGTTGGTTTCCGAAAAGGACATCGACGCGCTGGCGCTTTCCGGCCGGACGAATTTCCAAGTCGAAAAATTACCGACTGTAGGGTTGCCTTCGACATTTTCGCCGGCAGTTTTTGGGTTCACTCGCCGGTTTGTTGAAAGCTTATCACTTTGCCGGTCTATCTATCGCAAGTTCAATCCGCACGCCGTTCTGGGCATGGGCGGGTTCACTTCTACCGCGCCAGTGTTGGCCGGGCGATTCCGCGGCATAGCCACGTTTATTCACGAATCGAACGCCGTTCCTGGAAAAGCAAACCGTTGGACCGCGCGGGTGGTGAATGCCGTTATGCTGGGTTTCAAGGAATGCGCGCCGTTTTTTCCGAAAACGCGTACCGAAGTCACCGGCACACCGGTTCGCACCGAACTGGTGCGTCTGGACCGCGCAGATTCGCGGCGGAAACTCGGATTGCGAGAGGATCTGCCCACACTGCTGGTGATGGGCGGCAGCCAGGGCGCCAGCGGAATTAATCAGGCGCTAATCAAAGCGCTGCCGTTCTTGCAAGGTGTGCCGCTCCAGGTGATCCACCTCTCCGGCGCGCGGGATGAACGCCTGGTTGCAGACAACTATCGCCGGGAAAATGTCCCTGCTTACATCGGTGCGTTTCATCATCAGATGGAGGAAGTGTACAGCGCCGCTGATCTTGTCGTTGCGCGAGCGGGCGCGGCCAGCCTGGCGGAGTTCGCCGGCTTTTCGTTGCCCGGCATCCTGATTCCATTTCCATACGCCGCGGATGATCACCAAACGCGCAATGCAGAAATCTACGCTCGCGCTGATGCGGCAATTCTTCTGAAGCAGTCGGATCTCTCTGGTGAATTGCTCGCGCGCAACATCCGCGAGCTGGTGGAAAACCCGCAACGGCTACAGCAAATGGCGGCGAATTGTGCGCGTCTCGCGCCGAAAGATGCAGCTGGTCGCGTGGCGAACACGATTGAAAAATATACCACTCATGAAGCTCACGCCTGAAGCAACTGCCACGCGCGCCGATTCTCCGCGCAAGAAATTTCGGCGTCGTGATGCGTTGCCAGACCTGTCGCGATTTCTGACCACCGAACAGCATCGGATTCACCTTGTTGGTGTTGCGGGAAGCGGTATGAGCGGTCTTGCCGGGCTTCTCATCGAGCTGGGACACGCAGTGAGCGGCTCGGACAAGGTTACAACGACAGAGACCGAGCGACTGCAACGGCTCGGCCTGCGCTTTCATGAACAGCATCTCGCTGAGCATGCGGACGCTGCGGACCTTGTTGTTTTTTCCTCCGCGATTAAGGACGACAATCCAATTCTCCTAACCGCGCGCAGTTGCGGAAAACCGCTGTTCCGTCGCGCGGAAGCCGTCGCTGCAATCATGCAAGCCAAGCGCGGCATTGTGATCGCCGGAATGCACGGCAAAACAACCACTTCCGCAATGACGGCACATGTGCTTCGCGAAGGCGGACTGCATCCGTCGCACTATGTGGGCGCTGAAATTCCGATTCTCGGAACGAACGCGTATTGGAACCAGCGCGGCGAATATTTCGTTGCCGAAGGCGACGAAAGCGACGGCACGTTGCGCTGCTTTCATCCCGAGCACGCACTCATTCTAAACATCGAGGAAGAACACCTCGATTTCTATCCCGATCTCGCGGCTATCGAAAAAGTGTTTGCGCAACTGATCGATCAAACCAGCGGAAGCGTTCTCTACAACGTTGACGATCCGAACACCGCGCGATTGTGCGGCAAGCGCAAACGCGCAGTCTCCTACGGATTTTCCGAGCAGGCGGATTACCGTGGAGCCGACGTCGAGCTGCGGAATTTTGGTTCATCCTTTTCAGTTTTTCGCCGCGGCGAGAAACTCGGGCAAGCGACTCTCAATGTTCCCGGAGAACACAACGTGCATAACGCGCTTGGAGTAATCGCGCTGGCTTCCGAGCTTTCTATTCCGTTCGACAAGATCACGGCATCGCTTCGGAAATTCGAGCACGCGCGCCGCCGGTTCGAGATCAAATACGCGAGCGACAGGTTTCTGCTCGTCGACGATTATGCGCATCATCCGACGGAAATTCGTGCCACGCTTCGCGCAGCGAAATCGATCGGACGGCGGCGTCTCGTCACGATGTTTCAGCCGCACCGTTTCTCACGAACAAAAGCGCTGTGCCGCGAATTCGGCAGCGCCTTCGACGATGCCGACCGGGTTGTGATCACGGATGTCTATCCTGCCAGCGAGCCCCGATTCCCGGAATCACAGGTCGGACTATCGTCGATGAAATCGTGCGACACGCGCATCGCGGAGTCACTTATCAGCCACATCTGCAATCGGTGCATCGTGACGTGGGAAACATGCTGGAGGCCGGCGATCTTGTTTTGAGTCTCGGCGCCGGCAACATCCACGAACAACTGGAGATCCTCGCCGCCGATCTCGTGATCGCCGAGAAATTAAAGGCGATTGTGGGCGAAGAGGGCGAGGTCCGCCTTTACGAGCCGCTGTCGAATCATACGACGCTGCGCGTTGGCGGTCCCGCGCAGTTTTGGGTCGAGCCGCGCACCGAACAGACCTTCGCGGAACTGATTCGCTTTTGCCGCGATGAACATCTGCCGCTGTTCGTTATCGGGCGAGGTTCGAATCTTCTCGTTCGCGACGGCGGCATCCGCGGAGTGGTCGTTCATCCGCGCGGCGGCGATTTCGAGAAAATCGAGGTCGACGGGTGCGAGATCACGGCAGGCGCAGGCGTAAAGTTGAGACAGGTGGCTTACGCCGCGCGTGCGGCAAATCTCGGCGGACTCGAATGGATGGAGGGAATTCCGGGCACAGTCGGCGGCGGATTGCGCATGAATGCCGGCGCGATGGGCGCGCAAACTTTCGAGAACGTAACGCGCGTTCGTTATCTTGATGCCGAGGGAAATTCGCACGTGAAGAATCGCAATGAGTTGGAAGTGTTTTATCGACGGTTCCCATTGCTCGAAAAAACTTTGCAGTTTCTGCAACGTTCTGCGGGCAACCCGCCGAGCGCGCAGAAATCGATGCACGTTTGCGCGAATCGCAGGAGAAACGGCGCACGACGCAGCCGGTCGCCAAAAGCGCAGGCTGCATTTTCAAAAATCCTGCCACCATTCCAGCCGGCAAATTGGTCGACGAACTAGGGCTGAAGAACTCGCGCGTCGGAAATGCGCGCGTGTCGCGAGTACACGGCAACTTTATCGTGAACGATGGCGACGCAACGGCATCGGAAGTGCTTGAGTTGATTGATGACATCAAGAGCGTCGCGCGGAAAAAGCGCGGAATCGAGTTGGAGACCGAAGTGGAAATCGTGGGAGAACCGGAATGACAACACGCGAGGAGTTACCAAAGAAAATTGCTGTGCTCATGGGAGGGCCAGGATCGGAGCGAGAGGTTTCGCTTGCGACCGGGCGAGGTGTGGCGAAAGCGCTTCGGTCGTTAGGCGCCGAAGTGGTGGAAATCGATGTGCGGAACGAGGATTTCCAACTGCCGAACGATGTCGATCTGGCGTTCATTACGATCCACGGAACCTTTGGCGAAGATGGCCAGCTTCAGAAAATTCTGGAGGGCCGCGGCATCGCTTACACCGGCGATGGTGTCAGTTGCGAGCGAGATCGCTTTCGACAAAATTCGCACGAAAGAAAAATTTCGGGAACACGGCGTAACGACGCCGCCATCGGAAGTGATCCACGCCGGACAGCGTCCGACGATTCCATTGCCGATCGTCGTCAAGGCGCCACGACAAGGCTCAACCGTCGGCGTCGTCATTGTGAAGAACGAAAGCGAACTCGAATCTGCCATCGCCGAAGCGGCGAAATATGGTCGCGAATTATTGATAGAAAAATTTGTAGCCGGCCGGGAATTGACGATAGGCATCCTCGGTGACCAGGCTTTGCCCATTCTCGAAATAATTCCCAAGGGCGGCTTTTACGATTTCAACAACAAGTATCCGTTTCTCAATCCGCAGGCCGGCGGCGGAGCGGAGCACGTCTGTCCGGCAAACATCGACGCGGGAAAAACAAAGGAAATTCAGGAACTGGCGCTCCGCGCATTTCGCTCAGCCGGCCTGCAGGTGTATGCGCGTGTGGACGCAATTCTATCCGACGACGGACAGCCGTACATTTTGGAGATCAACACCATTCCCGGAATGACCGAGGCTAGCCTGCTGCCCGAGGCGGCTGCGGCAGCGGGTATCGGTTACGCAGATCTTTGCGCGCGGATCATTGCGCTTTCCCGCCTTCGCCAAGGCTATGGCGGGCAGGCGCGGGCCAGAACAGAAGGCAAACGATGAGTTTTCGCCAAAGAACTTCCCGAACGCGCAATCGGCGACTGTCCAATGTGCGGCAACGTCGGCAGCAACACCTGCTCGATGTGAAAGTGCGTTCGCGCAGAGCGACCCAGCACCGCATTCGCAGCGCGATGGGCGTGCTCTGGAAGTTGGCTTTGTTCGTGATTTTGTGCGTAGCCGGCTACGCAGGTGCGCGCGAAGCTGTAAAACGCCTTGTCTTCGAAAATCCAGATTACCACGTTCAAACAATCGAATTGCAGACCGACGGCACTCTCCAGCGTGAGCAGGTGCTAAAGGCAGCCGATCTGCACGAAGGCGCAAACATCTTCAGCGTGAACCTGGCGCGCGTGCGCGATCGCATACAGCAGCTTCCCCAGGCCGACGAAGTCGAGGTCGTGCGAAAATTACCCAGCGAAATCGATATTCGCATTGTGGAACGAAAACCGGTCGCCTGGATCACCAGCGAAAAGGAAATTAACGATCCATTTGCGTCGGATGCTGCGTTTTTAGTGGGCGCGCGGGGTGTTTTAATGAAACAAAAAAATTGTTGCCGGAATATCTGGGACTGCCGCTGATCGTAGGATGCTCGAGCGAATCGCTCGAAGCGGGAAAAACTGTCGAATCGCCCGAAGCAAAAACAGCGCTCGAGTTGCTGCGTCTCACCGAGAGCAGCTTTTTGCAAACGCGGTTTCAGATTCGCGAGATCGATATTTCCAAAAATTATTGTCTCCTGGTGACCGACAAAAATCGCAGTCGCGTCATGTTTGGTTTGAACGATCTCGAAGGGCAACTGCGGCGGCTGCAAGTGTTTCTTGATTACTGTGATAACACCAAACAGGAGCTGGAAACTTTGAACCTGCGTCGCGCAACGCAACATTCCCGTGACGTTCACCAGTCCGGCGGCGGCTGTAATCAACGACACATTGGAGCCGCGCTGTCGAGCCGCGGATCATGAAAGCAATCCCGGTGCACGCGCAGGAAAACCGAGGTCACCAGGATTCCGGCAAACAAGAAACTGGATCCTCAGCGCCGAAATCGCGCGCTGCTTCTGCGCCCCTCCCAAGGCAATTCGTAACCAACAAAAGAAAGCCGAATAAAAATGGCGAACAATAATTTGATGGTCGGTCTCGAGATTGGGACCTCCAAGATCTGCGTGGTCGTCGGAGAAAGCCGACCTGATGGCACGCTCAAAATCCTGGGCGTAGGCCAGGCGCCATCGCGCGGCGTGCGCAAGGGCGAGATTGTTGATTTTGAAACGGCAATGAAATGCGTGCACGAAGCAGTTGTCGATGCCGAACAGAAAAGCGACGTGATGATCAAGAGTGTTTACGTCGCTATCGCCGGATCACACTTGCAGAGCTTTAACAATCGCGGATGCGTCATGCTGCCAGAGGACCGCGATGAAATTGATGAGCAGGATGTGGAGGACGTAAAAATTAATGCGCGCGAAGTGAGCATCCCTGCGCAAAACGCGTTCCTGCATTCTATCATTCAACATTATCAGGTCGACGGACAGCAGGGCGTGCTGAACCCGGTCGGAATGCTCGGGCAAAAACTGGAAGCCGATTTTCACATCATCCACGGCGTGCGCACACGGATTCAAAACACCATTCGATGCGTGAAAGAACTGCCGCTGGACGTGGAGGACGTGGTTTTTAGCGGTCTGGCTTCGGCGCAGGTCGTGCTGACCCAGCATGAAAAGGATCTCGGTGCGCTGGTGATCGATATCGGCGGAGGAACGACTGATTACGTGTTGTACTCTGAAGGCGCGGTGCGACAAAGCGGTTGTCTGGCTGTGGGCGGCGACCACATCACGAATGATATCTCCATGGGTCTGCGCATCCCGATGGCGCGCGCGGAGAAATTAAAAATCGAAGAGGGCAGCTGCGTTCTCGGAAATTGTCTGCCTGGCGAAATGATTTTGCTGAAGGACGATTCCGGCTTTGCAGGGAAAGAGATCGAGCGCGAAACGCTGAACACCATCATTCACCTGCGCCTGCGCGAAGCGTTTGAGTTGCTCAAACGCAGACTCGAAGAGGAACCGTATCTCGGCTATCTGGGCGCCGGCATTTTCATCACTGGCGGCTGCAGTCTTCTGAGCGGAATCGATCATCTCGCGTCGGAGATTTTCGAAATACCGGCCAATCTGACGCACGCGCAGGCGGCATGGGGTGTGACGTCCGCAGTGGAAAATCCTCAGTTCTCTACCGCAATTGGCTTGGTCAAGTTCGCGCAAGTGATGCACACCGACCGGCCGCCTCGGAGGTTTGGGCGGATTCTTGGAAAAATTTTCAGCGGAAAACGATGAGAACCAATATTGCAGGTTAGAGCTTCTCTAAATGTTGGAATTTGGAGGTGGGTGATTAAAAAATGATTCAGCTTAACAAGAACTACAGTCTCCCGGAACGTCTGGCAGAGTTTATTCCGATCAAAATCGTCAGCGTCGGTGGAGCCGGTTTGAACGCGCTCGACCGCATCGTGCTTGACGGATTGGAGAGAGCCGATGTGGTCGCCATCAACACCGATGTGCACTCACTGACGAGTTCAGTCGCGACGCGCAAAGTGCAGCTGGGCCGCAGTGTGTCGCGTGGTTTGGGTGCGGGCGGCGACCCCGATGTCGGCTATCAAGCAGCCTTGGAATCGGCCGACGAAATTCGCGAAGCCCTGGCTGATGCGAGTGTGATTTTCATTTGTGCAGGGCTCGGTGGGGGCACGGGGTCAGGCGCGGCGCCGTACATTGCACAAGCGGCCCGTGAAGCCGGAGCGCTGGTCATCGCTTTTGTGACTCTTCCATTTGGATTCGAAGGCAAACGGCGCAACGCGCAGGCGCGCGAGGCGCTGGCCCGGCTCAGCGAGTTTGCCCACGCGGTGGTCTGTTTCGAGAACGATCGAATGGGCGATCTGACCCCGCCGCAGGCGGGAATTCATCAGGCTTTCGCAATGGCGGATATCACCATCAGCCAAAGCGTGCGATCGATTGTGAACCTTATCCAGCAGCCGGGACTCATTCGCATCGGCTTCGATGATTTGCTCGCGGCTTTGCGCACACGCAATAGCCGTTGCTTGTTTGGCTACGGCGAATCCGATTCGGACAATCGCGCGCATGACGCCCTCACGCAGGCGCTGAAAAATCCGTTGATGGATCGTGGACGAATGTTGGCAGACGCAACACACGTGCTCGTACAGGTAGCTGGCGGTCCCGGCATGACGCTCTCCGAGGTCGAAATCCTCATGCAGGAACTCGGGCGTCACGTTAGCGACCAGACGCAAATTCTCTTTGGTGCAGTCGTGGACGCACGGCTGGGAGACCGATTGAGCGTCACGATCATCAGCTCGCTCTCGGCAGAAGACGAAGCAGTTTTGCTGCAAACGCCTCCCGCGCCGAGCAGTGCGTCCGCAGCGTCGCCAGTTCGAGAACAATACGAAGCCGCAGCACCGGAACCTGAAATTCAACCTGAAGAACCGACTGTCGAAGTTCGACCTCTCGAGGAAACGGTTCCGTTCGAAGAACCTGTCGCGGCTGAAGCGGCACCAGCGCAACACCCTCCACCGAACCGCCAGTGATACCGACTCGTAACGGCGAGCCGAGCCGCGATGAGCACGCAGCAGGAGAAATCGGTCCCGTGGAAGGAAGAGAAAGCGCCCGCCGAAAAGTCAGTGACGCCGGCTAAGCAGGAAGTCCTGCAATTTGAACCCGTGACACGCGGTCGTTTTGAAAAAAGCGAACCGACAATCATCGAAGGCGAAGACCTCGATGTGCCCGACTTATCTGCGGAAACACATCAAGGTGAAGTGACATCGCTTGTTAGGCGATGTCATCCCGAGCGAAGCGAAGCGCAGTCGAGGATCCCGCAGATTGCCTGACCGGTTTTCGCGCAGGATTCGCCGCTCTAGAAAACGGGCTTGGCCTACTTCTTCATCAGATCCAGCACCGCCGTCAGTCATTCCGATAATCGCCTGTTCGAATCGTCGGCTCGGGAACGGGCGCGAATTTGCTCGAATGCAGGGTCGGCAATTCTTTTCCCGCCTGTTTGTACTCCGCAATCTTCGCCGGCTCGACTGCGCCGAAGTGAAAATAAACCGCTGGAATGGAATGATCCGGCAAGCTGTATTCAGAAAAATCGTCGCCGCCCATCGTTGGATCGACGATCTCGACGTTTTCGTCGCCTAACGACTTTTTCCAAACAGCGACAAGCCGCTTCGTGAGTTCAGGATTGTTGTAAGTCGCAGGCGTAACTCAGATCCTTGGGCACGCTGACAATCGGAGCTCAGCTCCGGCGGTATTCCAGCAGCTGCTGCGCAGCCTTTTGCAATCCGATCGATATCTGCAAGCACGCGTTCGCGCACCTCAGATTTATATGTGCGCACCGTGAGCTGCATCTTCACTTCATCCGGAATAATGTTGTGTTTGGTCCCGCCGTGAATTGATCCCACCGTGATAACAACCGGATCGAGCGGATTATTTTCGCGGCTTACGATGGTCTGCCACGCGTTGATGATTTCCGCTGCGAGGACGATCGGGTCCTTCGTCTTGTGCGGATACGCGCCGTGTCCGCCCACGCCTCGGACAGTGACATCGACTGAATCGACATTTGCGGACGTATATCCTTCGGTTACGCCAATGTGGCCAGCTTGAATATCGGCTTTGTCATGAAAACCAAGCGCGAAATTCGGTTTTCCGAATCGGTCATAGAGTCCGTCTTTGAGCAACGCGCGTGCGCCAGTACCAATCTCCTCTGCTGGTTGCGCAACGAACACGATCGTGCCGTGCCATTGATCTTTTAACTTTCCGAGAGCGCGCGCGGTGCCGATGAACGCCGCAATGTGTGCGTCATGCCCGCAGGCGTGCATTACATGGACGTCCTTACCCTCGTCGTTTTTGGCGACGACCTTGCTGGCGTATGGCAAACCAGTCTCTTCTTCTACAGGCAACGCATCCATGTCCGTGCGCACAAGCACCGTCGGCCCGTCGCCATTCTTCATCACTCCAACCACTCCGTAAGCCTTGAGCTTGGAGTTTTCGTATTTTCCGACATGCTCGGTGACCTCGGCAGCCCGCCGCGCGCAATTCTTTCGCGACTAACGCTGCCGGTTCGCTCCTCATGTCCGGATAATTCCGGGTGACTGTGAATGTCTTTGTAGATCGCCAAGCAACGAGGGAAGCTCAGCGTCAGCGAGCGATTGCGGCGTTTGCTGCGCCAAAATGAGAGGCGCAATCCACATCGACAGCAACAGAATCAACAACGAACGAATCTTCATTCCGGATTTATATCCACAGATTTCGCAGATTGCCGCAATTGTTTTGTCATGCCGAGCGAAGTCGCAGACGATCTCTGCGATGTAGCGATTAGATGAGATTCCTCGACTTCGCTCGAAATCGACAGAAATCTGTGTTGAGCGATGGAATTTGAGAAAAACACGCTGCTCTTCGGCGCGGACCCGACGCCGCGGATTGTCGCCGTTGAGTTGGGCGAAACCGGCACCGTGCGTGTGCATCGGCGGGAAACAGATGGTTCGACCGTTACCGACGTCGAGCCGTTTCACCCGTTTGTCTGGGCCGACTCAGACGTTGTCGATCTTGGCATCGAGACGGAGAAACTCCGGGGCGATCTGAAGTACGGCTGGCTCATCACAGTCGATAGCTGGAAGGAATTGATCGCGCTTCGCAACGGACTCAAAAACGCCGGCCGCGATTTCTTCGCGTTTACCGATCCGATTCAGCATTATCTCACCGCAACTGGACGCACGTTGTTCAAGGATTTGCCCTTCGAAGAGCTGAAACGCATGCAACTCGAAGTGCTTCGCTGTAGCCGGGGTCGGTGACCCCGGCAACAACGATCACATCATGAGCATCGCGCTCTCGGACAACACCGGCTGGGAAGAATTGATCGTTGTCGATCCGAACAACGTAGAAGAATCCGAGAGAAACGCGCTCAGGCGACTCACCGCACTCATCAAAGAACGCGATCCGGATGTAATCGAAGGCCACGATCTATTCCGCGTTCATCTGCCGCTGCTTGTCGCCCGCGCGAAGAAGCTGAAGACCAAACTCGATTGGGGACGCAGTGGCGGCTTTCTCCGCTCGCGTCCGTCGCGGCTGCAAATCGCGGAGAAGACCATCGATTACCCGAAGTTCACGATCGATGGCCGCCATTTCGTCGACACATTTTTGCTGGCGCAATTTTACGATGTCGGCATGCGCTCTCTCGCAGGGTTCGAACGGACGGATGTCGCCCGACATTTCGACCTGTGCGATAGCGACCAGGTTTCAGGGCTTACGGGCAAGGAACTGCAACGCGCGTACCTGAGCGACTCGGAAATGTTCCAGCGACGCGCGCTATGCGGTGTTCGTGAAACGCGCGCTTTATCGGATCTGCTGAGCCCGAGCTACTTCATTCAGGCGCAAATTTTTCCTTACAATTACCAGGACGTGATCGTGCGCGGCAACGCCACGCGCATCAACGCGCTGTTCCTGCGCGAATATTTTCGGCAACGCCATTCCATTCCCGAACTGCCGATGCCGCGCGCATTCGAAGGCGGTTACACCGACATCTTCTTCACCGGTGTGGCGCGCAACGTCTGGCATTGCGACGTCGCCTCGCTTTATCCGTCGATCATGTTGCAGTTCGACTGCTTCCCGGCGACGGATCGAGCTGCAAATCTTTCGGCATTTACTCACGGATCTCCGCAACTTCCGGCTCGAAGCCAAAGCAAGAATGCGGGCGGAACGAGATCCCGCGAGACAACATCACCTCCAGGCGCTGCAAAACACGTTCAAGATTCTGCTCAACAGCTTCTACGGTTACCTCGGATTCGCGCAGGGACATTTCGCCGACTTCGACGCCGCCGCGCGTGTCACGCAGATCGGGCGCGATCTGCTGAAGAAGATGATCGACTGGCTCAACGCGCGTGGCGCGCAGGTGATCGAGGTCGATACCGACGGAATTTATTTCGTGCCGCCGCGTAGGGCAGCCGACGCATGCGAAAGCAGCGAGCGCAGGTCTACGATCGACGACTTGCAGAAAGATTTGGCGAAAGAATTGCCGGCCGGGATTGACGTCGAAATCGACGAGCAGTTCGACGCGATGCTCAGTTATAAAGCGAAAAATTACGCGCTTCTCACGAAAGACGGCGACGTCATCATCAAAGGCGGCGCGCTGAAGTCCCGCGGACTCGAAAAATTCCAGCGCGTTTTTCTGGAGGAAATGATCAAGATGATCATGCAGGGCAAACCGGAAGCGATTGCCGATCTTCGCGAACGAATTCGAGCGAAAAATCCGCAATCGCGAATGGAAGATCGACATGCTGATGAAGACCGACACGCTCCAGGATTCGCTCGACAAATATCGCGCCAAGATCGCCGGCTCAGCGCGTAATCGCGCCGCCGCCTACGAGCTCGCTCTGGCTAGTGGCCGCAATTACAAACCGGGCGACCAGATCAGCTACTACATCAAGGCGACGCCGAAGAAGGTTCCCGCCTACGAAGCCGCCAAACTCGCCAGCGAATTCGATCCGCAAAACCGCGACGAAAATGTCGATTATTATGTGGCAAAGCTCGATGATCTCGTGAAGAAATTCACCAGCCTGAGCGCAGCGGCATCAACTCCGAAGCAGGAAACGTTGGCGCTTTAGTTGCGAATGATAGTGCGCGAAGGACCGCTGTTGCTGAGTTTCCGGACGTCGCGGTCGAGATAGACACACGCTGGTGATCTCGCGTCAACGCGACCGTTAGCCTGCAGAAGGTAACGAATCGTTAACCTTTCGGGGTTTGCTGGCAGTTGGCTCGCTTTTCATGCTCTTGACGCATGAGGAGCGACAACAATGGAAAAGCGGAGAGGTGCGCAGCCGGCTATTGCTTATTTGTTTTTGGCGTGGCGTGCGCAATGACGTTTGGCGAAGTTTCGGCGCAGGTCGCGACGTTCACGACCCAGCAGTACCACTGCTCGGCAACACCCACATCGCCGCTGATCTCAACGGGGACGGCAAGACCGACCTCGCCGGTGCCGGCGCGAATGCGGTGTCGGTCATGTTAGGAAATGGCGACGGGACGTTCCGCCCGAAAACCGATTTTCCTGTCGGAGCCAGGCGCAGGCCGTGGCCGCGGGTGATTTCAACAGCGACGGCAAGGTGGATTTGGTGGTTACGCTGAACAGCCCTCAGTTGAGCCTCGCACTGCTTACCGGCACCGGCACGGGCACCTTCAACGCACCGACTTTTTCCCAAACACTTCTGGATTCGATTCACCCGCTATCGCGGCGACGGATCTCAATGGCGACGGCAGGCTCGATCTGGTGGTGATGCATACCATTGCTTGTTTCACCGCACCATGCACGGCCGCGCGCAGCATCACTATTCTGCTCGGCAACGGGAATGGCACATTTCAAACGCCGAGCGAGATTGATGTCGGAACCGGCCCTATGGCCATGGCGGTAGTGGATTTGAACCGCGATGGAATCAAGGATGTGGCGATCGGCGGCGGGAACACGGAGCTCTCCATTTTGCTTGGCGTGGGCAATGGAACGTTTGTGCGCCAACCAGTTGTCACACTGGTGCCGGGCGGCGATCCTTTTTCCGCCTGCAATGATATTGGTGTCGGCGACCTGAATCGCGATGGCATCCGGATTTGGTCGTGCCGCTGGGTAACGGCGAAGGAAACGCCATCCTCATCGGCAACGGAAACGGCACGTTTCAGGTCAGGTCGCGCATTCAGATCGATGAGACTTTCGCCCCGCTGCACGTGGCCGTGGCCGATTACAACCGCGACGGCTTGCTCGACATTGCTCGCACGATGGGTGACGGCACGAATGGCTTGCTGCAGATCCTGAGGGGTAATGGCGACGGCACTTTTCAGGCGCCGAATCGTTATCTGGTCCCGCCGCCTAGTAGGGGCGGCATCATGATCCTCGCTGGCGATTGGAATGCCGATGCTAAACCGGACATCGCTTTTGTAGAAGGGGTGCTGGTGCGCCGACGATTGACGTCTTGACCAACACGACGGTGAGTGCCACGTGCCGATCACCGACACCGCCATACGCCAACAGCTTCGCCATCTCTGGCGTTGCAAGCTTGTCGTTGAATCCCACGACGGTGACAGGGCGGCAATTCTTCAACTGGAACGGTGACGCTAACCGCAATCGCGCCAGGCAGCGACAACGGTTACAATCACCAGCAACAACCCGCAGCGACTACCGTGCCCGCCAGCGTCACAGTTCCGGCTGGCTCGCAGTCGAGGAGTTTCAGCATCAGCACCACACAAGTGCAGGCAACAACAAGTGCCGTGATCACCGCATCGCTCAACGGCACTTCGCGCTCGGCTACTTTGACCATCAATCCCGCAGCGGGCGGCGCTCGACACTGTTTCGATCACGCGAGCCGAATACGACAGCCGGTCAACCGCAGACTGCGCGCTGAGGCGACGAGCACGCGTTCAACAGCGACCTTGCAGGTGTTTGTCACTTCCAGTAACCAACTGATCGGCACGCTTTCGAATGATGGCGGCGGAAGATACCGCAGTGAGTTCAACTGGCCCGTCAAATCCACAGAGCAGCCTACCGTCGCGCAGCAACTTCGGCGGTCAAGCCACGCGCACGGTGACTGCGAGGTGATGCGCTCGCGTTAGGCACTCGAATCGAGATGTTCATGTGCGCACGGCTGTGATCAGTCGGCGCCGGTTACCTGCTCGCGACGGGCGGCACGTCGATACCATGAACTCACTGGAAATTCACTCAGTTGTCGAAGATGAAGTTGACCTTGCCCAGCATATCTCTCGCGTCCTCACTGAAGCTGGCCACGAGCCTGACTCATGGTCCACGACGGCGAAACCGCCTTGGGCAAAGCGGAGGCGAAGCAGTATGATCTCATCGATGCTCGACGTGATGCTGCCAGGGATGGATGGCTTCGAAGTGCCTGCGACGTTTGCGCGCGGCGAAAATCGACACTCGTGTCCTTATCTTGACCGCGCGTGGCGAGGTGAGCGATCGAGTGACCGGCCTCGGACTGGGCGCGGATGATTATCTCGCGAAGCCGTTCGCCATGCAGGAACTGGTCGCGCGAGTGAGTGCGCTCGGGCGACGTTTTCCCGAGGAAGCGCCCATCAAGCTCCAAGTCGGCGATTTGGTTTTGAACCTGGCCGACAGAGAACTGTATCGCGGCCCGCGCCGGATCGAGCTTTCGGCACGAGAACTCACGTTGTTGCGCGTGCTGATGCGCGAACCTGGCCGCATCTTTAGCCGCACCGAATTGTGCGAGCGCGTCTGGGAACGGGAACATGAGTATGGCGTGAAACTGGTCGAAGCCTTCATCAGCCGTCTGCGCAAGAAGATTGACTCGCCGCCGCTTATCCACACGGTAAGACATCTGGGCTACACGATTCGGGAGCCGGAATGAGAAACTGGCCATTACGCTGGAAGGTCGCGCTTTACTCAGCGTCGCTTGCCGTGGCCGCTACCCTCGGCGGCGCGATCACCACCTGGTTTGTCATGCGTCATGCCGAGATCGCGGCTTTCGATCGGCGCCTAACGACTGACGCCGCAGGAGTTCTTTCGGGACGTGGAACATTTCGAAGGTGGTCGGACGAACAGCGCGCCGGTGTTCAAGGAGATCTTCGTGCCGCTCTCACTGCGTAAGCACCTGGTTGAAGTAACTGACGCCAGCGGCGCCGTGCTCTATCTTTCCCCGCGATTGCGCCAGCCGTTCCCACGCGATGGCATCAAAGAATTTCATAACCACAAGATCGACGGCAAAACGTCCGCCTGGCGGAGTTTAGTGAAAATGGCCTCACCTTGCGCGCCGGTGATGACCTGAAGGAGATCAATCAAATCGGCCGCGATATTTTCCTGGCGATGCTGGGCGCGATTCCGACAGTGCTCTTAGTGACCCTGGTCGGTTCCGCGCTGGGTCGCGAGCAAAGCGATCGCGCCGGTCGAGGAAATCCGCCAGGCGGCCAAGAGGATCACCGCGCAGCGGCTCGACCAGCGTCTGCCTGTCCCGCCGACTAACGACGAGATCGCAGGATTAATCGAAATGCTCAATGCGACCTTCGAACGGTTGCAGCGCAGTTTCGAACAATCCGCCCGTTTTTCCGCCGACGCTTCGCATCATTTGAAAACGCCGATCGCCATCCTGCGCGCCGGCGTTGAAGAAATTCTCGCCGACGTTGACTGCAGCGAAAGCACACAAGCGCGCGCCGAAGGACTGCTACATCGCATTCATCACCTTAGTTCAGTCGTGGACAACCTGCTTCTGCTCTCTCGCGCCGATGCCGGGCGGCTCGAGCTGTCGAAGGCCGAGTTCGACTTGGGCGAAGTGCTCGAGGGCGTTCTTGATGACGCGCTCACTTTGGCCGAGCCGCTCGATCTGAACGGTGGAAGCGGATATCCCGAAGCATCTGCTGTTAAAGGCCGATCCCACGTTCGTCGCGATGATCGCGCAGAATCTGGTCGAAAACGCGGTTAAATATAACACTCCTGGCGGTCGCATCCGGGTGGAGGCGCGGGCCGTCAACGGCGCGGTGGAAATGACAATCGGCAACACAGGCGATGGCATCCCCAAAGAGCGCGCTGGCCCGTTATTCGAGCGCTTTTACCGGGTGGGCGGCGGCGCACGCGATGCCAGGGCATGGGCTGGGTCTGAGCATCGCGCGAGAGTTGGCTCGAGCGCATGGTGGCGACGTCGAGCTGGTCTGTTCCGGATGGGAGTTGGACAGAAATGCGTGTGCGGCTGCCGCAAGTTGCCTAACGACAAACTCGTCGAGCATGGCCGAGGTTGCTTAGCTCGCTTGAGATAAAGCAGACGGCGTGAGCGCAATCGCGTGCGGCTCCAGCCAGATTTTCGCTTGAAACCAATGCAGTCGTGTCGCATTCAAGACGCATGAAACGAATGCGATTTTTCTCTTTCGGTGGTGTTGCTATCGCGCTGCTTTGGACAGCGAACCCACTTTGTTACTCAGCGGACACTGAACACGCCGACATCAAAGCCGAAATCACGAAGCGGCACGATGAGGCGGTGAAGCGGTTGCAGGATTGGATTGCGCAGGTTTCGATCGCGGCCGAGAACCGTGGATATCCGGAGGGCGCGGAGTACATGGCGAAGCTCGCGCGCGATGCGGGATTTCAACAGGCGACGGTGATCAACACAGATGGCAAGCCGGGCGTGTTCGCGACGCTCGACGCCGGTGCGCCGAAAACGGTCGGGCTCTATTTCATGTACGATGTGAAACAGTTCGATCCAGCGGAGTGGTCGTCGCCGCCGACCGAAGCGCGAATCGTGGACAAACCGCCGCTTGGGAAAGTGATGATCGGTCGCGGCGCGGTGAACCAGAAGGGACCGGAAGCGGCGTTCCTCGCGGCCCTGCACGCGATTCGCGGCGCGGGAAAGAAGATGCCGGTCAACCTGGTGATGGTGGCCGAAGGCGAAGAGGAGATCGGTTCGCCGCACATTCCGCAACTCGTTAGGCGACCGGAGGTGCTCGACGCGCTGAAGAAGTGCGTCGGCGTATTCATGCCGTTTGCGGCGCAGGACCTCGACGGAATCGTCACGGTGAACCTCGGATCGAAAGGGCGTTATCGAGCTCGAGCTGGTGTCGAGCGGCGAAAAGTGGGGACGCGGTCCGGCAAAGGACATTCACTCTTCGCTCAAGGCGATGGTGGACAGCCCGGCGTGGCATCTGGTCAAAGCGCTCAACACGCTCGTGTCCGACGACGGTAACGTGATCATGATCGACAATTATCCGAAGCCGCTTCCGCTGACTGCTGAAGAAAAAGCGATGATCGAAAAAGTATCGAAGACGCGCAGCGAAGCGCTGGCGAAGAAGCAATTCAGCGTCCAGCATTGGATCAACGATCTGCCGTGGGAGCAGGCGAACGAACGGCTCGAATCGCAGCCGACTGTAAACATCGAAGGACTCGTCGGCGGCTATACCGGTCCCGGCGGCAAAACGATTCTGCCGCATCGCGCCGTCGCGAAAATCGACATGCGACTCGTGCCCGATATGAAAGCGGCGGACGCGCTTGCCGCGTTGAAGGCCCATCTGGCGAAGCGCGGCTTCGGCGACATCGAAGTGAACATGACCGGCGGGTACGATCCGACGGCCACATCGAAAGATTCGGCATTGATCCAGGCGCAGTTGGCAACCTACAAAAAGTTCGGAATCGACGCGTTGCTCTGGCCGCGCAACGCCGGTTCGTATCCCGGTTACGTCTTCACCGGCGAACCGCTTAAGCTGGCGGCCGGACATTTCGGACTCGGCCACGGCAGCGGCGCGCATGCGCCGGACGAATATTACATCATCGAATCCACGAACCCGAAAATCCAAGACTTCGATGGCGCGACGATGTCGTTCGTCGAATATCTCTACGAGTTGGCAAAGTAACATGCTGGGAGCGCACGCGTCTCGCGTGCTGGCGAGCGCGTCCTCGCGATCGCGGACTTTTCTCTGAATCCGCCTCTCCTCACCTCAGTCGCGATCGAGGAAAGATTGTTTCGGCGCGACGCCGAAACCAGCACGCGAGACGCGTGCGCTCCCAGAACATCGCGCCTACACCAACTTCGCGTCGAGATTGATCTGCGTGCCTGCTAAGAGCGACTGAGACCGGGCAGGTCTTTTTCGTCAGCTCGGCTTGCTCGCGGAATTTTGCTTCGTCAATACCCGGAACGTCGGCTTCGGTTTTCAAATCGATCGATCGTGATTTTGAACCGCCGTCGACCAGTTTCCAGTTTCACTGTCGCGGTCGTGCTGATTCGCGTTTCGCGGGATGACCTGCCTTTTCCAGATTTGACCGCGAGCGCCATTGAGAAACATCCGGCCTCGGCTGCGCCGATGAGTTCTTCCGGATTTGTGCCCTTGCCGCTTCTTCGAAGCGCGATGAGAACGAGAAAGGCCCTTCGAATGCGCCGCTGCCGAGTTTCATCGTTCCCCTGCCCTCTTTGAGTGTGCCTTCCCATACCGCCGATCCAGTTCGTGTTGCCATTGTTTTGTCTCCTTTGTTGTTGTTCGTGATGCAGGCAATCGTGCCTGCAATTCTGGCAGACAGGATTGTCTGCCACACGCCACTTAGCGCAGTCGCGGCGAGCGCAATGCGGTTCGGAAACCAGGCGCTCGCCCCGGTGAGCGCTTCAGCGAGGTCAGGCAGCTTCTGGCGCAGCTGTGGTCGGCAGGCTTTGTTCGCGTTTTGCGTCGGCCAGCACGCGCTGTTTGCGACCCGAGCCAGATACCTAGGGCGCACCAGATTGCTCCAAGCGGAACTGCCACCCAGGAAATGCCGACCAGTCCCAAGCCAAACCAACGCATTAACGGATAAGACCACGCACCGATTTGATCGCCAAAGCGGTAGCCGAATGTGTCGATGAGGCTCTTGGCTTTGTATTTGTCCTCTCGCCGCAAGACGGTGAAGAGAACTTCGCGCGCTGGTCGAAGTAGAGCGAAGCCTGCCGCCCGTCGCAAAATCTGGAACGTCGCAAGGACGGTGAGAACCGGTGCGAAACCAATCGCCGCAAATCCCAACCGCGCTCAAAAGCGGCATGAGCACCAGCGTGATTCCAACTCCAAACCATTTCATTAGACGGCCGGTCAGGAAAATCTGAATCAGCACCGTAATCGTGTTCACCGCGATATCGATGTTTGCCAGGAACGACGTGCGCGCGGCTCGGTCCTGCAGGCTGATGTTGCGGTAAGGTCAGATTGTTGAAAATATGCCCACGTGTTCGTGAGCGTGTAGATCATGAGAAACCCCGCTAGACCAAGTAAGTAGGGAGATCGAACAATGTGCGTCGCGCCTTCCCAGAATTTGCCGCCGATTGGTTGCTCAGCGCCTGGCTGCACTGTAGGGACGACGTTGTCGTCCCCGGAAGCTGGCAGCTTCCCTACAGGCCGAAAATCGCTCGAAATCGGCGCACGCATTGCGCGGCAAGCTCCAACATGACCGCTGTGATGAGAAGGAAGAGTCCGGTGCTCAGCTTTCCGGCCAGCGAACTCGTGACCAAACCACCAACAATTCCGCCAATCGATCCGCCGACAGCAATAAATCCGAAAAGCCGTTTGGCTTGCGTCTGGTGTGAAAACGTCAGCCATGAACGACCAAAACATTGTTGTGGCGAAAAGATTGAAGACGCTGACCCAGATGAAAAATATGGGCGCAAGGATCGTGCGTTCCTGTGCGGCTGGCATCCAGCGCATGAGGACGAAGAACACAAAAAGGTTCGCGATGGCGAAACGGTACGCGATCGGAATAAACCGCCGCCGCGACATACGCGTGACGATGGCGGCATAAAGCGCGTTAGCGATCAGCATACCGGTCAGCGTGCCGGTGTACATCCACGGTAGATTTTCAACGCCGCGGTCTGCGCCAATCTCATCACGGATCGGCCGGATGACGTAATAGCCGCCGAGAACGACAAAGTTGAAAACGAATGCCAGCAGCAGCGCGTGGATCTCGTTCGGCTTTACGTCAACGATTTTGGTGAAGAGTTTTCTCATCTCTGGTAGCCGCGGCCCTGTGGGTTCGCGTGCGCGCGTCGCACAGCGACGCGGCTACAATTCTTCTTCTTCCACGCGGCAAGCACTTCCGCTTCGCGTTCTGGCGAGAGACCAGCTTTCGGATGCGATTGGCGCTCTTGCGGGAGCGACTTGAACCAGGCGAGCGTATCGCGTGCGGTGACGTCGAGCGGTCGAAACGTCAGGCCCTTGCTCAACGCGCGACTAATGTTCGTTCGCGCAACCGCATCATCTTTCCCAGTCCACACCGGCATGTCCGACCAGGGCTGCACTTTCTGCTCAGTCAAAAATTCCTCGCTTACCCAGGTAAACTTCGCGTCCGACTTCAGGGCGCCCTTAATTCCGTCGAGCATCCCGCCGATGCCGAGGGGTTTGGCAGGTCCGGTCGCGTTGTAAATTCCTGTCTCACGGTTCTCGGCCATGCGAATGGTCCATTCAGCAAGATCACGCGCATCGATGAACTGGACGGGATCGTTTGGCTTTCCAGGCGCCAGCACGTCTCCGGCACGATCGATGCGCACAGGCCAATACGTAAAGCGGTCGCTCTCGTCGCGAGGGCCGACGATAAGTCCCGGGCGAATGATCAAAGTTTTTCCGGGAAACCATTTCTCGGCTTCGCGTTCTGAGAGCGCCTTTAGCGGCCCATAGGTTTTGAATCCGGATGCGCGCACCGCTTCAATCGTCTCCTTGTACGGATCTGCACCTTCGTATTTTTCTGTCGGCGCGTTTTCGTCAGGCCCCTGTTTCGACTCGCCGTAAACGGAAATGGTCGAAATGAACACGTAGCGATCAACGTTTCCTTTGAGCACTTGCGCCGCGTCACGCACCCACGCGGGCAGCGTCGTCGGATTATCGATCACCACATCCCATTGCCGGTTTTTCAGCGCGTCGAGATTACCGTTGCGGTCGCCGACAAGCTGCTCGACTTCAGCAGGCAATTCGCCGGGATGCGTCTTGCCCCGGTTAAATGTGGTCACCTTATGTCCGCGACTCAGCGCATATTTCACCTGATATGGGCCAGTGAATCCGGTGCCGCCGAGTATGAGTATGCGCATCGGTGTCGGTGTCTTCTCTGCAAATAAAGATGTTGCAGTTACTCGCGATGCAAGCGCACTCGCGGTGGATATTTTGATGAAACGACGGCGATCCATGATGTCAGCAACCTTCTATGTCATGTCCGAGCGAGAGTCGAGGAATCTCTTGCTGCTATCACATTCGAGCAATTCGCAGGATGTCTCGACTCCGCTCGACATGACAGATGCGAGAGTGAACCGAATGACGCGACGCGAAGCTGCGAAAATAATTGGCACTGCTACGGCGGGTCTAATGTTGCCAACTGATGCATCGCGGGGCCAAGCGAAAGGCGAATCATCAGCGATGCTGACACGCACCATTCCTTCCTCTGGCGAGAAACTACCGGTGATCGGCCTCGGAACATGGAGAGCGTTCGATGTCGATCTTAGCGCGGATATCCGAAGGCAGCTCGAAGACGTTCTGTCGCTGTTTGTGAAGCTCGGCGGCCGTGTGATTGATTCCTCGCCGATGTACGGTCGCGCGGAGGAGGTGATCGGCGATCTCACTTCTGCGCTCGGCATTCGCGAGAAGCTGTTTCTCGCGACCAAAGTTTGGACTCAGGGCAAGCAGAGCGGAATTCAGTCAATGGAACGTTCCATGTCGCTTTTGCGCACGAACCGAATCGACCTGATGCAGGTGCATAATCTCGTCGATGTGAACACACAGCTCGCAACCCTGCAGGAATGGAAACAGCAGGGCCGCATTCGCTACACCGGAATCACGCATTACGAGTCCGGAGCTTTGAGCGAAATCGAAAAACTAATGCGGAGCCAGAAGTTCGATTTCCTCCAGATCAATTATTCGCTGATGGAACCCGAAGCCGAGGAACGCATTCTGCCTTTGGCGCAGGAGCGCGGCGTCGCCGTGATCGCGAATCGGCCATTTGGATCCGGCGATCTGTTCGGCAAAGTGCGTTCGAAACCGCTGCCGGATTGGGCGGCGGAATTTGATTGCCGCTCGTGGGCGCAATTCTTTTGAAATGGATTGTGGCAAATCCAGCCATCACCTGCGCGATCCCGGCGACGGATAAACCGCGTCATCTCGAAGATAATATGCAGGGCGGAATTGGACGGTTGCCCGATGCAAAATTGCGCCGCCGGATGGCGGAATTGGTCTCATCGTTGTAGGTCCGCGGCGCCCTTCGTACATCTAGCGCAAGTCAAATTAAAAATTTTGCGTTTGATGAAAAATCGGTTGCGGCCATGGCCGATATACCCGATAGATCGCCGCTTTATGCCAAAACTTCTCACCCTCACGTTTGTCATCCTGGGATCCGCGGCAATTTGCCCGCATCCCGCAATGGCGCTGCGATTCTCGGCGCCGACCCCAAAATTCAATTACACCGATGCCTCCGGCAAAAACAATCGGTCGACGTTGTGGACCAGTATTATCCGAAGAAGATCGTCCAGCCGATTGCCAAGGCAGATGCGCAGATTGATCCGAAATTGCGCCGGGCCGCCACCATCGCCGAGGAGCGCGCACGTGCGCACTCGCTGTCCAAGTGCTGGCGTTTCGTGAAGGAAGCGCTGGTTGCTGCGGGCGTAGTGAAATCGCGGCCGCAAACACCCCTTGCGAAACAAGCCGGCCAGGAGCTGGTGAACAATTACGGATTCAAAAAACTGCCGGTCTCAAATCCGTACGAAGCGCCTGTGGGATCTGTGTTGGTCTACGGCGCCAAGCGCGCGGCCGGTCACGTGGAGATCCGGACCGAGACTGGATTCGTTAGCGATTTTCGCTCGAAGACGCCATCGCCCCGACCGCTGATTGGCGTTTTCGCCAAATCTTAAGCCCCGAAGGTGGATGGATCGCTCCAGAGGCGAAGCCACCATCCATGCAGCTACAACGAGCCGGGCTGATTCGCGTCAGCGGCTTGGCGTTTGGCAGCATTCTCAGGCGTGACTACGCGGACCGTCATAAATCGGCCATGCGCCTTTGTCCAGGCCAAGGCTTCGTCTCTCGTTTCGAAGAATCGATCAATTACCAGCGCGTTCTTTTCCGCAGCGCACCGGCCATTACAGCGGGCCGACTTGCGGCTCACCACTGACGGTCCGGTATCGACAGCCGCGCCTTCAACATCAGGAAATATAATCGTGCTGCCGTAAGGAATTTTTCTCGGATCAACAGCGCAATCTCCGGCGCGGAGGTGGGCTCCATTCCACGCGGCGCGGTGTCCGCACTTTTCGTTCCGCCAGTAACAGGTCACGTGCACCAGCATCGATTCCTCGCTGGCAATGGCGCCAGGCGCCAAAAACAACACAATCACAAAACCGAGGATCAACAATTTCATTCTCTAGCGTCTCCCGCTGGCACGGTAACTTCCGGATTGCAGTTTCCCTCATTAACGAATCGCGATGGCGTGTTCGTTTGGTTGCCTTGGCGGATGTGCGCCAATATCCTGACTCAAATTGTTCCCTGATGCACACTTCGCAAACTCCAGTTCGCATCGCGATGTGGTCTGGTCCGCGAAATATCTCGACCGCCATGATGCGCGCGTGGGGCAATCGGGACGATACTGTCGTTATCGATGAGCCGTTTTACGCCTATTACCTCAAAGTGACGGGCATAGAACATCCCGGCGCGGACGAAGTGATCGCAACCGGCGAAACCGATTGGCGAAAAGTCGTTGCGCATCTCACCGGGCCGATCACGAACGGCAAGCGGATTTTTTTCAGAAACAGATGACACACCATCTGTTGCCCGAAATAGATCGCGAATGGCTCGGGGCTGTGACTAATTGTTTTCTAATTCGCGACCCGCGCGAAGTGATTAATTCCTACATTAAAAAGCGAGAAGACCCTGCGCTCGAGGACCTCGGTTTCGTGCAGCAGGCAGAGATTTTTGATTTCGTCCGAACACATACGAATGCCGTTCCGCCCGTTGTCGATGCCAAGGACGTGCTGCAAAATCCGGAGGGGACGCTACGACTGCTCTGCGAGGCGGTCGGCGTCGAGTTTAGCAAGTCGATGCTTTCCTGGCCGTCAGGCTTGCGTGACACCGACGGCATCTGGGCCAAGCATTGGTATGGCGAAGTGGCAAAAACGACCTCATTTCAACCGTATCGTCCGACACCGAGCGAAGTTCCGGCGCGATTGCGTGAGATTTACCAGCGCTGCTGTGAATGCTATCGAGCGGCTTTATGAATACCGACTGCGTTGAAGATCTCGCACAAAGAACACAACGGGCACAACGTCATTGAAATGAAAGTTTTCCTTTGTGTCCGTAGTGGACGTTGTGTGAGGTAATTCAGATGCTTCAGAAATTCGACGAGCGAAACCGCAACCTGATCGTAAACATCAACGGAGAGTTGCTGCATCGCGACAAGGCAGGGATCAGCCCGTTCGATTCGGCGGTGCAAGGCGGTGACGCGGTCTGGGAAGGACTGCGACTTTACAACGGCCGGATTTTCAAGCTACACGAACACCTCGATCGCCTCGAACGTTCAGCCCGCGCACTTTCGTTCGAGGAAATTCCGCCGCGAGAAAAATCATCGACGAAATCAAACGCACGCTCGCTGCAAATAAAATGCGGGACGGCGCGCATATTCGGCTCACGCTGACACGCGGAGTTAAGATCACTTCGGGCATGGACCCGCGACTCAACCAAAGCGGGCCGACATTGATCGTGCTCGCCGAACACAAGCCGCCGGTTTATGCGAAAACGGGCCTGAGTTTGATCACGAGCAAGATCCGCCGCCCGCCGCCGGATGTGCTCGATGCGCGTATTCATCATGCAAACCTGCTGAACTCGATCCTGGCAAAGATCGAAGCGAACAATGCCGGCGCGGACGATGCGCTCATGCTCGACACGCGCGGATTCGTTGCTGAAACGAACGCGACGCACGTGTTCATTGTGCGTAACTCCGATGAATCGCGAGCAAGCGGCGACTTGGCAACAGGCCGCGTTGTAGCGTGCCCCGAGGGGATAACTCGTGCGACTGTGATCGAGATTTGTGCCGCCGAAAAGATTCGTTGCGTCGAGACTGATCTGTCACTCGTCGATGTCTATGGTGCGCATGAAATGTTTTGCACAGGGACAATGGGCGAACTAGCCGGCGTGATCAGGATAGATAATCGTCAAATCGGCGACGGAAGAATCGGACCGATGACCAAGCGCTTGAGCGATCTTTACGCGAAACGGACCGCGACCGAAGGCGTGCAGGTCGTCGATCTGTAGGCAGCTCAGTCGTTTTTCTTACAGCTGTTGTGCTGGCTTAACAACGCCAGTCAGGATCGCGACAGGAATGGACGTGTAGCCGATAAAAAGAAGCCAGGCGAAGATTCGGCCGCCTGACGCGAGACGCGGCGTCAGTTTCTTGTCATTAAATCCGAGCGATTGAAAGAAGCTCGACGATCCGTGGCTGAGATGAAGCGCGAGCAAAAAGAGGCCAAGCACGTAAAACCCGGAGACGTAATAATTTTGGAATCCGTACACCATCATTGAGTAAACGTCGTAGTGCCCGAGCGGATCGGCCTTGAGCAAACCAAAACGAGGATCGGTGACGCGCACTGTGAAATGCGCAATGTGGTAAATGATAAACGCAAGCACGATCAACCCGCTCATCACCATGTGACGCGAAGCGAACGTTGCTTTCACATACTCCCGATCGACATAGGCCTGCGGTCGCGCACGGCGGTTTTCGATCGCCAGTTGAATCGTCACGTAAATGTGAACGACGACAGCCGCGAGCAGGAACAAACGGATTACCCAAAGCAAAGGGCCGAGGTCGCGCAGGTGTTGCGAGTAACCATTGATCCAATCAGGACCGATAAAAATCTGCAAATTGCCTAGCAGATGCCCGATAACGAAAAGGATCAAAATGATGCCGGTGACGGCGACGATCATTTTTTCCCAACCGACGAGCGATAAAAAGCTGCCAAAATATTCACGTTACGAGTCGGCGCCGGTCGAGCGGCGTGTGTTTCAGATTATGGATGCGGCTTGGAGCGTCAAGAGTAGTGCCCGCGTCCGCTTTCCTTGATTTGTGGTCCGAGGAACTGCTCGCCGCGGTCGCCGCGGCGACCCCAACCGGGCCACGGTCGAAACAAAGTCATCTTTCACTTGGCTGCGATTAAGCATATAATTGCCGGCCTCATGGCGAACAGCGAAGAATCGCAGACGATCTCTCAGGGAGCTCCTTCAGTTTCAGGAGGAGCGCTCAACAGGCGTCGGCAAGCCCGCCAGCACCGCTCGCCGCCTCGGCGGGACCGGTCTGTGGTCGCATTTCCTCAGCCATGAATGGTCGTCTGCACTGCTGTACTCTTCCTGGATGTAGTGAGCTGGCTCGCAATCTATCGAGTGGCAGGTTGGTTTAGGTTCGATGCGTTCTATGCCACGCCGTTTCAGTTCTTCATCGTCAATCATGATTCAGCTCGGCGTAATCGTGGCGGCGCTTTACTTTATCGGCGGCTACGATCGTGCTGTCGAGAAGCTGACCCTTGGGTATGCGGCCGAACACATTCTGGCCATCATCGCAGCGGCCGTGGTCAGTGCGATGCTGATTTATTCCGCGGCGACGTTCGATCAGACAATGAAGCCTAGTCGAGGCGTGCTGCTTTTGAGCTTCGCAGTTTTCCTGCCAGTCTCGCTGGCTTACCGCCGATGGATCAGGCAGTATGTCGTTGCCAGCAGCGCTGGCCGATCGTTTCTCGTCATCGGCGGCGGCGCGACGGCAGCTCGTTTTTACGAGGCCTACAGAAACTCGCCAAACGGACAACAGCTCGAGTTCGTAGATGTGAATGAGGAACGGGTGGGCCAGCCAATTGCTGGTCAAGGATCGCCGATTGTGCAAGGAAATCTCGCAGCAAAGTTAAATAATCTCGGCAAACGTTATAGCGGGATCATTCTCGCTGCGAAAGCGAGTTCGCTCAGCACGGAATTGCTGGAGCGCCTGGTGCATGCGCAATTTCAGGAGACGCGCGTTTACACGCTCGAATCCTTCTACGAAACTCAATGGCGTTATCTGCCGCTGGGCATCATCGATCCGTTTTGGCCGCTCCAGAGTGGTTTTCAGCTGGCTCGCACTTCTCCCTATCATTATCTCAAGCGGCTCTTCGATGTCGTTGCCTCGGCAATAGCACTGATCGTTTGCGCTCCGCTCTTTGTGCTTATCCCTCTGCTCATCTGGATGGAGGACGGCAGTCCGGTCTTTTTCCGGCAGGAACGAGTCGGCCGTGACGGAAGACGGTTCATTCTTTTCAAATTCCGAACAATGCGATGCTCCGATGAAGCGGACGAGGACATTTACACGCGAAAAGACGATCGTCGTGTGACGGCTGTGGGGCGGTGGCTGCGGAAACTTCGGCTCGATGAGCTGCCGCAGCTTTGGAACGCGCTCAAAGGAGACATCAGCCTGATTGGTCCACGCCCGGAGTGGAGCAAGTGCGCCGAACGCTATGAGCAAACAATCCCATTTTATCATTTTCGGCACCTGGTGAAACCGGGCATCACGGGCTGGGCGCAAGTGAATTACCCGTACGGTGAGAGTGACGAGGACGCGGTCGAGAAGTTAAAATACGACCTCTACTACATCCGGCATTACTCACTGAAGCTGGATGCCATGATCGTGTTAAAAACGTTATACACGATGCTATTCGGCAAAGGACGGTGAGGAGGAACAAGGCAGATGTCAGATGCCGAAGGTTACCCAGCCGTTGACCTCTGACATGTGATCTCTCGTTTCTTCCGCAGCGCATCACGCTGGATTTTCTTCGCCGCCCTCGTCTATGCGCCGTGGGCGTACGGCGCCACAACATCGGAAAGCATCCAAATAACCAACTGGGTGTTACTCGCTGCACTCGTTCTTTGGGCCATTGAGTTGCTTGTTAGTAGGCGAACGCCGCGATTTCCACGGCTTCTGTTCTTCTTAACGGCGGCTTTGATCTGCGTGGGCGGCTGGATGGTCTTCAACGCGAAGTCAATCTACGACTCGGATTTTTCTGTTTTTGTGCCGCTACGCAACTTCGCGCCGCCTGTGGCCGGCTCCGTTGATTACCCGATCAGCGCTGCGTGGATGATCCGAGGCGCTTTGCTCCTGGGGATAATCTTGTTTGTCGCAGATCTTTCTCAAAGCAACCGATGGTTGCTTCGCTTGTGGTATGTGATTGGTCTGGTCGGCGGCTCGATAGCATTCCTCGGTTTACTCCAGAAAGCCACCGGCGCGCAGATGATCTTCTGGCAACCGCCGCCACCGGAGCCGGTTCGAGTAACCACATTTTTGCGACCTATTATTATCACGGTAATGCCGGCGCATTCTTAAACCTGGTGTGGCCATTGAGTTCCGGACTAGTTATCCGGGCCTTTGCCAGCGGATCCCATCCGTGGATGCGCGCGATGTGGACGAGCGTTTTTCTCATAACCATAGCCGCGGTGCTGGCGAATACGTCGCGCATGGCTCAACTGGTTGCGCTCCTGTTGCTGGTTGCGATTTGCGTGCAATTTGGACCGTTGCTTCTTCGCAAGCTATCGGGTGGTAAAAGCGTCGCTTTGGCAGGAGCGCTTGCCATTGGTTTAGCGCTCATTGCGTTTGCGCAGGCCAGTCATTTCGAACAGGCGCTTAACCGCTGGCAGTTGCAGAGCGAGCACATTCCCAACGATGCTCGCTGGCAGGCTTCGCGCGTAGCCGTGCGTGCGTTGCCGGACGCCGGATTATTCGGGTTTGGGCCAGGCACGTTTCGCGTTGTATTTCCAACATACAATCGCAGTGGGAGCGATCAGGTGCCAGGGACGTGGAGATTTTTGCACGAGGATTACCTGCAGACCCTGCTGGAATGGGGCTGGATCGGAGGAATCCTTTGGGCGCTGCTCTTCTTCGGAGGAATAACAGTCGGGATTCGTAGTTACAAAGAGCACGCCAGGCGGGAGTGGACGCCGCGAAGACGCGTGCTGCAGCCGTTGGTTATCATAGCGCTCATGGGAGTGGCGCTGCACGCGCTGGTCGATTTCCCAGTTCAGATCGAATCGATCCAGCTGTATGTGGCAACGTATCTGGGTCTTTGCTGGGGAAGCATGCTCTGGAAGGACCACGGATCGCGAACGACCGAACACGCAGACTCGCAGCACGAGTTGGCACTCTGCTACCTGAGCGGCGCCGTAGTGACTTGCCGCTCTACGCTCCGTTACCTTCGTGGTCCGGCTTGGATCGGCGATGGTAGCTGTAGCCGCGAGAATACGCTCCCTCTTCTTTGCCATAACCATGCGAAGCGTAATAGTAATAATAGCCGACTCCGCGACTCCGCCGCAATCGATTCAAGACCAGACCGGCCGGGCGAATTCCTGACTTTGCCAGCAAGGTAATCGCGCGGCGGACTGCTGGACGCGGTGTTTTTGCCGCCCGAACAACAATGCACACAGTTTGGACATGTGGCATCATGAGGAGAGTGTCACTGACTGCAAGGATCGGTGCGCTATCGATCACGACGCGATCAAACAGGGTTGCAGCCTTAGCAATCAGCTGTCCGAAGAACGGGCCGGCAAGAATCTCAGCGGGATTGGGCGCGCGTCGTCCACCTGCGAGGACAAACAGCTGGCCTCCCGTCGCGGCGAGAATGTTTTCCGTCAGCTCAATGCTCTCATCGACGAGCTGGATTTCTCCGGCGGGAATCTGACGCGCTGCCGAGGCTACGTCCGCTTCACCCACCAGGCAATCCGTCACTCCCGGCGCGCTGTCTTCATCGGAATTATTTCGCGCATTCGGGAACCGGAAAATCTTGTGCACGTTTGGCCGGCGGAGGTCGCCGTCGATCAGGAGCACGCGATAACCCTGCTGGGCCAGTGCAAGCGAATAATTGGCGCTTGTGAAACTTTTGCCTTCGTTGGGCACAGCACTGGTGAAAAGCGAAACTTTTCGCTCGGCTTCCGGACCCAGGAGAGAAAGTGCAGCGCGCAAATTGCGGAACGCTTCCGCCGCCGGACTTTCAGGAGTTTCCACCACGACGCGATAGTTCGAACTTCTGAAAGCTTTGCTTCGTCGTTTCAGTCGGCTAACGGGCCCCTCATCAGTGGTATCGGGAACAGCTGCAAAAACAGGCAGACCGAGCGTGCTTTCTGCCTGGTCCACAGTTTTGATGGAACGATCCAGCGCATCGACTCCAAAAACGAAAGCCAAACCGACAGCGAGGCCGCCAAGCAGGCCCAGCAGGATCGTTTTCGTGGGCCGAGGACTAACAGGAAAGTTCGGAAGCGGGGAATGCTCAATCACGCTGACCGCATTCGCCTTGACGTCTTTTGCCAGGTTCGTGTCTTTTATCTGGCGAAGGACGCTTTCGTACAACGCACGATCGGTTTCGGCTTGCCGCGCCAATTCCTGATAGCCGATCGCTGTGCGGTTGAGATTGACCGCGACGCCCTGCTGGTTTTGCAAAGCTTGTTGCAAGCTGGCCTCTGTCGCTTTGATTTGCTCGATCGTATTGCGCAGAATCGGACGTTGCGCCAGCACCGCTTCACGGAGCTTTACTTTCGCCTCGGCCAGCGAGGCCTTGGCCGCCATCATTCTGGGGTGCTTGTCCTTGTATCGTAAGGCGAGGGTGGTGATCGCTCGCTTCGATCTGTATAATATTGCTGCGCGCGCGTCAGCCACCATTGGGGCGGCAGAGATACTCGGAATCGCGAGCAACGCGTCGATATTATTGCCAATCTGATCGACTTGCTGGAGCTGGCCTTCGAGACGAATCTGATCGGTCCTCGCTGCGGCCAATTTGGTGTTTATGTCTTGCAGGTTGTCCTCTACCAAGCCGCCCTCGAGCTCCGCCAGCCCCCTGTGAGCCCGTCGCGGCTGTGCCGCCGCCGAGTTGGAGAGCATCTGGATTCTTTGCCTTGTATTCGGTGGCGGCCGCCTCACTTTTTGGAGGTTCCTCTTCAATCGCTCTTCTTCTTCCAACAAATAACGCAATGCCTCCTCGCTCGACGACGCGCGGCGCTCGATTGAGTTGCGGATGTACTCTCGACCGACTGCTTCGGCGAGACGCTGTGCCATGGCTGGATCGCCGTGCGTCACGTACAAATCGATCAAGCGCGTGCCGCGGCGGATCACCGGATGCACCATGCCGGCCATTCCTCGACCCAACGCTTCTTCGAGCGGCGTAAACGTCGTGACGCCACTGGCGTTCTGCGTCTTGTTGGCAGCCTGCGACGGCTCCGTGCGTTCGGTCGCGCTGGAACTCTTATTGGCGACGACACTCTGGCCCAGAAGAGCGCGTCCACCGTCCTGCGCCAAACCTTCGGAGCGTACAACCCGCGCAAGAAGTGTTTGGTTAGTGAGATTCTGTTCGATCGTTCGCAGCGCCTCCTGGCTGGCCAGAAACACCGAGCGCGTCCGCGTCGTGGAATCGTTCGGTTGGGACGAAACTCGGCTCCTGAAATTCCACTTCCAAAACCGTGTGGGCTTGGTAAAGCTTCGGCGTCCGCGCGAGGTTACCCAACGCCAGGAAAAGGCCGGCCAAAACGCAAATCGCTACGATCCAAATACGTTCGAGGAAAGAATGCCAATACCGGCGAAAATCGAACATGTGTAGTCCATCGGCGTACTCCGCTGTCAAAGGCACGCCTGGTTTGTCGGAATTGGGCGCAACGGTCGCTCCCCTCAGAGATTGGGCAGGGTCAATCACGGCAAAATATTGGCTGGAACCTTACACCAAGAAGTGCGTTCGCAAAGGCGAAGGCGGAAAAATTTCGGCTAAAAAATACTTTCGCCGACGGTGATGGTATCACCCGGCTCGACGAGAAAACCTCCGCCCTTTCCCTTGGTGAAGCGCTTCGCATTAACCTTGAAAATCTGATCGCCGCTGGCGTTATGTCGTCGCACGGTTATTCGTTCCGGCGAGGCGATGCGCGTATATCCACCAGCCAACGCGATCGCCTCCAGTAGATCGATACCGTCCGGGCTGCCCTCAGGCATTTCGATGATGCCGGGGCGACCTACCTGACCCAAAATCGAAAAGCGCCGTTTTGCGTAGCTGAGAAGCGTGACGTTGATCTTCGGGTTGACCAGATAATCGCGGCTGTACAGCTCTGTGAGTTTTGAAGCTGCCTGCGTCAGAGTCAGTCCTGCCAAATGGATCGACCCCAGCAATGGCACGCTCAAGTTGCCCTCGGGGTTCAATCGTCCGTTTGTGCGCAGATCGTCTTCACCAAAAACCTCGACCGCCACCTGGTCGGTAGGACTCAAAATGTAACCCGCCGGTGCGCTCACTCCGCCGGTTGATGCGGGCGCCGAGGCGGCCGCTCGCGATGTAGAGGTGGCGGCAGGCTGGGACGCGGCTGTCCCCGGCATGGTTTGGGCCAACATGAACCCTGGCAGCGACAACGCGAGCGCAATCGCCAACCATCCCTCTGTCCCAGCTCCCAAACGATTCAAACCCTGTTTAAAACCTGACCGTCGCCCGAACGCCGACCTGATTATCCTCCCAACTGAAGAAATCGTCGTTGCTGCTGCTCTCGCGGTGCAGGTAATATACCCCGGCGCTCAGCCACCTGGTAATCAGCACGTCAACCGACGGTTCGATAAACCAGTAGTCTTGATTCCGCGTGTCGCATTGACGTTGTCCGTTAGTGGCGAAGTAATCCGAGTTTTCATAGCCGGCGCCCAAGCCGAAATAAAAACGGTGAAATAAACGCTGCTGAAACCGGCCCGCAACGTATGTGCTCGCAAAATCTTGGTTAGCAGAGAACCCGGAATTGTAAATCCGCCGGCCGGCCGCCAGCGAGATATAGCGTACCGCTGAAGGGATTATAAGTTAACCCGACTTCAAACACCGGTGTGTCGTACGTATTGCGGTTGCCGTCGAACTGGCGGAACTCAACGCCTCCCGAAGCATACAAACCTACTTTGGATGTCCACCTGATAATTAAGGCGCAAGTTCACCTGCTCGAAAGTCTGGTCAGTAGTTGGCTCATCCACCCAGTTGTACTCGAATGTGCCGCCAATGCCCACCGATAGCTTTGGCCGACAATTGTAGTAAACGTAAAGGCCGCCAGAAACAGTGTAGTCACTAATGTTACCGGGATAGGCGTAGGACGGGGAATCAAACTCGCCCTGCAGGGATATTTTCGGGGTCAGTGCATAATTTGCCGTCAAGCGCGTGTAGAAGATGTTCATCCGCGTGGGCGCGCTTGCGTCGGTGTTTGCCCACAGTCCCGTCGTATCGAAGAAGCTGTTGAGGTTTGCCGATTGGAGTAACGCTATGTCTCTCGAGAGGGTCAACGTCAACCGGCCAGTGCTATATCCCCCTCGAGAGTGAATCAGCTGGTTAAATGCGTCTTGATCCGAGTGATCGACGAACAGAATAGCGCTCGGCATGTAGTCCAATCGCAGATAGCTTCTGTTGCGCCCCGCGATGTCGCCGACTCCAATGGTGATCACCGGCTCAATCGCGAAATAATAATCCGAGACTTTGTTCGTATGACTGATAAAGATGTTGTCATCCCACACACCTCGCACTGTCAGACTCAGTTCGTAGTGAAAGCGACGCCCACTTGGGATAAATCGTTTCGCCGGCTGGGAATACGTTCGTAGCTGCCGACCCCCCGTAAGGACCTGCTGCTACTGGCGCCGGAACAACGCTTGTTTACGCAGTAGTGTAGTTCGTTGAAGGCGACAACGGCTCGGGTGACGACGGAAACGCCTGCTCGGACGAAGGCAACGGTTCAGACGAAGAGGGTAAAGGCTCGGCTGGTGTAGAAGGCAACGGTTCTGGTGCAGAGTCACGGTTCTGGCGGAAGGCAGTGGCGCTGCTTGCGTCGACGGCGCGGGTTCACTCGAGGGAAGCGTTGGCTCCGACCAGGGCGGCAGAGCCACCTCTTCAACGGACTCCTGTGCTTGCGCAGCAAGAACGACTGCGAAGAACATTGCTGCGACGAGTGCCGACGTTCTTCCCACAATCAGCGTGGGCGAAGCGGTGAATGTACATGGCATAACCGGGGCGCATGGCCGCGAGACTAGATTGCCGCCATAAGGCCGTCAATCAAAAAATCTTGGTAAAAATCAGGAAATTTTGGAGCGGCTTTTGCCTCCGGAGGACGCCGTCGGCGCATGTGAAGACAGCGGAGTTTAGCAGGAGAAATTTGCTTTGCAGTTGTTCGCATAAGACGTTCTACATCGGTTCAGCAGGAATCTTCAACGACATGTCAGAGCGCGAAAAAACGCTTACAATCAACGAAATTTATCACTCCATCCAGGGCGAGAGCACCTGGGCCGGCTGGCCGTGCGTTTTCGTGCGCCTAACATTCTGCGACCTGCGGTGCAACTACTGCGATACGGAGTACGCCTTTTACGAGGGGAACAAACGAAGCTTGGGCGAAATTCTGGACACGGTCGCGGCGTATCGGTGCCCCTTGGTCGAGATTACAGGCGGCGAACCATTGTTGCAGAAGAACGTGCTGCCGCTGATGTCGATGCTGTGTGACTCGGGTTACACGGTGCTGCTCGAAACCAGCGGTGCGCATGACATATCGAAAGTCGATCCGCGCGTGCACCGCATCATGGATCTAAAGACCCCGGGGAGCGGCGAAGTGGACAAGAATCTTTGGTCGAACATTGACCACCTCAATGCTCGGGATGAAGTGAAATTCGTCATGGGCTCGCGCGAAGATTACGAGTGGTCGCGCGATAAAGTGCAGCGCTACGATCTTCCCTCCCGGTGCCGCGCCGTGCTCTTCTCGCCAATTTTCGGCAGGATCGATCCGCGCCAAATCGTGGAATGGATTCTCGCAGACAAACTGAACGTCCGTTTTCAACTTCAGATGCACAAATTCATCTGGAGCCCAACTCAGCGCGGCGTCTGATTATGCGCGCGCGCTTGACGAAAGATTTCACATTTGAAGCGGCGCAGACTTTGCCTAAAGCGCCGGAGGGCCACAAATGCCGGCGGGTGCACGGACACAGTTTCAAGGTCGAAGTTTCTGTCGAGGGCGATGTCGATCCGACGATCGGCTGGATTTATGATCACGCGAACATCAGCGCTGCAATGAAACCGCTTCTAAAAATCCTGGACCACGCGTATCTCAACGACATCGAAGGATTGGAGAATCCGACGATCGAAAACATGGCCGAATGGTTCTGGAAGAAATTAGAACCTCAATGTCCCGGCCTCTGCGAGATCGTGGTGCACGAAACACCCACTGCGCGTTGCATCTATCGCGGTCAATAAGGAGCAACGGCTGGAACGCCGTGGCTCCTGGCCCAACCTACAACTCAATCGCGTAGCGTTTCAGCTTGTTGTAGAGGGTGGGCCGCTGAATCCCGAGCAGTTCGGCTGCTTTTTTCTTGTTCCCGCGGCATTCGGCGAGCGCCTGGAGAATTGCGTTCCGCTCCAAGTCGTCGAGGGTTTGCACGCCCTTGCGGGGCAATCCGCCGAGTTCGGCTTGCTGCAACGCCGGAGGCAACTGTATTTCTGCGGGCAGCTCCTTTACGCCGATCACGCCCTCCCGCGCCAGCACCACCGCGTATTCGATGGCGTTTTGCAGTTCGCGAACATTTCCCGGCCACGAATAATCGAGCAACTTCTGGAATGCATCCGGTGAAACGTCCGGCTCCGGTTTGCCGAGTTGTTGAGAAAATTGCCTAACGAATTGGGCGATCAACGGCGGGATGTCCTCTCTTCGTTTCCGCAGCGGCGGCACTTCAATCTGGAAAGTGTTTAGACGGTAGTATAAGTCGGAGCGCAGCCGGTTCTCGGCAAGCGCCTCGGGAATGGACCTGTTAGTCGCAGCGATCGCGCGGAAATTCGCTTTCATTGTCTGCGTGCTGCCAAGCGGCCGATACTCGCGCTCTTGCAGCACGCGCAAGAACCGCGTCTGCAAATCAGCCGGCATGTCGGATATTTCGTCGAGGAACAGCGTGCCGCCGTCTGCCGCAGCGATCATTCCCGGGAAATCGTGCATCGCTCCGGTGAACGCGCCTTTGACGTAACCGAAAAGTTCTCCCTCGATCATCGTTTGCGGGAACGCAGCGCAATTGAGCTTCACCATCGGTTGTCCAGCGCGCCGGCTGCGGGCGTGAATAGCGTTGGCAATCACTTCCTTGCCCACGCCGCTTTCGCCTGCGATGAGAACGTTCGCATCCGAGGGCGCCATCGCCCCGATCAGTTCCTCAATTTCCTGCATCGGTTTGCTCTTAAAAACTGGGGCAGGTCGCGCTTCCGCGATCTCCAGCCGCTTCTCCAATTGCTCCGTCTTCTCCCGCAGTTTTTCCGCTTCCCGGAGCAGGAACTGTTTCTCCAATGCTTTCTCCACGAGGCTCAGAAGTTCCTCCGGCGCGTACGGCTTGCTGATAAAATGGTAAGCGCCGCGTTTGATCGACTCGATGGCGTTATGCAGCGAGTCGTGCGCCGTCAGAATAATCACCTGCGCTTTGGGCAACTCCGTCTTGATCCGATCGAGCATTTCCAACCCGTGGGCGTCCGGCAGTTGTAGATCTAGCAAGACGAGCGATGGCGAATTTGATTTCAGCAACTTCAGGCCCTGCGACGCTGTGGCCGCGGCATCCACGTGATAACCATGGCGCTTGAGTAACGCTTCCAGCGTCATCAACACCGGCCGCTCGTCGTCGATGATCAGGACGCGATGGTTCTCCGTTTTCATTACTTTGCGCTGCTGGTATTACGCACGTGCAGTGGGCTGCAGTTGCTTAAACTGCGAGAATGCCATGAGGTTCAACCATGTTTCGGATTGCCGGCTCGACATCGGGAGTGCCATTGTCGAAACGAGCGTCGCGGCTTTGGGATCGTATTGAGCCTGCAACTCTCCGCCGTGCGCTTCTATGATAGCGCGGACGCGGTTCAGACCAAGACCATAATGTCTCTGTCTGATGTTGCGGAGCGGTTCCCGCCCCCAATTTTGCGTGTCCGAAGAGAAAACCGCTTTTGGTTCATGGAGGCGTGAACAGGAACCGCCCATCGCTGATTCTGGCTCTTGCAACCAGTGCGCCCTTGCCGCGATCGTGCTGGAAAGCGTTGGCAAAAAGCTCCACAAACACTTCCTGGAACAGCTGCGGATCAATATTCAGCATCCCGTCCTGAAGTTGCACGTCCCATGTGATCTCGTGGCTTTCTTTTGAAAAATTGCGCTCGATCTGCGTGCGCATGTCGGTCAAAAATTCGCCGGCCGGATAAGTAATCACATTCGGTGTAACCTCTCCGACTGCTCTGGAAAGCAGTTGCAACGTCGAATTCATGCCTGAGACGACTTCACGCAGACGCTTAATCTCACTTTGTCAGTTCCTGATCCTGCGTCAGTTCACCGATGTAAGCCGACTGCAGCTCGATCGCGTTCAAATCATTGCGCAAATCGTGACTGAGTTGTCGGACAAAACGAACCGTGTCGCTCCACGGCACGGTCAATGAGTCCGTTGGAGCTTCCGAAGAATTGTCCGCCATAACTGCACAACTACTCGGATTCTCCGAGCGAAAACCGATCATCCGCAGCTTCATCGCCGGCCGCGACCTTGATCCGTGCATCGTTGCTCGCCAGATGCCGTAACAAGTGAAAAACGTCCTCCGGGTCGGCATCGACTGAGCGCGCGATCTCTTCGGCAGTTTTACCTTCACCGGAAAGCTCCGCGCGCACTTGCTTCTGGAGCTGCAACAGTTTGCTCGCCGCTTTCTTGCCCGCTTCGACGCCGGGCTGATCGTACGCATTGATATTAACCAGCGAGCCGTAAAAGCCGACCGCTCGTTCATACAGCGCGATCAGCGCTCCGATGTAAAACGCGTTCACCTCGGGAATGCTCATGGTAATTGATTCCCGTCCCTTCTCGTACAACGCGCTGCGGGTCCCGCGCAGAAATCCCTCAAGATAATCGCCGCTCGTAATGCCATCCTCGACTTCAAACCGCGCGCCGCGACGATCGTTGCGCACTTCCACAAATGTCACAAAAAATTCAGGACGCCGTCGCGCAGTTGTTGCACGTATGAATGCTGGTCGGTTGAGCCTTTATTCCCGTACACGGCAATGCCCTGATGCACAATTTCGCCCGCCAGATTCTTTTCTTTGCCTAACGATTCCATCACGAGTTGCTGGAGATATTTGGTGAACAGCGCCAGCCGATCTTTGTATGGGAAGAACGACCATGTCCTTCTCGCCTTTTCCGTTGCCGGCGTAATACCACATGAGTGCGAGAAGCATGGCGGCATTTTGCGCGACGTCGGGTACGCGGGTGCGTTCGTCCATGGCCGCGGCGCCAGCGAGGAAGGCATCGATATCAAAGCCTTGCAGCGCCATCGGTAGTAGCCCGACCGCGCTCATCACCGACGTGCGTCCGCCAATCCAATCAGGCATCGGGAAACGCGCGAGCCATCCATTCGTTTCGGCATGTTTGTCCAACTCGCTTCCAACGCCGGTCACAGCGACAGCGTGCCTGGCAAACTGAAGTCCTTTCGCGGCGAACTTCGCTTCCGCCTCGAGCATTCCGTTCCGTGTCTCTTTTGTCCCGCCGGATTTTGAGACAACGATGACGAGCGTTTGTGGGAGCCCCTCTCCTATCCTGTCGAACACGCGATCAAAACCTTCAGGGTCGGTGTTGTCGAAGAAAAAGATGTCCATTGGATCGTCTGGCGAGCCGAGCGCGGCTGACACGAATTGCGGCCCCAGCGCCGAGCCGCCAATCCCAATGTGCAGCACGTGCTTGAAGCGCGTTCCGTTTTCCGCGGTGATTTTTCCGGCGTGAACATCTTTAGCGAATGCCTTGACGCGCCGGATCGTGTCTTCGATTTCCGACCGGATTTCCGGTGTCGGCGCCAGCGCAGGATTCCTCAGCCAGTAATGACCAACCATTCGGTTCTCTGTGGGATTAGCGATTGCTCCCGCCTCCAATTCCCGCATCGCTGCAAACGCATGCTCGATTTGCGGCCGCATTTTCTCGAACAGATCGTCCGGAAATTTCATCCGGCTGATGTCGAGAGAGAAACCGAGCTCACGATATTCCAGGAAATATCGTTGAAATCGCTGCCAGAGTGATGAAGAGGCCATGCGGTGAGAATACCGAAGTGAAATTCGATTGCGGCGTCAAGTCGCGACAATAACTTCGTATTCCATCATGAGTGCCGCCACCAGGAAAGAAATGCCGCATTTGTTTGCGGGCATTATCGCGCTGGGGCTCGCGGCAATCATTTTCTTCGCTGCTCAGCGGGTCCTGATTCACCTCGAACACGCCACCATTGTTTCCACGGCGCCCGAAAGATTTGTTCTCAAAAACCAGGGACTGGCGTTTCAACGTGCCGCCGCGCATTCGCCGAACGTATTGATGCTTTATGGCAGTTCGGAATTATTAGTGCCCGCGGCACCGGAACGAGGGAGCATTTTCTTTCGCACTGCGCCAACAGGTTTCCAGCTTTCGCCCGTTGGCGGCGGCGGTGCGAATCCGCTGACCATGTTGCAAAGAGTCGGCGCACTCGGCTCAGCTTTGCGCGGCAAAAGAGTGGCCTTCTCGCTTTCGCCCGCCTGGTTTTGCACGGCAAAGCCCGGTACCCAGGGGTACAAAGGGCATTTTTCGCCCATGGCGGCGACCGAGATGGTGTTTGGCACTGCGCTGGATTTTGAACTGAAGCGCGACATCGCTGCACGCATGCTCCAGTTTCCAGAAACGCTTGAACAGCGACCATTCCTCGAATTTGCGTTAAGACGTCTCGCCTCCGGACAATTGCTTGATCGCGTGGTCTTCTGCGCGCTCTGGCCGGCGGGAAAAATTCAGACTGCCTTGTACGAGTTGGAAGATCATTGGGCAGCGGTGCATCACATCCAGCGTCAAACAAAGCCGCCGCCGCGGCTGCAGGAAGAAACAGTCGATTGGCCACAACTTATTGCCAAAGCGAGCAAAGCCAGGCCGGCGGATGCCGGGAACATCCAACAGCCTTCGCGCTTCGACAGGAAAATCACCCCGGCTCGCGTGACGTCGGATTCCTCAGCGGCGTCAAAGGATCACCGGCATGGATCGATCTTGATCTGCTCCTGCGTTGTCTGACAACTGTTCACGCGCGACCACTCATTCTCAGCATGCCTTTAGGCTGGCGATTTTTACGATCACGCGGGCGTTTCGCGCTCGGCTCGCGACGAGTTTTACAGGAAGCTTCCTGCGCTCGTGGAGCAATACCATTTTCCGGTAGTCGAATTTCAGGAGCACGACGAAGACCCAGCTTTTCTTATCCGTCACCAGAGTCATCTCACAGCAAAAGGCTGGGCATATTACGACCGCGCCCTTGACGATTTCTTTCACGGGCGTTTGCCACAACGCTAACAAGTGATCACCTTTCCATTGGTTGAAGCATCACGACACGGTGCGCCTCCTCCATGATAGCTGCGGAATTCGCGGACAAGGTTTTGCAACTCCTGGCCTCGGTAGGCGAGACCGATGAGGTACTCACCAACCTCGATCTGCCTCTCTACGATTATCAGGTGCTCGACTCGATGAGAACCGTTCAGCTCATCCTGATGATCGAAGAGGAATTCGGATTAAAAATTTCGCCGGCGGAATTTGAGCGCGAACGCTGGCGCACACCGCGAGCTGTGATCGCCGATCTCCAGCAGCGGATGCGCCTGTGACCTGGCTCGAGCGACATCCCACGGTGCATCGCGTGCTGCTGATTCTTTATTACCTCGCTGTCATTTTGATTTTGATCGCGATGTATGGCCGTGGCGATTTCCGCACGCCGCCCTTTGTGTATCAGGGCTTCTAGTGAATCTGATCCAACGAATCGATCACTGGGCCGCAGCGGCACCGGAGGCAATCGCACACCTTAGCGGCGACAGAACTCTGACGTACGGCGAACTGCGCAGGCGCTCGGACGGGCTTGCGTCGTACCTGACAAAGCGTTTCGGCGACGATCGCAGACCGATTGCCGTGCTCGGGCATCGCGAGCCAGAAATGCTGATCGCATTTCTTGGCGCGGTGAAATCCGGCCGCCCTTATGTGCCGATAGACACAGCGCTACCGCAGACGCGGATAGACCAAATCCTGGCGAGTTCGCACGCAGCGTTAAGCCTAACTCCTGATCAGATCCGGCAATTCTCCACGGGTGAACTGCGCGGCCCCACGACACTCGTCGAGAAGAACGACCCGTTTTACATCCTGTTCACAAGCGGCAGCACCGGCGAACCCAAGGGCGTGATCATCACCCTCGCCTGCCTCGAACATTTCATTAGCTGGATGCTGGCGGAGCAGCAGTTCAGCAAACGCGCCGAAGTATTTTTGAATCAGGCGCCGTTCTCGTTCGATCTGTCGGTAATGGATCTGTATTGCAGCCTCGTAACGGGCGGCACGCTCTTCAGTATCAGCCGCGATTTAATCGAAAATCCCAAAAAGCTTTACCGCGCACTGGCGAGTTCCGGCGTGACCACCTGGGTTTCGACCCCGTCGTTTGCACAGATGTGTCTCGTCGAAGACAAGTTTGCCGAGGCGATGCTGCCGCGCGTGCAGCGGTTTCTTTTTGTGGTGAAACACTCGCGCCGCAAACCGCAGCTCAACTGCTCGCGCGCTTTCCACAAGCGCAAGTTTGGAACATGTATGGCCCCACCGAGGCAACTGTCGCCACGACTTCCATTCACATTGACGCTGCGATTCTGGAAAAATATTCGCCGTTGCCGGTCGGTCGCGTAATGCCCGGCACAAAAATCTTCATTGTCGATGAGAACAGCGCGGAGTTGTCCGCTAACGAGCGCGGTGAAATCATTATCGCAGGGCCGAACGTAAGTCCCGGTTACGCTGGGCGCTCCGATCTCACAGCCCGCGCTTTTTTCGAGTATCGCGGCTTGCGCGCATACAAGACGGGCGACCTCGGCCGCTTTCGTGACAGCCTGCTGTTTTTTGAAGGCCGCATCGATGAACAAATTAAGCTCAGCGGATACCGCATCGAGCTCGGCGACGTTGAAGCGAATCTGCGCGCGCTGCCGACGTGCGCGATGCAGTCGTGATTCCGGTGATCAAGGACGGCGCCGCTCAATCGCTAACCGCTTTCGTAACGTTGTTGGCGCGAAATGAGACATCAGACTTCAAGCTGGCGCACAATCTGCGGAGCCAACTCGGTGAGCGATTGCCAGTGTACATGTTGCCGCGCAAATTTGTCTTTCTTGATGCGTTTCCCATGACGGCCAACGGCAAGGTGGACCGAGCCGCGCTGGCCAGGTCGCTGTGATTCCCTACGCGGATTTCACCTACTTCGTGCTGCTGCTTTACGTAGCGGTGCCGACAGTGATTCTCGGTGTGTTCGGCCGCGCCGGCTGGCGCTGGGCTCTCCTGGTTACCACGGTCATGCTCCTCGTGCAGTATCACGATGTGCTTCATTTGCGAGCGCCTTTCCGATTACGCGAAATCTGGGTCGTATTGGCGTTCGCCTTGTGGCAATGGCTGATCGTGCGCGCGTTCGCAGGCGCCGGCGCGCGCGCAGGCTGGCTGTTCTACGGCGCAATCGGGCTTAGCGTGCTTCCGCTGGCACTGGCGAAAGTGATTCCGCTGGTCTCACCGGAAACTCAGTTCGGATTTCTCGGGATTTCTTACGTCACGTTTCGCGCGCTCGATATCGTGTTTTGCCTGCGAGACGGCGTTATCGCGAGGCCCGGCACAGTCGATCTATTCATGTTTCTGTTTTTCTTTCCTACGATTTCCGCCGGCCCAATCGATCGTTATCGCCGGTTCGCTCCCGACTGGAGAAAAACACGAAGCCGCGCTGAGTTCCTAACTGATCTCGACTCCGCGGTGCAGCACTTTTTTCGCGGCTTGCTCTACAAGTTCATACTCGCTGCGCTAATCGAACAACACTGGCTCACGGTCAGCAGCGCGCAGCGACAGCTTAGGTGCGCTGGTCAGTTACATGTATGCCTACAGTTTCTATTTGTTCTTCGATTTCGCCGGATATAGCGCTTTCGCGATCAGCATCAGTTATCTGTTTGGCGTTCACACTCCGGAAAACTTTAACCGGCCGTTCCTCGCGCGGAACATCCGCGATTTCTGGAATCGCTGGCATATCACCCTTTCTTTCTGGTTTCGCGATCACGTTTACATGCGTTTCCTGCTCGCCGCTGCGCGCGGCAAATGGTTCAAAAGCATGCACACCGCCGCGATCCTCGGATACTTTCTCGCCTTCGGATTAATGGGCCTGTGGCATGGCATTGAGCCGCGCTACATCCTGTACGGTCTTTACATGGCAACGCTGCTCTCTGCGTTCCACATTTTTTCCAGCTGGAAAAAGGTGCACCACTACTGGCGCGAAGGCCCGCTCTGGAATGCGCTCGCCGTTTTCATCACTTTCAACGCGGTTTGCTTCGGTCTGCTAATTTTCTCTGGGCGCATCGGCGCTGCGCCGATTGTACAACAACCGCCCGAGAAACTTTCGACGCTGAAGGATGTTCCTTAGCTCTCCGGATTTACCGGAAAATGCTTGTTCTTAAGATGCTCGGGCACGGCTTTGGTTTGTTCCGCCTCGATCTGTTCGGTCGCGGCGTTCAGTGAATCGTACGCTTCGCGGCTTTTGGCCGCGCGACACATGTAAGCGGTCGCGTGCGCGAGAGGGATGCGCGCCTCCGGCATCCCGACAAATTCCACCGCTTGTTGCGTCGCGATCGCAAGCTGCAACGCTTCGGGGTCAGCAAGGCCAACGTCTTCGCTTGCGAAAATCACAATCCGCCGCGCGATGAAACGGAAATCTTCCCCGGCGTGCAGCATTTTCGCCAGCCAGTACATCGCGCCTTTTTCATCCGAAGCGCGCATGCTTTTGATGAACGCGCTGATGGTGTCGTAGTGCGCGTCGCCGACGCGATCGTAAACGACGGCCTTCTGCTGGATGCTTTCCTCGGCAACTGCGAGCGTGAAGTGAATAGTCGGAGCGAGCGTCCCGCGCGCTTTTCCGCGCAACTCGAGGCGGTCGGCTACGTGGCGTGGTTAGCACGCCAATCTCGAGCGCATTTAGACATTTGCGCGCGTCGCCGTCGCTGAGCTTCGCCAGATGCCGGCGCGCGTCCTTGTCCATCTTCACGTTGTAATTTCCGAGGCCGCGCTCTTTGTCGGCTAACGCGCGATCGATCAACTGCTCCAATTGTTCGACGCTGAGCGGTTCGAGTCGAAAAACCTGCGAGCGCGACACGAGCGCGCTGTTTACGTAAAAGAACGGATTGTAAGTGGTCGCACCGATGAGGCGGAGATTTCCAGCTTCGACGTCGGGCAGAAGAATGTCCTGTTGCGCCTTATTGAAATGATGAATCTCATCGACGAACAGGATCGTCTTTTGCCCAGATGTGCGGAGACGATTCGTGGCCGCGGCAAGCACGCGGCGCATTTCGGCGACGTTGCTTTCCACGCCGCTGATCCGAACAAATTTTGCGTGCGTCATCTCGGCGATGACGCGCGCCAGCGTGGTCTTTCCGCTGCCGGGCGGCCCGTAGAAAATCACCGAGGGCAGACGATCAGCTTCAATCGCGCGGCGCAAAAGTTTGCCCGGCCCGAGAATGTGTTCCTGGCCGACAAATTCCTCGAGCGAGCGCGGCCGCATCCGAGTGGCGAGCGGCGCAGCGGTGTCTGCAGTTTCAATCTCCTGCGCTTCCTCGAATAGGTCCTGCACGCGAGAAATTACGGCGCGCTCCTGATGCAAGCAATCGTGCCTGCGTAGCCAATCGGGCGATCGTCGCTCCTGCGTCGCGGCGGCAAACATAGTTGCAGCTTGCGCTGCCAACGCGCGATAAGCGAAAACTGCGAGTGAGATGAAGCTGCTCAGCGCGCCGCGCCAGCCATTTGTTGGTCTGGCGCTGATGGCTGCGGTCGGAATTATCGTGGCGGAGATCGTTCCGCTGGCGACCTACAGCGCTCATTTCAGCAGCGATAGTTCTCGGAATCTGCATCCTGATTGCGCTCTGCTGGCCGAAATTGGCTGCGACATATCTCATCGTCGCGGCTGGTTTTTCTTGCTGCACAAATTCGCGACAACGAACACCGCAGGCCAGCAACTCGCGGACACAACTTGGCGAGCGGCCGCGCGTCGTCACAGCAGTCGGATGCGTGATCACTGAGCCGAAGATTGCGCCGAGCGGATTCGCAACGTTCCTGCTCAAGCTGAAATCAATTGAACTCGAAGGCAAAAACCGAATCCACGCACGCAGTCTGGCAGGTCCGTTGGAAAGGCGCGCCTGAGTTTGGCGATGAACTGAAACTTTTTGGAACTGCCGAGCCAATCGCGCCGCCACGAAACCCCGGCGAATTCGATATGCGCGCTTATCTGGCGCGGCATGATGTCCGTCGAATGCTCTTCGCTCGTTATCCGGAGGACGGCACGCTGATCCGCCACGGCGGCGGCAATCCAGTCCTGCGCGCTGCACAAGCGTCGCGCACATGGATGCAAAACGCGTTGTGCCGCGGCCTGGACGATGCGCCCGAAGTAAAAAGTTTCATCAGTGGAATCGTGCTTGGCATCCGGCACGAAACACCAGAGGACATTGAGGAGCCGTTTCAGCAAACCGGCACGATTCACCTTTTCGCCGTCGCTGGCTTGCACGTGGGAATTGTGGCGGCGCTTTTGTGGGTGCTGGCTGCGATCGCACGCCTGCCACGCAAGCGCGCAGCGGCATTCATCATTCCGTCGCTCTTTTTCTATGCGGCGGTAACGGGGCTGCACATCCCGGCATTACGCGCCGCTGTGATGGCTTCAATCCTCGTCGGCAGTTACTTCTTCGAACGACGAGTATTTCTGCCAAACAGCCTCGCGGCAGCGGCGTTTTTCATTCTCTGCTGGAACACGAACGAACTGTTTTCCACCGGGTTCCAGCTTTCCTTCGCGGTGGTTGGCGCAATTGTGCTGTTGGCCGACCCGTTGTTCAGACTTTTCCAGCGGCGTGCGGCTCCGGATCCTTTTCTGCCGCAAAGCCTGGTGCGCGGTCCACGCCGATGGATGCACTCCAGCTATGAATGGCTTTGCGGTGGCGCATCTGTGTCGCTTGCGGCGTGGATTGGTTCATTGCCGTTGATTCTTTGAGTATTTCCACCTGGTCACACCGATTTCTTTGCTGGCAAACCTCGTCGTTGTTCCGATCGCATTCTTTGTCCTCGCCGTTGCGCTTCTGTCGCTGATGACTACGCCGCTGCTCCCGTGGGTCGCTCTTGTTTTCAATAACGCCAACTGGACACTGGCCACGCTGGTCATCGGCATCGTTCATCTGTTCGCGCAAATTCCCGGCGGACACTTTTATGTTGGCGAACCTGACTGGGGCGGCCGGATCTCGGCAAAGATGACGGTGCTGGACTTGGGCGCGGGCGCGGCCGTTCACGTCCGAGTGAATGGCCACGACTGGTTGATCGATTGCGGGAGCGAACGCAGTTACGAGCGCATCGTGCGCGAGTATTTGCACTGGGCCGGCGTGAATCGGCTCACAGGGTTGGTGCTCACCCATGGCGATTCGCAGCACATCGGTGGGGTCACGCAATTGTTGAGCGATTTCCCACGGGTCCGTGTGATCGATAATCCTGCGCCCGATCGTTCGCTCATTCATCGACGGCTGTCCCGAGTAGTGTCGGGACTGGAAGGACGCGGACGCAAACCTGCTGAGTTGGCTGCCGGAGACAATTTTCATTTGTCTCGCGACGCTATCGCACATGTTTTGTTTCCGCCCCGCGGCTTTGCAGGAGCCACAGCGGACGATCAAGCGTTGGTTATCCGGTTATCCATTGCGCCGGGCACATTCGTTTTGTTCATGTCGGACAACGGCGCAGAAACCGAGCGCGCGTTGTTGAGCAATGGTTCGGATCTGCAGAGTGACATCCTCGTGAAGGGCCAACATCACTCTGGAATTTCCGGCTCGGCTCCGTTTCTCGATGCGGTTCGGCCGCGCTTAATCATCGCGACCTCGAAGGAGTTTCCGGAGCACGAACGGATCAGTGAACAGTGGGCTGAGCAACTTCGCGCCCGCGGCATCAAACTGTTTCGCCAGGACGAAACCGGCGCAGTGGAATTGAACTTCTCAGACCACGAATGGAGCGCGCGAGCTTATCTGACCGGCGAAGTCTTTCGAAGCGTCAGCCGATAAATCGGCGCGCCCTGTTCGCGAAATTTTCTTTCGAACTTGGTTACCGGAAGAACGGCGTCATCAGGCGACCGTGGCACAACTTGAAATTGCAGGTGGGCACGGCTGATGCCGTTCGACTTGCTGAAAATAATCGAGCTGATCGGTCGCAACGCGCAGGACACCGTGTTGCTCCAGCGCAGCGGCGATTGCATCCAAAAAGTCGCGCGTGAAAATCCGTCGGAACTGATGCCGCCGCTTCGGCCATGGATCCGGAAACAAAAGGTAAAAAGTTTCCACCGAAGATTCAGGCAGCAGATAGCGCACCGCGAATAAAGTGTCCGCGCGCAGCACCCGCACGTTTTCGATCTTCTCCGCCTTGCGGCGAACTTTCTCTACGCGCTTGGTCAACCGCTCGATGCCGAGGAAATTTCTCTTCGGGAACTGTTGCGCCATTTCGCAGAGAAAAGACCCATCGCCGCACCCAAGATCGACATGCAGCGGCGCGCTGCGCCCGAAAAGTTCCGCAACATCGAGACGCGCGACCTGCAATTCCGGCAACAGTTCGATCACACGGGAAAAATGTCGGCATCTGACCGATGCTTCAACCCCCGGCAAGATGCGCGGCCTGAAGGGAAACATCTTGAACAGCGTCGCGTCCGGAGCGACATGAAAGAGACAATATGAATCGAATTTTTCTTCTCGCTTTTGGCTGCGTGGCACTTGCGGCTGCGAGTTATGGGCAAAGTCCGGCCCCAGCCACGACGAGGACCGCGGTTTTCGCCGGTGGGTGTTTTTGGTGCATCCAGCCAGCATTCGACAAAGCACCGGGCGTGATCAAAACGGTGGTGGGCTATTGCGGTGGAACCGAACCAAACCCGACTTACAAGCTCGTGACGTCGGAAAAACAAAGTATCGCGAATCAATCGAAGTCACCTACGACCCGGCGAAGATTTCCTACGAGCAGCTTCTCGACATCTATTGGCGACAAATCGATCCCACCCAATCCGACGGCCAGTTCACCGATATCGGACCGAGTTATCGCGCCGCGATCTTTTATGGCAACGCCGAGGAAAAGAAAATTGCCGAGGCTTCAAAAGAGAAACTCACGCGCTCCGGAAAATTTAAAAAACCGATTGTGACCGAAATTTTGCCTGCGATGAAATTTTGGCCCGCCGAAGATTATCACCAGAAATATTACCGGGAGAACCCGGAGCGTTTCGAAGCTTTCGAAGAAGGATCCGGCCGCGTGTCATTCAAGAAAGACAAGTGGGGCGGCGAACAATAGACAGAGATTTGGTTGTTCTACGTCACTACCCTGACGCTGTCATGTTGAGCGAAGCGAAACATCTCTGGATATTTCCGCTTATGAATCGCTCCAGATTTGATCCGAGATTCTTCGCTTCGCTCAGAATGACATCACGCGATGGTTTTAGATATTTCACAGCATGATCGGAACACTGGATCCCAAAGTTCCGCCGGGGCCGCTGGATCAAAAATGGCGAAATCATCAAGACCATTCGCGATTGGTCAGCCCGAACAACCGGCGAAAACTTGAGATCATAGTCGTCGGCAGCGGCCTCGCCGGCGGATCGGCCGCGGCGACCCTCGGTGAACTCGGATACCGGGTGAAATGTTTTTGTTTTCAGGATTCGCCGAGGCGCGCGCATTCGATTGCAGCGCAAGGCGGCATTAATGCGGCAAAGAATTATCAGAACGATGGCGACAGCGTTTACCGCTTGTTCTACGACACGATTAAGGGCGGCGATTTTCGTTCCCGCGAAGCGAACGTTTATCGGCTCGCTGAAATCGCCAACAACATCATCGATCAATGCGTGGCGCAGGGCGTGCCTTTCGCGCGCGAATACAGCGGCTACCTGGCTAATCGCTCCTTCGGCGGCGCACAGGTTTCACGGACCTTTTACGCGCGCGGCCAGACGGGCCAGCAGCTCTTGTTAGGCTGTTATCAGGCGCTCTGCCGCCAGGTCGCCGCCGGCACCGTGCAGATGTTTCCATACACAGAGATGCTCGACTTGGTGATCGTCGATGGCCAGGCCAAGGGAATCATCACTCGGAACTTGCGCTCGGGAAAAATGGAGAGGCACGCAGCGGATGCAGTCGTGCTCGCCAGCGGCGGCTACGGAAACGTGTTCTATCTCTCGACCAACGCGCGCGGCAGCAACGTCACAGCGACCTATCGCGCTTACAAAAGAGGCGCGCTCTTCGCCAATCCATCCTTCACACAGATTCATCCCACCTGCATTCCTGTCAGCGGCGACTATCAATCGAAGCTCACGCTGATGTCGGAGTCGCTGCGCAACGACGGACGCGTCTGGGTTCCGAAACGCAAGGAAGATCGCTTCAAGCCGCCGAGTGAAATTCCTGAGGCCGACCGCGATTATTATCTCGAGCGAAAATATCCCAGCTACGGCAACCTTGCGCCGCGCGACATTTCATCGCGCGCCGCGAAGGAAGTTTGCGACGAAGGCCGCGGTGTCGGTCCGGGCGGACGCGGCGTGTATCTCGATTTTGCCGATGCGATCAAACGGCTCGGCGTAGAGACGATTCGCGAGCGCTACGGAAACTTGTTCGAGGTGTACGAAAAGATTACCGGCGAGGACGCCTACAAAGTGCCGATGCGAATTTATCCCGCCGTGCACTACACGATGGGCGGTCTCTGGGTGGATTACGATTTGATGAGCAATGTGCCCGGCCTGTTCGTGATCGGCGAAGCCAATTTCTCCGATCACGGCGCAAACCGGCTCGGCGCCAGCGCGCTGATGCAAGGCCTGGCTGATGGCTATTTTGTTTTGCCCAACACGCTGCCGAATTATCTCGCCGGTCAGATGGGAAAACGGCCGTCGCCCGAATCTCCGGAGTTCGAACAAGCGGAGCAGAGTGTCCGCGCACAGGATCGAGAAACTGCTCGAAGGTCAACGGCACACGCTCGGCCGATTCGTTCCATCGCGAGCTTGGCCTTCTTCTCTGGGACAAATGCGGAATGTCGCGTAACGAACAAGGATTGCGCGAAGCGCTCCGAAAAATTCCCGAACTGCGCGACGAATTCTGGCGCGATGTGCGCGTTCCCGGAGACGAAGAAGATTACAACCAATCACTGGAACGCGCCGGGCGCGTCGCGGATTTCCTCGAATTCGCCGAGCTGATGTGCATTGACGCGCTGGAGCGCGACGAATCTGCCGGCGCGCATTTCCGCGAGGAACATCAAACGCCCGATGGCGAAGCGCTCCGAGACGACGAGAGCCATGCAGCGGTGTTCGCGTGGGAATTTCAAGGCGACGGTCAGCCTCCGAAACTGCATCGCGAACAGTTGCATTTCGAGACCGTGCATCTAGCGCAAAGGAGCTACAATGACTATATCCTCCGTCATTCCGAGCGAAGTCGAGGAATCCGGTGCGCTCCGCTCAGGATGACCGTGAACCAATGAACTTCAAACTCAAGATTTGGCGGCAGAAGAATCGCCAAGCCCGCGGCAAACTTGTCGATTACGAAGTCCGCGACATTTCGCCGGACACGTCGTTTCTCGAGATGCTCGATATTCTGAACGAAAATCTGCTCCGAGCAGGCGGGGAACCGGTCGCGTTCGACTCTGATTGCCGTGAAGGGATTTGCGGCACCTGCTCGCTTACGGTTAACGGCGAAGCTCACGGCCCCGATCATCCGGGCGCGGTGTGCGAGCTTTACATGCGAAAATTTCGCGACGGCGAGACCATCACCGTCGAACCGTTTCGCGTCGGCGCGTTTCCGATCGTCAAAGATCTGGTGGTCGATCGCAGTGCGCTCGACCGCATCGTGCAAGCCGGCGGATTCATCTCCGCGCGCGCAGGCTCAGCGCCGGAGGCGAATTCAATTCTCGTTCCCAAACACGACGCAGACCTGGCAATGGAAGCAGCGGCGTGCATCGGCTGCGGCGCGTGCGCGGCGGCGTGCCCGAACGGATCGGCGATGCTTTTGCGGCTGCGAAAGTTTCGCACCTTTCATTTTTGCCGCAGGGCGCACCGGAACGTGAGCGACGCGTGCTGAAAATGGTGCAAGTAATGGATGAACAGGGATTTGGTAATTGCACCAACACTTACGAGTGCGAAGCAGTGTGTCCCGCCAAGATCAGCGCCAGCTTTATCGCGAAGCTCAACCGCGAATATGCGTGCGCACAATTCCGCCAAAGACTCGGCGAATAGGTGGCGCTGAAAACTGTCGGGAAGCTGACAGCTTCCTCGGGACGACAACGTCGTCGCCTACAGCGTACGCGTGCGCAGGTCCACAGTTCCGGATCGAGCTCGGCTTTTGCGCGCTTCGCCAGAAGATCGGCATCTGCATTTGATCGCGAGTCACGGCGAAAACCGTCGAACCCGAACCGGACATCAGTGCAGCACCGACTTCTGGTTGCTTGAGCAACCACATTTTCAGTTGCGCCAGAAAAACAAATTTTTCGAAAACAGGGCGCTCCAGATCGTTCACGAAAGCTTTGTTGGGCGAACTGCTTGGGCGCCGTATGAAACTCCAGGAATTTCGCGCGAGTCTCGCCACCGAGAGTAGGCCCACTGCGTTGGCACGCCGAACTCAGGCTTCAGCAACAAGACCGATAATTGTTCGCGCAATCTGGTCGGGCTCACCAGTTCGCCGCGCCCTTTGCACACCGCGGCGGATTGAAAAATGAAAAATGGAACGTCCGATCCGATCATCTCCGCCATTTTCGCCAGCGCTTCGCGGGGCAAATTCGTCTCGAACAGTTCGTTGAGCGCCAGCAGAGTGGAAGCAGCGTCGCTGCTTCCTCCACCCAGACCCGCGCCGTGTGGAATCGTCTTTTGAGCGCGATCGAAACACCGCTGGTGATCTTCGTTTCTTCGAAAAAACGTTCGCCGCACGCACCACAATATTGTCTTCGCCTTTCGGCACCGACGGATCATCGCAGCGAAACGCGATTTCTTGTTTGCCGGAGCGCTGCTCGATCTTGATCTCGTCGCAAAGCGAAATCGGCGCGATGAACGTCTCGATTTCGTGAAAGCCATCGCTGCGACGGCCGAGAACTCTCAGCGAAAGATTGATCTTCGCGGGAGCGATGACTTGCATAACCTGCAATTTGCTCTGTCATTCCGAGCGAAGTCGAGGAATCTCTTGCTCGTGGTCGCAAGACTGAGATTTCTCGACTTCGCTCGACATGACAAAAGCCGCTGACAAAATCATCGTGGCGCTCGACGTCGCCACAAAGGAGAAGGCACTCGAGCTCGTTGAGCAGCTCCGAGGCGAGATCTCTTTTTCAAAATCGGGCTCCAACTTTACACGGCCGAAGGCCCTGAAATTGTGCGCGCGGTTTTGGCCACCGGCGCAAAGGTCTGGCTCGATCTGAAGCTCTACGACATCCCCAACACCGTCGCGCGAGCCGTTGAGTCCGCGAGCACTCTCGGGGTGCAAATGCTCACGATTCATTTGAGCGGCGGCAGCGAAATGATTCGCGCCGCGACTGCCGCTCGCGCCAGCGATATGCTCCTCCTGGGAGTGACTGTTTTAACCAGCGCCACTGAACAAACGCTGCGCGAAATTGGAATCACGGACGCCGTCGAGGACCAAGTGCTCCGTCTGGCCAAGTTAGGCGCAGAAGCAGGAATCGATGGCGTCGTGGCCAGTCCGCATGAAATCAAAACGCTTGCGCCGCGAGTTCGGCGACAGAATCAAAATCGCCGTCCAGGGAATTCGGCCAAGCTGGGCAGAACCGGGCGATCAGAAACGGTTCATGACTCCGCGCGAAGCAATCGAAGCGGGCGCAGACTACATCGGCATCGGGCGGCCCATCACCGGGCATGCGCAGCCGCGCGAAGCCTTGGCAAGAATTCTGGACGAGCTGCCCAACTAATTGTCATGTCGAGCGAAGTCGAGACATCTCTGGAGATTTCCGGCTCCAGAAGAATTCAGAGATTCCTCGACTCCGCTCGGAATGACAAAGCTCAGCAAGCCACGCGAGCTTTGTTCGCGCATTTAACCATCTATCACGACGAAAGCCCGCACTCGGCGGCGATGAATATGGCGATCGATGAAGCCCTGTTGGAAACGGCAGTGGTTCCAACTATTCGCTTCTATCGCTGGCGTTCCCCTGCCCTGTCGTTCGGATATTTTGGGAAGTTTTCCGATGTGGCGATTTACGCAGCGGAGCGCGATTTAGTTCGGCGTTGGACCGGCGGCGGAATCGTTTTTCACGGAGACGACCTCACCTACTCGATTGTGATTCCGGCGAGCGATCCGGTGTTTGATGAATCATCAATCGCTATCTACGAAAAGATTCATCGCGCTTTATGCGACGCGCTGGCTGAACGGAATTGGGAACGCAGCAGCTTGTAGCCGGGGGCGCTGACCCCGGCGAGATTGCGACGCTCCGAGCAGCCGCCAGCTGCCAGCGGCTACAACTGCTTCGCGAATCCGGTTCGCGCCGACGTGATGATGAATGGCCGCAAGATCGCCGGGGCGGCGCAACGCCGTACTCGTCGCGGTTTGCTGCAGCAAGGCAGCATTCAAGGCTTCGCTATGAAGACTGACCTCGCCGAAAAATTTGCGCAGGCGCTGTCGACCAATTGCAGTGAGTTCGAGATCAATGAAGAAATTTTCCAGCGCGCACGAGAATTAGCGCAGCAAAAATACGGAACTGAATCCTGGCTGCGCAAGCGTTGAAGACTGTAGGGCGTCGTGTCAGCCCCGAATGCTTTCGGCGTTCACAGAACGAGCCGGCGGGAGCCGAGCGACATGGACGGAAGGTCACAGACCAGTGAGCGGAGCGAACGAGTCAAACGCCTACAATATTCGTGCAGGTTCGGCGTTATGTTGCTTTGACAACCTGCAACCAGCCCCACTATCCTCGCCTCGTGGAACTCTTCGCCCGCACGGACCGGAGCACGAGTCGCCGCGCAGTTGCGAAGGCGAGCAGCCCTCCCGCGCTTCGTTTGGCTGAAGTTGCAAAATTAGTTCAACCGCACCTTGAGCAAGTCGAGACGCGCATTGCGCAACAGACCTCGGCATTCGATCCCGCAATCGAAGGTTACGTCGTCTACGCGGTCGGCAGCCGCGGTAAACGTCTTCGACCGCTGCTGGCTCTGCTTGCCGGCGGCGCCACCGGAAAGATCGATTCCGGACATGTCGATCTCGCCGTGATCGTTGAACTCATCCATCATCGCCACGCTGGTGCATGACGACGTGATGGACGAAGCAGAACAGCGTCGAGCACAGCCGACCGCAAACGCGCGCTGGGGAAATTCGCTGAGCGTTCTGCTAGGCGACTGTCTTTTCGCGCACGCGCTGACGTTATCGACAAATTTCGAAAACTCCGATATCGGTCGCGCGATCGCGCGCACGGCGACGACGGTTTGCTCGGGCGAAATGATTCAAACGCAGCGCAGGTTCGATCTTAACCTGACCGTTGAGGATTATTTGCGGATCGTGCAGATGAAAACCGGATCACTTTTCTCGGCCGCAGCGGAACTGGCCGCCGTTATCAGCGAGGCCGATCCGAAGGTGATCGCAACATTCAAGAACTTCGGATTCCAAATCGGGACGGCCTATCAGATTTATGATGATTGTGTCGATCTCGCCGGCACCGAGAGTGTGACCGGTAAAACGCTCGGGACGGACCTGCGCAAAGGCAAATTCACATTGCCGGTTTTGATTTTTCTCCGTTCCGCTTCGGAGTTTGAACGCGAACGTTGTTGCCAGCTTGTGCTGGACGAAAAGATCGAAGAAATGATTGAGCTGCTCAAGAATGGCGCGAACAACGGCGCGTTAAACGAATCAATCGCAGCGGGCAGCGATCTGATTCGCAAAGCGCAATATGCATTCGATGGTATCGCGCCGAATCGTTACACCGATGCATTGTTCTCGCTCGGTGATGCGTTGTGCGACATGTTCGATCAACTTCGCGTCTGATGAAATGTGGGAGGGACCTTCGAGTCCCGACTTCCAGTCGGCTTCCATCGCAGCGCTGAGGCTGCTCCCACTCTCATATGCCGCAGCTTAAAATCCGCGAAATGCCGCAGGACGAGCGGCCGCGCGAAAAGTTGCTTGCACGAGGGGCGGACGCTCTCAGCAACGCGGAATTGATCGCGATATTGCTGCGCACCGGCCGGCGCGGCATGAACGTGGTGGATGTCGCTCGTGAGTTGCTCGACAAATACAAATCGTTCGCGGAGCTGAGCCGTTGCTCCGTCAAGGAACTGAGAGAAATCAAAGGGATCGGTCCGGCGAAGGCATTAGAACTGGTGGCGGCGTTCAATTTGGGAAAACGCTTCACGCAGGAACCGTTGTCCCAGCAAAAACTCGATTCACCGGAACTGATTTACAAACTGCTGGGAGACGAAATGCGGATGCTGCGGACCGAATCACTGCGCGTTGTCCTGCTCGACACGCGTTACCGTTTGATGCGAATCGAATCAGTTTCGGTAGGAAGCATGAATGAGAGCATCGCGCATCCGCGGGAGATTTTTCGACCCGCGATCACTTACTCAGCCTACGCAGTCATCGTTGTGCACAATCATCCGTCCGGCGATCCGTCGCCGAGCCAGACTGACCACAGCCTGACGCGACGCCTGGCCGAAGCCGCCGAGCTTTTGCAAATCAAATTGCTCGATCACATCATCATCGGCGCGCCATCGGACGCGAGTCCCGGTTATTTCAGTTTCAAAGAGGCAGGCGTCTTATGATGGGAAGATTTCGAAGCACGCGATTTGCGCGACGATTTTTCGCCTCTCCCCTTGCCCAAGGGGAGAGGATGAAGGTGAGGGGTTCGAACGAACTCGCCTTGAATCAATCCTCACCCTCCCCTCTCCTTTGGACAGGAGAGGCGACCCGCACGCGCGGTGTCGTGCAAATCTTTGAGACAAACATGACGGACGCGAAAATTCATCCCACCGCAATCGTCGATCCGAATGCGAAGATCGGCGCTGATGTGCAGATCGGTCCATTCTCAATCGTTGGGCCGGATGTGACAATCGGCAGACAAACCATCGTGCAATCGCACGTGGTGATCGAAGGCGAAGTCGCGATCGGCCGCGGAAATTTCATCGGACACGGCGCGATCATCGGTGTGCCACCGCAGGATGTTTCGTTTTCGCCGGAACGAAAGACGAAGGTCGAAATCGGGGACGACAATATCATCCGCGAGTATTGCACGATCCACCGCGGCAGCCCCGACGGCAGCGCCACGAAAATTGGCGACAAGAATTTTCTGATGAGCGGAGCGCACATCGGTCACAATTGCCTCATCGGAAACAACGTCGTCATCGCGAACAATTGTTTGCTCGCCGGACATGTGCGCGTGGATGACGGCGCATTTCTCGGCGGCGGATCAACGTTTCACCAGTTCATGCACATTGGGCGGCTGGTGATGGTGCAGGGCAGCTCCGCATTCGGAAAAGATCTGCCACCGTTCGTCGTCGCGGCGGAGCGCAATTCCGTCTTCGGGCTGAATATCGTCGGAATGCGCCGCGCTGGACTCAGCGCAAACGATCGAGACGAAATCAAGGAGGCATTCAAACTTATCTATCTCAGCGGACTAAACACGTCGCAGGCTCTCGAGAAAGCGGAGACGATGACCTTTGGCGCACCAGCACGCGAATTCCTGGACTTCGTCGCCAGTTCAAAGAAGCGCGGCATTTGCCCGTTGAAACGCGGCGCGGGCGACGACGTGTCGGTCTAACGACAAGCAGAATGCCCGCGGTTCCAAACTCAACCGCCTTGCACCGGCGGCATGATCGCGATTTCCTCCCCGGATTCAGCTTGTAATTGCGATCGACAAATTCCAAGCCAGCGCCAACCAAGATGCTTTTGTCATGGGCACGAAGCGCAGGTTGTTGCGCATAAATCTTTTCGAGCAATTCGCGAACAGTCGCGCCTTGCGGAAGCTCAAGCTCTAGCTCGTGAACTCCAATGAGTTCACGCAACTGCGCATAAAATTGCACTCGCACGTTCATTGGTTTGGTTGCTCCAGCAATTCCTTTCTGAGCACGCCGACGTACGGCAGGTTGCGATACCGCTCCATGAAATCGAGGCCGTAACCGACGACAAATTCATCGTCGATTTCGAAGCCGATGTAATCCGCATCAACGTCCCGCGCGCGCTGTTTCCTTTTGCTCAGCAGCACACAGATCCGAATGCTGCGTGGTTTGGCCGTTTCCAGTTTTTTGCGAACGGCCGCCAGCGTGTGGCCGGTATCTAGAATATCATCCAGAATCAAAACGTCTCGGTCGGCTACATCGGGAACGGCCAACTGTTTGAAAATGACCTCCCCGCTCGGTTGCGTTTTCCCGTGGTAACTGACCACGCTCAGGCAATCCAACTTCAAGGGAAGTGGAATTCGGCGCAGCAGATCTGACATGAACATCAGGCTGCCGGTTAGAATTGCGATCACCGTCAGTTCGCGGTCGGAGTAATCGGCCGTGATTTGCGCAGCCATTTCATCGAGCCGTTTGTGAATTGCCGGCCCGTCAAACAGCACGCGCTCGATATCGCTTTGCATCAACCTAAATAGGCCATCAGCCGGCACAGAGATCAACGCGCGTGTCAGGACGGCGGTCTCCAGACTGCCGACGAGAAACGGCGGACTAAGCCGTCGCTCCTTGCTTTGCTCTGATCGCCACACTGAAATAGCGTGACCTAGAATGCATGTGCATCACGACCAACTCGAAGTGCGCACCCACGGCAAGGGACTCTACGAAATCACCGATGACGTGCAGTCGAAGATCGACAAGTGCGGAGTGCGAAACGGAACAGTCACCGTTTTTGTTCAGCACACCAGTTGCAGCATCGTCATCATGGAAAATGCCGACCCCACCGCGCGACGCGATCTGGAAAAGTTTTTCGACCGCCTCGTGCCGGAAAATGCCGATTACTTCACGCACGATGCGGAAGGCGGCGACGACATGCCATCACACATCCGCATGGTCCTGACGCGCACCAGCGAGACCATGCCGATTGTGGACGGAAAAATGCAGCTCGGAACGTGGCAAGGCATTTTCCTTTTTGAGCATCGCCGCGCACCGCATCGGCGAAAAGTTCTCGTCACCATTATGGGCGAATGACTGTAGCCGCGGTCAATGACCGCCGTGCCTGAGATTCGGCGCTCAGAGAACGCCGCTACAGAAGATCATAAATCGCGTCCACCAATCGCAGCGATTTCTCGTTCGGCAGAACCGATTGTTCCATTTGGTTCATTACGTACGCGAATGCGATTTTGTTTTCCGGATCGGCAAAGGCGTGGGCTGCCGCCCGCACCGGGATGTCCGAAGGATGTCGCGGATGGTCCGAACATCCTGCGCGCTGCATCTCGTGAGTCTTTCATAAACCCGGCCGAGAATGCCGTCGGAATTTGAAAAACACGGTCGATGCCGTCTGATAATGTGGTTGTCATCCGTTCGATTGTTTCTTGTGAAAAGAAAGTCTGGCCATCCAATTCTCCGCCGTTAGCAAGCATGGAATAAAACTTCGCAAGCGCCGAGGCGCTCCCAATCCCGCCGAACGAAACAATCGGCTGCGCCCGGATATGCGGATCATTCATCTTGCTGATGACATTCAACCCATAAGGCGACGTAAACGTCTTTCTCGCTAACGTGCCGGGCGTAACAAGATCGCGATAGAATTTCGCCGGCTCCGGCGGCTTACCACTTTTGGCAGCGTAAATCGTGGCCACTCGCGAATTCTGCTCTTCCGGCAAGCCGATCCAGAAATCGAGTTCGAGCGGCCGGGCAAAATTTTCCTGCCAATAATCCGACAGCGTTTTTCCAGTTATGCGCCGCATGAGTTCGTCGAGAAGAAATCCAAACGTGCGCGCGTGATAGCCATGCCCAGTTCCCGGCGGCCACAAAGGCGCTTGCGCTTCCAGCGCCCGAATCACTCCGTCGTAATCGAGCACGTCAACGCGCTGATCCAAAGCGCAAAGCCCGGCCTGATGCGAAAGCAATTGCGCGAGCGTGATCTTATCCTTTGTCTGCCTGCCCAAACTCGGGCCAGAACTCCGCGACGGGCCGGTTGAGCTCAATCTTCTGTTGTTGCAACGCATGCAATACACACGCGCTGCCAATTCCTTTCGTTGCAGACCAGACGAGCACGACCGTGTCGGCTGTCCACGGTTTCTCGCGACCCGCGTCGCAAAATCCGCCGTAAAGATCGACAATCGGTTTTCCGTTTTGCCAAACCGAAACCGCCGCGCCTAACTCGCCGAATCTTTCAAAGTTCTCGTCGAACAGCGGTTTCAATCGCTGAACGAACTTGTCCGGCTTTCGAGTTGCATTTGATCGAGGCTCAACGAAGCATGGCGTCTGACACAGACGCCCTACAGCAAGAGCTCTTCCAATTCGCCGAGCCGGCGTTCGAACAACTGCAGTGTGCTCTCGATGGGCGCGGGTGTTGTCATATCCACGCCCGCGGCCTTTAATGTCTCGAGCGGGAATTTGGAGCCGCCTGAACGCAAGAACTTCAGATAAGCCTCGACACTTCCCGGCTGGCCGGAAAGCACGCGCTGCGACAGCGTCACAGCAGCAGAGATTCCGGTCGCGTATTTGTAAACGTAGAACGCGTGATAGAAATGCGGGATGCGGAGGCATTCCAGATCAAGCTCGGGATCGAGCACGAAGTTTTCAGCAAAATAAGCTTCGAGCAGCTTGTGATATTCCGATTTGAAAACGTCGAGCGTCAGCGCATCGCCGCTTTCCTCGATGGCGTGAATGATTCTTTCGAATTCGGCAAACATGGTCTGTCGGAACAGGGTGCCGCGCAGATCATCGATTTCGCGGTTGATGATGTAAGCCCGCATCTTCGGATCGTTCGTAGTCTGAAGCAGATGATGCGTCAGCAATTCCTCGTTGAACGTCGATGCGACCTCCGCGAGAAAGATCGGATACTCGTAGTCCTGAAAGAGCTGCGAATTTTGCGAGAACCAACTGTGCATCGAATGACCCGCCTCGTGCGCAAGCGTGTATACATCCGCGAACACGTCCTGCTTGTAATTCATCAGGATGTAAGGCGGCGCGCCGTAACTGCCGGAGGAAAATGCGCCGCTGCGTTTGCCTTTGTTTTCGTAACGATCGCACCAGCGTCTCGAGCGCAAACCTTCCGCCAGCACCTGGACGTATTCCTTTCCCAGCGGGGCGAGCGCGTCCAACACCATTTCGATCGCTTCATCGAAAGTGAATCTAGTCTGGATCTCCGGAACGAGCGGAACGTACGTGTCGTAGTGATGCAGCTCGCGCAAACCGAGGACGCGCCGGCGAAAATCGAAATATCGAAACAGCGGTTTCAAATTCGCGCGGACAGATTGAATCAAGCCGTCATACACGGCGACCGGCACATCATCCGGAAACAGCGCCGCTTCGAGCGCAGATGGATAATGCCGTGCTCTGGCGTGAAACACGTCCGCCTTCACCGAATAGGCCAGCGACGCGGCGAGCGTGTACTGATGGTCGCGAAACTCAGCGTAGAATTGATGGAAAGCGCGTTTGCGCAATTCAGGATCGCGCTTCACCAGAAACGAGCTGAACGAGCTTTGGCTGAGCGGTCGCTCGCGTCCGGTCTCGTCGACGAGCACGCCGAACTTCATGTCCACATCGGTGAGCTGGGAAAATGTGTCGTCGTAGCCGCTCAGCGCGACATTGCTCAGCGCGAGCAGACGTTCCTCGGGCACTGAAAGCACATGCGATCTCATTCGTCGGATTTTGTGCAGCTTGATCCGCCAATCTTTCAGCGCCGGATCGGCAAGGAATTTTCCGAATCGTTCATCATCGATCGCCAAAATTTCCGGAACAACAAACGCCGCCGCCTCGCTGATCCTTGTAAGTAGATTCTGGACCTGACCAATGCGAGCGAGGTACTCGTTATTCGTGCTGTCCTCGGCCGCTTGCAGCGACGCGTAGTGATAGACGCGTTCCATCTTCTGCTCGAGCGCCTTCTCAAACTCGAGAAGCCCAGCCAATGTCTGGGCTGATTCCCCTACTCTGCCTTTCCACTGTTCAAGCTTCGGATACTCACGCTGTAGCCAGGCAAAATCCTCCTGCCATTTGCTCACGTCAGCGAACAGATGCGTCAGGTCCCATTTGTCAGTCTCGGGAATGTCAGCGCGGGTTGGAATCTCCATGAAGACATTCTCGAACAAGATGAATCAGAAACCAGGACGCCAAGACAAGAGTAAATTAACTCGTCATTGACGACTCGTGCGATTCCTGGCTGCAGAGTAGTCCATTGACGGATTGCAGGATGGCGCGCGATTAATTTGAGCGCGCGCTCGGTGAGTGCTTTGCCGGGTGGAATTTTGTGCCAGGGCGACGCGCCGGAAGGATGCGGCAACGGAATCAGGTCGAAGCGGTGGCCCGCATGCACGACGCGAAATTTGCGGCCAATTACGTCTTCCAATTTTGCACAGTCGATGAATTGCACGATCGCCAGTCGGCCGACGGGAATAATGAGACGCGGCTGCAAAATCCGAATCTCATCATCCATCCACAACGCACAGTTGCGAATCTCATCCGGTGCTGGAACGCGGTCGGTGCCGCCGGAATTTTTGCCGGGAAACAGCGGCAGACGGCGGCGAAATAGATCTTCGATCGAACGGCGGCTTCGTCCATTCCGCAAAATTGTTCGAACCAACGGAAGAGTGTTTTGCCGGCAGTGTGCGCAAACGGTCGTTTCAACGTTGGTTCCCGCGGACCGGGCGCCTGCCCAATGATCATCACATCGCTCACGATCGCGCCGCCTGAAACCGGCGTCGATTGCATGCGCGGGCAGCGACGGCAACGCAAGCAGCGCCCTGACATGTTTGTCGAGTCGGTTTTGGGAGTTGCTGTAGCCACGGCCCTGTGGGCCGTTCGCACATGGCTGGACAACTCGCAAGATCAGACGGGCCACAGGCCCGTGGCTACAGCGTTCGAAGCCCCAACCGTTGAAAATTTCAGCGCCGGAAAATTGAGAAGAGCGAAAGAAGCAAGCTCAAGCACAATGCTGAGAATGATGCAGGTAACGATGGGAAAATAGAACGAGGAATGTTCGCGCTCGATCCGAATGTCGCCGGGCAGTCGGCCCAGCCATTTTGGCGCGAAACCGCTCCACATCACCAGTCCCACCAGCGTCGCGACCACGCCGATGATCACGATGAACTTTCCAAGTTCGCGCATCATTCAAAGAGTTGCGCGAATCGAAGCGGAGGCACAAGCTTGAGAATAGATGCCAGTACAGTTTCGAGATTATTACGAGACACTCGGGGTGCCGAAAACGGCGAGCGAGGACGAGATTCGCAGCGCTTTTCGAAAGCTGGCGCGTAAGTATCACCCGGACGTGGCCAAGGACAAAAAGGCCGCCGAAGAAAAATTTAAGGAGATCAACGAAGCGTACGAAGTTCTGAGCGATCCTGAAAAGCGGAAGAAATACGATCAGCTCGGCGCGGATTGGAACCGGCCCGGCGGTTTCCAGCCGCCGCCGCAGTGGCAAGGCCAGCAACCCGGCGGCGGATTTTATCAATGGGGCGGCGATGGCGGCGGCGGGGTTGAGTTCGAGTTCGGCGGAACTGGGTTCAGCGATTTCTTCGAAGCGTTTTTGGCGGCGGGCGCGGTCGTTCCGCATTCGGCGGGTTCGGCGGACGCCCGGCGACAGCCGAACGCGGCGCCGATGTGGAAGCGGACATTATGGTCACACTCGAGGAAGCGCTGCACGGCTCGACGAGGACCGTGTCGCTGCGGCGAGCCGGTTCAGACAAGGTGGAGCAGTATCAGGTCAAGATTCCCCGCGGCGTCCGCGAAGGCCAGCGGATCCGTTTGCGTGGTCAGGGTGAAGCCGGCGCGGGTGGAGGAAAAAGCGGCGATCTTTTTCTTCGGGTGCGATTGGCCAAGCATCCGGATTTTTCAGTCGAAGGCAGCGATTTGATTCATGAGGTGCGGATCGAGCCGTGGCAGGCCGTGCTGGGCGGCGAATTGCTTGTGCCTACTCTCGAAGGAAAAGTGCGCCTGAAAATTCCGCCAGGCACACAAGGTGGGCAGCGGTTTCGTCTGCGTGAACGCGGTCTGCCTGGAGTCTCAGGAAACGCGGCGATCTCTACGTTGTCGTTCAGATCAACATCCCGAAGAAGCTGACTGAACGCGAACGCGAACTCTGGAGCGAGCTGGCGAAATTGCACGGCGGATAATCCGAATTGAAATGTCGAAGCGCAGGTAGGGCGGACAGTCCTCTGCACGCCGTCGGTGCCGCACGATTTCGGCGCGCACAGGAGTGACGCGCCCTACCATTTCGTGGGAATTCGTGTAATTCGTGTCTGATGAAAATTTCCCTGGGCTCAGATCACGCCGGTTTCCGTTACAAGGAGAAGGTAAAAGAATTGCTCGGCTCGCTCGGGCATGAAGTGAAGGACTTCGGCACGTTCAGCGAGGAACCGGTGGATTATCCGCTTTTCATTCGTCCGGCGGCGGAAGCAGTAGCGCGCGGCGAGTGCGATCGCGGCATTGTCTTCGGCGGTTCAGGCAATGGCGAAGCGATGGTGGCGAACAAGGTGCACGGCGTGCGTTGCGCGCTTTGCTGGAACGAAGAGTCGGCCCGACTCTCGCGGCAACACAATGATGCGAACGTGCTCTCGATGGGTGAACGTCTGATTCCCGAAGACCTGGCGCTAAAAATTGTGCGGATTTGGCTTGAGACCGGTTTCGATGGCGGCCGGCACGAAAGACGCGTCGCGATGTTAAACGCGATGTAGGTAGCGGCGGTTCACCCGAACCGCCGAGGCGATTGAGGTCAATCGCCCCTACCTGATCAACCGATCGACGCACACCGCGAGCAAGAACACCGCGCTCACAAACGCGTTGCTCTGAAAGAACGCGCGATTGATTCCGGCCAGATCGCGTTTTTCGGTTTTGTGCTCGTAAACAAGCGCCGCCGCGATCAGAGGCAGCGACCAGTAGTAGAGCGCGCCGAGCTTCGCGACGAATCCAAAAGCGATGAGCGCGACAAACGTCAGCAGATGTAATAGCTGCGCGAGACGCAAGCTGCGCGTGATCCCCAGTTTCACCACCAGCGATCGAATTCCTTCGCGCCGATCGAAATCATAGTCCTGCGTGGCATAGATCAGATCGAATCCTGCCACCCAGCAAATTACGCCGGCCGCAAGCACGATCGGCGCAAGATCAAGGTGTCCGGTCTGAGCGATCCAGGCGCCGACTGGAGCAATGGCGAGTGCCAGCCCGAGAAAAAATGCGTTGCGCTGGTGAACCGCTTCGTGACCGAATAGAAAAAATCAACGCGAGCGCTACGGGCGCGAGGATGCACGTCAGCCGATTAATTGCGCACGCGGCCAGCAGAAACCCGGCAGAACTGAGAATCAGCAAAACCACGGCCGACAATTTTGATACGAGCAAGTGTCGCGAGGCCGTGCGCGGGTTGCGTTGATCAAGCGACCAGTCAACGAGCCGGTTGAAAAGCATGGCTGCCGTGCGCGCGAACACCATGCAGACGATCACTAGCAAAAGAATTCTCGGCGATGGCCAGCCGTTCGCCGCCACGATCAGCGCTGCAAGAGCAAAGGGCAGCGCGAAAATCGTATGAGAAAAACGAATCAACCGAAGAAATCGGCCAATTGGTCCGGTCCCAAACTGGTCTCATATTTTCGCAGGGAGTTTTAGTTCCGGAGAACACACGCTGCCAGCCTGTAGTTGCCGGCAACCCTGTTCAGAGCATCTTCGCGCCACGAATTCTGAAGTCCGCACCGAAATCCCGGTCTCGGCAAGCTGCCGAGACTCTGCAGGCTGGCAGCCTGCGCTCCCCAGAAAGCGCAACTGGCGCAGCTCTCATCGGCGCATTCCTTCAAGCCGATCGCGTGCTGGTCAAAGAATGCTTACTCGCCCGCATGATGCGGCTCGTGTGTTTTCGGTTCGGCCGGTTTTTCAGCTGGCTTTTCCTCGGACTCAAGCCATTCGGTGTGGAAGACGCCGGGCTTATCGATGCGCTCGTAGGTGTGCGCACCAAAGAAATCGCGTTGCGCTTGCAGGAGATTCGCTGGAAGGCGAGCAGAGCGATAACTGTCGTAATACGCCAACGAGGCAGAAAACGCGGGGACCGGTATGCCGAACTTGATAGCTGTCGAAACGACGAGGCGCCATTTCGGCTGCGCTCTTTGATGGCCCTGGTGAAATACCGGTCGAGGAGAAGATTTTGCAGCGCAGGATTACGCCGATATGCCTCAACGATTCGATTGAGAAATTTGGCGCGAATGATACAGCCGCCCCGCCAAATCGTGGCGATGTCGCTCAGGTTCAGGTTCCATTCGTACGTCGTGCTTCCGGAGCGAAGAAGCTCCATTCCCTGCGCGTACGAAATAATTTTTGACGCATAAAGCGCGTCACGCACGGCGTCGACGAAGCGATCGCGATTGCCTTTGAACGTTCGAGCTCGCGGTTGCGGCAGAATTTCCGACGCCGCAACGCGTTCTTCTTTTCGCGATGAAATCACGCGAGCTTCGACTGCGGCGTTGATTGTGGAAATGACGACGTATTGCTTGATGGCAGCTTGAAGCGTCCAGATGCCGGTTCCTTTTTGGCCCGCTTTGTCGAGGATCACGTCCACCAGCGGCTTGCCGGTTTCGGGATCGATTTTTCGAAAAATCTGCGATGTGATTTCGATCAGATAACTCTCGAGCTCGCCTTTGTTCCACTCTGCGAAAGTGTCTGCGAGTTGCGCCGCATCCATTCCCAGGATGTCCTTCAGAATTGCGTACGCTTCACAGATCAGTTGGATATCGCCGTACTCGATACCGTTGTGCACCATCTTGACGTAATGACCGGCGCCGTCGGGTCCCATGTATCGACAGCATGGTTCGCCATCCACTTGCGCAGCGATCTTGCGGAAAATTGGCGCGATGATTTCCCACGACTCGCGCGGGCCACCCGGCATGAGCGACGGGCCCTTAAGCGCGCCTTCCTCGCCGCCGGATACGCCCATGCCTACAAAATGAATCCCTGTGCTCTCCAATTCTCGTCCACGCCGCTGCGTGTCGGTGAAGAGAGAATTTCCGCCGTCGATGATCACATCACCTTTCTCGAGCAGCGGCGCCAGCTGTCCGATTACGGAATCGACGGGCTGGCCCGCTTTCACCATCATCATGGCTATCCGTGGCTTTTTGAGCGCCCCAACAAATTCCTCTAGTGTAAGGGTGGGCTGTATGTTTTTGCCTTGGGCGCGTCCTGCGGCGAATTTTTCCGTGACCTCAGTGGTGCGATTGAACACCGCGACCGAAAAACCCTTGGATTCCATGTTCAGGACGAGATTTTCGCCCATGACACCGAGGCCAATCAGGCCAATATCACATTGATTCGTGTTCATTTTTGTATCTCCTTTTGTGGCTGCTCAACGCAGAAGGAGTCACTGTAGCGAGCAGTTTAAGCGCATGGCAAATGTCGTTTGCGAAATTTCGGTGACACAGGCGCCGCTTGCGGCGCGGGTGAGCGACATCGCCGGCGCGGGCGCAGTTGTTGATTTCTGGGGCGTAGTCCGACCAATCGAGGATGGCCGCGAAATTGAGGGAATCGATTACGAGGCGCATCGTGAAATGGCCGAGCACCAGTTGAAACGAATTGCCGAACAGGCCGCAGAGCGATTTGGGCTTAAGCTCGTTATCGTTCATCACCGGATTGGTTTTATCGCAGTTGGAGAAGCATCCCTTTTTCTGCGAGTGGCGAGTCCGCATCGGAGCGAAGGCTTCCGGGCAAGTCAATGGATCGTGGATGAGTTGAAGAAGAAAGTGCCGATTTGGAAACGGCCGCGGTTTAGAGCGTCGAGAGTCATCGCCACGCCACGCGTGCCGAGCCAGCGTCGGCTACAGTATGAATTGGGCGAACCGACTTACTCTGAGCCGGCTGGCGTTGACGGTGCTCTTTGTATTGTTGCTCAGTTCATCCTGGCATTATGCGCGCACCGCCGCACTCGTGATTTTTCTGATTGCCGGTCTCACCGATTTCATCGACGGCGAGATCGCACGGCGCTACGGGGTCATCACGAACTTCGGCAAATTAATGGATCCGCTGGTGGATAAAATCATGGTGGCGGCGGCGTTCATTTCACTCGTTCCTCTGAAAGCAGTGCCAGCATGGGCAGCAACGACCATTGTGGCGCGCGATTTTCTGATCACGGGTCTGCGGCTAATGGCGAGCGCCAAGGGGCGAATTCTGCCCGCAGAAAGCCTCGGCAAACAAAAGACGTCGTGGCAAATCGTTACCATCATTTTCTTCTCGCTCTCCTGTCGATTGCGGAACTCCATTACGCGAATGAGACGTCCACTTGGTGGCTGCGGGCGTGGGGCCAAGCCGGTCCCGTGTTGGTCTGGATTACGGTTGCCCTGACCCTCTATTCGGGGCTTGGCTATGCGTGGCGAAATCGCGAGTTGCTGGCGCCGGATCAGTAGCGGCTGACGAGAATCATAAACCGGCTGGGAGCTCCTGCTACGAAAGGCCTGCGAGATGTTCTTCATCGTTCTAAAGACGCGACCTTGGCTTTCACGGCGCGGGTCGCGATCAACACAAAGCTGCGCTCGATCGGGCAAATGACTGAACTTTCGATCGACACGAAAAACAAACGGGTTCGCGTCCGCCTCGAATTGCTCGGGGAAAAGGAACCGATCGACGTTGAGATTTTGCGCTACAGTTTGAAAGAGAAAGGCGAGACGACTTACATCACCATTGAAGAGGCGACCTCGTCGCGCGAATGGCTAACGGTTGCACTACGTGAGTTCGTTGTCGGCCAGGATTTGGCCCTTCCCGCCAAAGCTGGCGCCGTCCTGAAATTCTTAACGTGAACCCGGTTGCATCAGGAAACAGCAACGCGAGTCGAAGCTGAGATTTCGACGCGCGTGAAGCTCGCAGTCTGGCCTCCTCAAACTCTAGCGCGCCGCTGTTTCCCACGTCATGAAAGCATCGAGCGTTCTTCGAGTCTTATCCGTCACCAGTTCGACTACATGTGCATCATCGACCAAGCCGAGAAACGGAGTGTTGTCCGGAATCAAATCGAATGGGTCCACCAGATAGTTCAAGGCTGCAATGATCCACACGAGCGCGTCATCGGAAACTTGATCGTATTCCCCGCGATGGTAGGCACGAATTAAACGCAGCATCGTTTGAAGGTAAGCCCAGTTCTGTTTAAACGGCTTTCTTCGAAACGGCCGCCGCTTTCTTCGCCGCACTGTCGAAAAGCGCCTGTAAACTTTCGGGATCGCCAGCGCACGCTTTGGCATCCGTTAACGCTCTGGAAAACGCTTCGCTACGCAGAGCAGCTTCCTCAGAGCGGACGCCGATGCGACGAGTAAGGTTCCGTCGACACGATTCCAAGGCTTCCATCAATTCGCGAGCCGACGCGGGCCGCTTCCCAGGATCAATGGCAAGCGTAGAACGCAGCAGTTTTACCAGCGGTTCAGGAACTTTTCTGGCGATCAATTGCGCGACCGGCAGGCCATCGCGCGTTTTACGATCGCGAATCTCTTCCAACGTCTTGCCAGGGTGTGGTGCCAATCCGGTGAGCGCAAACCAGAGCGTACCGCCCAGCGCATAGATGTCGGAGCGCGCATCCACCGGGCCGCCTCCAAATTGCTCAGGGCTGGCGAAAGTCGGTGTGCCGACGAATTCTCCATGGGTCAGATCCATCTCTCCGCCGGCATCGGTAATCGCCTTGGCCAGGCCGAAATCGATGACTTTCACCTCCGAATCGCCCGTCAGCATGATATTGCTCGGCTTCAGATCGCGATGGATTAAATCGTGGGCCGCCGCAGCCATTAACGCCCGCGCAATTTGAATCGCAATTTTCAGAGCCTCCTTTGCGTTAAGCGGACCATCCCTGCGCACGCGCGCCGCTAACGTTTCGCCTTCGATCAGTTCCATCGCGTAATAGCAGTGGCTGGCATCCGGCGAAGCTACCAAACTGGAAGACGGCAGCTACATTCGGATGGCGTAGGGCAGCCGCCGCGCGGGCTTCACGTAGAAAGCGGTCGCGCACAGCTTGCGAGCCGCGTGCTGCCGGAGGCACCTCGATCACTTTGAGGGCTACCCGGCGGCGCAACACCTTGTCCGCAGCAAGGTATGTCACGCCGATTGCACCGTGACCGAGTTCCCAGCAAGAACCATCTGCGTGTTGCTCGACTTCGAAATCGCCGAACGCTAAAACAGTGGGTTTAGTTTCGACGGCTGTTTCGTCTAATCCCGTCCGCAGCAGGCAAGCCAGGCAGTCGCCTTTTGCGTTCAACGGCTTGCCGCACATCGAGCAGACCCCGACGCCAGATGCCAGCGGTTTTCCCATGGCGCGCGTTCCTTACATTTCCGTTAGCACGTGGAGCAACTCGCGCAACTCTTGATCTACCTGCGTTTCGCTATCCACCGTTCGGCGCACCTCGGTGCGCAATGCTTCCCGATAACGCGCCCGAAGACGGGTGACATGACTGCGAAGCGTTGACTCAGCTATCCCCAACCGATGCCGCCAGCTCAGCATAAGTTGGCGGCGGCTCCGCGCCACCAGCGACAAATATCCTCAATTCGTTGAAGAGCTGCTCCTTGCCCTCACGTTTGTAATCTGCCGAGAGCCGTTCCAATGCAGCGGCAACCAATGCCTCGGCCCAACTGCGATCGAAGAGCCGATCTTCGTTGCTCATGCCACTGTGAGTCTGGAAAAGCGACTCTGCCTCTTGCGCCTGCTCTTCATGCAGCGGCAGAAAAATCTGTGCACCGCCACGCTTAAGGGTCCGTTCTCTGTCGGCAGCGTCCGCCAGAAAGTTTTTCAGCGAGGCGAGCAGAAATGAACGGAACCTGCCTTTCTGTCGATCGGCGCGGGCGTAAACTTTATGTTCGAGCACGTAGGCGAAGAAACTCTGCGTGAGATCCTGTGCGTCGTGCACGGTGTGCCCGCGACTGCGCACGAAACCGTAAAGCGGCGCCCAATAGACTTGGCAAAGCTCCGCCAGCGCGGCACCCGCCATCTCCGGTTCGGCTTGGCTTCTCCCGGCCGCGAGCACCACGCTCCAGTGGGTCGAAGGAAACACATCGCTGCGACCCTGCCCGTTTGCCGCGCGGGTATTCAGATTAACGGCTTCTTTCAAGATTGCAGAAGATAAGCCAGAGACGACAGAAATCTAAATTTCGTGCAGCACGCGCTCCGGAATCCCTTTGTAAAGGGTAACCAACCGTCACGTACAACCATCAACATCAATAGGAGGGATAACATGAAGAAACCAATTACCATCCTCGTCTGCTGCGCACTGCTGGCGCCGCTGGCGTTTGCGCAACCAGAGTCGAAGGGTAAAGGGCAAGGGACAAGTACTACCGAAGAAATAACGGTAACGGGAACGATCATCAAAATGACAAGTGAGGACGGCTCGGCGGCCAATTACCAGCCGGCCAAGACACTTGTTGTTCGCGAGGATCGTTTCAATACACCCGGCAGCTACGTCCTTAACGGGCCCGGTCACGTCGTGAACAAGAAGGGCGAAGTCATCCAAACCGCGATCAAACCCGGCACTCATGTGCGTATTTATTACGCAAACGCCGGCGATTCACGGATAGTTGATCGCGTCGTCGTTGATTGACACGCGTCCTGGAATATCACCGATAAAAAGCCGCAGGATTTCATGAATCCTGCGGCTTTCCTGGCTCACGACAGCACCCGGCCATCTACCCCTTTACACGCATAGCAAGCGCGTGGCACGAAGCAGTCTTGGTGAAACGACGACGCCACGCCCTCGTAATCTTGTTGTCAATCTCCCTATTCGACGGTGACTGACGCGGCGAAAGCAGGGCCCTTCCAAGATTTTTCAGGACGCTACGTAGCGCAATCGCTCACCCGAAAGAGACGCCGCGGCCACACCGGAGCACGCATAAGCGTAAAAGACTCCGCCAAGCGATGCTTCGAATAGTCAGACTTCGGACAAGCCAACCCCAGCGCCGGGGGTCAGACCGACGTCCGGTGGGCGAAGGCAGCCTCAAGCGGGAGCGACCAAAAAGCCGATTTACCGTATGGAACTCCGGTCCCGGGTAAACCAGGTTTAGTTACGAGTCCGTTCGCGCCGGATGCGGGCTACGTCCAAGTCCTCGGTTTTCCGCCGGGAACCGCAGTAGAAGATCCTTACACAGGCAAAATTTTCCTTACGCCGTAAGTATCGCGCAAATTCACGTCCGCCGTTTTGCTGCCTGGTGCGAACGCAAGATTACATTCTTTCGGTTTGGAGTTTTTTGGGCATAATACTTTAGCCTAAGGCCGCGGAGGTATTGACCTCCGAAATAAGATTAGGAGGGCTACGTTCATCACTCGTTACGGTCAGAGCAGGTCTGCGGTCGGAGCAGTCGCCGGTTTTGGCGACTTTATGCTCGCCCATCGGGACCAAATTCTCCATTCCTGGATCGCTGCAGTCGATAAGCACCCAAACATTTCTACTTCGGACAATCTTACCTATACACAACTGCTTGATCATCTCCCTGAGCTCTGCACGGAGCTGGCGGCTCTCCTCAAACAGCCCAATGCCAAGGAGATCAAGCGAGAGGCGAGGCAGGATGCCAGGGCGCACGGCTGGAAGCGCTGGCGGCAAGGTTACAAGCTGGAAGAATTAATCCGCGAGATCTGCCTGATTCGTCGGAACTTCATTGACACCTGGCTTAAAGCCTTCGCCGCTGAGGAACGACGTTTCGATTTTGACGCACAGAATGCCGCGCGGCGAGTTGTGGAATGTTTTTCGACAACGTCATTATTGAAGCAACCGTCCAATTCGTTGAGGAACATCAAGAAGCTGTGCGTCAATTGAACGCCACACTGAAACCGAGCGTAACTGGCAATGCAGAATTTGTTCAGCGCATTACGCACCTACTCCGTGAGCCATTGGGTCCGCTGTTGCTTGGGCTCGAAGTCTTGCTGCGCGAAGAATCTTTATCGCCCCGAGGCGTCGAAATGATTGGACTCCTCCAACGCGGGGTTAAAAAGAGGCCGACGCCATTGAAGAACTGCTAAGGTCGACAGAATTGTTCGAAAAAGACGCGGCTAGATAAAATGAGCGGGCAACGGGAATCGAACCCGCATGGCCAGCTTGGAAGGCTGGAACTTTACCATTAAGCTATGCCCGCATCGGACAGTGAATTCAACAGTGCCAAGTGACGAGTGACTAGTCAAAGCGATTGCACCGTCGCAATCGCAGGTCACCGCGGCGGGTGCTAACCTTCAAACGCGCTCGCGACCAGGGTGGCGTTATGGCCGCCAAACCCAAAGGAATTATTGAGTGCGACGCGCACTTTCTTTTCGCGGGCAACGTTGGGCGTGTAATCGAGGTCGCATTCTTCGCCCGGATTTTCCAGGTTGATCGTGGGCGGAATTACAGAGTCGCGGATGGCCAGTGCGCAGGCGGCCATCTCTATTCCACCGGCGCCGCCTAACAAGTGGCCGGTCATCGATTTCGTTGCACTGATCGAAACCTTGTCCGCATATTCGCCAAAGACTTTGCTTGATGGCGCGGGTTTCGCAAAGATCGCCGATGTCGGTGGAAGTAGCGTGCGCGTTGATGTAATCGACCTGCTCAGGTGAGATGCGCGCGTGGTCCAGCGCCATTTTCATGGCCCGCGCGGCGCCTTCGCCATCCGGAGGCGGCGCAGTCATGTGGTAGGCATCGGCGGAGACTCCGTATCCCGTGATTTCACAGTAAATCTTTGCGCCGCGCGCCCTGGCATGTTCCAGCTCCTCCACGACGACGACTCCTGAGCCTTCGCTCATCACAAAACCATCGCGGTCCCGATCGAATGGCCGCGAGGCGCGCTCGGGCTCATCGTTGCGCTTGCTGAGCGCCTTCATGGCTGAAAATCCTGCGACGCCGATTTCAACAATGGACGCCTCGGCGCCCCCGGCGAGGAAAATATCGGCGTCGCCGAACTTGATGATTCGCCAGGATTCACCGATGGCGTTGTTCGATGTAGCGCAAGCGGTAACGATACAGAGATTCGGGCCGCGCAGGTCGAACTCCATCGAGATGACGCCGCCAGCCATGTTGCTGATCAACATTGGGATCGTGAAGGGCGAGTTTCGCCCGGGCCCCTTCGTCAACAGGATCTTGCAACTGATCCTGCAACGTTTTCAGGCCGCCAATTCCGGTGCTAACGATTACGCCGAAACGGTCGCGTTCTTTCAGATTGTCTATATCGATTCCGCTGTCCGCGACCGCCATTTTTGCTGCGGCCATTGCAAGATGCGTAAAGCGGTCGGTGCGCCGCACGTCCTTTGGATTTTTGAAGAACGGCTTAGGATCGAAATCGCGGACTTGTCCCCCGATTTTGCAATCGTACTCGGTCGTATCGAACGCGTCGATCGTACGAATGCCGCTGACGCCGTTCTTCAGATTCGACCAAAACGTCTCAAGGCTGTTGCCAACCGGCGTGACAACACCCATACCAGTGATGACTACTCTGCGCTCGGGCATGACGATATAGCGTTAAGGTTGAAACCTGGAAGCGTCAGCTGGTTCCCATGCCGACGTTTTGCACAGTCTGGAAGAGTTTTCCTTCCGTCCGGATCGAAGGCGCGATGATAATTTCAGTTTGCTGGAACTCAGGAAGATTGCGTGCGCCTACGTTGCCCATGCAAGTGGTGATTGCGCCGACGAGATTTTGGCTGCCGTCGTCAACTTCGGCCGGGCCGAAGAGAATTTGCTTCAATGAACCGGTCGCGCCCACCTTGATGCGCGTGCCACGAGGAAGATTGGCGTGCGGAGTAGCCATGCCCCAATGGTAGCCGCGTCCTGGCGCTTCGTGCGCCTTGGCAAACGCGCTGCCCACCATGACCGCGTCTGCGCCGCAAGCCAGCGCCTTGCAAACGTCGCCGCCTCTGCTCATGCCGCCGTCGGTGATGATCGGCACATACCGCGATGTTTTTTGAAGTAAGCATCGCGCGCTGCCGCGCAATCGACCGTGGCAGTCACCTGCGGAACCCCGAGTCCGAGCACACCACGCGAAGTGCAAGCAGCTCCGGGCCCGACACCAACCAGGACCGCAGCCGGCCCGCACTCCATTATCTCGAGAGTCACATCGTACCCGACTGTGTTTCCCACGATCACAGGGATACGCATCTCGCGGCAAAATTTTTCAAGATCGAGCGACTTGTACTCCGACGAAATGTGACGGACGGTGGAAACCGTGCTCTGCACAACGAAAACGTCCGCGCCAGCTTCTTGCGCGATCCTGCCAAATTCCGCTGCGCGCTGAGGAATGGAACTCACGGCGGCTACAACACCGGCGTCCTTGATCTGGCGCACGCGCGCCGCAATGAGATCCTGCTGGATGGGTTCCTGGTAAATTCGCTGCAGCAACGCAGTAATCTCCGATTTACTCGCTTCGACGATTTTTGCAGCACTTCCTGCGGGTTCTTGTAGCGCGTCTGCACTCCTTCCAAGTTCAAAACGGCAAGTCCGCCCAGTTTGTTCATTGCGATGGCGAAACCGACATCGACGACGCCATCCATCGCGCTGGCGAGGATCGGAATCTTCAACTCAAGCGGTTCCGCTGCTTTGCGGGGCAAACGAAACGTGATGTCCACTTCGTTCGGGTTGATCGTCACGCGCCCGGGCACAAGCGCGATCTCGTCGAAACCATAAGTCACGCGCGCTTTGCGGTTTCGGCCTATCCACATTCCCATGTTAAATGTTCTCCATCCTGAATCGTTCGTTTAAACTTCCGCAGTGTGGACACCGGGGAAGCAGCGCATCCGTGCGATCCTCAAATTCGAACGCGCAAATCACGCAACGCAACCGGTGCTGAAGAGACCGTCGCTCTCGCCGCCGGCGGTTCCATTCTCCCACTATCCAGAATAGAAACACTGCCGCAAGAAAAAGCAGCAGATAAATCGTGACAAGAGTAGCAAGACTGACGCGAATCACGGCGTGACGGTGGCTGCCGGTGCTTGCTGCGGGCGTGCGACGTCGCTGCCCCATTGAATTGTGGCCATACCCCAAACGAGCGAAGAGCCGGGTTTGGTGTCGGTTTGTCTGTTTGGTGAGAAACGGCTACGGACGACCTGTAAGCGCGCTTGTTCATCCAGCGCTGGATCACCCGATGAGTTGATTGGAAAGCAGTACCGAATTTCACCCAAATCGTTTACTGCCACGCGAAACCGAAGTGTTTCAGGTGTTTCTTCGTTCGACGTTGCGAAACCAGATTGTGGCACGCGTCGGAGTCCCAAATTCATCGAGTTCCTTGGAAAAAGAAATGTATGTCCTGGGGGTGCCTCTGGCGGAAGCCGTTGTCCGGGCGATAGAATGTACGGCACCTGGTGGCCGGGAACTTGGAATCCTTAGATCCGGCTTCAATGGTGGAAGTTCCTTGAGAATTGGTTCTACCGCAGAATAGGAAGGCAGATGCTCAGTCCTTGGCAGAGCGCCAAGCCTTGCTCCCGGTGCCGGATGAGTTGTGAAAGCAACCGCAGGATCTTCTGCATCAATCCAACGAAGCAGCGTGCGGCCTTCTTCGGAGTCGGGCGCTATAAATGTAACGCGGCCCGGCGGCGGCAGAAGCGCTACCGGAGTCGGGTAAACAATTTGGAAAACATAAAAGCACAGGGCGTGGGCCATCAGCGACAGCACCAGGAAAGCCGCGAGCATCGTCCTTCGCCGCTCGAGGGGAATCCCAGCTGAAAAGAAGCGGTTCGGCTGCAATCTCAGAAGCGATGCTATTCATCGTGGCGGAGTTGCGGCGAGCGCAACCGACGTGATGCCGTGTTCGAGCGCAGCGTTCGTCACTTCAGCGACTGTTTCATACGAAGCAGAACGGTCAGCCTTGATAATGATAGATTGGTCCTTGCGCTTGGCTGCATCGAGTAATGGGCCAAGCTGCTCCATGGTGACCCGCTGGTCCTGAAAATAAATCGCGGGAACTGCCCCGCCCGTAATACTGATGATTTGTTGATTGCTCTGCGGACCGAGCGAAAAACGCGAGAACGGCATCGAGATTGAGATGCCTTGTTGCAGGATGAAATTCGAACTCAGCAACAGAAAAAAGCGAGGAGGAAAGCGAGATCGACTAGGCCGATCAGCAAAAGCCACCCGAAGTTATAGTTTGTTGTTCGGCTGAGTTTCACACTTAAATGCCTTAACGTTTTCCGGCTTCAACGACCCAACCAAATGAAGCCGTTCGGCCGTCAAAGGTCCTGCCGGGCTTCAATCTCACGCACCGTCTCATCAGGTTGTTGGAAACTGATGATGCCGCTAATTGGACGGCTTTCGGTCAACATGTGGACAATCTCAATGCCTGCGCGCTCCATGTCATGCATCATGGTATTTACGCGGGACGAAAGATAACTGTAGGCGACAAATGTCGGTGTTGCTACAACGAGCCCAGCCGCAGTCGTCAGCAAACTCTTGTAAACGCCACCGGAAAGCTCCGTCACCGTCGCATAACCACCGCTCGAGGCGATCGTTCCGAAAGCGTCGATCATCCCTGCGACGGTCCCAAGCAGCCCGAGCAACGGCGTCAGGAAAGCAATGGTAGCAAGCACGGGAAGAAACCGCTCCAGCTTTGGGACTTCGAGTTGCGCGGCTTCCTGCACGATGTCGCGTAATTCCGCTCGAGGCGCATCGTGCCGGATAATCGCAGCATGAATCACTCGCGCCACCGGGCCGGGCGTGCCGGCGGACTCGTGCAAAGCCTCAGCGAAATTGCGACGGCGGATCAGGTTCGACAGTCCTTTCAAGAACTCGCCTACATGGATGGTCGCGCGATGAAAATAAAAAAGGCGCTCCGCAAAAACAGCAATTGAGATAATGCTGCAGGCCAGAATTGGCCACATCAATAATCCGCCTTTTTGGATGTAATCAATCACGCCGAGTTTTGTACCTCTCTTTGCGCGCTGTGGCAAGGGACTTTCCGTGTTTGGCTTGTCACACTGTGCCTAGGATTTTGCAGCGGTATAAATTGTGACGATCCCTCCGGTCAAACGTTCAAAGCTTGGAGAAACGTAACCGGTTTCCCGCATCAATTCGCACATTGCGTTGCCACTCGGAAACTCCTCGATTGAATCACCGAGGTAGTCATAGGCGCTTTTCTTTTGTGTTAGAAAAGAGCCAAGCAATGGCAGACAGCGATGCAAATAAAAGCGATACGCGGCGCGCAGAATCGGCGTTGTCGGCAATGAGAACTCCAGCACGAGCAGGTGACCCCTGGCGTTAAGCACGCGCCACATTTCAGTAAGTGCGGCTGAGCAGTTTTCCAGGTTGCGCAGGCCAAAGGCGATAGTGACACAGTCGAACGACGCATCGTCAAACGGGAGTTTCATCGCATCAGCCAATACCACCCGCCGCACACCTTTGCGCCGCGCAAGCTCCAGCATTTCCGGCAGGAAATCGACACCGGTCAGTTCCGCATGCGGCAATTTTTTTGCAGTGCCAGCGCTAGATCTCCCGTGCCGGTTGCAAGATCAGCGATCGTATGTGGATGCCAGGCCTCGACGATCTCAGCCGCGCGCGCTCGCCAGTAGAAATCGATACCGCAGCTCAGCACGTGGTTTGCGAGATCATAGCGCGTCGCAATCGACCCGAACATTTCGCGAACGTGCGCAGGTTTGGTACTCATGTCAGAAATCTCATTGAAACATTAGCGCACTTTGTTAAGGCGCTCCGTCTTGTGACTCATGGCATAGCTAACAAGCTAACGTTGAGGAACAAGGCCGGAAACTCGCCATAAAATTACTAATTGCCATACGCGGCAACTACGGCTATCTAGCAGCATGGACATATCTGTTAAAGATCTACAGGAAGCGATCTCAATTCGCCAGCAAATCGATAATCTGCAACGACGCCTTTCCTCTCTTTTGCGAGGTGCACCTCAAAGGCCAACGGTTACAACGGCTCCCACCGCCGCCGGACGCTTCTTCTCGCCTGCCACAAGAGCGAAGCTTGCGGCAGCCGCCCGAGCTCGTTGGGCAAGGAGGAGAGGCACTGGAGCAGCAGCTCCGCTAAGATGCGGAGCAGCAGCCCCTGGTAAGAGAAAAGGTCAGCTTACACCGGCCGGCCGAAGGAAGCTTTCCCTGCTAATGAAAGCTCGCTGGGCGGCAAGAAGGAAAGCAGGAGGAAAACAAAAAGCCTCGACGCGGAAAAAGGGCGCGCTTACACCTGCCGGCCGAAAGAGACTTTCCGAGCTAATGAAAGCGCGCTGGGCAGCCAGAAGGAAAGCCGGCTCGAAATAAGCAACTGCGAATCGCTACCAACATCGGGCAGTTGCTGGTAGATCTAAGAGTCGGTTGTACGACAAGAGTAACTGCTCGCGAGAGGACTCGAACCTCCACGGGTTGCCCCATACGGTCCTGAGCCGTACGCGTCTGCCAGTTCCGCCACGCGAGCAAGAAAGCGGGGTCTTACAATGCGAGGGTGGCAGCGTGCCTGCAAGCTGAAATCGAAGCAATTCCGCGGGATAACTCAGCCCGCCAGTTTCTTGCGTGCGCGCACCTCTAATTGATGCGCTTTGCGCACCTGCCCAAGGGAACGCAAGAGATCGGCATAATTGGAAACGACAATTTCGTAATCTTTCGAGGGTTTATCCTCGACTTGTTCCCAGCTCTTGAGTGAGGATTGATAGAGTTCCGCCGCCTTCGCATAATCACCACGAGAATGATAGACCACCGCCAGATTGCATTTCGACTGAGCAATATCGGCGATCGGGCGCGGTTGTAGGTTCTCTCTGATCGCCAACGCCCGAAGATGTAGTTTCTCGGCTTCGGTGTATCGGCGTTCGTTGGTGTAAAAGACCGCCAGATTGTTCAGCACCGATGCCACATCAGCGTGGTCAGGTCCGAGTTGCTTCTCATAAATCTCCAAGGCGCGCAGGTAACACGGTTCGGCCGCCTTTTGCCGGCCCGACTTGCGGAGAATCAGGGCGACGTTGTTTAGCATGGTTCCGATATCTGAATAGGGGACGTCTTCGACCTCGGTTCCAGCAGCTATTGCTTTCTGGTAAAAATCGATCGCTTCTTCGGATTGACCAAGACTATCGAAGAGCAGGGCCAATCGTCGTGCCGAGCGGTAGATGGCGCGCTGATCTGGCGGGTTTCCCTTTTCAAGGATCGCGTGCGCCTTCAGCAAATATGCTTCGGCTCCAGCGTGATCTCCCTTTGTTCGAGCAGTTGGCCTAGTTTCTCAAAGCTCGTGGCGAGTGCCGTCTGGTTCCCTTTGAATGCACGTCTGGCAACTTCAAGGGCTGTTTCGGCGACCCGAATTGCCTGAGGCAGGCGATTGGTGGCGCGCAGATTGTCGAGCTTCTCGTTGAGGATCACCCATAGCTTCTCTTCGCCTTTCATCTCATCACCATCCCTCGCTTAGTTGAGTAACTAATCGGGTGGCGAGGTCCTCGGTGGCGAGCGGCAAAGCTTGTCGTTCGTCTGTTGTTACGTCGCTGGTGACAAAGAAACTGGTGGTACCGGTTACCTCGCCCGGACCGGCCAGCGGTTTGCCGTCTCGTGCAGTGAGCGAGATATTTTACGGTTAGCGCGAGGTTAAATTCCGTTGTGGCCAGCACATTCCCGCGCACCGAGCGCGCCGGCAGCCGGTTGATGTGAGATATCTCTCCACTCAAGGTGGCGTCCGCCTTGTCGTCGCTTGTAATCTGCAAACGTGCCATCCTGTTGGAATTGTTTGATCACCGTATCGGTCACCAAGACTTCGACGCGCGGCACCAGCGTGCGATTCTTAAACGTCGGCACCGCAATGGTGTGAACGTCCCGGAGATAGTACGGCTTTACCGGCCCGACGTGATATCCAAGGCAACCGGAGATCGCGAGGCAAAGGATTGTCGCGAGTGAGGCTTTCAAGGCGCCGGTAAGGCGGACTCTTCTTCGGGGAGGACGATGCTCCGGGAGCGCTCGAAGGATCGGAGCTTGTGCTCGTGCCCGGCAGAGGCGGCAGAGGTTCAGGCGCAGTAGTGGTATCCGGCGCGAGCGAAGCCGGCGGCGGAAGCGAGCTTTCGCCGTCCGATGCAGGCAGGGGCGCTTCGTTATTCGGTGCACCCGGCTTGGCCGATCCACTTCCGGCAGTTCTACCTCCATGCGTTTCGGCTTTTTCTTTGCGCTCTCTGAAACCGGTATGGCCGGCTGCAGCGCAGCATCGCCGAATTTGGCGCGTAATTGGTCGATCCGTTTCTTCGCCTTGTTGCTTTCCTCTGATCCCGGCTGCTGCCGAATCACTTCGTTGTAGTATATGACGGCAGCGCGATAATATTTTTGCTTATCGTAAAATTTCGCGACCTTAAAAGAATTGTTTGTCTGCTTGTGCTCAAGAATGTCGAGATTCTTGTGCGCCTGTGCTGCTTTCTCGCTCTTGGGATAGTGGAAAAGGAAATCCTGGAAAGCCGTTTTCGCGTTATTTGCGGCGGCGGCGTCATTTGTGCCTAGCTGCGAGGCCGTAAACCAAATGTAACCGATTTGATATTGGGCATCGACGGCTATTGGCTCGTTAGGGAACTTGTCCACGACGGCTTGATAAGCCTGGATCGCTGCATCGTTCGCTCCCTGCTTTTCACGCGCCATGCCAATATCAAACTGCGCTCGTGCGGTGTATCTTCCATACGGCGCGGTGCGGACAACATTCGCGAAAATCGTTACCGCTCGATCCAACGCAGACGCGATCGGAATCCCCAACACCTTCAATTTTTTCCGTTCAGATAAATCTCACCAATACGAAATTGCCCCTCGATCGCTTCATCAAAATGTGGGTTGCTCGCGTATCTTTCAACCAACTGGAGATATGATTCGGCAGCTGGAGTGTATTGGTGGGTCTGTTCCTGTAATTGAGCAGCACGAAAAAGAGCAGTTGGGAGCCAGCGCGTCTTTTGGGTGACGTTTGACAAGGGTCCTGTAAGCTCTGATCGCGCGTTTGAGGTTGTTTTCCTTTTCGGCACTTTGCGCGGTCTGATACATCTCCGCCGCATTGCCGCTTATTTCTTCCTCGCCCGGTGGTACATACTCCGCTTTTTGGCCCGGTTTGAAAATGATCGAGGCCCCGCTCGGTTCGGGTACAAAAACACTACCGCAATCAGGACTAAAACGACTCGAATAAGGAATTGCATTCGGGTGTCGCAGGGTAATTAACTTCTGTTGCCAGTCAAGTTTCAACAGACGGCAGCGCCCCGTGCAATGCCAGAGTCGGGTCAGATGATATTCGTTAGGGCAGAAGCTTTTTCCACGGGCAAAACCGATTAATGTTTGAATTCATTTGAATCTCACGGATCAACAGAAGATACGCATCGGCTCGTGCGCATGGAGCTTCGACGACTGGCGAGGTGTCTTTTATCCGCATGATTTGCCGGAGTCGCACTGGCTCGAATTTTATGCAGGCCATTTCCCGGCCGTCGAAGTGGATTCTACATTCCACGCTGCGCCGACCGAAGCAACGGTTCGTCGCTGGGCCGAAACGACTCCCGCCAGCTTTCGGTTTACCTGCAAGCTTCCCCGTCAAATCACCCACCTTTGTCGCCTCCGAGATTGCGCAGCAGAGCTAAGTTCGTTTCTCCGCGCGATCGAACTACTCGGGCCAAAGCTACAGGTCATCCTCGTTCAGCTCCCGCCTTCGCTGACGCCAGCAGACGGAAAACACGCGCTGCGCAAGTTCCTGGCGCAATTGCCGCGGGATTTCCGGTTTGCCATTGAATTTCGCCACGCGGGCTGGCATCGGCCGCAGTTTATTCGGCTAGTGGAAAAGTACCGCGTCTGCTGGGTCTGGGCTGATACCACTCCGCTCAACGAGCGAAACCTTGCGCCCTTCGAATTTCTGCCGTGCACCACTGATTTTCTTTACCTGCGTTTGCTTGGCGATTACGCAACCAAATACGACGTCGATGGTGGCCACATCCATCGTTACGAAAAATTACTCTGGAAACGCGAAGCCGCGTTGGAAAGCTGGTCGCTGAAAATTCAGCGGCATCTTGCAGACGTGCGCAGTGTCTGGGCATTTGCCGGCAATCACTTTGAAGGGTTTGCACCGGAGACGTGTCAACGTCTCGCCGAACGGCTCGGCTTCGATCTGCCGCTGCCGCCGGAAACGGAACAGGCGTTTTCTGCGGACAGACAATCGCAGCTCGATCTACAGTTGTAGCGGCACCTCGGCACGTTTGTGCTTTTCAAAAGTGCAAACCTGGCGAATGCCGATTTCGGCCATCTTGTCCGCGAGGTTCGCAAAATTTTCGCCAAGTTGGACGTGTGAGTGCGCGTCGGAGGCGGTCGTAAATGGAATCCCCTTCTCCATCGCCAACTCGATAATTGAATCGCTGGGATAAAGTTCGTTCACTGGTTTGCGCCAACCGGCGGTGGAAAGCTCAATCGCAAGATTGCGCGCACGAATAAATTCAAGTGTCTCATTAACCAACGTGCCGATGTCTGCTGTCGGGCGATGTCCGTGGATTTTGATCAGATCCAAGTGGGCAAGAGAGTCGACCAACCCAGTCGCAATTAGTTCGCGGAGACGGCGAAAGTAATCGGCGTACATCTCGTCGATGTTCCTGCCCTCGAATTGCGTCGCGCCATCCGGCACGCTGTCGAACATCTGATCGGCGCGCTCCAGGAAATGCACCGAGCCGAGAACGAAATCCAGCTTGTCCCAATTTTTTCGATCCATTTGCGGCCGGCCGGTGAATGGACGGGATCGTTATCCAGCTCGATCCCCGCGCGGATCCGCAAATCGGGATTTCGTTCCCGCAACCGATTGATTTCATCAAAATCGATTCCGGCGTGGTAACGATCGTGATCGGTGAAAGCGATATCCTTTAACCCTAATCTCCGCGCCGAATCCGCCCAGGGCTGGAGCAATTCCTGCGTGTATCGCTGCACACGATGTCCCTGCGGGTGCATGTGGTAGTCGGAAAAAGGAGTAATGGAGTGTTGGAGTGCTGGAGTGTTGGAAGCGCTTCAGAAGCCATCACTCGATTACTCCATCACTCCACTACTCCGGCTTCGTCAGGGCACTGCCAGGAACTTTTGCCGAATGCGCAGCTCCAGAAATTGAGGAAAGAAAACCTCGGCGATGAAAACTTTGTTGGGCGTAAGTTCGCGGGTCGAGATTGTTTCGTTATGCTCGATCCGCTCGGACGGGTTAATTAAAATTGTCCCAGCTTTTTCAGCGATCGCGTGGTTCTCAGACCACTTTGTCAGGACATCGCCCGCAGAATTCGTGAGATAGATTTCAATGCGCTGAGTCGTGGGAAAATCGAGTGTGACGGGGCGTTTGGACAGATTTGCCAGTGTGACTTTCACGCTGAGCTGGCGGACTTCAGATAACTTCACGGTTTGGGGAGTGATTTGCAGATCGAGGGCGAGCCCACGCAGCCGTGGATCTTTGTATTGCGGAACGACGTTGGGAGAAAACGGATGAAGAATGCGGCCCAACCAACCTCGTTTTCGCGCCGGCGTGGGCGTGGGCGTAACGTCCTGGCCGACCATGGCCCCAGCCACAAAAACTATCAGAACGAGCAAAACAAGGCGGCGCTTCATGAGGCCCTAAACAGCCCGAAAACTTTTCTGGGTTGCAAAATTGCTGTCAAACCATTTATGAACTCGCGAATGTTTTCGCAGTCAATCGGCATGAGAACTCTTTGTGTATTCGTGTTTTGTCTGGCTTTTGCGCTGATTGATGCAGCAGCGAAGGAACGACACTGCACGTTTCGCGTCCATGCGCAAGCAAACCCTCAAGATACGGATGTGTTCTCAATAGCCGCGCGCGCGACGTCTTCCGGGAAAGATGTTGCCATCAAAAACTGCCGTGGATTACGGAGCACGATGTCATGGCCTTTTCTCCGTACTCCAGCCAAGGACGGAACCTTTGGCGCATTGTTTCAGCTCGACGATCACGGGCGCGTCGTGCTCGATACGTTGAGCGTCGAGCGCCGGGGTCGGTTTCTCTTTGTATTCATCAACGGCAGAATGATCACCGAACTACAGATCGACAAGCGAGTGTCGGATGGAAAGATTTATGTTCCGTCCGGACTAACTGCCGCGGATATTGAGCTAATGAAGAAACAGTGGCGCTTGCCCGGGGAACGAAAGCGCTAAGCGGTTCATCGTCCATGCGACTATTGTTCGCCGGAGTTGTTTTCGCTCTCCTTTTCTCTGCTCCGATGACAATGCAAACGGCACAAAATCAGGTTCTCGATCTTGTTCTGCCCACGGACAATGATGCTCTCTTTTCAGGAGATGGCCCCGCTTTTTACCAATCATGTCGACCGAGACTACAACGGCGCGAAATCGGCCCCATGGGAAGGCGGCCAATACGGCTTTGTCCGTGATCCGAAAAGCACTGGGGGAGGCGTCATTTATACCCGGTTTCACGAAGGAATTGATATCCGGTCCGTGCACCGCGATGCAAATGGCGAGCCGCAGGACGAAGTGCGCGCCATTGCCGATGGCGAGGTTGTGCATGTCAGTCCCGTTGCCGGCTACTCAAACTATGGCAAATACATCGTAATCGAGCATCGGTGGGGCGGCTCGAGCTACTACAGTCTGTACGCACATCTCAGCTCGATCGCAGTGCAGCCCGGTGAGACGGTGAGGCGCGGTCAACCTATCGCGGTGATGGGTTACACCGGAACGGGCATAAACCGCGAACGCGCACATCTGCATCTGGAATTGTGCCTGATGTTCAGTCGCCAATTCGAAGCCTGGTGCATACACATTTTTTAGGAACGATGCCAATCGCCATGGCCTCTACAACGGGATGAACCTCGCCGGTCTCGACGTGGCGCGCCTCTATTTGGCGCTCCGAAAGAATCCGGCACTCACGATTCCCGAATTTCTCGCCGGTGAAGAGACATTCTATAAGATCACGTTGCCGAAGGCGCAGCACTTCGATTTGCTAACACTGTATCCCTGGATGCTCTGCAGCAGGAAAACGAAGTGGATCGTCTTGGGAAGTCTCGTTCGCGAGTTCCGGCGTTCCCTTGAGAATTGAACCATCCGACAAACGCGTAGCGCAGCCCGAGGTAAGCTACGTTAAAAATAGCTCGGCGGAGTGTTCCTATCTCACTCGCGACATAGTTTCTGGCCGCGGAGCAAACGCGCATCTCACGAACTATGGCGCGCAGCTGATGCACCTGCTGATCTGGCCGAATTAAATGCGTGCCGAAAGTTTCAGCACGACGTCGGCGTGCCTTGCGCAACCGCGACGCCATGCGGGATTGCGCCTTGCACAAAGCTGAGACATTCCACAGCGCCGCTCGGCTTCCCTGGCAGCGCGATCACCAGAGCCTGATCGACGACCGCGGCGAGGTTGCGTGAGAGAATGGCGTTGGGCGTAATCTTCATCGATTCGGCGCGCATCACTTCTCCGAATCCTGGCAATTCTACTCGCATCATGGCACGAATCGCTTCCGGCGTAACATCACGCGGACCGATACCCGTGCCTCCCGTCGTCAGAATCAAGCCGCAACCTTGCCTGGCAAACGATCGAATTGTTTCCTGAATCCGGTGCGATCTCGTCTGGCACAATCGCTTCCGCTAGAACGTGCCAGCCAATCTTTTGCGCGACTTGTTTCAAGGCCGGCCCGCCCAAGTCGTCGTAATCACCCGCACTGGCGCGATCAGAAATCGTGATGATACCAACTATGTATTTGCATTGAGCGTTGGAGCTGGCGTGTGCTATGTTAGCGCCATGACGTCATTCTCCATCGCTGCGGCGACTCATGACCCAGTGTCTACAGCGGCTGTTTCGTCTTCTCAAACAGATTGCACGTCCGAAATGATCATCGTCTTTGTCCACTGCCTTGCACATGTCGTAAATCGTCAGCAATGCGACGGTGACGCCGACCAGGGCTTCCATCTCGACTCCCGTTTGCGCAATTGTCTGCGCAGTGCATTTCACCTCCGCACCGTCCTTTGAAGCAACGATATCGATGTTTACCTGGCCGAGCGGCAGAGTATGGCAAAGAGGAATGAGCTGCGCAGTTTGCTTGGCGGCCTGGATCCCGGCAATGCGCGCGGTCGCAAAGACATTGCCTTTGGCGATTTGATCTCTTGCGATCAGATCGAGCGTTTCCCGCTGGAGCCGAATCTTTCCGCGTGCAACGGCTCTTCGTTTACTGAGCGGCTTCGCTGAAACATCAACCATTTGCGCGCGACCATCGGAATCGATGTGAGTGAGTCTTTTCATCTTTCCCATGCTGTCATTCTGAGCGAAGCGAAGCAATCTCTGAATCATGCGTCGTCCGAGGTAAGCAGAGATGTTTCGCTTCGCTCAACATGACAGCCAAAAGCGGCATCGTGCAGCTCACCCGCCGATTGCAATCATCTTGCGATTGGGCTGCGTAATTGTTTCGGAAATCGTGTTCCCGCGGCTTTCGTTCGACCACGTTGAGAAAAACTGCTTGAGCTGTTCATCGCTCGCGCCCGCCCGCAGCGGTCCCATGATGTCAAACTCCAAATAGCTGCCAAGACATGGGCGCAACTTTCCATCGCACGTGAGCCGCAGCTTGTTGCAGTTCTCGCAGAAATGCATGTTCGTCATCGCACCGATGAAACCTATGCGCTGTGCGCGTCCCGGAATCTGGTAGTAACTGGCTGGACCATTCGTGCGAAACTCCGTCTCCGGAATCAGACTCCCGTAAGCCGATTCGACCAACCGTTTCGCCTCCGTTACCGACATGAAATTACTCTCGCTTAGAACTTCCGTGGTGCTCACCGGCATCAATTCAATAAACCGAAGCAGAAGGTTTCGCGCTGCAGCGAATTCGATTAGCGGCAGCAGTTGATCTTCATTGCGCCCCCGCATGAGGACTGCATTGAGTTTGATCTGGTCGAACCCTGCGGCGATCGCCGCGTCAATTCCATCAAGCACCTGTGCATGGAAATCCCGACCCGTGATCTGCGAATAAACCGCGGCATCGAGGGTATCGAGTGAAATATTCACCGATTGCACACCGGCATCGCGCAGCGCTTCCGCCATTGTCTTGGCGGGCGTGATTTCGCGTGCGAGCAAGGTCCCGTTCGTCGAAAGACCGATGCTCGTGATCCGGGGAATCTCAGGAATTTGCCTAACGAAATCGAGTATGCCCCGGCGTGTCAGCGGTTCACCACCAGTAATTCGCACTTTCGAGACGCCGAGCTCGGCCGCGATGCGAATGAGCCGCAGGGTCTCTTCGTAGGTCAAGATTTCGTGGCGCGGCAACCACTCCTGCAATTCCTGCGGCATGCAATATCCGCAGCGCTCGTTACAACGGTCCGTGATTGAGACGCGCAGATAGGAAATCCGGTGGCCGTAACGGTCCTGCATTGCAGCGACATGTTACTGGGAACGCGACAGTGAATCAACCAACCCCATTCATTGACGCAATACGGCGGACGCATCATCGTGCCGAATGCAAGGTCGGATGGCGCGCATCGCGCTGGCATTCGCGATAACCGCTGGGGCGCTGATTTTCAGCGGTTGCGGAACTACAGGATACCGCATTTCACAACATCCGGAAATGTATCAGAGCCTCTCGCCGAGAGACCAGGCATTGGTCAGCCAGGGGCAGATTCGCGCAGGGATGACCATGGACGCGGTGTGGCTGGCCTGGGGCACACCCGATCAAAAGATTCCTAACAACATGGACGGTCGCGCCACTGAAACGTGGGTCTATCTACGCTACGAAACACCTCCCAGCTACGGCGGACCGTACTATTATGGGCCATTCGACTGGTCGTATATCCCGCCAAAGTTCGTGCACCCGTCCAGAGGCGTCACCTTCGCCAACGGCAGAGTTGTGTTCTTCCGATACCTCACTCCACCGTAACTGGAGTTTGGCTTGCCAACTCAGCGGTCGGTATGATTTGCTCGCGGCATGAAGCGTTGCTCTTTCCTTCGCGCATCGGCGTTGGCTGTCGCGGCAGGCGCGCTCGTTTCTCACCAGTTGTTCAACGCCGCAAACGCGAATTTCTGAGCATCCAGATCTTTACCAGAGTCTTTCACACAAGAGACCAGGCGCTGGTAAGCCAGGGACAAATTCGAATCGGTATGTCACGACCCGCCGTGTGGCTGGCGTGGGGTTCGCCCGATCGAAGAATTATCGGCAACATGGGCGGCGGCACTACGGAGACTTGGGTTTACACTTATTACGCCAGCTACCCGCACTACCCGTATGAACCGTTGGACGAATATTTCGGGGCGCCTTTGTACGATCCGTTTTGTTATTCGTGGTTCCCGCCAAGCATCCCTTATCCTGGCAAGCTCGTTACTTTCGCCCACGGCAAAGCGGTGTCCTTCCAATACGTCACATCGCATTAGAGCCGATCAAAAATTCTGTCGCGTTGCCGCGTGCGACGAACGAGTATTCCAGCGGGTCTGATCCATGGCTTACCGCTCATTTCGACAGTTCCTCGATGCTCTTGAACAAGCGGGCGAACTGAAGCGCGTCGCAATCCCTGTCGATACCGAACTGCTCGTTGCCGAATGGGCAGACCGCGAGATGAAATCGCCCGGCGGCGGAAAAGCTCTGTTGTTCGAGCAACCGATTGTGGATGGGAAAAATCGGAATTCCCGGTCGCCATTAACACCATGGGATCGCGCCGCCGCATGGCGATGGCGTTACAGGTTTCCGACGTTGAAGATGTCGCGCGCGAAATTCAGCTCATCCTGAAAGCAAAACCGCCCACCGATCTGCGCGAAGGCTGGAATTTACTTAAACAAGGAATTCATCTGCTGCATGCGCGGCCGAAATCAGTGCGTGACGCGCCGTGCCAGGAAGTGGTGCATGAAATCGAGCGTGGCGACGGTTTTTCGTTGCTCGATCTGCCCATCCTCAAATGCTGGCCGAAAGACGGCGGGCGTTTCGTCACCCTGCCAAATGTGCATACGCGCGATCCGGAAACCGGCGCGCGCAATGTGGGCATTTACCGAATGCAAGTGTACGACGAGCGCACGACCGGGATGCATTGGCAACTTCACAAAGTCGGCGCGCGCCACGGCAAACGCTATTACGAACGCGGCGAGCGGATGCCGGTGGCTGTCACGCTGGGCGGCGATCCGGTTTACACATTCGCGGCAACCGCACCGTTGCCGGACGGTTTGGACGAACTGTTATTTGCCGGGTTCCTGCGAAGAAAATCAATCGAGCTGGTTCGCTGCAAAACCATCGATCTGGAGGTGCCGGCGGACGTCGACTTTGTTTTGGAAGGCTATGTGCAGCCAGGCGACATGCGCCCGGAAGGGCCCTTTGGCGATCATACCGGATTTTACACCGCAGTCGAAAACTACCCCGTTTTCCATCTGACCGCGATCACGCACCGGCGGGATGCGATTTATCCGACAACGATCGTCGGCAAACCGCCAATGGAAGATTTCTACATCGGCGACGCGTCCGTTCGAATTCTTCTGCCGGTGTTCAAGATGAATTTCCCGGAGATTGTGGACATAACGTTGCCGCCCGAAGGGGTGTTTCACAATCTGGTTTTTGTGAGCATCCGGAAGCAATACCCCTATCAGGCTTTTAAAGTGATGCATGGGCTCTGGGGGATGGGACAAATGATGTTCAGCAAGTACATCATCGCAGTGGACGAAGATTGCGACGTGCATAACACGAGCGAGGTGCTTTTTCGATTGTGCGCGAACACCGATCCCGCCCGGGACACAACCGTCATCAAAAATCCAAGCGACTCGCTCGATCACGCGCCGAGCGAACAGAACATCGGTTCCCACATGGGATTTGACGCGACGCGCAAACTGCCGGGCGAAAACTATCACCGACCGTGGCCGGAATTACTAAACATGACAGACGAAGCGCGGGCGCTGGTCGACAAGCTGCAAGCGCAAGCGCGCTGAAAGCACTCAAAGCGCCGGAGCGCGGCGTCTCTATTATGGCCTGCGGAAAAGGCGACCCGTATCAACGTCGCGAGTGAGTCCACCGGGCGGCACGCCGCGTAGATCGTAGACGCGACCTGTATAAGGGCTGTAGAAAAACCCTGATCTTCCCGCCCATCGCGCATAAGGATAACCGCCGGGCGGCGGCGGGCCATATCCCGCAGCTTGATTCTCCTGGACAATCTTGCCGGTTAAAGCGCCAGCTGCTGCTCCTGCCGCTGCGCCGATTGACGCCGCGCGGACATTTCCAGTCGCCGCGGCACCGATGAAGGCGCCCGTGGCGGCGCCCCACGCTGCGCCCTGGCCAACCGGAGTGTCACAGGAACTCAGAATGCAAGACAGCTCAGCGCAATCCCTGAGACAAGAATCGGAGTATTCATCCTCATAAATTTGCGTGTGCCCGTGAACTAATTAACCGCGTGCGTGCAGAGTTGTTGCGAGCAAATCTGCACGATCCGCCTCACGGGTTCTTCTGCAGGCCGGAGTTTCAGAGGATTAGGGCCTATACAAAGACCTTGCTTTGCCTGTAACATCGACAACCAACCCGCCGTGTGTTAACCTTCGAGCAGTCATACTTTTCATGCGGCGGAGTATGGGCTGACAACAACTCCCGAAGGATCATGAGCGTCTCGCTGCCCGGTGGATAAGTCCCTCACTTCGGCGGATATTTCTTTGTCAGCCTCTGCCTTCGTGATCGCCGTAGCTGGGGTCGCCCCATGTTCAACCGTTCATGCGCTATACTGCCTATGCGCGAGTCCGTGCCTTGCGCATAAAGAGTTGTGCCGAGCACAAACACACCGAGCACTAATGCCGAAACAATTTTCAGAGATTTCATTTTCATATTTTTGTTGTTCGTAACATTTTCGCAGCCAGCGAACTCAGACGGATGCTGCGCGGCGGCAAATTCAAAAAGATTTGAGGAGTTGCGTCGCGATCCGGCCTGCCTTCTCCAGCTTGCTTAGCCGATATTCTTTTTCGAAAACACGAAAGTTGTCCAGTTCAATTCGTCGAAGCAGCGCGCGGTAAATGGAGCGCATGATCTCTGCAGGCGCCATCGCGCGGCGATCCTCAGGCGGGAGCTCAGCTGCCGCGCGGCTGAAGAATTCACGCGCGCGCGACGCTTCGAATTGCATCAACTGGAGGAAGTGCTCGTTGTATTGTCGTTTCGCCAGGTCCGCTTCCGAATAGTGGAACCGCGCCAGATCTTCCTGCGGCAGATAAATGCGCCCGGCCTGAAAATCCTTCCAGACGTCGCGAATGATGTTGGTCATTTGCAACGCAAGTCCGAGATCGATCGCATATTCCCGGCAACGCGGGTTGCGATAACCAAAGATCTCGATGCTGACCAGCCCAACTGCGCTGGCGACCCGGTAACAATAGACACGAAGCTCTTTAAAGGTGGGATATCGCGCAATGCTCAAATCCATTTCTACTCCGGCGATGATTTCCTCGAGCATGTCGGGTGGAAGCGAATATTTGTGCATCAATTGCCGCACATCGCGGGCGAGCAGCGGCTCGTCTGGAGCGCCGGCGCGAAGCATCTGGCGCCAATTCGCCAGACGCACTCGTTTCTCGATGACGCTTAGTTCCGCCGAATCGGCAATGTCATCGACCACACGGCAGAACGCGTAGAAAATCGTGATGTCGCGTTTGCGCTCACGGCCTAACGAAACAAAAGCCAGGGCCAGATTCGATTTGCTCTGGCGCGTGATGGCGGCCGCATTCACGTTCGCCTTCTCGCAACCTGCTTGATCAATATTGAATCCATTTCTCCTGCTGAATTCTCCTTGTTTCGCATTGCCGAAACAGGCAGACCCATGAAGCCAACAGCCAGCCCGTGACCACACCTCGCAGACACGCGAAACTGAATTTCCACAGCAACAGCGCGCCCAACCGATCGGCGATCGCGCCGCGCAGAATGGCGTCGCACGCCATGATGCCATAAAAGTGGATCCCGCAAATCACCAGAAACCATGCGAGACGACCGGCATTTTTTGGATGAAATGAACGTGCGCGCGCATCGCTGCGATCAGTGTTTCGTTGTGCAGCACCAGCGAGATTTGGACCGAACAAAACGCGATAATCAACCCGCTCATGAGAACCCGCGCAATGGGGAGGTAATCGAGGACTCGCGGGATTTTGATGAAGTAGGCAAGCACGAGCGGCAGCCGGAGGATCAACGTGCTCACCGCAACCACAATGCCCGCCCATTCCAACACATAACTGAACCGCCTCATGGCGAACCGGAACAATTCGCCCTCTTCAAAGCTAAACCCCTTATCCAGGCCAGACACACAGTGATGAGATAGACCTGGATGTAAACGCCCACGAGATATTCGAAAATAAATGCGGTCGCATCCACCGTAGCCGACACGCGCAGCAGACCAGCTGCAGGCAACAGGCCACTCCATTCCGGTAATTGCCAGAAGACGATGGGCTTCAGCAGCGACGCCAGCGCGCTCAGCAACAGAATCAAATAAACCAGATAACCCCAGAAGCCGTACCGTTTCCGCAGCGCGCGCAACAAGGCGCCGTGCAATCCGCGCCAGTTCACAATCATCAAAACCGCCGCGATGACGGAGAGCGGATACGTGGTGGTGGCGTTGTCGAAAATTCCCGCAACGCCCTCGAGCGCGGGCAATAGAGTTTCCGTCCATATCTCACTCAACCTTGGCCAAGCCCACTGCGGCAACGAAGTGATTTGGCTCAGCTCCAAGTCCGCCCAGTTCCGGATTGGCGTGAAAGTGACAAACTGAAAGACGAAGTAGCCAAACCCAAGGACCGCGAAGGTGATCCAAATCCGGTGGTAACGCCCAAGGCAGTGAAGACCGTCAACGAGCGCTCGCCGCACCGGCGCAAAAAGCATTACCAGCGCGTAACCACCGCAAAGCCCAAGCCAGCCGTAAACGCCGGGCAAGGCTTGCGCCACCTCAGCAAGAATTCGAGTAGGAGTATGAGTAATGGAGTAATGCGAGTCAGAACATCACTCCAACACTCCATTACTCCATCACTCCATCATCGGCCTAACGAATAAGTCCCCAATGCGGGAAAAACGGCCAGTAAACAAACAACCCGCGACCGACCAAATTCTCGACGGGAACCGGTCCCCAGTAGCGGCTGTCGTAGCTGTTATAACTGTTATCACCCATGGCGAAATAACCGTCGCGCGGCACCGTGTACGTCTGATCAGGTTTCGACAAATACTCGTGGCCGGGCGCATAACCGCGGTACGGCGGTCGCGCCGACATCACCCGCTCGAAGCCGTAGCCCTCGGCCTTTTTGCCGTTGATGTAAAGAAATGGCGGATCGATGCGCAACTGATCGCCAGGCAGACCGGCCAATCGCTTAATGTAAAAAGGCGGTCCGGCGATCGGATCCGGACGAATCGCCGGAATATTATTTGTTCTGAAGACAAAAACATCACCGTTGTGCGGCTTAACAAAGTTGTAGCTGCATTTATCGACAAACACCTGGTCGCCCGTGTCGATCGCGCCTCGGGCGATAACTTCGCCGCGATGACAAAGCCGGCCGGGAAAGACGTTAAAATCCTGACGAAGCGTGTCGGGCGGGGCGTATACGAGGAAATTTTGCCGCTCACATACCAGCCGCGAAAAAGTAAAAAGAAGGCTACTTTCTTTGGCACGATCTCGAAAATCTGGTCATCCTCGCGCGAAACCACGTCGATGTAATTGCGACCCAGAAGAACGAATTCGACGATCTGTCGCAGAATATTTGGCGTCGGCTCGGTGCTCGGATGACCGATAATTCCGTTTAACGTCGGTTGCATCGAGCCGGTGGGAATTTTGAACGGCTGCAGAAAATAGGAGCGAATCCCCACCGCGATCACGATTGCGACCAAAATCACTTCGCAGTTTTCTCGCCAATGCGATTCCCACGTTACCGGTGTGAGTTTGTGGAGCGTCTTATCAAGTGTCTCCGCTGCGCTGTGAATTTTCTCCCGGTCTCTCGAGCGCAGGGATTCGCGAAGCGTCTGCATTTCGGAGACGATTTGTTCCCGGTCGGCGTCACTGAGTTTATCGTGTTTATAACGAAGGTATTTCCGGGCGTGCCGCAAAAGCAGCCGGCTGTGTTTGATGTGGCGCGACGTAAACATGGTTAGAGAATGACGAAGCTCGAATGTCGAATGTCGAATGAAGCACGAAGCTTGAATGATCGAAAACTACATCGCCAGATTTCTAGCGTTTCGGATTTAGTCATTCGGATTTCCTTCGTCATTCGTCATTCGGATTTCGTCATTCAAAGCGCTTCATTGCGCTTTCAGCACCTCGATGAACGCCTCCTGAGGGATGTTGATTTTCCCGATGCTTTTCATCCGTTTTTTCCTTCTTTTTGTTTCTCCAGTAATTTTCGTTTGCGGGTGATATCGCCGCCGTAGCATTTCGCGGTGACATTTTTTCGTAAAGCGGAAACACTCTCGCGCGCAATAATTTTCCCGCCAATCGCGGCCTGAATTGCCACCTGCATAAAGCTGACGCGGGATCACTTCCTTCAGTTTGGCCGCCAACTGGCGTCCACGCGCCTCGGCTCGATCCTTATGCACGATGGTCGAGAACGCATCAACGGGTTCGCCGTTAACGAGCAGATCCAGCTTCACCAGTTTCGCCGCCCTGATAACCGGCGTGCTCGTAATCCATCGAACCGTAGCCGCGCGTGATGCTCTTAATCTTGTCGTTGAAATCGACCAGAATTTCGTTGAGCGGCAATTCGCAATGCAACATCACGCGACGCGTGTCGAGCGATTCGGTGCGTTCCATCTGGCCGCGCTTCTCCAGGATCAATTGCAGGATGTCACCGATGTTTTCATTCGGGCAAAGCACGTACGCCTTTACAATTGGCTCCCGGATTTCGGCGATCAGGCTCGGGTCGGGAAGATGCGCCGGGTTATCGATCAGGAATTTCTCGCCGCGTGTTGTTAGCATCTCGTACACCACGCTGGGGCTGGTCGCGATGATGTCCATGTTGTACTCGCGCCGGAGCCGTCTCCTGAATGATCTCCATGTGAAGCAACCCGAGGAACCCGCAGCGAAACCCGAAGCCCAGCGCAACCGAGCTTTCCGGTTGATAAACAAACGCGGAATCGTTCAGGCGCAGCTTCCCGATTGCCGTCTTCAAATGTTCGAAGTCGCCGGTGTTAATCGGATAAATCCCGCTGAAGACCATCGGATGAATTTCCTGAAAACCGGGAAGCGGCTCGCGCGCGGGATGGCGCTGGTCGGTGATGGTGTCGCCGATCTTGATGTCTGCAGTCGTCTTGATGTTTGCGATGAAATACCCGACGTCACCGGGATTTAACTTTTCCTGCGGAAGCATTTTCGGCGTAAACACGCCCACCTCCTTGATCTCGTAGCGCGAGTTGTTGTTCATCAACATGATTGCGTGATTCGCTTCCATCGTTCCCGAAACGACACGCACGTAGCCAACGACGCCGCGGTAAACGTCAAACACCGAATCAAACACCAGCGCGCGCAGCGTCTTCGTCCGCCGGCGGTTCCGGCGCCGGAATCCGTGCGACGATGGCCTCGAGAATTTCCTCGATACCAATTCCCATTTTCGCGCTCGCTTCGATCGCTTCCTCCGCAGGGATGGCCAAGATTTCTTCCAACTGGCGTTTCACCGCGGCAACGTCAGCATTTGGCAGGTCGATCTTGTTGATGATCGGAACAATGGTGAGACCCTGTTTGTGCGCGAGATGAACGTTCGCCACCGTTTGCGCTTCCACGCCCTGCGCCGCGTCCACGACCAACAGCGCGCCCTCGCACGCAGCGAGGCTGCGCGAAACTTCGTAGGCAAAATCGACGTGCCCGGGTGTATCGAGCAGATTCAGTCGATAGGTCTCACCCGACTTGCTCGTGTAACGCATCGCCACCGGATGCGCCTTGATTGTGATCCCGCGCTCCCGTTCAAGGTCCATCGAATCAAGAAGCTGGTCCTGCCTCTCGCGCTCCTGGATCGTGCCGGTGCGCTCCAGCAACCGGTCCGACAACGTCGTCTTGCCGTGATCGATGTGCGCGATGATGCAAAAATTGCGCGTCAACTCAATCGCCAT
>ERZ1370068.6068-contig-5065_pt1 | contig 153368 bp, 187 predicted proteins | sample MGYA00561227_ERZ1370068 | MGnify/ENA primary metagenome ERZ1370068 (study PRJEB38410, sample SAMEA6850437) | metagenome | study: Metagenomic assessment of the ecological functions of the soil: analysis of the soil microbiota associated with the... | reverse complement strand
TACGTATTGCTGGTCCCGTGCAGGTCGACTTCGCTGATGCCACCGTCGCCTCGAAGTACCGTTCCAAATGATCGGTGATGCAGGTCGTGTTCATCAATTTCGTCGTCAGCCACGGTTCATGGTTTGTCTGGTCCACAACTTCCAGTCTCGGTGACGTCAACGAGGTCGACCTGTCGCTCAAGTACACGCGCTCGTTCAACAAACTGAACGTCTCGCCGGGCTACACCCTATTCCCAAGTATCCGAACCGCGAGGGCTGGAGTCCGTCGGTAGCGCTTCGTGGATCTGGGCTGAGGGGCCGCTGAGCCACGCTTCAGCGTTCACTACGACTTCGAGGCCGTGGAAGAAACTGGCGCGAGCGCTGGAGCACCGAAGCTATGTGCCGAAGCCGTGCTGGTGTTAAACACCTCTCTTTTTTTTCTTTCGTCGAAGGGAAGCAAAGAAGCGGTAAGATCAACTTGTCCCACTGAGTTTGAAGTCAGTAACTGCATTCCTCTGAGGAAAGATCATTGAGGAAAGCTCCTACCCGTGGAGCTTCAGTATACTGGAGGCTGGTGACACTTCGCTCAGCAGTGAAATGATCGCCAGACGGTGACCCTCAGCTGGTAGTGGACACCCGGATCGGCTGACCCTGCGCAAACCTGGGTACACACTCAGTGCGCGGATGCTGCTGCGGGTTCGTGCGTCGTCGACCGGATTCACGACGAAAGCCGTCTGCTCGCCGACGAGCCGCAACGCTGCGTGGAGTCTCGTGGTCGGGGACTTCGTCGTGCGCGAGATGTGCAGGCGCGCTGCCGTATGAACGGCGCTCTCACTCTTCAACGACAGCCTCGATCCGCTGAACGCCCGCCAGTTGCGGGCGTGAACAAGGACCCGAAGCTCATCCGGCCAGTTCGAAGCGTTCTGCGGACGGCCGATCTTGCGAGAGTTCCGATCCTCTCGGCTGTCACGAGAGCTACTCGGACCACTTCAAGCGACGGGCTGGTCGAGCGGCTGGGGCGTCCGGCATCCACCCGGTGGTGGTACGTGGCCTGGCTACGAGCGGGGCACTTCGCGCGCCGTTCGTGTCCACCACCTTCGAGCACTTCACGACGAGATCAAGACGCGCATCGCCGCGGAGTGCGAGAACCATGCTCGCGCAATCTGTACCGCGTCCTCTGCCCGCAATGCCGGCGCATCGACGAGACCGAGATCGTCGAGACCTCCGGTGAATCGGTGTCGTACCGCTGCCAGAGCTGCGGCCTCGAGAACCGGCAGCCGGTGTCACGGCTGTGCGGCAAGCTGAGCTGGAAGCTCGACTGCGCGGCCCGGTGGAAACTCTACCGGGTCGACACCGAGGTAGTTCTCCGAAGGCGCACCTCGCCGACAAGGCACGCTCAACGTCTCGACGCTGGTGTCCCGGCAGTTCTTCGGCAACCACACCCCTCGATCGTCGGCTACGGGGATCTGCGCATGAACCCGCCGGCTCGGGCTAGCTCGACATCATGCGCTGCCGACCCTGGTGAAGCGCCTGCTGATCGAGCGCTCCACAGCGATCTGACCTCACCGCGGACTTCATCAGAGCACTTCGCGAACAGCTTCGAGATCGACACTGGCGTCGTACCCAGCAGAGCCACACGTGTCGAGAGCTTTCCCGCGCGGCGCTGGAGAAGTTTTCCGACCAACGCCGTGCCTTCGCTTCCGGCCTGAGCGAGCGCCGTCCCGGTCGCACGGCAATCGGTTCTCCGAGTTCTTCTACGGCGGCGGCGCTGCGAGCTGGTGCGCGCACGGACGCGCGCAACGCGAGGCGGCCGACCTCACCCACCGTGCAGACCGTGGTCATGCGAATACGCGCGAGCACTGCGCTGGCAGCTCTGGCGTGAGGCGCGACCGGCAAACTCAACCGCGGCTCAAGACGCAGTCGGTCGCATCTCGCCGGAACGCCGAGGGCTCCGGCCGTCTATCCCTTTCTCCGCAAGGTAGTCCAGCAGAACCACGGCGCGAGCGTCACCGCACCCTGGCTCGCTGATTCTGCCCGCCGAATACCTGACGCACCGTTCATCTGCCAGTGCTGTAGCTGCCTGACCGAACGATTCAGTCGCAGGAGTCCAGATGACGAAATCATCGATGAGCGGCAAGCGGCCTGATCGGCCGGCGAGCGGTGGGCGGCGGCGCGGGGGAGCGCGCGGCTCCGCTCGTGTGGCCTGGGCCTGGCGGCAGTCCTGGCGCTCGGCGGCTGCAGCGCGGCAAACCGGTCGGCGGAGAAGACCGCGACGTCCCAGCACGCGTCCTTGAAGCGGGTGAAGGATGCGGGCGTGCTGTGGGGCGCGGATGGGCGACGGCGTGCTCCGTACGAGGGACCCCAAGCATCCCGGCAGGCCATCGGCCGTGAGATGGACATCGCCGCGGGATCGCCAGCGCGCTGGGCGTGAAGCTCCAGCTGGTGGTCAAGCGCCTGGGACACGCTGATCCCGGAGCTTCAGCGCGGCAGCTTCGACATGGCGATGAACGGCATCGAGGACACGCCCGATCGCGCCCGGATCGTCCAGTTCTCGGATCCCTACTACGATCTATTCACAGCAGATCACCGTGCGGAAGTCCACCAAGGCGCATCGAGACGCTGCGCCGATCTCAAGAGGCAAGCACGTCGGCCACGCTGCTCCGGCACGGCGGCGGAGGACATCCTGCGCGGCGCCAGCCGGGCGTCATCCCGGTGGTCAGCCCGGAGATCATCTACAGCTACCGCGCACGCTCGAGGCGACGGTGGACGCGGTGCTGCTCGACAAGCCGATCGCCGCGGCCTGGCGGCGCCACCAATCCCAAGCTCCAGAACGTCGGCGAGTCCTTCAACGAGGGCCGCGTACGTGAGGTCATCTTCCGCACCGGAGGACAGCCGGCTCTCAGTGACGCCGTCAACGCGGCCCTCGACAGATGAAGCGCAACGGCGAGCTGCGAAGGCGATCTACCAGAAGTACGGTCTGCTGGACGCGCCACCAGGTGACGCATCGGCGTCCTGTGAGCATGAAGCGCCCGTTGCACGACGATCCGGGCGAGCGGTCCCGGACGCCCTGCCGGAGCACGAGGTCGTCTCGCCGGTCACCGGCAACGCGATCGACCGGTGCGGCTCCACCGGCCGCGACATCGCCCGGCGCACTCGCGGACTCCGGCGGACCGACGCGGCGCCGGACCGCGGCGATGTGCTGCCGCGTTCCTCGGCCGACTGCACGACCGGGCTCGGCGGCACGTCAGGACGAGCTGGTCGAGACCACGCATCCTGGAGACCGGGTTCATCCATACCGGCTGCCGGGACATCGTCGCCGGCGCGATCGAGTTCGTCCGCGACTTCGGGTTCATGCCGAGTCCCAAGAGCCGGACATGCGTCCGGTGCCGCACTCCTACGGCGTCCTGTCCGGTCGCACCATGCAGCATCACCCACCGTCCTTACCGATGGGTGGCAGCGATGGTGCCTCAGAACGCCTCGCTCGCCCTGAGCCATCACCGTCATCGCCTCGGCGCTGTACGCAGGCTCCGGTGCTGTTCGTCCCGTCCCTCCAGAGTGCGCGTCCTCGGGCGCGCCTGCTGGCGGACCTGGTACGGGAGAGCGCGCCGCCGGCCCCGGTCGTGATCGTCAACTCGCTGGCCAGCGAATTCCTGACCGCCTGCTATCCAGTCCGACCAGGTGGACCTGGTCCACTACGCGTCGGCAGCAACCGTCACGCGATGCGAGTGTTGAGCGACACGATGTCGCGCGGGCAAGATCTGCCTGCTCGACGGGCAGGGCAACGGCGTCCTGTATGTCGACGAGTCGTTCTCGGTGGCGGAGGCGGTCGAGTTGATAACCTCGGGCGCGACCCGTTTCAACGGACTGACCTGCACCTCGGTCAACGGAGCGCTGATCGCGGAGCGCGCCTACCCGGCTCTGCGGGATGCCCTGGTGGCCGCCTTCGGCCGCCTGGTGGTCGGCGATCCCGCGGGAGCCGGGCACGCAGATCGGCCCGCTGTTCAACGCCGAGCATGCCGACCGGCCTGATCGGCGACCTGCGGCCGGAGCTCGTCCGCGCGAGTGCTGTGTGGCGGCCTGAGCCGCGGCGCCTACTTCACGCCCGCCGTCGTCGAGAGGCGTGGAGCTGGAGATGCGCTCTGCGCCAGGGCTCTTCGGGCCGGCGCTCTGGATCCATCCGGTGGCGCCCGGCCAGGTCCACGCCTGGCTGCGCGCCAACCAGTTCCCCTGAGCGACACGGTGCTGAGCACGCGGCCGGACGTCATCGAGGCGTTCGCCCTCCAGTCGCGGGCGGCGCGTGTCTGCGTGAACGAGGACCCCTCGGTGGAATTCATGTTCGAGCCCTGGGGCGGCTATCCGCCCAGCGGAGCTCAATCCGGTGTCCACCTGGATCGACAAGTACCGCCAGACGTACCAGATCGACGGCCGCTCGCTGCGGTGCTCGCCGAATCGTTCCGGTACCCCTGCGCAAGCGAGAGCCGCCTGAGATGGCCCTGCCGCGTTCGTTCTCGGATCTCTCGATCCGCACCAAGCTGATCATCATCGTCGCCGGGACTCTGCTGCTCGCGCAGATGGCCTCGGGCCTGTTCATCCGCGACCTGGTCAACCATCACATCGTGCAGCAGGCGATCACGACGGTGGTGACATTCTGACCACCTCGATCCTGCACGACATCACCTACGAGTCCCAGCGCGATCCCGATTCGGGCGGCCAGACGATCATCGCCAAGTACATGACCTACTACCGCATCATCAGCCACATGGCGATCTACGACGAGCGTCGCGAGAGCATCGCCTCATCGGACGCGTCACGGCTCCACCAGCGCACGGACGATCCGGAGGTGCCGGGCGGTGCGCAACGCCAAACCGACGCTGCACGCTTCACGCCCCGACATGGTATCAACCTGGGCATCCGGTCGGTGGCGCCGATCGCCAGGCTCCCACATCGTCGGAGCGTTGGTGATCGACGACGTCGATTCAGGACGTCAAGGCTTCACGCTGAACGCCCTCGACCAGCGGCTGGGAGTGATCCGGGGCGTGAACCTGGTGATGGTGTGTCTGGTTCTCTTCATCCTCCTGCGCCGCGCACCATCCTGATCGGCATGCGCCGCGGCTGATGGTGGTGACGCAGGGATCATCGCCGGGCGCCACGACGCCCGGGTCGGCGACACCCGGCACGACGAGATCGGCCAGCTGGCGCGAGCGTTCGGATCGGATGACGAGCGACCTCCAGCCTCCCGGCAGGAGATCGAGAACCACAGCAAGCACCCGAGGACCGGGTGCGCGAGGCCACCGCCAAGCTGTCCACCGCGTACGAGGAGCTCAAGAACGCCCAGGGCCAGCTGATCATGAACGAGAAGTTATGGCGACGCTCGGCGTTCTGGTCGCGGGCGTCGCCCACGAGATCAACACGCCCGCCGGAGCCGTGCTCAACGTCTCGCGCAACCTGGAACGGCAGATCCAGACGTTGCCCGAGCACCTGCGGGCTTCTCAGTGATACCAGCATCCCGGTGGACGACATCGTAGGCTGTCTGCGCGCGTTGATCTCCGCGGCCTGCACGCAGCGCCCGGGGCCTCGATCGCCGTCCAGAAGGAGCGTCGAAGCCACGCTGCGACGGTACGAGGTGAGCAACTACCGAGAGCGGGCCGCCAGCCTGTAAGCTCAACTTCACCGACGTGGACACGATCGAGCGGTACGCGCACTGTCTCCGCCACCGTCGTTCTTCTCGCTCGCAGAATCGTTCGCGAGCATCGCTCAGGCCGCGAACATCTCGCAGACCAGCGCCCGCAAGATCGCCGCAGATCATCCGCGCGCTCAGCAGTATACGCGTACACCGACACCGAGCGCATGGACTCGATTCAGGTCAACGACTCGGTGGCCACCGCGCTGGTGCTGCTGGACAACCATCTGAAGCACAAGGTCAAGGTCGTCACCGACTACGATCCCGAGCTACCCAAGGTGTCCTGCACCAGCGAGCTGCACCAGGTGTGGACGAATCTGATCACCAACGCCAGCGAGGCGATCGCGGAGCGCACCGATCGCGTGGCCGGCGAGGTGCACATCGCGACGCGCCGGTCGGGCGAATCCGTGGCCGTGACCATCACCGACAACGGCGTCGGCATCCCGGCCGGAGATCCAGACCGGATCTTCGATCCGTTCTTCACCACCAAGGACATCGGCAAGGGCACCGGCCTCGGGCTGTGCATCGTCTCAGGCATCATCAAGCGGCACCAGGGCACGATTCGCGTGGACAGCGTGCCCGGGAGGACGACCTTCGAGATCGATGATCCCGATCTCGCCCGCGGTCGCGAACGAGTCGGGCGAGGCCGTCGCCGCCGCGACCGGCGCGTGTCTCCGCCGTCGAGCACCGAGAAGAAGGCCGCCTGAGCATGACCACCCCACCGCCGGAGGAGCGCATGTCGGGACCGGTGCACGAGCGGTGCATCCTGTGCGTGGATGATGACCAGGAGTTCCTGAAATCGCTCGAGTTCTTCCTCCCCGAGCAGATCAACCGCCACCGGACGGACGAGCTGTCGTATCGGTTCGCCTTCCTGAGCAACCCGGTCGAGGCCCTCGGAGGTGCTGGCCGAGCTGGTCGCCTGCGGCGAGACGGTCGCCATGGTGATCAAGCGATCAGCAGATGCCGCACATGAAGGGCACCGAGTTCCTGGCGCAGGCACGCGAGCTGGCGCCGAGCAGCGTTCGCATCCTGCTGACCGGACACTCGGGGATCGAGGCGGCGATCACCGCGATCAACGACCAGCTGCTCGACCGCCACCTGACCAAGCCGATCGAGAGCTGAGCACGACTTCACTGCTCAGCGTGAAGCACCTGCTCGATCGCTTCGAGATGACCGCGCGGCTGCGGGACCAGGAACGGCTGATCCGCGAGCTCTACGACTTCGCCAACACGCTCAACGCGACCGCCGACGTGGACTCGACGCTGGTGATCATGGCCGACTTCACACGGTCGGCCATCGGCTGCGAGGAGATCCAGGTCGTGCTGAGACCGGTGGCGATGCCGGCCGCGGAGGCCCCGGCGCCCGTGGACGAACCCTCGAGGGCTCGCGCGACCGCCACTCGATCGAAGCCGGCATCGTCAGCGCGGGTGGAAGACTGCCCCGGGTACGAGAGCATGGCGTCACCGTCGGCGCAGATCTGGCCGGCGGGACGGTGGCGTTCGCCGTCCTCGGGTCACACGATCACGTCATCGGCTTGCTGCTGGCGTGGGAATCCCGGAACGCGGCCCCGTTCACCGAGGAGGTGCTCGACAAGCTGCGGTGCGACATCGCAGCCGGAGCCTCGATCGCGCTGGAGAACCAGCGGAGGCGGCAACAGTTGGAGGAGATCGCCCGCACCCGGGCCCGTCATCTCGAGGAGGCTCGCGTACGGCTCGGCATCCTCGATCAGCTGAAGAACGACTTCCTCACCTTCGTCAGCCACGAGATCCGGACGCCGCTGAATCACATGTCCGCGATCGGACTGCTCGAGGATGAAATGTCCGAGATCGAGCAGAAGCAGATGGTCGAGATCATCCGCAGCGGCTATGAGCGGTTCGAGCGCTTCATGCTGAGCAGTCTCGAGTACTTCGAATGGTTCTCCGCCAAGGCCGAGTCGTCCGACGAGGTGACCGACCTGCGCCGAGCTGGCGCGGACGATGTCGGCCGCACTCGAGGCCCGCAGCAATGCACGCGTCGTGGTCAGCATTCGCGCCGGAGACCCCCTGCATGGTGCACTTCCCGCGCCACTGCTCGGAGACCCTGCTCGGAATCCTGCTCGACAACGCCGTCAAGTTCTCGCTCGGACCCGCGAGCATCCAGCTCGACCCGGCCGCCGACGCCGAGCGGGTGACGCTGACCATGTCGGACCAGGGCCGCGGCTTCCCGCCAGAATGGGCGACCGAGATCTTCCTTCCGTCCGTTCACGATCGCCGACTCGAGTCACCACGGCCAGGGCTCGGCGCTCAGTCTGGCCAAGGTCGCCGCCATGGTGCAGGCCTACGGTGGTCACATCCGGGCGCAGAGCCCGGGGGTGAATCAGGGCTGCACCTTCACGGTCGAGCTGCCGGTCAAGGTGGACGAGCGCACGCGCGTGCTGGAGTTCGGGCCACACGCGAAGGGGAGCGACGAATCGGATTCCGGACCCGGAGTCCGACTACCCCCTTCTCAAGCGCCGCCTAGGACCGATCGGCGATCGGGCCGCGACACTCGTGTCGTGAGTCTAGATGCTGACGAACAGGATCCCGACCAGGATGACGCCGACCCCGGCCCACTGGTGCGGGGCGAGTCGCTCGCGCAGGAACCGCCAGGCGAGCAGCACGGTGATGACGCTGAAGAGCGACGCGAGCGCCGTCACGACCGTCGCGTAGCCGGCAGGCGCTGCCCCAGATGTAGGTCAGCCACGCCAGCGTGTCCGCCAGCGCGGCGCCCAGGGCCAGCAAGACCGCGCCCAGGCCGAGCGTGATGCGCAGGCTCTTCTTCTCCTGCCGGCGGCTGGGCCATGAGCGCCAGCAGCGAGCTGGACACCGCCATGGTCTTGAGCAGCACCAGCGGCCATCCATATCCCATCCGGGGCTCGACGAAGAAGCTGAACAGCCAGAACATGGTGCCGAAGGCGAGTGCGCTCAGGATCGCCTCGAGACCCCGATCAGGCTGGGGCGCGGCGTCGAGGGTCCGAGGGAGCGCGCGTCGCGAGGACCACCCCCAGGAGCAGAAGCCTCGGCGCCGCCCATCGCCGTCAGCGGCGGCCGCTCTCCCGTCGAGAGCGCGAGCACGGCGGTGACGACCGCGAAGCCGGCCGAGATCGGGAGACGATGGAGAGTGTCCCCACCTGAACGCGCGGTAGACGAACACCAGTCCCAGGACGTGGCAGATCGCGGTCGCGACGACGATGCCCCAGAGCGCGAGGCTGGCGGTCGGCGTGGACGGCCGCGCCGTCACCCACATCACCCAACCGAGCAGGCTGAACACCCGAATGGTGACGAGCGCGATGGAGGTTCCGACGCGGCGCGTCGGATGGGTGATGAGGAAGTCACCCAGTCCCCAGAAGATCGCGGCGCAGAGGCCGAAGACGACTCCACGATGGCTCCTCCCGGTGCGCCGTGGCGGGGACCGGTCCTGGTCCCGGCTCGGATGCAGTCCGTAAATTTCGGAGCGGTCGCGTGAGCTGAGCTGCGCACGCGGCGCAAACGCCACCCGCTCCTCGTCGATCGACGCCCTCACACTGATCGGGAGGCAGCCCGTTGTTAGCGTCCCCTGCTTCCTGCTGGCGCACCGTGCACAGCGGGTCTGTGGTCGAACAACCCCGGAGGCGACCATGAAGATGCGACGTGCAGGTGCAGGTGTGGGTGCGGCACTGCTGCTCACGATGCTGGCGGTGCTTCCCGTCGCGGCCGCAGAGAAGGCCGTGAACCTTTCGCTGTTCACGCCCGATCTCGCGCTCGCCGAGGCCGAAGATTCGGTCACCGGCTTCCGCTTCGCATACTTTGATCCACGGCAAGAACGCTTCGGTGCGCGGTGGTCGACCTGGGCTTCATCAACCACACGACGATCCGGCCTTTCGAAGGGTCTGCAGTGGGGCAGCGTCAACGTCACCGAAGGCGAGTTCAGCGGCCTCCAGATCGCGGCGATCAACATCAACAAGGGCTCCGCCCATGGCGTGCAGTGGGGAACGGTCAACTACGCGGCGACCGCCGGCGGACTGCAGCTCGCCTTCGTGAACTACGCGCAGACCATCGACGGGTCTCCAGATCGGCGCCATCAACATCATCAAGAAGGGCGGCTTCCTGCCGGTGTGCATCATCGCCAACTGGTCCAAGTAGAGCCGAGGCCTCATCGGGGAACCGGACCGTCCGCCACGACGTGACGCACAGGGCGTGGCGTAGGTATCATCATCTTTCACGATCGTGACGGAGGAGGGGAAGGCCGGAACCGTAGAGCTCCCGTGCCGCCCGGATCCGGAAGGGTCCGGCGAGGCGATGGACCGCCGTCCCAGGACGCAGGTCCAGCAGTCCCCGCGGAGAAGAGTGGCTCATGCGGCTTCGACCGGTGTTGATCGGGTTGGTGGCGCTCGATCGTCGCGGCCCCCGGGCCCTCTCCCGATCCGGTTCCCAGGTTCCTGAGACCCGGCCCGGGACCTCGCTCGATGGATGGACGGGCGGCGCCACCTACACCAATCCCGGCGACGGCGGGACCGGAGGCGCCGAGGACGGCTTCCTGCTCGCGTCCTGTTCCTCGCCGGGAAGTCTGGCCGTGTTCTCGTCAGACTCGAGTACCTGGGCAACTGGCGAGCCGCGGGGATCCGGTCGGTGCACCTCTGGTTGAACGACGTGGGCGCCGACGACTCCTCGAGATCCATTTCATGATCCTCAGCGGCCCCAACTTCTGGTTCTACAACACCGCGTTCTCCCCCTCCGCGCATGACTGGGGCGAGTTCGTCGTGGACCTGTCCTCGGCCGCCAGCTTCACCCACGTCCTCGGCACCGGCACCTTCGAGGACGCGCTGGCCGACGTCGACCGCATTCAGATCCGTCACGACACCCTCGCCGTTCGCGATGTCCGCCGATGCCATCTTCAGGGCGACGTCGGCATCGATCACCTGGAGCTCGTGGGCCCGACCAACGGAGTGCGGCCGGTCCACTGGGGAACGCTCAAAGCGCTCTACCGCTGAGGATCACCATGACCAGCCACGACGATCGGCTACCATCCTCTCCGCACCACGGCTTCGTCGGAACGCGGGTGCTCCGGCGCTCGATCCTCGTCTCGGGCGCTCGGTCTGGGAATCGCGCTCTCGGCGATCCTGCATGGTGCGATCCCACTGCCGGCTTCGTCGAGAGTGGTCGGTGCCGGGAATGGTGAACGAATGGTCCGGACCACACACGCTCACGAATCCGGGGACCGGTGGCGTGGGAGGCGCCGGGGACGGATTCCTGCACCTCGCCAGCTCGCACGACGCCGGAGTCAGACCGGATCGCCCTACCACCACGAGGGCAAGTTCGGAACGGTGACCTTCAGCTCGGTCTACGCCGGGGACTGGGTCGCCGCCGGGATCACCGAGGTCAAGTTCTCTCTCAACGACGTGGACAGCCCCAGCCGCTCGAGATCCACTTCAGTCTGGGGAACGCCGAGAAATTTCTGGCAGTACAACGAAGGGTGCCAGCCTCCTGCCGCGCCAGTGGACCGAGTACTCGGTGGACCTCACCTCACTCGGCGAACTGGACTCAGATCTCCGGCTCCGGAAGCTTCGAGGACGCGCTGCGCAACGTGGACCGCGTCCACTTCCGCCACGACCTCGCTCCGTTCTCGCTGTTTCCCGACTGGATGGACGCGTGACGTCGGCATCGACCGCCTGATGCTGCTGTCGACGACGACACGCGTCCTGCCGTTGCGATGGGAGACCCTCAAGCGGCGCTACCGCTGACCTTCGGCCCAACGGACGAGGCGGACAGAGTGCCGATCGAGATCGGACGGATCGAGGCGCTCTTCCGCTACCCGGTGAAGTCCATGCGCGGCGAGTCGCTCGACGCCGCCACGCTGGGCTGGCACGGGCTCGAGGGTGATCGGCGCTTCGCGTTCCGCCGGCTCGACGAGCGCGGCGGGCTCCCGTGGCTGACCGCGAGCAAGCTCCCCGACCTCGTCCTCTTCACTCCGCAGCGGCGTGAAGACGAGAACGGCGAGGTGCTGCCGACCCACGTGCGCACGCCCGAGGGCGAGACGATGCCGATGTTCGGAGAGGCTCTCGCGGCGGAGGTCGGGCGCCGTCACGGGGCGCCGGTGCAGATGATGCAGCTGAATCACGGCATCTTCGACGAGACGAGCATCTCCGTGATCAGCCTCCGACACCGTTCGCGAGATCGGCCGGCTCGCGGGAACGATCGCCGACGTCCGACGATTCCGTCCGAACATCGTCGTCCGATCCACGCGCGCGAGTCCCCTTCGAGGAGGATCAATGGGTGGGCGGCGTGCTCACGTTCGGCGAAGGGGACGATGCGCCCGCCGTCACCGTCACGATGCGCGACATTCGCTGTGCGATGGTGAACTTCGATCCGGACGACGGGAGCCCGGCCGCCGAAGTGTTGAAGGCCGTGGTTCGTGTCCAATCAGAACACCGCGGGAGTCTATGCCACGGTCACGCGCATCGGGCGACTGGCGGTCGGACAGAGCATCGTGCTCCACCCGTCGAGCTCGTCGTGATCAAGGCTTGGGGCCGGTGGCCACCGCCCGCGTGGGCACGCTGCACCAGTCGCTCCACGAGCCCTCGTACAGCAGCGCGTTCCGGAAACCTGCGAGCTCGAGCGCGAAGAGGGTCTGGCAGGCGTTCGACCCCGCTGCCGCAGTAGCACGCGAGGCGCTCGGCCCGCCCGCGCCCAGCTGCGCGAACGACTCGCGCAGCTCGTCCGCGGCGCGAAAGCGCGGGTCGTCCGCGGACCTCGCGTTGGCGGGATAGGGACGGTTGCTCGCGCCGGGAATGTGACCCGCGACGGGATCGACCGGCTCACGCCGGCCTTCGTAGCGTTCCCGCCATGCGCACGTCGAGCAGCAGGGCGGCCGGATCCGCGCGCAGCCGCTCGACGGCGGCCGCGTCCACGACCATCTCCGGGTGAGGCTCGGCAACGAACTCCGCCGGCGTCACCGGCGCGCGCCCGCCTCGACCGGGCGGTCCTCGGCGAGCCACCGCGCGATGCCGCCGTCGAGCAGCGATACGTTCTCGTGACCGAAGTAGCGAAGCAGCCACCACAGGCGCGCCGCGGTCGATCCGTCGCCGAAATCGTACGCCACCACGTGTGCGTGCGCGGGCCGATGCCGGCGCGCGACATCGCGGCCGCGAAGCTCTCGGGTGTGGGCAGCGGATGCCGCCCGGGACCTTGCCCGCGCGGCGCGGCGAGATCGGTATCGAGGTCGATGAAGACCGCGCCGGGAACGTGCGCCTCTCGGTACGCGGTGCGCCCCTTGTCCTTCTCGACCAGCGACCAGCGCACATCCGCGACGCGAAGCTCGGGGTCGCTCGAGTGACTCGCGAGCCATTCGCACGAGACCAGGAGCGGGGCACCCATGGCGCTCAGGTGGTCGTCGCGGGAATCAACGGATCAGCGCGATGCGCCGGACCCACTCGCGTCCGCTCGTCGTCAGCCGCACGAAGTAGACGCCCGCCGGATCGCTGGAGCGCGGCCGCCACGAAGTGTCGTGCTCGCCGGCGGACATGACGCCGTCCGCCAGCGACGCGACCTCGCGTCCCTGCGGATCGAGAACGGTGAGGCGCACGCGCGCATCACGCGGGAGGGCGAACCGCATCGGGAACGGCCCCCGTCCGGGATTCGCCCACTGCGGCAGGAACGCGAGCTCGACCGGCGTCGAAGGACCCGGCGCCGCGACGCTGACCGCTCGGCTGGTACACGAGCCCGCCGTAGGTGGTGAGCGGACACGGGAGCGTCGTCACGCTGCCGCCGGCCGTGGTGGCGCGCTTGATGTGCTGATTGCCGGCGACACCCTCCGACCAGTAGAGCCGCGCGCCGGCGACGTCGATGGTCAGGTAGGTGGGATTGCCGAGCCCGGTGAGGATCGTGGTGACGCCCGGCGTCGTTGTCGAGGAGCGCCTCAGGTTGCCGGTGACGTACTCGGTCCAGTAGACGAAACCCGCCACCGGATCCACCGCGACGCCGTAGGGGCCGCTGTTCGCGGCCACCGTCAGCCACTGTGTCATCCCGGTGCCGTCGAGGTTGGCCTGGTAGATGGCGTTCTGGTCGAAATCCGCCCGCCAGATCTTGCCGCCGGCGTGGTCGACCGCGATGCCGCGCACGTTGTAGCCCTGCGGCAGCGAGAGAGCACGGTGACGCCGCTGCCGTCGAGCGCGGCGCGGCGGACGGTCGAGGCGATGAAGAGATTGCTCGTGGTCCAGTAGACGCGCTGCGCGATGGGATCCACCGCGACGCCACGCCCCAGCGAGATGCCGGTGACGATCGGCGTGATCCCCGTGAGATCGGAGGCCGCACGGTTGATCTTGGCGCTCGAGATCGCGGCCTCGGCCCAGTAGACCTTGCCGGTGGCGTCGATGGCCAGCCCCTCGGGAAGACTGCCGGCCGGAAGCGGGACGCTCGACAGTGCGTTCCCGTTGGCGTCGGCCTTGTTGATCGTCGGCGCGGGGAAGCGGGTATCGACCCAGTACAACGCCTGAGCGCTCGCCGTCGCGGCGTGGAGCATCGCGAGAAGGATCAGGACCGGAACGCGCCACCGAGTGAACATCGTCATCCTATGGGTTCGGATAGATGCCCTGGAGCGCGATGATGAAGTTCAGCGCCGGGACGGGCTGCCGGTTCGGGTGTGGCTGGCCGCCGCCGGCGGTCGAGAACACACCCGCCGCCATCGTCGTTGGCCGTTGCCGCGTACAGCGGGATCGAGGCGGCGTTTCGCGCGATATACGTGCCGGCCGGGCTCGCCGAGGTGCCGTCGCTGGCGCTGCCGCGCACCGCGTGCGTGTGCGCGGGTAGCTCCGCCAGCGTGAGCGTGTGATCGACCTCGCCGCCCTGCTCTCCACGCACCCGGTTCGAGAGCCCCGCGCCCTGACCCCAGTGGAGCGGGCTGCGGCCGCGCAAGTCCGGAAGCGCGAACGTCGTGGTGCCGTTGCCGCCGTAGGCGGTGCCGAGCAGCGAGAAGAGGGCTTGATTCGGCGCGATGGCCAGGATCTGACCGTCGCACATCGCCCATCCCTGCGGCGCGAAGTTGCCGGCGAAGAGCATGATCTCGCCGATGTAGGGCAAGGTCTCCTGCACGTTCGCCTCGGCGCGCCGCGCGCGCCGAACGCCGCGAGCCCGCCCACGAACACCGCGACCCGGCCGATGAAGTCGCGGCGTGCGAGACGAGGCCCGGGGCGACTGGAGGCGGGATCACTGAGGGGGCGCTCCGTATAGCGAAATGATGAAGTTGACCGCGAGGAAAGGCTGCATGTTGTCGTGCGCGGCCGAGCCGCCCGCGGGGGTCACCGCCCCGGCTGCCAGCGTGGTGTTGATCGTCGTGCCGTAGTCCGGGAGCCCGAGGCGTCGACCGCCGGGACCTGACCGCCGGGCCCGTTGGACGGACCGGGCGAGCCGTTCGCCCCGGCCGAATGGCCGTGAGCCGGAATCTGGCTGGTCGCGAGCGTCACGGACTCGGCTCCGGCGTTCTCGCCCAGCGCCCAGGTGATGCCGCCGGGCCCCGGCCCCACGTGGATCGGAGCGCGTCCGCGCAGATCGGGAAGCCCGAAGGTTTCGTTGCCGTCGCCGCCGTACGTGGTGCCGATCACCTGGAACAGTTGATCGTTCTCCGCGATCGAGATGAGCTGCCCCTCGCAGAACATCCAGCCCGCGGGTGCGAAGTCGCCCGCGAACATGCGAATCTCACCGATGTGGGGCTGCTCGGTGCCGGCCTGTGCCGCGCGCTCGCCGCGACCGAGCCACGCGCCGGCGCCGAGCGCCGCGAGCGCTCGAGCAATGAACTGCCGGCGGTTCGTGCTCATGGACGCTGGGGAAGACGCCCTGGAGCGCGATGATGAAGGACACGCCGAGATAGGGCGCCATGTTGTTGTGCGGCTGGTCGCCGCCGCTCGAACCCGCGGCGGAGGGCGCGAGGTTGGAGTCGGCGCTGGCGGCATAGATCGGAACCCCGGCGGGGTTGCGCGCCAGGACCCGCCCGGCGGGGCTGTCCGACAGGCCGTTCGCCGTGCTGGCGCCCATCGTGTGCGTGTGCAACGGCAGCTCTGCTTGCGTCAACGGGTGGGACTCGCTCCCTCCCTGCTCCGCCAGACTGCGGTTGCTGAGGCCAGGACCCTGGCCCGGATGGATCGGGATCCGACCCTGGAAGTTCGGCAGCGCGAAGGTCGAGGTGCCGTTGCCTCCATAGCGCGTACCGAGGAGCGAGAACAGCGCGGTGTTCGAGGCGATCGGGAGGATCTGACCGTTGCACAGCGCCCAGCCGTGGGGCGGCGTGCCTCCGGCGAAGAGCCGAACCTCGCCAATGAAATCGAGCGACATGGGTTGGGCTCCGGCTGGAGTGCAATGGCAAGCTGCGGGGGCTGACTCGGGCAAGCGAGACGCCTGCATCAAGGCTAGTCGTCCGCGCGCACGGCTGTCAAAGGATTACGAGTTTGCCGACGCCCATCGAAGCTGGTACACCCGCGCCATGACGCCATCAGCCGGAAGGCCCGGCCTCGAGCCCGCGACGTCCGATCTGGTCCAGGCGCTGCGGAACCAGTACCACGAATCGCTCGCGATGCTGCGCGAAGCGATCGAGCTGTGCCCGGACGACCTCTGGCTCGACGATCGGCCGAAGAACGCGTTCTGGCAGGTCGCCTATCACGCGCTCTTCTTCACGCACTTCTATCTCTGTCGGGACTCCGCCTCCCTCGTGCCCTGGGCCGAGCACCAGCGCGACAACCAGAACGAGGACGGCATCGCCGGCGAGCCCGACCCGAAGAACTCGCTGCCGCTCATCCCCGGCCGTATTCCAAGGAGCAGGTGCTGCGCTACTGCGCCATCGTCGACGGCACGGTCGACGACGCGGTCGCGTCACTCGACCTGACCCGGCGCGACAGCGGCTTCGACTGGTACAAAATGCCGAAGCTCGAGCACCAGATGGTCAACCTGCGGCACGTCCAGCACCACATCGGCCAGCTCGCGGACCGCATCCGCGCCGCCCGGGACGTGCACGTCCGTTGGCGCGGCGGCGGGAAGCCGACGGGATAGATCGCCCGAGCGGCGGCGATGATCCTCTCGTTCACCGGGCTGTCGCTCCTGGTCTCGCTCCTGGCGACGTCGCGTCCGACGACGTCCGCGCCGTGCCGTCACCGTCCCGCGTCCCGATCCCGACTCGATCCGCGCGATCATGGCGATCCCTTCGCGCGGCGACCTCCGCGGTCGCATCGACTCCACCGGCTACGCCTTCCATCCCGAGCAGATGGCGAAGGCGTGGGAGCTCGCGGCACTGCCGCCCGCACCCGACACGTTCGGCACGGTCCCGGCGCGCGGCGTGGCCGCGATCGTCTGCCCGCACGACGACTTCAACTTCGCCGGGCGCGTCTACCGGCGGGTCGTGCCCCTGGTCACCGCGCGCACCGTGATCCTGATCGGGGTGTTCCACCGCTACTACAAGTTCAACGAGCACGATCGGCTGATCTTCGATTCGTATCGCCGGTGGATGTCTGCCGACGGGCCGGTGCCGGTGTCGCCTTTGCGCGAGGCGCTGATCCGCCGGCTGCCGCGTGAGGACTGGGCGCGGGATTCGATCGCGCACGACGCCGAGCACTCGCTCGAGCCGCTGGTGTGCTGGCTGCGCCACGCCAACCCCGACGTCGAGATCGTCCCGGTCATCGTGCCCGGCGCGCACTTCGACCGTCTCGAGCGGCTCGGCGAGCACCTCGGCGCCGCGATCGCCGCGGAGCTCGAAGGCGCGTGGGCTCGCGCTCGGCCGCGACGTCGCGATCGCGATCTCGGCCGACGGCATTCACTACGGGCCCGACTTCAAGCAGACCGGTGTTCGGCGACGGCGGGATCGCGGCCTACGACCGCGCGGTCGCGCGGGATCGCGAGCTGCTCCAGGGCCCGCTGAGCGGTCCGCTCACGACCGCCAAGATCCGCACGCTCTACGAGACCTTCGTCGATCCCGAGCATCCCGACACCTACCGCTGGACCTGGTGCGGGCGCTTCTCGGTGCCGCTCGGCCTGCTCGCGCTGCAGCGCGCCGCGCGCGACCGCGGCGGCGCGGTCGGTCATGCGGTGGCGTACAGCACCTCGATCGGCTGGCCGGAAGTGGGACTGCGCGAGGTCGGCATGTCACCGGGCTCGCCGTCGAACCTCTATCACTTCGTCGGCTACCCCGGCGTGGCGTTCACCGTCGGGTCGGACCGCCGCTAACCGCGACGACGGCGCCGCCCGTCGACGGCGGTCGGGGCGGAATCGGTCCTCACCTTCTTCGCGATCACCCACGAGCCGGCGGCCGCGGGACGCGGCGCGAGCGTCTCGACCCGGTTCATGCCGCCCGCGCGCGCCTGCTCGAGGCGCGCGTTCGGACGTCGCGATGAGCGTCGCGGCGTCGGCGCCGTCGGCCGGGAAGCAGGCCACGCCGATGCTCGCGGTCACCGCTCCCGCCGCGGCGGGCGAGAAGGTATGGGTCTCGATCGCGCCGCGGAGGCGCTCCGCCACCTCCACCGCGCGGTCGCGACCGGTCTGCGGCAGCATGAGGATGAAGTCGTCCGCCTCGTAGCGCCCCAGCAGATCGAAGGAGCGCACGTGGTGGGCGAGCAGCGACGCCAGATTGCGGAGCAGCGCGCTGCCCTGAACCTCGTCCCACTCGATCTTGTACTGCTCGAGCCGATCGACCTCAAGCCGCACGACCGAGAGCTCCTGGCCGAACCGCGCCGCGCGACGCGGCTCGCGACCGAGCGCCGACACGATGAAGCGCGAGTTGTAGACCTCGGTGACGTCGTCGGTGATCGCCAGCTTCTCGACGCCGCTCGAGAGCCGCAGGTTCTCGAGTGCGGTGCCGAGCCAGGTGGTGAGCAGCAGCATCTGCCGGACGTCGCCGGTGGTGAACGGCGCGCGTCCCGGCCCGCGATAGATCGCGAAGTACCCCGGCGACGCGTCGCGCTGGCGCAGCGGCAGGAACATGGCCGGCCCGGCCTGGACGCCGGGACAGTCGTCGACGCCGGCGAGGCTCGCCTCGTGCGAGAGATTCGGGAAGGCGAGCGGAGTGCAGTCCTGGGCGAAGCGCCGGACGATCTCGCTCGGACGCGCCGCCGCGGCGAGCGTCGCGGTGCCCACGCTGCGCGCGTGCAGGGCAGTGCGCTTGCCGGAGCGCGTCATCGGCGGCCGCACCACCACGGCATCGCCATCCATCAGCGCCAGCGCCAGACGCATCGCCTGCTCGAGCCGTTCCGCGCGATTCCGGCGCTCGCCGGGATCGCCGAGCTCAAGCACGAGACCAAGAGCTTTGTCGTTCGAGGCCATGGGCCGTCCGTGGGATGAGAGTCCAGGGAAATGCAACGCAATGCGTGTGCCAGTTGTCAACGACGACGCCGCGAAGGGCCGCGGCGGGCGAATCGCTGGGAATCATCGAGTTGCCGGAACCGCGTTCGGGTGGAGAAGCGCGGGTGCGGTGGGTCAGTCTCGCCGAGTGCCGTGCGCGCTCGTGCATTCCGCACGGGCCGGTGGTGCGGCTCCGCGTGCACCGCGGCGGTCGAGCCCAACCATCGACCGACCACGATCACCGCGTCTTCGGTCCCGCCCCCGCCTTCTCGCGTCGCGCGGCGATCCGCTCGTCGGCCGCGGCCCAACCGGCGTCGAACGGTTGTCCGGGCCGATCGAGGTCGATCACGAGCGGCGCGTGGTCCGAGGAATCGGCTTCCCCTTGCGCGCCTCGCGATCGATCTCGGCCCACACGACGCGCGACGCCACCGCCCGGGTGGCGACGAGATGATCGATGCGCATGCCGAAGTTCTTGTGGAAGTCTCCGGCGCGGTAGTCCCACCACGTGATACCGGCCGGGCTCGCGATGGTGCAGACGGTAGGCATCGACGAGACCCCAGCGACAGAGCTTCGAGAACGCTGCGCGCTCGGGCGGGAAACGTGGGTGCCGCCGTGGCACGCGCGCGGATCCCAGACGTCCGCGTCCTCCGGGGCGACGTTGAAGTCGCCGCCGATCACGAGCGGTGCGGTGGCATCGGCGGCCTCCTCGAGCCAGCGCGAGAGCCGCTCGAACCACGCGAGCTTGGCCTCGTAGAACCTCGATCCCACCGTCCGGCCGTTCGGCGCGTACACCGACACGACCCGGATGCCGTCGCAGGTCGCCGCCATCATGCGCGCCTCGGCGAGCGGCTGATCGTCGCCGACCTCCGGCGTCCGATCGTGAGCGAGTGGCTCCCGAAGTGGGCGACGACGTCGGTGATCCCGATGCGGCTCGCGATCGCCACGCCGTTCCAGCGACCCTCGCCGTGATGGGCCAGCTCGAACCCCGCGTCACGGAAGGCGGCGACCGGCGCGTCCGCGTCGGAGAGCTTGGTCTCCTGCATCAGCAGCACGTCGGGACGTGCGCGCTCGAGCCACCACGACACCTTCTCGAGGCGCGCCTTGAGCGAGTTCACGTTCCAGGTGGCGATCCGCATGACCGGGCCAGCTTAGCAGGTGCCGGCGACCATCGAGATCCGCGTGACTCGCTAGCGTCCGGATTGGTCGGCGCGCGGGATCACGGGCGAGCGCGGCGACTCGGGACCGTCGAAGAAGTCGACCACGCCGGTCTCGAGCTCGTACTCGGCGCCGATCACGGCGAGCCGGCCGGCCATCACCTGCTCCTCGAGGATCCGGCTGCCGTGACGCAGGTGGTCGACCGACGCCCGCACGTTGGCGCGCACCGCGGCCCGCAACACGCCCTCGGGCGGACCCGAGCGGACCAGCGGCTCGACGTGCGGCGCGATACGGTCGGTGATGTCGCGGATGTTGCGCGACGCCGCCTCCATGCCGGTCTCGATCGCCTTCACGGTCGCGGCGATCGCGCCGCAGCGGGTGTGTCCCATGACGACGACGAGCCGGGAGCCGAACTGCGAGGCGGCGAACTCGATCGATCCGATCACGGAAGGCGCGACGATGTTCCCGGCGATCCGGATCACGAACAGGTCGCCGAATCCTGATCGAACAGGATCTCGACCGGCGTGCGCGAATCGGAGCAGCCGAGCACGATCGCGAACGGACGCTGCTCGATCAGGGCCTGCTCGGGGCTCCACGGTCGCGCGGCGCTGGTCACGGCCGCCTCGAGAAAGCGGCGATTGCCCTCGATCAGTCGGCGGAGGGCTTCCTCGGGCGCGGGCGGGTCGGGCGACATGGCGTGTCCCATCACCACAGCGCGCGCCGGATCGGAAAGCCGCGGCACCCGGGCCGCGGCTCGGGTCACTTGATCAGTTGGAGGCTGTAGGAGACGGCTCCGGACCCGCCCCCGCCGTTGCCGGTCCCCGGCACCACGGCGTAGATGAACTCACCGCTCTGCGTCCCGGCGCCCGCGCGGTCACGCAGGAAGAAGGCGCCGAAGCCGAGGATGGTGACGCTGGTGCGACCGGTGCCGGCGAGCGACGACGTGACCGGAACGAAGACGACGCGCTTGCCGTTGCCCGAGTACTGGCTGTAGCTGATGCCGGTGCGACGGTCGGTGTCGGCGGAGAAACGATCGTCGATTGCTTTCTTGAACGGCCCCCTTCACGCCGGGCTCGGTGTTCACCACCTGACCGATGGTGAGCTCGCAGCAGTAGCCCTTCTCGAGCAGGCAGTTCCACTTCGAGGCGCCGGAGGTCGGACCACCGGGGCACTCGCCCTGGTCGCACAGGGGGAAGTCGACGCCACCGTAGTTGCCGTTGGTGCCGCTGCCGCCGGCATCCTTGAGCACGCGTACGTCTGGCCGATGTGGAAGGCGCCGTCCGAGTCCGGCGGGCTCACCCCGAGCGGGACGACGCCGCACAGCGCCGTGGTCGTGGTCTCGGCCTTGGCGATCGCGGTCGCGGTCATGGCGATCGACGAGAGGCCGACCGCCTTCATGAAGTGCCCGATCATCGAGTCGTCGCCGGTGCGCCGGGTCGTGACCTTGACCTGGTTCGGCGCCGGGTACTCGACGTCCGCGGCGGCCACGACCACCGGGTCGGGGTCCATGACGTAGGCCTTGTTGAGCTGTGCCGTGGCCTGAGCCCTCGGCAGGGGCGACATCGGGGTCGATCACGCCGGTGCGGAAATCGATCGCCGAGGCGCCGGCCAGCGCCGCCGCGTCGGCGGCGTTCTGGAGCATCGTACGGGTGACCATGAGCTTCGCGATGTCGGTCCCGAGCGCCATGAAGCCGAGCATGAGCAGCAGGAACAGCGCGAACCAGATCATCACCGCGCCGCGCTGATCGCCGCGCGGCCGCATCGACTTTCGCCTCCCGGTCGCCGTCACGGCGTCTCCCGGCGCATCCACGCCGTGGCCTTGAGATCGGTGGGCGCGGAGGAGGAGATCATGCCGGTCCAGCTGAAGATGCCGGAGAAGATCCACCGGAACGACGTGTTCACGGTGACGCCGAGCTGGCGATTCGCGTCGGCGACGATCGTCACGGAGCTGACGTTGATGTTGGCGGCCGCCGCGACCTGGCGGACCCGCGCCTCGACCACGTCGGCGTCGGCCCCGGTGGTCACCACCGCGGTGCGGACCCCCTCGCGCGCCGCCTGGTAGAGCACGTTCTTGATGTAGAAGGCGCGGCTCAGATCGACCACCGCGAAGGTCAGGCAGATGAGGAACGGCAACACCAGCGCGAACTCGATGAGCGCGGTGCCGCGCTCAGGGCGTCGGACATGGAGCCGGTGAGACATCGTGGTTCTCCTAGCGATCGGCGTTCGAACAGCGGGCCGCTCCCGCGAAGATCGGAAGCGGACGGCATGACTCGCAAATCGCATGCGCAATTCCCGAACCAATTCCGCGAACATTGCGCAATGCACGAAGGATCGACGTCTTACGGTGGCAGGCCGAGAGTTGCGGAAGGCGACGATCCGATGAAGCTGTACGAGGCTCCGACAGCGCGTGCGGGAATTGGGTGGAATCCCGCAGGCCACGGCGCGTTCCCCCAGCGCGGACGATGGGCGATGGCCGAAGCGGATGAGGTAGTATCCTCGGCGTCTTTCTCCCGGAATCTCGAAGACAGCCCATCGACGGCCCCGACCCGCTCGATGGACCAATCATCCCGTCTTGGACCGGGGCTCACCATGAAAGACTGGATGTGGCGAAAGCGGAGATTTGGCGTTCCCGTCCGATGCCGCCGGGCCGCCGGGACGACCTCGGCGATCCTCCTGCTCCTCGCCGGGATCCGGGGCTCCGCTGGCGCGGAGGCGCCGGACTCCACCGCCACGCCCGTCGTGGCGGCCGCCGGACCTCACCGAGCTGACGCTCGAGCAGCTCAGCAACGTTCCGGTGAGCTCGGTATCGCGCCGCTCCGAGCGCCTATCGGACGCGCCGGCCTCGGTGTACGTCATCACCGCCGAGGACATCCGGCGCTCCGGCGCCAAGACGCTGCCTGAGGCGCTGCGGCTCTGCCCCACGCTCCAGGTCGCGCGCGCGGACGCCAACCAGTACGCGATCAGCGCGCGGGGATTCAACAGTGTGCTCGCGAACAAGATGCTCGTGCTGATCGACGGCCGCACCGTGTACTCGCCGCTGTTCTCGGGCGTGTTCTGGGAGGCCCAGGACCTCATGCTCCAGGACGTCGAGCGGATCGAGGTGCTGAGCGGTCCCGGCGGCACCTCGTGGGGCACCAACGCCGTCAACGGCACGATCAACGTGATCACCCGCGCCGCGACGGAGACCCAGGGCGTGCTCGCGGCGGCGGGCGGAGGCACCGACCTCAAGGTCGGCGAGGCGCGCTTCGGCGGCGGCCGATCGCCGCACTACCGGGCCTACGGCAAGTACACGAGTCAGGATCACAGCGAGCTCACCAACGGCACCGCGGTCAGGACGCCTCGGGCGGTACCAGGCCGGCGTGCGCACCCGCTGGCAGGGTCGGTCAACACGCTGCGGCTCGACGCCGGCGGCTACCACAACGAGATCGATCAGCTCCCGGACGATCGTGAGGTCTCGGGCTATCACCTGCTCGGTCGTTGGACTCATGAGCCCGAGACCGGCGGCCGGGTCCGCATCCAGGCGTACTACGAGCGCGACCGCCGCGACCAGCCGGGCTCGCTTCGTGACGTCCTCGACACCTGGGACGCCGAGTTCCAGCACGAGCTGCGCGCCGCGCGGCAGACGCTGGTGTGGGGCGCGGGCCTCCGGTACCAGACCGATCGCGTCGACTCGCTCTCCCCGGCGTTGACGTTCATTCCCGAGGACCGCAATCTGACCTCCACCCACGTGTTCGCCGAGGACGCCCTCCACCTGACCGGCGCGCTCGACCTGATCGCGGGCTTGCGCGTCGAGCACAACGTCTACACCGAGTACGAATGGCTGCCGACGGCGCGACTCGCCTGGCGCTCCGGGTCCGGGCAGCTGCTGTGGACCGCGGTGTCACGCGCGGTGCGTGCGCCCTCGCGCGTGGATCGCGAGTTCTTCTCGCCCGCGAGCCCGCCCCACTTCATCCTCGCGGGCGGCGCCGATTTCCGTTCCGAGCTCGCCGACGTCGCGGAGATCGGATACCGGGCACAGCCGCTTCCGGCGCTCTCCTACTCGATCACCGGCTTCTACGGCGCCTACGACCGCCTGCGCTCGATCGAGCCGTCGCCGGCGGGTCCGGTGTTCCGGAACGGCCTCGAGGGCGAGACGCACGGCGTCGAGGGCTGGGCCAACTATCGCGTCACCCCTTTCTGGCGACTGAGCGCGGGCGGGCTCGCGCAGAACCGCGACATCGACGTCGAGCCCGGCGTCGTCGACCTCGGCGGTCGCGTCACGCTCGGCAACGACCCGCATCACCAGTGGACGCTGCGCAGCTCCGCTCGATCTCGGCGCCCACCACGAGCTCGACCTGTGGGTGCGACAGGTCGACGAGCTGGCGCCGACCCGGTGCCGGGCTACACCACGCTCGACGCCCGGATCGCGTCCCGGATCCTGAGCGGATTCGAGCTCTCGGTCACCGGCTACAACCTCCTCGGCCCGGAGCATCCCGAGTGGGGCGGCTCGCCCGCCAACCGCGCGGTGTTCGGTCCGAGCGTGTTCCTGCGCAGGTGCAGTGGCGGCCGTGAGACGCATCCGGCTTCGCCGCCGTCAATGGGCGGCGCTCGTGGGCGCGGCGGGCATCCTCGCGGCGTCCACGGCGCGCTCCGAGGACACGACGCCGTCGCTCGGGGAAACCAGCGTCAAGGCCGCGTTCCTCTACAAGTTCACCGGCTACGTCGAGTGGCCGCCGTCGATGTTCACCGGACCGGAATCGCCGCTGATCTTCGGCGTGATCGGCGACGCCGACCTCGCCGCCGAGCTGACGCGCCTGATCAAGGCGCGCCCCGCGGCGCGCGGCCGGTCTCGGTGATCCGGCCGCGGGCCTTCGATCCGCTGCCGCCGCTCCACGTGCTGTTCATCGGTCGATCGGAGGCGGACCGGCTCGGTCCGCTGATCCGAACCGCGCGCGGCCGGCCCGTTCTCGTCATCACCGACACCGAGGGGCCCTCGCCGACGGCAGCATGATCAACTTCAACCTCGTCGGCGGTCACCTCCGGTTCGAAGTCGGACTCGGTGCGGCCCGCCGCGTCGGACTGACGCTCAGCTCGAGGCTGCTCGCCGTCGCGCAGTCCGTGCTGACCGGGACGCCCTGAATGCTTCGCGCCATCCCGTCGCTCCGGCTCAAGATGGTGCTGATCGTCCTCGCCACCACCTGCGTCGCGCTGCTGTTCGCCGGCATCGTGCTCGTCGCGTACGACGTGCGATCGCACCAGGACTCGTGGGCCCGCGACCTGATGATCCAGGGCGACATCGTCGGCCGGACGTGCGCGCCGGCGATCGTGTTCGGCGACACGCTCACCGCGCACCAGAGCCTGGCGTTGCTGTCGATCCGGCCGGAGATCCGCGCCGCCGCGGTCTACACGCGCGACGGGCTTCGGTTCGCGACCTACCGTCACCCCGACGAACCCGCGGGCTTCCCCGAGCGCGTCGGACCCGAGGGCTTCCGGTTCGATCGCGAGCGGATCGCGCTGTTCAAGTCGGTCGAGGACGTCGACGGCCGGCTCGGTGCCGTGTACCTCGACGCCCGCTACGACCTCCCGGGTCGCCTCTCCCGCTACCTGCCGGTGCTCGGGATCGTGCTGCTCGCGAGCCTCGTGGTGGCGCTCGGGATGACGTACGCGCTCGAATCGGCGGTGACGCGGCCCGTGCGCGCGATCGCGGAGGTCGCCCACCAGGTCAAAGTGCGCGGGGATCTCTCGCTGCGGGTACGCAAGGAGACCCGCGACGAAACCGGCCAGCTCGTCGACGCGTTCAACGCCATGCTCGGCGAGGTCAGCGAAGCCCAGCAGTCGCTGCTCGAGTCGAACCGCCGCAAGGACGAGTTCCTCGCCACGCTCGCTCACGAGCTGCGCAATCCGCTCGGTCCGATCCGCAACGCCGCCCAGTACCTGAGGCTCAGGGACGCCAATCCGGACTCGCGCGCGAGCCTCGAGGTGATCGATCGGCAGGTGCAGCACATGGTCCGCCTGATCGAGGATCTGCTCGACATCTCGCGCATCAACCGCGACGCACTCGAGCTCCGGCGCTCGGACTTCACCGTCCAGGACCTGGTCGCGGACATCGTCGAGGCCACGCACTACGCGGTCGAGGAAGCGGGGCTCACGCTGCGGGTCGAGGTCGAGAAGCGCGACGTCATGCTCAACGCCGACCGGGCGCGCCTGGTCAGGTGGCGAGCAACCTGCTGAACAACGCGATCAAGTACACGCCGCGCGGCGCGAGATCGAGCTGTCCGCCGGAGCGCCGCGGCGCGAGCTGATCCTCGCGGTCCGGGACACGGGCATCGGCATCCCGCCCGAGAAGCTGCGCGACATCTTCGAGCCGTTCTCGCAGCTCGATCGGTCGCTGGAGAAGACGCGCGGCGGTCTCGGCATCGGCCTCGCGCTCTCGGAGCGCCTGGTCACGCTCCACGGCGGCACGATCACCGCGTTCAGCGAGGGGCCGGGAAGGGCAGCCTCTTCCGCGTCACGCTGCCGATCGTCGCCGATGCTCCGGCGAAACCGGCGTCGCCCCTGAGCGCGCCGCCGGTGGATGGCACGCGCCGCTCCGTCCTGATCGCCGACGACAACGTCGACGGCGCCGAGAGCCTGGCGCTCCTGCTCGGCGTGATGGGCCACCAGGTGGAAACGGCTCACGATGGCGCCGAGGCGCTCGAGGCGCTCTCCACTCGACGGTTCGACGCCGCGATCCTCGACATCGGCATGCCGCGACTCAACGGCTACGATCTCGCCCGCGAGATCCGCCGCCACGACTGGGGACACGACATGCTGCTGATCGCCCTCACCGGTTGGGGCCAGGTCGAGGACAAGCGGCGCGCCTACGATGCCGGCTTCGACCGGCACCTCACCAAGCCGGTGCAGGCCGAGTTGCTCGTGACGGCGCTCTCCGATCTCGGCTCCGAGACCGGGCGCACGTCCGAGGTCGAGCCACCACGGTCGCGATCACACCTCTCGTAGGTCACGCGAACCGCCGACCCGGCGGATCGCTGAAGCCTTCGGCTCCGCCGCTCGCCGGCCGATAACCGGCGGGTATGGTCGGTGAACGCACGCTCGAGGGCTGGGAGGCCCGGCTCAGGACCCGCGATCCCGGACGGTACGTGGGTGCGGCGTTCCTCACCTTCTGGCTGTGCGGATGGGCGGTCGGCGAGGGGCTCGTGCTCTGGTTGCTGATCCGTGGCGCCATCGCCCTGCTCACCGGGACGCCGCCGGGTCCCGGACGAGCGCCGCTCGCGCTCGGCCCCGCGCTGATGGTGGGCGTGTTCCTGCTCGTGTGGCTCACGCTGTGGACGTTCGGCGGGATCGCGGCGATCGGCGAGTGGCTGCGGCTGCTGTGGGGCGAGGACCGCCTGCTCGTGTCCAGCGGACGCCTCACCGTGACCTGGACGAGCGGACCGTTGCGACGGCGTCGCACCTTCGAGCGCGACGCCATCCGGCGCATCGCGCTGGTCCCGCCGCGCGATCATCTCGAGCTCGAGTACGGCCGGGAGCGCGTCGAGCTCACGCGGCTCGGCACGCGTGCGGAGCGCGCGGAGGTGCTCGCGGCGCTGCGGTCCGAGCTCGCGCTCGCGGACGTCGCGATCACCGGCGGGCTACCGGACCGCTGGGAGGCGATCGTGACGTCCGATGGTGAGCGGGTCGTGGTCCCGATGATGTCGACGCGCCGGTCGCAGGCCCGCACCGCCGCCGTGGTCGCGCTCGGCGCCGCGGCGGTGACGTTCGTGCTCGCGCGCGACGCCGTGATCCGCGATCCGGCCATGTGGGCGCCGGCGATCATGGCGCTGGCGGTGACCCTGGCGCTCGCGGCGGGAACGACATGGCTCGCGCGCGCGGCCGGACCGAGTGGCGCGTCGCCTCCGAACGGCTGACGCTGCGCCGGCGCTACGGGTCGAACGTGAAGGACGTGCTCGAGGCGCGGCGGCTGCTGCTCGACTCGTCGACCGACAGCGACGGCGACATCTGGTACGAGCTCTTCGCCCTCCCGCGACGCCGAGGCGCCGGCGGGCCGCCACCCGCGTGCTGCGCCCGTCGCGCCCGCGGAACTCGCGCTCGCTGGTTCGCGTCATGAACCAGCCGGCGGTGGCGCGTGACCTCGCCGCCTGGCTCGCGCACGAGACCGGCCTTCCGCTCGAGGACCGCACCACGCCCGCGGCCCAAGCCGCCGAGCTCGAGCGTCTGCGGGGCATGCTCGCGGACTCCGGCGCGCTCGGACGCTGGGCGGCGAAGCTGCTCGACCGCCTGAGCCCGCGCACGTAGCGTCCCGTCGCGGCGCCGCGTGGGCTCAGGTCAGCCAGCGCCACAGCGCGATCACCCCGAGCCCGGCGCCCGCGAGGCCAGATCGCCGTGCGCGCCTGCCACGGCACGGGTCGCGGCGGCGCCAAGGTGCGCGGCGAGATGCCGAACGCCTCGTGCAGCTGGCGCACGACCGTGGTCAGCGCGACCAGCCACGCGGCGAGCAGCGCCATCGTGAGCCCGGTGCGACCCGACGCGAACAGGTCGCGCGCGGTCTCGAGCCAGAGCCGGGCCCCCGGCGTCCCCGGCGCGCCGGCGAGCGAGAACATGGCGTAGAGCCCGACACCCGCCGTGATCGGGTGGCGCCTCAGCAGCACGGGAGGAGTGCCCGGGACGGGCGACGAAACCGGGAGCAGGCGTCCGAGGATGTCCGCGCCGGCGAGCGCCACGACGAGGTGCGCCGACCACGCGACGAGGAAGTTGGTCAGCGGCTCCGATCGTGGCGCGCTCATGTGCGCGGTGGCGAGCGCTGCGAGCACCAGGCCGCCGTTCAGGCTGGCGAGGGTCCCGACCCGCCGCTCGGCGCGGCGCTGGGCGTTGAGCGTGGCCGCGCCGGCGAGGAACGCGATCAGCGCCACCCAGGCGAGCAGCGAATCGGTGACCGCCGCGCCGCGCGGGAAGGCCTCGATGCCCTCGAGCCGCTTGAGCAGCCAGCCCGCGCCCGAAACCTGAAGCGACGCCACCGCGAGCGGCGCGAGCCAGGGTCGGGCGCCCTGGAACAGATCGGCGGCCCAGAAGTGGAACGGCGCGCCGCCGAGCAGGACGACGCCGACCAGCAGCGACAGCGGCAGCGCGGTGCTCCACAGCGCGCGCGGCGCGAGCCCCAGCTGGAGGATGGCCCACTGCTCGGACTCGACCGGCGTGCCGGTGCCGATCACGAGCAGCTCGAGGCCGGCCCAGGACAGCGCGAGCGCCACCCCGATCACCCACAGCAGCTTGATCGCGCACTCGCTGTGGAGCAGGTCGTGGCGCGTGCGAGCGAGCAGCGCGACCACGGGCCCGAGCACGATCGCCGGCCACGCCGTGCCGGTGCGCGGCGCGATCGCGATCATCATCGCGAGCGGCGCGAGCACGAACACCGGGCCCATGTCGAAGAGGCGGTCGGTGATCCGGTCCGGCACGAGCGGCGTCCCGGCGGCGGCCTCGCGCGCGCCGCGGCGCTCGAGCCAGAGCAGGAAGACGGCGGAGAGGAGCGCGAGCAGCACCGCCAGCATCGGCGCCCCGACGATGAACAGCAGCATCATTGGAGCAGCGGCAGGATCAGCGCGAGCACGCCGACCCCGACCAGGAAGAGGAGATACTCCTGCGCGTCACCGGTGTGGAGGTCGTGCAGGGTCGAGACCACCGCGCGAAGCACGCCTCCGAGCAGCGCGATCAGCCGGCGCTCGACCCCCACCACCCAGCGATAGGCCGCGCCGGCGAGGGCGGGCCCCACACGTCCGAACGTGTTCACGACCTCGGCGATCGGCGAGGCCCGCGGCGGCCGGCCTCGCCGATCGCGCCGCCGAACACCGCCGGGGCGAGCGCCAGGAGCGAGTAGAGCCACGGCGGCTGGATGCCCGAGCCCCAGGCGACCGCGAGCGCGATCGGCCCGAGCGCGAGCACGACCAGGCTCGTCGCCTGCGTCATCGTCAGCACGGGGTCGGGGCGCATCACCTTACGTCGCTCCGGCGCCTGCACCATCCGCCCGACGGTGATCCACGTCGTGAGCACGATCGGGATCGCGCCCGCCAGATAGGCCGGAATCGAGCCGGCCGGTGAGACCGTTCCCGGCCGCGAGCAGGGCCAGCCACGCCAGCGAGGCCACGGCGACCCAGCTCGCGATCCGCCACAGGCGCGTCACGAGCGGCCCGCGGCGCGCGGCGATCCACGCAGCTCGCCGGCGAGCAGGTAGGCATGGCCGCCGAACGCCGCGAACCAGAGCAGGGCGCTCACCCTCGGGTCGACGCCACGCGCGACCAGGATCGCGGCGAGCGCGCTGTCCGAGATGGTGATCCAGCGCAGGCTCGCGACCCATTGCCGCCGCGCGAAGGCGCGCAGCGAGGCGAGCACGGCGGTGAGGAGCAGGAGCGTCACCGCCGCGTTCCTCACCGCCTCGATCTGGGTCCAGTGCGGCGCCTGGCGCCACAGCACCGCGAAGCCGGCCGCGGGGAGCATGACCGGCAGCCAGGGCCGCACCTCGAGCAGCGGGCCCGGAAGATCGGAGTACGGTCGCGCGAGCGGCAGCGCGGCGAGCAGCTCGAGCCCGGCCCACACCACGGCGATCGACTGGATCCAGCCGAGCAGCGCCCACGCCGCCCGAGTCGAAGGCCGGGCGCGCGGTGGCGAGGAAGGATGAACTTGATCGCGAACGCCAGCCACAGCGCCGTGGCCGGTCGGCGCAACCAAGCCCAGCGGGTGATCTGCGCCTCGGCGTCGCTCGCGGCGCGGGCCCAGAGCCAGAAAGGCCGCGGCCAGCGCCTCGATGCCGATCGCGGCGGCGAGGCAGCGATGGCGCGATGAGCAGCGCGAGCCCGAGTCCGCAGCAGAGTGATCCGATGATGCGGGCGTCGACGCGGCTGCGCAGCGTGATTCGCATCTCAGGGCTCCGTGATCGAGGTCGTGCGCATGCTAGTCGTGGAGGTCGTGGGCGTCGCTCACCCACGCCGTGCCGGCATCACGCTCTCGCATCTCGGCGAGCCGGGCCGGCAGCGCCGCGGCAATCGCGGTGGCGAGCACGACGAGCTCCTGGCCCCGCGCGCCTCCGGGCAGCAGCGTGTCGGGGGCGGCCTGGTCGAGCACCTGGAGCCCGAGCCCGAGCGCCGTGAACGCGAGCGTGGCCCGCAGCACGTCACGCCGGAGCATCAAGTGGAGCAGCCCGAGGCACATGAGCAGGAGCCCGTAGGACGCGGGACGTCCCACCCGCGCCGGCAGGTCCTGCCGCGCCACCGCTGGCGACCAGGAGGCCGAGCAGCGCCGCCGCCAGCAGCAGGCCGACCGCGCCTGACTCGAAGCCGCTCGGACGCGGGCGCCCCGGGTGCTGCACCGGCTCGACACGCCGGCGCGCCACGCCACGGCGAGCCACAGGATCGCCCACAGCGTCCGCGTCGGCCAGAGCGGGCCGAGCTCGGGAGCCCGAGCACGAGCAACGCGATCGCGCCCGCGGCCCAGCGGGCGATCCGGCGGCCCGGAAGGAACACGCTGATGCCGAGGATCGCGGCGGGGAGCATGAGCCGCGCGAGGTCGAACGGCCTGAGCTTGGTCCACGCGTCCAGGAAATGCACGGCTGGAACCCCCGATCGGAGCGGTCGAGCGACGCCGCTCTGAGCTTCCTCTACGGGGTGTACGCGCTTTCCGCCGACTGCAGGGCCGCGAGAAACGCGTCCACACTGCGAGCCTCGCGCAGGCTCTTGCGCACGGACTCTTCCTTGAGCAGGCGGGAGAGGTTGGCGAGCACCCGAACGTGAAGGCTGGTGGCGTTCTCGGGCGAAACGAACAGCACGAACAGTTGGACGGGCTGGCCGTCCTCCGGACTCGAAGTCGAGCCCCCTCGGGCGCCAGGGCGCAGGCCGCGGCCATGCGGTCGACGCTCCGCGCCTTCCCGTGGGGAATCGCCACGCCGTTGCCGATCCCTGTGGTCATCATGGTCTCGCGACGCATGACCCGGTCGAGGATCTCACCCTGGCTGTTGAAGCCATGGGCTCGCTCGAGCAGATCGACCAGCTCGACGATCGCCTCACGCTTGTTCCGGGCCTCAGAGGCGAAGCGAGACGGCGTTGGTGTTCAGCAGTTCACTCAGCCGCATGTCCCATTCGCTCCGGGGCAGCAATTCGAGGCAGGACAAGAATTTGAACCCTAATGACCGGCGCGACGGAGTGTCAAGTCACAATTCTCCCGCGCGCTCGCCGAGGAACGATCTTGCGCACCCGCGGACGCACGTTGATGGGGCGGTCACGCCCTCGGGACCCTCTCGTAGCACCTCGTGCTGGACCTCGCGAGAGGGTCGGCGACAATGAAGCCGGTTCGGAGGTGACTCGCATGCTTCGCTCGATCGTTCTCGCCGTCGCGGCCGCCGCCCTGGCCGCCGGGCTCGTGTTCGCCGAGCCCCGCCTCGAGGTCCGCTACCACTCCGGCGTCCCGGAGCTCGTCCTGGCCGGCAGCTACCCGAACTCGCGCTACACGGTCATGCGCGCGACGACTTCCACCGGGGCGTTCGAGCCGATCACCGACCTCAACACCTTGTGCATGGGCTCCTGCTACGCGCTCGACTACGACGCCGCGGCCGGACGATCGTACTGGTATCGCTTCGAGCTGGTGCTCGACGACGGGACCCTGGCGCACTTCGGTCCGTACGCCGTCACCTACCCTGCCTCGCTCATGCGTCAGGTCGGCGCCACTCGTGTCGCCCAACCCGGCGCGCGGTGCGAGCCGGGTCGAGCTCGTCCTCACCGGCTCGCCGGCCGACTCGCCGCTCCCGGTCGAGGCCGCGCTGCTCGATCTCCAGGGCCGCCGGGTCCGCACCTTCTGGAGCGGACCGATGCGTCGTGGCGTGACCGCGATCAACTGGGACGGGCGAACGGACGCCGGCGTGGCGATCGTTCCCGGGCAGTATTTCCTCCGGTTCTCCTCGCCGCTCGGATCGCGCGTCACCCGGGTGATTCGCGTTCGCTGATCACTGGAAACGTCGGCGCATCGTGGCGCGACCGACGTTTCGGTGTGATAAGCTCTTGGCCGATCGGTACAGGAATACGGGATCCTAGGACCGCCCCGACACGACTTCCCGTAGCCCAACATCCCGCCCGACACCGGGCAGCCCAGCAAGGAGGCGGGGCCGACCCATGAAGCAGAAGACCATCGACTTTCGCGAACTCCTGGAGCGCGTGCTCCCGATCGACGACCTCCCGGCCGCGCACCGCATGCAGGTCCAGCGCGCGCTGCGCGAAGGCGTTCCGGCCGAGATCGAGCGCGCCGGCCTCCAGGCCTCGCTCAGCTCGAGCGACGCGGCTCCGTGCGGCGCCTGGTCGACGAGGAGGACGGGCTCCAGCGGTCGGTCCGCTACCAGCCGAACGGCGCGATCGACGTCATCCGGCTCGAGGTCGACGGCGCAACTGAAGCCGACGGCGTGAGGATCTTCCCGCGCTCGAGCCTTCCCACCAGCGTACGGACCGGCATCGACCAGGTGCGGCGCCTGCTGCGCCTCGACGATCCGATCCTCGGCGCCGATCCGCGCAGTCCGAACGCGCGCGCGAGCCTGGTCGAGCGGCTCAACCAGTCGGGTCACGAGGTGCTGCCGGGCAGCGCAGCTCAGGTTCGTTCCGCTCTCGAACGGCGACCCGCCGGCCGAGGGCCTGCTGTCGACGGTGATGACGCTCGAGGTCTCGCGCAATCCCGACGCGCTCTACTACTCGCCCGACACCTTCGCGTCACGGATGCTCGAGGTCCCGGCCCGGCGCCCGGATCCGCGCGCTGGCGATGGTGGCCGTGCGCGGCACCGCCGACCATCCGCTCGGCGTGCTCGAGGTCACGAGCCCTTCGCGCGACGCGTTCTCGCCCGACGATCTCGCGATGATCGCCCTGCTGGCCGACCACTGCGCCGCCGTGCTCGAGCGCGCCGAGCGCATCGAGAAGCTCGTGTTCATCGATCCGCTGACCTCGGCCTACAATCGCTCGTACTTCGATCTCCAGGTGCTGAACGAGATGGCGCGCGCACAGCGCGAGCACAGCTCGCTGGCGCTCTGCATCGCGGACATCGACGACTTCAAGTCGTTCAACAGCTCCTACGGATACGAGGCCGGCAACCAGGTGCTCGTGCAGGTGGCGCAGTCGCTGCGGCGCGGCGTCCGACCCTTCGACACCGTGGCGCGCTGGGGCGGCGAGGAGTTCGCGGTGCTGCTCACGGCGCCGATCCAGGCGCAGGACGTGGTGACGATCTCGGAGCGGCTTCGCAGCATGGTCGAGCGGCAGGAGGTTCGCCTCGAGGCGCTCGACCGGCAGTCCCACCGGGTCTCGGTCACGGTGAGCATCGGCGTCGCGCTGTTCCCGATCACGAGACCAACGCCGCCGACCTGTGGCGTGCCGCCAATCAGGCTCTGCTGATGGCGAAGCGCGCGCCCAAGAACCAGGTCGTGTTCTTCCGCCCGCCCGCGCCCTCGGCCGCGCACGCTTTCTAGTCGGTCGACGAAAACGGCCCGGACTCGGTGCGCGTCCGGGCCGTTTCGTCGTTCCCGGGACTCAGGGCGCGCTCGAGAGATCCTGGATCTTGGCCGGCGCCGTGACGTCGGAGGCCGTGGTGGTGGGACCGGCCACGTTGCTCAGCGCGGAGAGGTTCCCCGCCTCGTCGATCGCGCGGATCGCGTAGTAGTAGCGCGTTCCAGGTGTCAGGCTCAGCACGAGATAGCTCTGCGGGGTGCCGGAGAGCATCGGCACCGGTTGCACCGCGACCGGGGTGGCCGAGGCGAAGCTCGACTCGGTGATGGGCTGCGCGGACCAGCGCAGGTCGTAGGTGCGCGCGGTGCCGGAGGCGCCGTCGTCGCCGGGAGCGGTCCAGGTCAGGAGCAGCGACGTGTCGTAGGTCTGGGTGGCGGTGAGGTTGGTGATCGCGGCCGGAGCGACGACATCGGGACCGGCCGGCGCGAAGGAATCGCCCCGGCGTCGGTGCCGCCCAGGCCCAGGCCGATGGCGGGCGAGCCGGCGCCGAGCCGGACGTCGAGGCCGGCATAGCTCGAGTCCGCGAACATCGGCGACCCGTAGCGGGACGAGCCGTCCTGTCCCGTCATGTTGTTCCACGACGTCCCCGGGCCGGGCTTGCTCGAGCTGTAGCAGCACCACTCGATCGAGCGGTCGCCCGGCGAGTTGGTGTAGGTCGGCGAGAAGAACAGATTGTTGTTCGAGACGAAGTTCGAGGTCTGGTCTCTCGCGAACTGGAGCTCCGCGCCGTAGTTGCCGACCGCGCGCGCGCCGGTCGAGTAGAAGATGTTCGAGGTGATCTCGTTGCCGGTGCCGGTGAAGTTGCCGAAGTTGATGCACTGGCCGGTGGTCAGAAGGTGTTGTGGACGATCGTGGTGCTCTCGTTGGTGCCGTGCTGGATCGGCGTGTCGTACTGGCTCGCGAAGACGTTGCCCTCGAGGGTGCAGCGCTTGAGACCGTTCTGCACCCAGAAGTACGAGTTCGTGCGGTAGAAGCAATTGCGCCAGGTGTTGTCGGCCACCGAGTTCGGGTAGGTTCCCGAGCCCGAGAACTGGCCGCGGATCCGGTACTCGGAGTTGCTGTTCATGCCGAACAGCACGGTGTCGCGCTCGAACAGGTAGTGGTTGGCCGAGTCGCGCAGCACGAAACCGTTCCAGGGATCGTGGCCGGCGTTGTAGTAGGCGGTGGCGTCGAACTTCCAGGAGTTGTCGCGCAAGGTGTTGTAGCTCGAGTTGTAGAAGATCCGGCCCACGCCGTCGGGCAAGACGAACAGGCCCATGACCTGGTTCGAGTCGATCAGGCAGCGCTGGGTGTAGCCGCGGATCTTGAAGCCGTGCCAGCCCGGAATCTGACCCATGTTGATGGCGCACCCACGCAGCGTGTCGGACTCGCAGTTCGAGGTGCCGCTCAGCGTCTGAGCGAGATCGAGCAGGAACGAGAACGGGCCGTTGATCGTGGACTTGCCGATGAAGCTGTACTTGGCGCCGTAGAAGTGCCCGCCGCTGCGACCGACGCAGTAGGCGATCGAGTCGTAGCGGGCTGGATACTCCATCCCCAGATCGTCGCCGGTCACGCCCTTGATCGTGATGTAGGCCTTCTTGATCGTGAGGCTCGTGACCGACGTGGCGGAGGGGTTGCCGATGCTGCCGACGTAGGTGATGCGGGCGGCGGGACCGGTCCCGGCGGTGGCGGGATTGATCGAGGTGCTGTAATTCCCCGGCAGGAGGACGCAGACGTCGCCGGGGCGCAGGGTTGAATTGGCCTTGTCGAGGGTCCAGGGGCTCGAGCTCGAGGTGCCGGAATTCGAGCTGGACCCGCTGGGGCTGGCGTAGTAAGTCCCGGCGTGGGCGGCCGCGCCGAAGGTCACGACCGCCAGGAGGGCGGTCGCTGCGGCGCGAACGAGATGAAATGCGAGGTGACGCGGGAGATTTTTCACGACGCGATGGCTTCCTATCTTGCGGAATTCAGCGGTCGGAGCTGCTGGATAGGAGCAGGTCGCGTGCCCACCCACTCCCGTTCGCGATGGTGTTTCATGGCAACTACTTGTCGACCGAGAGGGGGAATGCGAACTCATCGCGCGCACCCAGTCGACGGTAAAAAGCAATCCGTACGGTTGCATCCTGCATACGACGAGGGGCGATCGAATCTTGAATAAACTGGTTCTCGGCAAGAGGATCAAGAACATTCAGTCGATAACCCGGCAAAACGCCAGATCGTCCGACGTCCGGTCGCGCGGCGACGCCGCCGGATCCGTGACGAGTCGAGACCATCTTCGAGCGAGACCGAATGAATTCCTCCGTTGCACGATGGCTGTACTTCATGGCCCAGGGTTTTCGCGGCGAGCCCGTCACGCGCGTGCTCCGCGAGCTCGAGCAGAGCCAGCGCTGGCCGATCGAGCGTCTGCGCGCGCTCCAGTGGGAGCGTCAGCGCGCGCTGATCGTTCACTCCTTCGACACCGTGCCGTACTACCGCGAGCGCTGGACGGCGCTCGGGATCGATCCCTCGTCGCCTGCGAACGCCCGACGATTGGAGCCGGCTGCCGATCCTCGAAAAGCACGAGGTGCAGGCCCATGCGGAGCGCATGGTCTCGAGCCGCGCACCCAAGGGCCTCAAGGCCGCGACGTCGGGTTCGTCGGGCACACCCGTGACCGTCTACCGCAGCCACCTCTCCTGGGCCCACGCCCACGCCAACGTGTTCCGCGCGTGGCACTGGCACGGCCTCGAGGTCGGCGACCGCTACGCGTACCTGTGGGGCTCGCGCTCGATCGGCCCGGCCGCCAGCTCGCCGACCGCAAGGACTGGTTCTTCAACCGCGAGCGCTGCTCGGCGTTCGCGCTCGACCGCGAACGGGCGCGCGCGTTCTACGACCGGCTGCGCGCGCCTCGCGCGCTTCGCGCTCGGCTACCCGTCGGCGCTCACCCAGTTCGCCGAGGAGGTCCGCGCGCTGGGACGCGACGGACGCGCGCTCGGCTGGAAGGCCGCGATCTCGACCGCCGAGGTCCTGCGCCCGCATCAGCGTGAGACCATCGCGGAGGTGTTCGGCTGTCCCGTGGTCGACAGCTACGGCTGCGCCGAGGCCGGCGTCGCGGGCTTCGAGTGCGAGGCGCTGAGCATGCACGTGCCGATCGAGTCCGTCGTGGTCGACGAGATCCCGGCCGAAGGCGGCCAGCGCGAGATCCTGCTCACCGATCTGCACAACTACACCCAGCCGCTGATCCGCTATCGCGTCGGCGACCTGGTCGAGCCGCGCGCGACGGTGAACGGCGCGGGCGCCTGCGCGTGCGGTCGCGCCCTCCCGCTGCTCGGGCGTCCGTTCGGCCGCGCCGGCGACACGCTCGAGCTGCCCGACGGCCGTCGCATGAACGCCAACCAGCCCTCGTACGTCTTCAAGCACCACGGCAAGGCCGGAACGGTGCGCGAGTACCAGTTCGTCCAGTTCCCGAAGTCGATCGAGCTGCGCATCGTCCCCGGCCCGGCGTGGACCGACGAGGTGCGCGGGCAGCTCGGCGGCGAGGTGCGCGAGGCGCTCGGTCTCGAGGTCGAGATCCGCGTCGTCGAGCGCTTCGAGCGCCGAGGGCGCGGGAAGCACCGCGATTTCGTCAAAGCGGAGGAGATCGGGGAAGGGTAGGAACGCAGGATCAACGACCGACGACGATCCGCCTGACACGTTCCGATCGGCCGGCGACGAGCGCGCGCGAAATAGAGGCCGCTCGCCACCGGGCGACCCGCTTCGTCCCGCCCGTTCCATCGGATGCGGTGCGCACCCGGCCCGCGAGGACCGGCGTCGAGCACGCAGACCCGCCGCCCACGAGATCGAAGAGCGACAGCTCGACCGCCCGCGCATCCGACAGTCGATACTCGAAGGCCGCGCCGTCGCGCGCGGGCAGCGGATAGGGCGGCAGGAAGTCGAGACCGCCGACGCCATCGTCGCTCACGCTCACCGGGCCGGTGTAGACGATGCGCCGGATCTGGCCGGTGAGCGAAACGCCGTTCACGGCCTGGCGGCAATACCAGAGCGAGCCGTCGCTCGCGACCAGATAGTCCGTGACCTCGTCCAGGCCCGTGCCCCACGCCACCGAGTCGCTCTGGCCTTGGACCGGGGACGGAATGCTCCAGCTCGTGCCTCCCCTTCAGCCGGCGCAGGGCACCTGTGGTAGAGGTCGCTGAAGAAGTAATCGCCCTCGTACTCGGGCGGGAATCGATAGAGCGCCGGTGGCGGCCGGCGATACGGACCGGCGCCGATCACGCACTGCTGATCGCCGCCGTTGCCGTACGCGAAGATCGGCGGCGTGAGCCCGCTGCCCGAGGCTCCCGCGCACGACCGGTACGGAGCGGGCCCTTCGAACAACGGCCAGCCGAAGTTGCCGCCGCCCGCACTGACGCGATCGATCTCTTCCCAGGCCGCTTCGCCCACGTCGGCGACGAACAGGGCTCCGTCGGTCGGGTCGATGTGGAAGCGAAACGGGCTGCGGAACCCGCGCGCCCAGACGAGCCGCGCGTTGAGGTTGGGATCCGAGGCGTAGGGGTTGTCGGGCGGCGCGAGCAGGGTCTCGCCGGCGGGCCCCGCTTCCCGGCGGCAGATTGCGGACCTCGAGCCTCAGGACGACGCCACGCAGGCTCGCGAGGTGTTGTGCGGCGCACGGTGTCGTGAAGCTGTCGCCCACGCTCGCGTACAGCATCTGATCCGGGCCGAAACGCAGGGTCCCGCCGTTGTGCGCGGCGTCGTAGAGGTCCGAGAACAGCTCGTAACGGGTGGCGGGGTCGATCGTGAGCGCTCCGTTTCCCGTGAACGCCAGGATCGCCCGCCGCCGTGGAACCGCGTGATCTTCACCCGGCGCGGCGAAGCGTTCGAGTTGAAGTGAACGTAGACGTAGGGCGGGCTCGGCCATCGCGGATCGACGGCGATCCCGTAGACGCCGCGCGCCCAGTCGTCGTTGCTGGACGTCGGGGATCGTGCACACGGGATCGGTCGACGCGATGACTCCGTTCACGATGAGGCGAACCCGGCCGCTGAGCTGCTCGACGAACAGGCACCGGCCGTCCGGCAGGAAGGCGAAGCCCGTGGGATAGCGCAGGCCGCCGACGATCGGCTGGTCGCGGAAGCCGGCCGGAAGCGAGGCCTGCGCGCGCGCCTCGCTCCCGACGGCGATCACGCCGAGCGCGAGCACCAGCGCGCGGCAGCGATTCATGAACGGTGTCATAACGGCCTATCGGTCGTGATCCAGCGACTCAAGACCCGGATGAACGCCGAGGGTGGTGCTCGACCACGAGCGCCGGCGGTTCTCGTCGTACTCCCCGACCAGGGCGTGGTTTCGCCGCTCAGACTCTAACGCACGACCGACGCGCGCTGGCCCGCGTCTCCTTCCCTGGGTCAGTCGAATGAGGTAGATCCCCGGCGCGATCTCGCCGGAGCGCGCGGTACGAACCCAGTGACGCCCGGGCTCGAGGTCGAGCCGCCGGTGAAGCACGCGCCGGCCGTCGGCACCGAAGACGTCGAGCGACGCGGGCGCGGCCGAGGGCAGCGTGAATGCGACGATCAAGTCTCCCGATACGGGGTTGGGACTGGCGCCATCCAGCGCGAACGCGATGCGCGACGGCACTTCCACCCAGGCCTCGTTCGAGACCTGTCTTCCGTCTGGGCCCGACGCTTCGATGCGATAGGCGTAGCGCGTGTCGCTCACGACGTCCCGGTCCTCGTAGAGGATCCGTCCCCTGCACTCGGAGCGACCGTCGCGAGCCGGATCCATTCGCTCGTCGCCGTGCGGCGCTCCACCGTGGCATCGATCGTCCCGGCCGCATTCCAAGTGAGGCGCACCCGGGACGAGGTGGCCTCGACCTCCAGCAGGAAAACACCCCCGCCGTCGGGTCGCCCGCAACATCGATTCCCACGGTTCCCCGTGTGCTGTTCTTCAGTGCGCCACAGCACAAGGTGTGATCGTAGTTCTGCCCTCCGAAGAGGGATCATCCGGTCCTGGACACGATCGTAGATCGCCGACCGACCCCAAACATCGGCACTCGCGGTATTGACGCGAACCCAATTCGGTGCCTGATTGCTGTGGAGCTTCAGGGTCCACGAGGTGTGGACGATGGGGTCGGCATAATAATCAGGTTTCGGCCTCGTCGCCCCCGAAGATGAACCATTGGTTTCGGTTCACGTCGAACGCGGCGGCCGGATTTGAGTGGTAGTCGATTTGGTCTGGCCCACTCGGGAAGAGCGACCGGACCACGAATCCGGGAACGTCCAGGTTCCATCCGTTGGATCCCGCGAGATCGAGCGACCACACCTCGTTGCTGTCGCAGCATCCGCCATAGATGAGCATTCGATCCCGCAGGGGATCGTAGGCGGCGACGTGACCGGATCGTGGGGTGGGAAGAACGCCTGTGGGATGGAGCTCGTTCCATGTCGGGGTCCCGGTCAGCGTGAGCTCCCACGTGTCGTTCTTCGACGAATAAGGCGTGTAGCCGCCAAAGACCAGCATGCGATGGCGAACCGGGTCATAGATGGCGGAATGACTTCCCCGCGGGCTTGGCGCCGTTCCGGCCGTCGAGAGCATCGTCCACGTCGGTGTCCCGGACAGAGAAAGCTCCCAGACCTCGCTGGAGTAGCCCGGTACGCCAACATAGCCGCCGAAGATCACCATTCGGTCGCCTAGCGGATCGTAGATCGCGGTGTGCTGGGCGCGTGGGGTGGGCGGGATACCGTCCGGAACGACGACGTTCCAGGCAGGAGTCCCCTCGGTGGTCAGCTCCCACACTTCGTTGCTGAGGGTCAGCGAATAGTGACCGGGGTAATCCTGAGAATGAAGCTCCTCGCCGCCGAATACCAGCACGCGCCGCCTCGGCAAGTCGTAGATGGCGCTGTGCTGGTCCCGAGGCGCCGGGCCGTCCGGCAACGCGAAGGACGGCCAGGTTTCATCGGCGCGAGCCCCGCTCGAAGACATCGAAACGAGAAGCACGCCGGCGAAGCACGCGGCCGAGAGGGTCATCGGTAGAGCGACGATGCGCGAGCCGAGACCAGAGGATGACATGGCTGCCTCCCTTGCCGACGAGGGCCTACACGGCGGTAGGTGCACAGCGAATTGTAGACGACAGGTGGCCCCCGACACGCAATTTTCGGACTCAGGAGACGCCGCCGGACTCCCCCGCCACGCCCACACCGTGAGCACCCCGTCGCTGCCGTCGTGGTAGAACGACCGCGACCGGTACACCTCGTCGTCGCGCCGCATCGGCACCACGTCCCTGGCGTCGAACTGGTGGCTTCGCACCTCGAAGCTCGCGACCTGGTAGTGCTCGACGTCGACGGGCGGGCCGAGGTGGTGCTCGACCACGAACGCCACGCGGTTCTCGTCGAAGTACCGGGCGATGCCGTGGTCGCGGATCACGTCCTGGAACGCGAAGTCGTTGACCAGACCATCGAGGTTGATCGTGGGGCGCTCGCTGAAGTACCCGAAGATGCCGGCGTCCGCCATCGCGAACACCGTTCCGCGGGCCGAGTGCTCGCGCGCCCACTGCGCGGCTTCGTAGCAGATCACCCGCCAGTTGCCGCGCTGGAGACGGCGATCCATGCGCACGAAGTCGAGCAGCACGATCCCGGTCACGACCAGGAGCGACGCCGCGGCCAGCGCGCCGCCGTAGAGCAGCGCTCGTCGCGGTCCGAGCCGCCGCTCCCAGACGTGCTGGATCGGCTCGGCGACGATCAGCACGGCGACCAGCCCGTACCAGAGGAAGTGCCACGGGAACACCGCCCACTTCATGAACAGGAGGGTGTAGAGCGTGTGGATCAGCATCGCCGCGGCCGCGGCGGTGACGGCGCCGCGGAAGGTGCGGACCGATGCCGGCACCGACGGACCGCCGCGCCCGCGCCGCGTCTGGGCGATCAGCCAGGCGATCGCGGCGGCGAGATAGACCAGCTCGAAGGGCGAGAGCTTCTCCATGATCGGCTTGTGCGAGATCCGCGGGAAGCTCGACTTGAGCACGCCGCTGATCGGCATGAGATGGCCGAACGCGATCAGGTTGTTCGCCAGGTACCAGCTCACGGTGAGCGCCGCGCCGGCCACGATCGCGATCGCGCGCACCAGGTGCTCGCGCCGCCGCGCCGGCTCCGTCTCGGCCCACGCGCCCCACAGACACCAGGTCACGATCACGCCGCCGAGGAACACGAGATCGAGACGCGCGAGCATCACGAGCCCGAGCAGCACGCCGAAGACGAGCGCGCGCGGGACCGAGGATCGCTCGAACACTCGCGCCTTGAGCCCGTAGGCCAACAGCGCGACCAGCATGAAGATCTCGGCCGCGGTCTCCATGCCGTTCATCGAGTAGCGAAACACGAGCGCGACGTAGCCGATCGCGATCGCGGGCACGACGGGCGCCGCGAACACGTCGAAGCACACCGCGCACAGCAGGAGCCCGGCGACGCCGAGCAACGCCGACTGGAGGATCAGGCACCACCGGTAGAGGGTCTCGGGCGTGCCGTGGACGACCGCGTAGAGCGGCACCAGGAGGTACTGCCAGAGCGGCTGGTAGCCGTTGGTCGCGTGGATGCCGTCGAAGGTGAACCCGTGTCCGAGTGCCGCGTTCTGGGCGATCTTTGCAGAAGTAGGCCGCGTCGTCCGGGGTCTTGACCACGAGCACGCGGGCGTCGACGCGCGCGAAGTAGAGCGCCTCGTAGATCGCGGCGATCGCGATGATCGCGAACGCCAGCCAGCGCCAGCCCCCGGGCGAACCGCGGTCGGCCGGGGAACGGAGCGCGCGGGGATCGGAGACACGGTCGGCGGCGGCGACGGGCATGCTCGGCTCCGATGGCTTCGTGGTCGCGGATGGATGCGAGCCGTGAGGTGACGGGGAAACGGGAGCGAAAACTCTAACGGGTCCGATGCCCCGCTGCCAGCGAATCCGGCGCTCGTGCCCCGCGCTCGAGCGCGCTCGCTCGCCCCGCGATCTCGGCCGGCGCCCCCGGCAAGGCGGCCGCGCGCCGGTACCATCGGATCGCCTGCGGTGGTATCCCCCAGCGCGAGATGGCAGTCCCCGAGATGCACGGCGTGGTCGACGTTCCCGGGCTCGGCGCGCGCCAGTCGCTCGAGCGCTTCGATCGCCTCCGGGAACTCGTGGAAGCTCCACATCGTGCGCGCGTACTTGTCCCACTGATCCCGCTCCGCCCGTGGTCCCGCGGGAATGTGTTCCTCCTCGCTCCAGCCCCGAGCGGGATCGAAGGTGAAGAACCAGTCGGGACCCGGCGGCTCCGCGGGCGCGCGCGGCCGGTAGCGCGACAGGTAGTTCGCGGACAGCGTGGGGTCGCGATACCAGACGGCGAGGACGCTCGACGCCGTGTCGGCCGGCACGAGCCCGAGGTTCCCCGGCACCTCGGCGAGGAACACGCGCGAGTGGCCCGGGAACGACGGATACGCGGCGGTGAAGTACGCGCGCGTCGATCGCACCAGGTCGCCGACCCGGGCGAGGTACCACTCGCTGTCGAGGCTGACCGAGGGCGTCGCCACCCGTCCGGCGTGGAGCGCGACGAGCGCCGCGATCACGATCGGCGCGATCCACGCGCGGCGCTCGAGCAGCGTCCCCAGAATCAGCCACGCGCCGAACGCGCCGAGGAGCCCGTAGTAGGGATGCCACGGCAGCGACGGCTCGAGCAGCGGCAGCCAGCCGAGCAACGCCCAGGTCGCGCCGAACGCTGCGACGCGACCGGGCGACGCACCGGTCGCGCCGGCGTCACGACGCCACGCCGCCCACACCGCGAGCCCGACCAGCGGGATCGCGGCGAGCAGTGCCGGCAGCGCCACCGGCGCAAAGCCCGCCTCGGGTCGCGGGAGCTCGTCGAGGTTGACGAGCGTGAGCAGCAGTCGCCCACCGATCAACCCCGGCGCCGGATGGGACCACGACGCGGTCGGCGAGTGAACGGGATGCACCAGCCGTCCGCCGAGCAGCGGGTGGAGCGCGGCCCACGCGATCGTCACCGCGACCAGCGGCCACGCGCGCGCGAGCGTCTCCCGGAGCGAGCGGCGCTCGAGGATGACGAGCTGGGCGATGACGACGCCGGGCAGCACCAGGGCGGTCTCCTTGCTCAGCAGCGCGAGCACGAGGAACGCGGTCGCGAGGATCATCCGCCCGTGCGCGACCGCGAGCAGGCAGGCGAGCGAGAGCGCCAGCATCCACAGGTCCTGGTTGCCGGGGATCCACATCAGCAGCGTGCCCCACGCCGCCAGCGCGGCGACGCCGGCGGTCGCGATCGTCGCCGCGGTGGCTCCCGCGATCCGGCGCGCGAGCGCCCAGAAGAGCACGAGGGCCGCGAGCCACAGCAGCCAAGCGATGACGTGGAACGGCGGCTCGACCGGACCGAACGCGCGCTGGACCAGCCAATACTGAAGCTCGCGCGACCACGGCCGGTAGTAGTTGAAGATCAGGTCACGGACGCCGAAGAGCGAGAGGAAGTCCGCGCGCGCCGTGCGCCCGAGGAACAGGAAGTCGTCGGCGCGGAACGGCACGCCGAGCGAGGGACGGAACGCGGCCCACAGGTACGCGGCCAGCGCCACCGCGACCGGCGCGATCGTCCGGCGAATGCCGCTCCAGCGCGCGCGCGCCGCTTCCTCGACCGGCGCCTTGAAGGCGAACTCACCGCCGGCGAAGTCCACCTCGACGGTCTGTCCGGGCTTGAACTCGCCGCTCAACAGCTTCATCGCGAGCGGGTTCTGGACGCGGCGCTGGAACGTGCGCTTGAGCGGGCGCGCGCCGAAGTGCGGGTCGTAGCCCTCCTCGGCCAGCGCGTCGCGGGCGCGATCGGTGAGCCGCAGCGTCAGATCGCGATCGCGCAGCATCCGCACCAGACCATCGGCCTGGAGGTCGACGATGCGCCGCAGCTCGACGCGCGAGAGCGGATGGAACACGACCACCTCGTCGACGCGGTTCAGGAACTCGGGGCGGAAATGCTCGCGCAGCGCCTGCATCACCCGGCGCTCCATCTCCGTCCTGGTCCTTCTCGCCCAGCTCGAGGATCAGGTGCGAGCCGAGGTTCGAGGTCATGATGATCAGCGTGTTCTTGAAGTCGACCGTCCGGCCCTGGCCGTCGGTGAGCCGCCCGTCGTCGAGCAGCTGGAGCAGCACGTTCAGCACCTCGGGGTGGGCCTTCTCGATCTCGTCGAGCAGCACCACCGAGTACGGACGACGCCGCACCGCCTCGGTCAGCGCGCCGCCTTCCTCGTAGCCAACGTATCCCGGCGGCGCCCCGATCATGCGTGCGACCGTGTGCTTCTCCTGGTACTCGCTCATGTCGATCCGCACCATCGCGCGCTCGTCGTCGAACAGGAACTCGGCGAGCGCCCGCGCCAGCTCGGTCTTGCCGACGCCGGTGGGCCCGAGGAACAGGAACGAGCCGATCGGCTTCTTGGGATCCTGGAGCCCGGCGCGCGCGCGCCGCACCGCCTCGGACACCACCCGCACCGCCTGGTCCTGACCGACGACGCGGTGATGGAGCCGGTCCTCCATGTGGAGCAGCTTCTCGATCTCGCCCTCGATCAGCTTCGAGACCGGGATGCCGGTCCACTTCGCCACCACCTTGGCGATGTCCTCCTCGTCGACCTCTTCCTTGAGCATGCGCTTCTCGAGCTGGATCTTGGCGAGGCGCGCGTTCTCTTGCTCGATCTGGCGCTCGATCTGGAGCAGCTGCCCGTAAGCGCAGCTCGGCCACGCGCGCGAGGTCGCCCATGCGCTCGGCCTTCTGCTCCTCGATCTTGATCCGCTCGCGCTCGCTCTTGAGCTCGCGGATCTTCTGCACCGCCTCCTTCTCCTTCTTCCAGTGACCCTCGAGCCCGGCGAGCGCTGCTCGCGCACGCGCTTGAGCTCGTCGTCGAGCCGCTGGAGCCGGTCTTTGCTCGCCTTGTCGCTCTCGCGCGACAGCGCCTGGCGCTCGATCTCGAGCTGGCGCGCGCGGCGGTTCAGCTCGTCGAGCTCGACCGGCATCGAGTCGATCTCCATGCGCAATCGCGACGCCGCCTCGTCGACCAGGTCGATCGCCTTGTCGGGGAGCTTGCGCTCGGTGATGTAGCGGTCCGACAGCATCGCCGCCGCGACCAGCGCCGCATCCTTGATCCGGATGCCGTGGTGGATCTCGTAGCGCTCCTTCAATCCGCGCAGGATCGCGATGGTGTCCTCGACGCTCGGCTCCTCGACCAGAACCGGCTGGAAGCGACGCTCGAGCGCGGCGTCCTTCTCGATGTGCTTGCGGTACTCGTCGAGCGTGGTGGCGCCGACGCAGTGCAGCTCGCCGCGCGCCAGCGCCGGCTTCAAGAGGTTCGAGGCGTCCATCGCGCCCTCGGCGCCGCCGGCGCCGACCAGCGTGTGCAGCTCGTCGATGAACAGGATCACGCGGCCCTCGTCCGAGGTGACTTCCTTGAGCACCGCCTTCAACCGGTCCTCGAACTCGCCGCGGAACTTGCTGCCAGCGATCAGCGCGCCGAGGTCGAGCGCGATGACGCGCTTGTCCTTGAGACTCTCGGGCACGTCGCCCGAGACGATGCGCTGCGCCAGGCCTTCGACGATCGCGGTCTTCCCCACGCCGGGATCGCCGATCAGCACCGGGTTGTTCTTGGTCCGGCGCGCGAGCACCTGGATCACGCGCCGGATCTCGTCGTCGCGCCCGATCACCGGATCGAGCTTGCTCTGGCGCGCGAGCGCGGTGAGGTCGCGGCCGTACTTGGTGAGCGCCTGGTACTTGTCCTCGGGGCTCGCGTCGGTGACGCGCTGGCCGCCGCGCACGGTCACGAGCGCCTTGAGCAGCGCCTCGGAGGTGACGCCGTGGCGCTGCTCGAGCAGCTGCAGAACCGGCCCGGCGTTGTCGCGATCGGCGAGCGAGGCGAGCAGGTGCTCGACGCTGACGTACTCGTCCTTGAGCCGCTCGGCGATCGCCTCCGCGTGCTCGAGCACGGCGCGCAGCTTCTCGCCCATGTACATCGAGCCGCCCTGGACGCGCGGCAGACGCGCGACCAGCTGCTCGGTGTCGGCGATCAGGCGCTCACGCGGGACGCCGAGCTTCTCGAGCACCGCGGCGACGGTGCCTTCGTTCTCCTGCAGCAGCGCGGACAGCAGATGCTCGGGCTGGAGCTCCTGGTGACCGGCGCCTCGCGCGAGCCGCTGGGCGCGCTCGATGGCCTCCTGCGACTTGACGGTGTAGCGATCGAGCTGCATGGCGATGCTCCCTCGGGAAGGGTTTCGCCGAGGCTAGCACAGCGCTGGTGGATTTGGAGCCCGTCGACAGCGAATGTGCCGCGACCGACGCGGCGGGCGGCGACGTCGGAACGTCGCCGTGCCCGCCGCGACCGGTGCATGCTTACCGCTTCAAAGGTCGCGCGGATCTTCGCGAGATGATGGTAGCTGTGGCGCACCGCGTGATCCTCGAGCATGAACTGGCAGGTGAGCGGTGCGTTTCCGTACATCGAGCTGGGCGCCACGCGGTCGAGATCCGAGTCGCCGATGGCACGGATCGCGGCCGCCGCGGCCGCGCTGTTCCGCCGCACCAAGGCGAGCGCTTCCGCCTTCTCCACGGCGTCGTGATCGCGGGCGTGCTGGGCGTTGATCGCGTGCACATTGTCCCAGGTGACGTTGTCGATGACGCCACCGGCAGCGAGCTTCTGCGCCAGATCGATCTCGAGCGGGTACATGCTGGCCACGTGGTGGACGACGACACCGATCTTGCGGCCGTCGTGGGGCACCGGCGTCTTCCACTCGGCGTCGCTGAGACCTTCCGCGAACGCGATCAGAGCGGCGGCTCCCTTTTCGAGCACCGATGCAAGGTCTTCGGCCCGACGGCTCACGGCTCCGGGCATTGCTTCCATTGCGGCGACAGCTCCTGGACTAGGTTTCATCGTGGTTTCCCCTGGGGATCGGCCGGCGCACCACGCGCCGTCATGCGCATCCTGCCGAACCTCCGCCCCCACGGCCCTGCCGAGTGTCCGGGAAACTTTGCCGAGCGTCCGCCTGATCGACAAGCGGGCGGGTTCGGAAGCAAGACCGGGGAAGAGCGCGGCCCTCCGGACTATGGCAAGCTACTCTTGGGTCACGACACGAGCTTGGATTGATGCGCCGCGAAGGAATCGAAACTCAACCTTCAATCGGAGAAAGGAAGACCGTGATGAGGGTTCCAACCGCTGTGCTGGCCGGCGCGGCGATCGCGATGCTGGCCCTGATTCCCCGATCGCCCGTACTCAGGAGGTGGTGAAGGTCGTCCCCAACAAGGAGTACGACCCTTCCTGGATGGACATCGCTTCAATGCTCAAGAAACTCCCGGTGGTGAAGGACAGCTCCTTGCAGGTCGTTCCGCTGGGAAACGGCAAGAACATTACGGTGGGATTGGCCCAACTCGGGCCGCATACCGCGGATCCTGGGCCATGTCCACAAGACGCACGATGAGATCGTTCACGTGGTGAGTGGATCCTGCACGTTCAAGCTGGGCGAGGACCTGATCAAGTTCCAGCCCGGTTCGGTGATCCTGATCCCCGCCGGTGTGCCGCATGGTGCGCTGGCCGGCGACCGAGGCGCGGTCGTGGTCTCCTGCTTTGCGCCCCAGTGGGATCAGACCGATCGCCACCGGGACCGGCGCGGAGATCCCTGAGCCGAACCTAGAACCTGCTGCTCGAGCGTCCCTAGGCGGCGGGGTCGAGCACCGGCGTGAGGATGGTCAGCGCGCGCCGGCAGAGGTTGGGATAGAGCGAGAGCACCGGCATCGCCTTGCGGACCATCGCGCCGTCGAGGTTGCGGTCGACCGCGTGCCGCGCGAGATCGAGCAGCGTGCCGCGCACGAGACCGTGATCGGGGACGGGAACGCCGAGCGGTCCCATCTGCTCGCACAGACCGGCGAGCCGGGCGCCCATCTCCTGCCACGGGTCGACCGTCACGCGCACCCCGGGCTTCGTCGCCGCGGCCGGCTTCTGCGGCGCGGCCGCAGGAGTCGCGGATCTCGTCCGGGGCGGTGGCGGCGGTCCGCGTCGAGACTCGCGACGGGCCTTCGTTCGCGGAGCATGCCTCCATCGCCTGAGCGATGCTGTCCGCCAGACCATCCCGCTTGACTACCGGCTTCGCCTCGCCCGCACGGCCGCTCTGGCGGCCGACGCGCTCGATCATGAAGCTCACGGGCTCGACCACGGATTCCTCGGCCGCAGGCCTCGTCAGCCGGCGCGCTGTGCGACGGCGCGGTAGCCCCAGCATCTCCGTCGAGGTCGCTTCTGCGCCCTTGACCGGACGCAGTCGCGTCGCCGCGCGTGGGCGTCGCGGACCCGCCGCGAGGGCGCCGCCGTTGGTGCCGGCATGCGCTGGCGGGCCGTGCCACCGGTATCGCCACCGCGCCGCCGAACGCGTGGTTGAAACGGGCGCGCTGTCGGGACTACGGGTCGAATTCTGGCTCAGTCGCCTCGACTTCGGCCGGTACTCGACGCGCTCTTGTGGCTCAGGCTTCGCCGGCGCAGCGGCGCCGGCGCCAGCTCCGGCGCGGCGACTCGGCGGCGCCGCGGCGTGTGGGCCGTGGTGCTGGATGTGAGGACGTACATCTTGAGCAGGCCGGTGACCTCGGCCACGCCCTTAGCCGTAGCTCTCGCGCGCGGCGCGGTCATCGGCATGCGCGGACTGCGGGCGCGAACGGCACCTGGCGGAGCGGTTCGGCGCTGTCGCGTCCTCGGGCCAGATCCGCTGGATCATCGTGAGCGTGTTCTGGCGCCACTGCTTGAAACCGGCGTCGCGGTAGGTAGCGTTGCGGAAGAACCTCAGCGCCTCGATCTGCGCGTTGAGCCACTCCAGCGCCTGCTCGGTCGCACGGTCACTTGGTCATGCGCGACTCCTCATCGCCGCGTGCGCGGCGGATCGAGGCGATCACCACTCCGAGTAGCGCTCCTCGCGCAGAGTCGGCGTCGTTGTGGTAGCCGTTCTGCTCCCAGAAGCCCGGACGGTCCGCGGCGACGAACTCGGTGCGCGGATCCACTTCGCGCTCTTCCAGCAGTGGCGTCGAGGAACGACCAGACGACGAGGCCAGCCGTGCTCGGGCGTGAGCGGCGCGCGCGGCGTGGGTGTCCGCGAGCGGGACGTCATCGGCCAGCAGCTCCTCGAGCGGCAGATTGAGTGAGGAGTTCTGCTCGGCATGGATCACCGCGAAGCGGGCGATCGAGCAGCGGCTCTGGCCTGCCGGAGCAGGTCGCGCACCCGGACTCCCCCCAGCGATTGTCGTACCGCGACCAGCGCGTGACGCAATGGATATCGCTCCGAATCTGCGACGCGGGCAGCCGCTTCCATCCTCGAACGTGAACGCAGCGGCGTGCCACCCTCCGAGAGATCCTGGGGTCCCGAGGCCGCCAGGTCGACGCGCGGCACCGATCCGTAATGCAGCACCGGCCACTTGTCCGTGAGGATCTGGCCGGGCGGCGGCTCAGGGTCCTGCTTCCGGGTTGTCCGGGTTATCGGCAGGAGTGGAATCGCGTTCACGGTGAAGATTCCTCGGGACGATGCGGCGCGGCCGCCGAGGATACACCAGATCCGACGGCCTCCGGGCAAGTCCGGGCGGCGAAACCGGCCTTCGTCGCGCGCGCGGCCCGGCGGCGTAGAGACCCGCGCCGATCGCGGCGAGCAGCAGGCTCCCGCCGCCGACCTTGAGCACGGCCAGGCCGGGACTCTGGGCGGCGTCGGTCGGCATCACCGCGAGCACGATCAGAGATCGCCGTGGTCAGGAACTCGATCACGGCGGAGCGCGATCGCCACCGGCAGGCCACCCGGTACGCGCCACTACGCCCGCCGGCGCCGGCACCCGCTGGAGCCGGATCATCGCCGCGAACTGCGAGCAGGAACGGAACGAAGTAGATGATCACCGACATGCTGGTGAGGATGTCGTAGGCGCCCTTCACCGAGCTACCGGCCTGCCCGAGGACGATGAACGCGGCGGCGCCCGCGGTCTGGACCGCGAGCGCCACGTGCGGCGTTCGCCACTTCGGGTGGAGCGCGCCGAACGCCCTGGGCAGCGCGCGATCGACGCCGGCTGACGAACGGCAGCCGCGCCGTCGACGCGAGCCACGCCCCGATCGAGCCGAGACCGCCGACGGTCAGGAGCAGCGCGGCGATCGGCGTGACGCCGGGGAGCCCGGCCCCGCCGCGAGGTGCGGTCGATGGCCTGCATGATGCCCGAGAGCCCGCTCACCTCGCCGTGCGGCAGCGCGACCAGGACGGCGATCGTGCCGAGCGGGTAGACCGCGGTGATGATCGCGCCGGCGACCAGGATCGCGCGGGCACGACGCGCGCGGCGTCGCGGATCTCCTCGCCCATCAGCGACGCGGCCTCGACGCCGGCGAAGGCGAAGGCGATCGTCGACCAGAAGACGAGGTCTCTGAAGTCGCGCGGTCGGCATCATCGACTCGACCGTGAACGGAGTCGCCGAGCCGAAGCGAGCGAGCGCGATCGCGCCCGCGACGATCAGGATCGCGATCGGCAGCCAGGTGCCGAACGCGCCGGCGTTGTGCAGCCGCTTGCCGACGTCGAGCCCGACCACGTTGAGCCCGAAGGCGACGGCGAGCCCCAGCAGCGAGGCGGCGATGAAGTAGGTCGCGTTGTTCGCCCAGGCTTGTCCGCGGGTCCCGCGATGAACAGCGCGTTCCCGGCGCCGAAGTAGAGCAGTGCCGGGAAGAACACGAGGTTGCTGCACCAGTACATCCAGCCGGTCATGAAGCCGGCGAACTCGCCGAACGCGGCGCGCGTCCAGACGTAGATCCCGCCCTCCTCGGGATGGCGCGCGGCCAGCTCGAGCGCCGTGAACGCGAGGCGGCACGAAGAACGCGAGCAGCGCGATCATCCAGGCGGCGATCGCACTCGGGCCGACCGGCGGCGGCGACGGCGATCCAGCGCGGCCCGACCACCGCGACGACGAGGAACAGCACGACGTCGCGGAACCCCATCGCCCGGCGCAGTCCGGCGCCGGCGCTCGCGGTCGAGGGATCGGGGCTCGCGCCGCTCACGACGGCGGGCGATCCGCCGCGGGGAACCGCCTGCGCCAGCCAGGCCTCGACTTCCTCGGGGTGATAGCCGAACGGTCCCGTCTTCCCTTGTAGGCGATGCGGCCGGACTCGTCGACGATGTAGAGCCGCTCGGGCCAGCCGGCGTACACGTGGTCGGCCGGGTTCTCCATCGGGTCGACGGCGAGCGGGATCGCGTAGTGGAAGCGCTCGACGAAATCGTTCGCGATCGCCACGCGATCCTCGAGCGTGCGCGGCTGCCGGTAGCAGACGTTCTCGGTCTCGTTCGACTTCATCTGCCACTCGTCGAGCGGGTGGGCCTCACGGATGTAGACCGTGACGAAGCTCACGCGATCGTGATAACGGCGGTAGATCTCCTCGACGCGCCCGACCTGGCGCCGGAACGGCGGTCAGGTGAAGCTGCCGAACACGATCACGCGCGGCCGTCCCTCCATGCCGTCGAGCAGCCGGGCGCCCGCGGTGCCGTCGAGCCGCACCAGCGTCACGTCGGGCGCGCGATCGCCGACCGCGAGGTCGCCGGCGCGCCGGCGGTCGTAGCGGATCATGCCGAGGACGTTTCGCGGTCCGATGCGGAACACCATGTACGCCGCGATCGCGACCACGATGGCCGCAGCACCGAGCATGACGATTCTCCACATCATCGCGACCCTCGGGTGAAGCCAAACGAAACGAAGGCCGATTATGGCTCATCACCGGCTTCGTGATACAGGTGTATCGGGTCGAGTCGTGCGGGGTGACGCGCGGCGGTCTCGCGATCCCGCCGGGTGCGTGGTCCCGGAGCCCCACCGATGCGCGCTTTGCCGTTCGGTCATCCGCTGTTCGCGAGCGCCCTGCCCCGGCTCGCGATCGCGCTGCTTCGTCCTGATCCTGGTCGCGCGGTCCGCGCGCAGAGTGCCACGCGTCGGATGATCGGCCGCACGCCCATCGACGTCGAGTGGTGCGCGATCGCCGCGCTCGTCGCCGCCACGCACTGGTGATCCCCGCGATCCTGCTCTGGGCGCCGCCTTCGCGCTCCACGACTGGACCTGGGCGCTGGCCACCCTCCCTGATCGCCTTCGCGATGCAGGTGTGGTCGCGCACCTGGAGCGGCGAGCCGCGATCCACCACGCACGACGAGCCGCCCTCGGCGCTCTTCGTGGTCATGCTCGGGGGTTCATGATCGGCCGCGCGGTCTACAGCCTGCGCAATCCGCCGGCCGACTGGGACAGCATCTTCTATCACCTGCCGATGGCCGCCTACTGGATGCAGAGCCACACCATGGGCGTGGCGCTCCACGATCCGCCCGCCTTCGGCACCTACTTCCCCGGCAACGGCGAGATCCTCCAGATGTTCGCCGCCTGGGCGGTGGGACGCGAGACGCTGATGCCGTGGATGGGGATCCTCGGGCTCGGCGTGCTCGGTCTCGCGATCCGCCGGCTGTCGCTCATGGTCGGTGCGCGCGGTCCGATCGCCGAGGGCATCGCGCTCTGCATCGCGGGCGGGCCCGGGGCTCGCCCAGCTCACACTCGGGACCCGGATCGACAACCTGCTCGCCGCCTGGTTCACGGTCGCGCTGCTGTTCGCGGTGCGCCACCGGCGCTCGCAGCATCCCGGCGATCTCACGGTGATGCTGGTCGCGACCGGGCTGATGGCGGGCTGCAAGAGCACGGGTCCGGTCTAGCGGCTGCTGCTGCTCGCGGTGGCGTTCGCGCGCCACGCGGCAGCGCTCGCGCGGATCCACTCAGCTCATCTTCTGCCGCGTCGGGCTCGTGGTCGCCGCGGTGCTCGGCGGGTTCTGGCTGCTGCGCAACGGGCTCGCGTCCGGCAACCCGATCTTCCCGGCCGAGACGCGCATCGGTCCGTGGACGCTCCCCGGTCTCCTCGACAGCGAGACGCTGCGGCGCACGAGCCGAGGTGCAGGTCTGGCGCGAGGGCTTCGCCGGTCACCTCACGCTGCCGAACCTGTGGGACTTCTACGGGCCCTCGCTGATCGCGCTGGCGATCGGCCTCCCGCTGCTGCTCAAACCGTCGCGGTCGCGCGACGAGCCGCGCGCCGCGCGCGCCGCGGGACGCACTGACGCGTGGCTCCTCCTGATCCTCGGCTCGTCACCTTCGTGCTGTTCCTCTTCGCACCGTTCTCGGGCGCCTACCTGCCGGCGACGAACCGGCCAGCCGCCGCCGCTCAACATCGACAACATGCGTCTCCTCGCTTCCGTCCGCGGTGGCGCTGATCCCGGTCGCGGCACTCGGGCTCTCGCGCCTGCCGATGCCGGCGTTCGCGGGCTTGGCACTCGGGCTCCTGTTCCTGGTCGGCATCGCCAACGAAGCTCGGCCACGTGCTGCCGGGTATCGTGCTCGCGGCGGTGATCGGCGTCGGCGGCATGCTCTTCGGCCGCCGCCTGCGCCCGCCCGCGGCGGTGCGAGTCCCGGCGCTGGTGATCCTGGGAGCGCTCGGCCTGGGCCTCGCGGTCGCCGCGGTCGAGCCGCTGCGCGATCGCGTCACCGACAAGATCTGGGACGGCTACCATCGACCGCATCCACAACCTGCCGTCCGCGACCATCCACGAGTGTGCACGCGCCGGCGGCGGCCGATCGCGGTGGCCGGGCTCGACGCGTGGTGGGCGTACTACGGGCGCGACTTCGGCGGCCATCCCGTCTACGTGCCGGTCGGCCCTCGGCGGCGAGGGCTTCGGCCCTACCGCTTCCCTGCCGGATCGGCGCGACCGCGCCGATCGCGAGCCGCTGGCGCACGAACCTCGAGCGCGAGCGCCCGGCCGCGATCCTGCTCGGCGCGCCCGACGGTCGCCGCGACCGCCCGTTGCCCGAGCGCGAGTGCGGGTCGCGGCCGACTCCGCCGGCTTCCGCGCGGTGGGGTCGCACGGGTGCGACGTGGCGTACGAGGCGCGATCGTCTTTGAGGTAACGTGGGTGCCGTGAACGTTCCCACCATCGAGCTCAGCGCGCTCGGATTCCAGGCGCTGCTCACCGCCCTGCTCGCGCTGGTCTACCTCGGTCTCTGGCGTCAGTCGCACCGGCCGTACTTCGCGAGCTGGGCGGCGGCCTGGGGCATCTACGCCGCGCGGCTCGGTGTTCATCTCGGTGTACCTGGTGCGGCGCGACGAGGTCTGGCTGTTCGCGCACCAGGCGGCGACGGGGCTCACGGTGCTGTTCCTGCTGCTCGCGGCGCTCCAGTTCGCGCGCGGCCTGGTGTGGCGTCGCCGGTATCTCGGCCTGTTCGCACTCGTGATCGGGTGGAGCGCGTTCGCGATCTTCACGCTCAAGGACATGCGAGTCGCCGGCATCTCCGCCGCGGTGATGCTGTCGGCGGTCACGCTGTGGACCGGCATGGTGTTCTGGAACTACCGGCGGCGCTCGCCGTCCAGCGGCTCGACGCTGCTCGCGTTCACGTTCACGCTGTGGGGACTCCACCATCTCGACTACCCGCTGCTCCGGCCGCTCGGGAACGGCGTGCTCTACGGCGTGTTCGCCGACGTGATGTTCATCGTCGCCGCCGCGGTGGGCACACTGTTCCTCGTGCTCGGCGACGGGCGGCGCGTCCTCGAGGAGCGCAGCGCGCAGCTCGAGCAGCTCACGCGCCAGCTGCTGCGCGCGCAGGAGGACGAGCGGCGCCGGATCGCGCGCGAGCTGCACGACGAGGCGGGACAGGTGCTCACCGCGGTCAAGATCGAGCTCGACCTCGAGGGCCGCAAGCGAGGCGAGCGAGATGGTGGGCCAGGCGCTCGCGCAGGTGCGCGATCTCAGCAACCTGCTCCGTCCGACCGTGCTCGACGACCTGGGGCTGATGCCGGCGCTGCGCGGGCTGATCGAGGACTTCGCGCGGCGCACCCGCATCGACGCGCGGCTCGAGGTCCCGGACCCGCTCGGGACACTCGCGCCCGACCTCCAGGTCGCGCTCTACCGCGTCGTGCAGGAGGCGCTCACCAATGTCGCGCGCCACGCCCAGGCGCGTCGCGTCGACATCCGGCTCGGCCTCGAGGACGGTCGCGTCCGGCTCGCGATCGAGGACGACGGCCGCGGCGTCACCGGTGAGCCGATCCCCACCTTGGGCTTCTCGGCATCCGCGAGCGGGTCACAGCACTCGGCGGGCAGGTGGCGATCGGCAACGCGCCGCGTCAGGGCTTCCGGCTCGAGGCGGTGATCCCCGCCGCCGCGGCATGAGCGAGGCCGTCGCGATGCGCGTGCTGCTCGCCGACGACCACACCCTGGTGCGCGCCGGCGTGCGCAAGATCCTCGAGGCTCAGCCCGGCGTCACCGTGGTCGCCGAGGTCGCGAACGGCGACGCCGGCGCTCGAGGAGATCGAGCGCCACCCGGTCGACGCGCTCGTGCTCGACCTCTCGATGCCGGGGCGCGACGGCTTCTCGGTGCTCGCCGAGGTCAAGCGCCGAGCAACCGGACCTCAGGTGCTCGTGCTCACGATGCACGCCGACCCCGAGTACGTGCAGCGCGCCGTCCAGGCCGGCGCAGACGGCTACCTGCTCAAGGACTCCGCGGTCCACGATCTCGTGGTCGGGCTCGAGGCGGTGATGTCGGGCCGGTCTACTACAGTCCCGCCGTGCACCACGCGCTGTCGCAGATGGTGCGCGGCCGACCGACGGAGAAGACCGCGCTCGACACGCTGACCGACCGCGAGCGCGAGGTGCTGCGCATGGTGGCCGAGGGCCTCACGACCAAGGAGATCGCCGGCCGCCTCGAGATCAGCGTGCGCACCGTCGAGTCGCACCGCGCGAACCTGATGCGGAAGCTCGACCTCCGATCAGTGGCAAGGCTCACCCAGTTCGCGATCCGCGAGGGCCTGGTCGAGCCGCCTTAGAGCGCGAGCGGTGGCGGCTCGACCGTGACGAGCCGATCGCCGAGCGCGCGGGTGCCGGTCATCGCACCGTGACTCCAGCGCACGGTGCGTTCCGGCGCGGCGTCTCGCGTGGCAGTGGGCGATCAGCTCGATCGCGTGGTCGAGCGCGCGCGGGTCCCTGGGGCCGCACACCAGGGCACTCGGGCCGTTGAAGTCGTCGGGCTCGACCATCCAGCGCGCGGCGTTCGCGAACGACGGCAGCCAGCTCTGTTCTCCTCGAGGCTCCGTCCGAGCACGATCTTGAGCCCGGCGTCGACGCGAAAGTGCCGGCCGACGCGCAGCAGCTCGACGTCGGCCTCGCGCGTATCCTCCTCGGCGACGTGATCGAACAGAGTCGCGCAGCTTGCGCGAGAAGATCGCGTCGGTGAGCAGGCAGCCACCGCCCGGCGACTGGAAGCTCTTGAGTCCGTAGTGCTCGGCCAGTGCCATCTGGTCGTGCCGCCCGCGTCCCATGATCCCGAGCAGTCTCGAGCGATCGACCCAGCCGCGCTTCTCGGGCTCGCTCTCCGGCAGCAGCTGCGCCGAGAGCGGGCGCACCACCCAGCCCTCGAGGTCCGAGTCGCGGTCGATCAGGCGGATGGCTTCGCGCATCTGCGACATCGGCCGCTGGCCGACGACCTCGCCGGTGAACAGGAACCGGGCGCCGACCTCGTCGAGGTAGCCGCGGCCGAGCCGGAACATGAACGAGCGGCAATCGATGCACGGGTTCATGTTCTTGCCGTAGCCGAAGCGCGGATGACGGAGGAGGCGCAGATACTCCTCGCCCTTCGCGCGGACCTCGAGCGGGATCCCGAGCTCGGCGGCGACCTCATCCGCCGGGTTGCGGCAAGCCGTAGGGGATTGCGGATGCAGGCCCAGCACCTCGATACCCTGCTCGAGCAGGAGCTTCGCGCAGCCAGGGCGCTGTCCAGTCCGCCGGAAATCAGTCCGACCGCGCGGATGCGGTTCATGGGAGTGTTTTGGGGTCGAGGGACGATCGGGATCGGACGATATTCGTTAGGCAACGAGTCCGGGAACATGATCCAGCTCATAACGCCGTCAAGGCGCGCGGACCGAAGCACCAGGGAGGCGCATCGAAACCCGTCATTCAGAAGAGATCCACTTGACCCAACCACTCTCCCGGGTCGAGCATTCACGGCACGGACACGTTGTAAGGCTCGAGTGAAGTCGAGGTGACCATGGGATCGAACGTCGTGCGGCGTCGGCGCGGTATGTGGTGGGCGTTCACTCCTTCTGTCCTCCTTCCCGCTGGCCGCTCGTTTTCTCCGAGCGCAGGCGGCCGCGGCAGTCGCACCGAATCCGCCGGATGGTCGACCTTCTTCGAGATGTCGGCCGATCCCATGCTCGTGATCGACGCCGCCAACACCATCCTCGAAGCCAACGCCGCGGCGGCGAGGTTCTTCGCCGCGCCGATCGAGAAGCTGAAGGGCGCCTCGGTGCTCGAGATCGATCTGCTCGCGCGCATGCTGACCGCGGGCAGCATCCTGCAGAAGCTCAAGACCGACCAGCCTCCGGTCCTCGACGAGGTCTCGGTGAGCGACACCGAGGGGCAGCCGATCCAGTGCCGCATCCAGGCGATCCCGGCGGCTTCCGGTCGCACGATGCTCCTCCTCCAGGACACCTCGTCGATGCTGCGCGTGCGCGCGGCGCTGCGCTCGGCCGACCAGCTTCACCACGCGGTGTTCGAGGCGCTACCCGAGGTTGCGTGGACCATGGCGCTGCCCGAGAGCGGTTGCTCGAGATCAGCCCCTCGGTCGAACGGCTGTTCGGCCACCAGCCCGCGGCCTTCCGCCAGCGTCCCGAGCTGTGGGAGGAACTGATCCATCCCGCCGACCGCGAACGCGTGCGCGCGGAGTTCCGGCGTGGCCTCGCCACCGGCCATCCGTTCGAGATCCACTTCACCGGGCTCCATCGCGACCATCGCGACCTGCCGTACCTCGTCAACCGCATCGTGCCGGTGATCGACGAGCGCGGCTGGGTCGACCGCTGCGAAGGCTTCATCGAGGACCAGTCGAGCCAGCCGCGATCTCGAGGAGAAGCTGCGCTGGTCGGCCGCCGAGCTCGATCACATCCTCGACTCGGTGTCCTCGGGCGTCATCCTCGTCGCCCCCGGTAGAGTCCGGCGTCGAGGTCCTGCGCTGCAATCGGCGCATCGCCGACATGCTCAAGCTCGACGAGCCGGTCAAGCCGGGAACGCCGATCGCATCCGTTCCCGACGACCTGCGCGCCCTGATCCGCGGCTCGCGAGACCGAGTCCGACTTCGAGCGTCGCATCCTCTCCGACGAGACTCCGCGACGAGGTCGCCGAGATCAGGATCCTCACCGCGTGCTGGCGCGTTACGCGGGGCCGGTGCGCGACCGCCTGGGTGCCGTGATCGGTCGCATCGTCACGGTCGACGACGTCACGTCGTCGTGGCTGCTGCAGCGCCGGCTCACCCACGCCCAAAAGATGGAGAGCATGGGTCGGCTCGCCGGCGGCGTGGCGCACGACTTCAACAACCTGCTCGGCACCGGTGCTCGGTTCAGCTCGCTCCTGCTCGAGCAGTCGCGCGAGGGCGATCCGAACCGCGAGGCGCTCAGTCCAGATCGTCCAGTCCGCGGAGCTGCCTCGCGTCTCACCGGTGCGCTGCTCGCCTTCAGCCGCAGCTCGCGCTTCGAGCGCCTGCCCGTCGCACCTGAACCGCGTGATCGAGGAGACCTACCAGCTCCTGCGCAGCACGCTCGACCCGTCGGTCGCGATCGAGCTCAAGCTCGATCCGGGCCTGCCGCCGCTGCTCGGCGACGCGCTCCTGATCCAGCAAATTCTCAGTGAACCTGGTGCAGGAGGTTCCGCGACCGCCTCTCCACCGGCGGCTCGCTCATCATCACCACCAAGACGGAGCAGCAGCGCCCGCCCGCCGACGCCCCGAGGCCGAGCCGGCGGCGCAGCACATGGTGGCGCTCGAGATCTCGGTCTCCGCCGCCAAGCCCGGCTTGCGCGGCGCGCGCGCCGGCGATTCGGCGCCGCAACTCCAGCCCGATCTCGAAGGCTTCGCCATCACGATCGCCGAGGACATCGTCCGCGCGCACGGCGGCTATCTGGTTTCCGGCGCCGCCGCGCACCGGCGGTGTTCCGGGTGCTGTTCCCGGTCAACGCGCCTCGAGGAAGCGCCGCTGCTCGTGCCCGAGACCGCCACCGCGCGCGGCCACGAGACCATCCTCGTCGTCGACGACGAGCCCGGCCTGCGGGTGCTCGCGAAGACGGGCCTCCAGCATCGCGGCTTCGACGTGCTCACGGCCGAGACGGGCGAGCAGGCGCTCGAGATCCTCCGTGGGGACCAGCCGCACGTCGACGTCGTGCTGCTCGACCTCAGCATGCCGGGTTGTCGGGCGAGCGCGTGCTGCGCGCGATCCGCGGGTTCCGTCCCGACCTGCCGGTGATCATCGCGAGCGGCTACGCCACGGTCGAGAGCCAGACCGCGTGGAACGCGGCGGCGCGCAGGGCTTCGTGGCGAAGCCGTGCCGGATCCAGGATCTCGCGAGCAAGCTCCGCGAGGATGCTCGACCGCGCCAGCGGTCGCGTCAGCTAGAAGGGCCGCGGTCTAAGTTCGGGCGGCCCGCGCACGCGGCCGCCCGATCTTGTTGTAAGCTCCCGAGCGGAACGCCGCCGTCCCTCTCACCGCTGGGACCCGACCATGTCCGAGACCTCGACGCTGGTCACGAACGACCACTTCCGCTATCTCGCCGAGCGCACCGCTCGCGAGGACGCCTTCCTCGCCGAGCTCGAAGCAGGCCGCGCAGGCCGCCGGCATTCCGGCGATCTGGATCGCGCCCGAACAGGCGAGCTTCATGCAGATCCTGCTGCGCGCGATCCGCGCGCGCGACGTCGTCGAGGTCGGCACGCTCGCCGGCTACTCCGCGATCGCGATGGCACGCGCGCTGCCGCCCGACGGGAAGGTGCGCGACCATCGAGCTGACGCCGCTGCACGCCGAATTCGCGGAGCGCTGGGCCGCCAAGTCCGACGTCGCCGGCCGGGTCCAGGTGCTGCGCGGCGCGGGGAAGGACGTGCTCAAGACCTTCGCCGCGAGCTCGGCGATCGCGGCGTTCATCGACGCCGACAAGGGCAGCTACCCGATCTACCTCGACGAGCTGCTGCGGATCGTCCGGCCGGGCGGCCTGATCATGGTCGACAACGCCTTCGCCTTCGGCCAGCTCTTCGAGGAGCACCCGACCGACAAGGAGGTCGGCGCGATGCGCGCGTTCAACGACCTCATGGCATCGCGCAAGGAGCTGCAGAGCATCATCGTCCCGATCGGCGACGGGCTCTGGGTCGGGGTCAGGCGGTAGACGTCGAGAATCGCGATGCGCGGCGACATGGTCCGGCTCACGAATGGACGATCCGGGTCGAGAGCACGGTCGCCGCGCCCAGGATCAGCGCCGAGGCGATCGGGACCCACGCGACTCGCGCCGGCGCCGGCCGGCGGCGCGACGTCATGAAGATCATGAAGTGGGACGGGTAGATGAGCAGCGTCGGCCAGGCCTCCTTCATCCATGCCGCACCGGACAGCAACAGGCTCGCGAACACCGCCGCGATCGACACGAACGCCGCGCCGTAGAAGCTCCAGCGCGGATAGCGGCCCTGCGCGCCAGCACCCAGGCCATCGCGACGATGCCGGCCGTGACGCTCGCCCCGGCGACCAGCATCCGGACGCTCGGGGACTCGATCCACCGCGGCGCGAGCATCGACATCGTCGTGGTCGCGGCCAGGATCACCAGCGCCGCCCCGGTGGTTCCCGGGCGCGGCTTCACCGTTTCGCATTGCGCGTACACGTCATCCTCCTTCGTGATCGGGATCGAACATCTCCTCGATGCGCTTGCCGAACAGCCGCGCGATGCGGAACGCGAGCGGCAAGCTCGGGTCGTACTTCCCGGTCTCGATCGCGTTCACCGTCTGCCGCGAGACCTCGAGCTTCACGGCGAGATCGCCTTGCGACCACTGCTGCCTGGCGCGCAACTCGCGCACCTGGTTCCTCATCGGTAGCGCCGCTGGACGAACCACAGCGCGACCACCCAGCACACGACCATCACCGGCCACGCCCACAGCCCCCATCGCACCGCCGGCAGGCCGGCCTTCTCCAGCACGCCCTGCGCGCTGATCAGCACGCCCGTCACCGCGAAGGCGATCGCCAGCGACTGGTACTGCACCCGCTGCTGGAGCTCGTCGAGCCGTCGGATCGCCACGATGCTGCCGATGATCACGGCGGCCAGCGCCGCGACCTGGATCAGCGCGAAGAACACCCGTGGCGCCGAGCCGACCTCGAACCGCTTGCCGACGAATGCCGCCCCGATCACCACCAGCCCGGCGACCAGGGAGAAGGCGAGAAACCTCGCGTCGTAGCACTTGAACAGCTTGCGGTCGTACATGGAGGGCTCCGGGTGGCGACGGGATCGTCAACGGACAGTGTAAAGCGACCTTTACAGACTGTCAAGGGTGCTTTACAGGCCAGCTGACGAAACGCGCCCGACCGCGGAGCGCGATCGGGCGCGATTTCGGAAGGGTGGCCGCTTACTTCAAGAATCGCGCGAGCCAGGCGTGGACCTCGCGGTACCACACCAGCCCGTTCTGCGGCTTCAGCACCCAGTGGTTCTCGTCGGGGAAGTACACGAGCCGCGCCGGGACGCCCTTGGCCTTGAGCACGCCGTAGCACTCGAGGCCCTGCGTCACGGGAACGCGGAAGTCGCGCTCGCCGTGGAGCACGAGCATCGGCGTGTTGAAACCCTTGGCGAAGCGCGCGGGGTTGTACTCGTCGATCTTCTCGAGGCCGTCCCACGGCTCGCCGCCGAACGACTGGGCGCGACCCTGCGAGACGTCGCTGGCGTACTGAGAGAGCGTGTCGTAGACGCCGGCATGGTTGACGATGCAGCGGAAGCGGTCGGTGTTGCCCTCGATCCACGACGCCATGTAGCCGCCGTACGATCCGCCGGCCGCGGCCATCTGCTTCTCGTCGACCATTCCGCTCGCGATCAGCACGTCGGTCGCCTTCATGACGTCCTGGTACGGACGGTCGCCCCATCCGCCCTGGATGCGCTTCGCGAAGTCCTGCCCCACGAGGTCGAGCCCTGGAAGTTGACCATCGCCGCGATGTATCCGGGTGCAGCGAACAGATGCGGGTTCCACCGCAGGTGGAAGAGGTCGGGGTGATGCCGTGCGGCCCGCCGTGGATCACCTGGACCAGCGGGTACTTCTTCCCTTCCTGGTAGTCGGCCGGCAGCACGACGAACATCTGGACGGTCTCGCCGTAGGCGCCCTCGAAGCTCATCTCGCGCACCTCGCCGAGCCCGAAGCGCGCCGCCACCGCCTCGGTGAAGCGGGTGATGCGCTTGGCGCCCGAGCCGTCCGGACTCGCGACGTGGAACTCGGCGGTGGATCGAGAGATTCTGCTGCGGAAGAACAGCGTTGCCTGACGACGGCGTCGACGCCGGTCACGGTGCCGCCGCGCACGATCGGCACGGCTCGCCGGTTCCCTTCCAGGCGAACAGCTCGGTGCGCGCGTGGTTCTCGGCCTCCATGTGAGATCGTGCCGTCGCGGCCGATGGTCCAGTGCGCCGGCGAGCGGTCCCAGCCGGTGATCAGCTCGGTGTGCGCGCGGGTCGCGCGATCGTAGGCCATGACCCGCACGCGGTCGGCGTAGAAGTACGGATCGTGCGTCATGCCGTAGACGATGCTCTTGCCGTCCGGCGTGTAGCGCGGACGCAGGTCCTCGGCGGGATGGTCGGGCGTGATGCACGTGAGCGAACCGCCCGTGATCGGAGCGGTGTAGAGCAGGGTGTGCATCAGCGTGGTCTCGGGATCGAGCGTGATCCCGGAGAGCACGATCTCCTTGCCGTCCGGCGCGACGTCGTACTGGCCGCCGGGCTCCATCCAGTCGAACCACACCGTCGCGTCCGGCGTGATGTCGCGCAGCTTCTCGGTCGCGAGATCGTAAAGGAAGACGTGCGGGACCTCGCCGGTGGTGAGCCAGGTGTCCCAGAAGCGGAAGACGCGATCCTCGGTGATGTGAGCCTTCACCGGATCCTTCTCGCGCCGCTCGATCTCGGCAGTGGTCGCCTCGATGGTGAGGTGTCCCTTGAACAGCGGGCTCGCGAACACGATGCCCGAGCCGTCGGGCAGCCACTGCGGATCGAACACGCCAAGCGGCATCTGGGTGAGACGCCGCGGCTCGCCGCCGTCGAGCGGCAGCAGATGGAGCTGCGACTTCCCTTCTCGCCCTTGCGCGTGAACGCGACGCGCCGGCCGTTGGGCGAGATCACGGGCTCGCCGCTCGCGAACTCCGGCGACGTGAGCGCAATCGGCTCGCCGCCGTCCGCCGGCACGCGCCACAGCCGGCCCCGGCCCTCGTTCTTCTCGAGGTCGTACGTGGTCACCGAAACGACGCAGAACGAGCCGTCGGGCGCCACCGTCGGCGCGCCGAGACGCGGGATCGACCACATGTCCTCGGCGGTGAACGGCCTTGGTCCCTTGCGGGCCGGGTAGAGCGACGTGGAGGGAGTCGTCATGACGGACATGGGGGTCTCCTCGGATGGAGGTCGGTTCCGGGGCTCGCGCGGGAGGATCGGAGCGCGAGAGATTAGCAGGCGGCCCCGCCTCGGTCACGACCGGATCCTCAGGCCGTCGGGCGCGATCTCGGCTCGCGTCGAGGAGCGGGCGCGAGCCGGCCGCCGGTCGTGCCGATCGAATTCTGGTAGGTTAGGAGCGGCCTGTCACTGCTCATCGGTGCAGGCCCGCGACCTTCTTCCGGGCCTCATCTTCGCCCGGGCACTGGTGCTGCCGGCGCCCGGAACAGGAATCCGACATGAGCACGGAAATCGAGAAGACGGAAGAGATCGAGGAGCGCCAAGAATCATTCAAGATCGGCGCGCTCGAGGACTTCAAGCGCCAGCTCCCCGACGCCGACCCCGACGAGACCCGCGAGTGGATCGAGGCGCTCGACGACGTCGTGCGGAACGCCGGCCCCGAGCGCGCCGACTTCCTGCTGCGCAAGGTGCTGAAGCGCGCCCGCCAGCTTCGCATCGGGCTGCCGGGGCTGGTCCAGACCGCGCTACATCAACACGATCTCGCCCGAGCAGGAGCCATCGTTCCCGGGCGACGAGCAGATGGAGCTGAGGATCCGGCGGATCGTCCGGTGGAACGCGGCGCTCATGGTGCTGCGCGCGAACCATCGCTTCCCGGGCATCGGCGGACATCTCTCGACCTACGCCTCGGCGGCCAGCCTCTACGAGGTCGGCTTCAACCACTTCTTCCGCGGCAAGGACGACGCGTCCGGCGACCAGATCTTCTTCCAGGGCCACGCCGCGCCCGGCATCTACTCGCGCGCCTTCCTCGAGGGCCGGCTCACCGAGAGCCAGCTCGACCACTTCCGCCGCGAAACGAACCCCGGCCAGGGACTCTCGTCCTATCCCCATCCACGGCTGATGCCCGAATTCTGGGAGTTCCCCACCGTGTCGATGGGCCTCGGGCCGATCAACGCGATCTATCAGGCGCGCTTCAACCGCTATCTCAGGGCGCGCGGCATCGCCGACACGTCGAACAGCAAGGTGTGGGCGTTCCTCGGCGACGGCGAGACCGACGAGCCCGAGGCGGTCGGCGCGCTGACGCTCGGCCGGCCGCGAGGCGCTCGACAACCTGATCTTCGTGGTCAACTGCAATCTCCAGCGGCTCGACGGTCCGGTGCGCGGCAACGGCAAGATCATCCAGGAGCTGGAGGCGTTGTTCACCGGCGCGGGCTGGAACGTGATCAAGGTGCTGTGGGCGCGCGAGTGGGACGCGCTGCTGGCCCAGGACTACGACGGCGTGCTGGTCGAGGCCATGAGCGACACCGTCGACGGCGACTGGCAGCGCTACTCGATCGAGACCGGCGCCTACATCCGCGAGCACTTCTTCGGGCGCGACCCGCGGCTGCTCCAGATGGTCGAGCACCTGAGCGACGACGATCTCCGCCGCTTGCGCCGCGGCGGCCACGACTATCGCAAGGTCTTCGCGGCCTATCAGGTCGCCACCCGCCACCAGGGGCGGCCGACCGCGATCCTCGCGCACACGGTCAAGGGCTGGACGCTCGGCTCCGGGGCCGAGGCGCGCAACATGACGCACCAGATGAAGAAGCTCGGCGTCGAGGAGCTGAAGAGTTCCGCGACCGCCTCGAGCTGCCGATCTCCCGATCGCAAGCTGGCCGACGCGCCCTACTACCATCCCGGCCCGGAGAGCCCCGAGGTCCAGTATCTGATGGAGCGGCGCCGCGACCTCGGCGGTCCCATGCCGCGTCGCGTCGTCCGCGCGCGAGCCGCTGGCCGAAGCTCAGGAAAAGGTGTTCGTCGAGTTCCAGGCCGGCACCGGCGAGAAGCAGGCGGTCTCGACCACGATGGCGTTCGCCAAGCTGCTCCGGAACCTGTTGCGCGATCCGGTGTGGGGCAAGCGAGTGGTGCCCATCATCCCCGACGAGGCGCGGACCTTCGGCATGGAAGTGCTGTTCCGCGAGATCGGGATCTACGCGCCGTTCGGCCAGAAGTACGAACCGGTCGACTCGAAGCTCGTGCTCTCGTATCTCGAGAAGGCCGACGGCCAGCTGCTCGAGGAAGGAATCACCGAGGCGGGCTCGATGGCGTCGTTCACGGCGGCCGGGACCAGCTACGCGACGCACGGCCAGCCGATGATCCCGTTCTACATCTTCTACTCGATGTTCGGATTCCAGCGCACCGGCGATCTGGTGTGGGCGTTCGGCGACGCGCGCGGCCGCGGCTTCCTGCTCGGCGCCACCGCGGGGCGGACCACGCTGAACGGCGAGGGGCTGCAGCACGAGGACGGCCACAGCCACCTGCTGTTCGCGGTGATGCCCAACGTGCGAGCCTACGACCCCGCCTTCGCCTACGAGGTCGCGATCATCGATGCGCGACAGGTCTCGAGCGCATGTACGTGAACGGCGAGGACACGTTCTACTCATCACGCTCTACAACCAGGACTACCCGATGCCCGCCATGCCCTCGGGCTGCGAGGCGGGCGTGCTCAGCGGCCTCTATCTCTATCGCTCGGCGGTCCAGGAAGCGAAGCATCGCGCCCAGCTCTTCGGCAGCGGCGTGGTCCTGCACCAGGCGCTGCGGGCGCAGGAGATCCTGGCGGAACGCTACGACGTCGCCGCCGACGTGTGGAGCGCCACGAGCTACGTCCAGCTGCGCAACGAGGCGCTCGCCGTCGAGCGCTGGAACCGTCTCCATCCCGGTGAGCCGGCCCGCGTGCCGTACGTGACGCGCGTGCTCGAGAACGCTCCCGGACCGGTGATCGCGTCGTCCGACTACCTCAAGGCGGTGCCGGACCTGGTCGCGCGGTGGATCCCGCGTCCGTTCGTCCCGCTCGGCACCGACGGGTTCGGCCGCAGCGACACCCGCGAGGCGCTGCGCCGGCACTTCGAGATCGACGCGGAGCACATCGTGGTGGCCACCCTCGGCGCGCTCGCGCGCCAGGGACAGATCGAGCACGGCGTGGTGCAGCGCGCGATCCAGGACCTCGGAGTGGATCCGGAGCGCATCGACCCGCGCGAGGCGTAGTCCAGCTCCGGGAGACTTCGGATGGCGACGCGATCCTCGTTGCCACGGTTCGCGTCCGTCGCGGTCTTCGCCGCCGCGTTCGCGTCGTACGCGTCGACCGCCTGCCGCACGATCACCTGGTGGGACGGCAGCAGCTATCCGCTCGCCGCCTACACGCTGGGGATCGCGCCGGCGCCCGGATCGCTGCTGCTCACGCTGCTCGGATGGCTCGCGACCCGGATCGTCGTGGTCGACTCGGTCGCCTTCCAGCTCAACCTCGTCGCCGCGGCGATCGCGGCGACGCTGGCCTTCCTCGTCACCCGCATCGGGCTGCGCCTCGCCACGCCCGAGGACGGTCAGCCGGGCGCGATCGAGGCGGCGGCGGCCGGGATCGCGGGCTCGGGTTCGCGTTCGCGATCACGCCCTGGACCTACGCGGTCCAGTTCACGCCCTACGTCCTGAGCGCGTGCTTCGCCGGGCTGATCCTGATCGCGGCGCTCGGCTGGTGGCGGCACGCCGACGAGCCGGGCGCGTCGCGACGCCTGTTGCTTCTCTTCCTGCTGATCGGCCTCGACTGGAGCGTCCACCGCACAAATCTATTGATGCTGCCGGCCGCGATCGCCTGGGTGGCGCTGCGTGGCGTCGCCGCCGGGCGACGCGCGTCGGCGTGGGCGCCGCGGCGGCGGGTCTCGCACTCGGGTTCGCGTTCCACCTGGTGCTGATCCCCATGGCCCGACGCGGGCCGCCGTTCAACATGGAGGACCCGCGCGACCTCGGGCGTCTCTGGAGTTACGTCGCGATGGGCGACAAGGGCGGTGGCTTCCTGATCGACCTGTTCCCGCGGCGCGCGGACTTCGTGCGCGTCCAGCTCGCGGACTTCGTGTCATTCCTGCGCCGCAATCTGACCGCGCCGCTTCCGGGCCCCTTCGCGTTCCTGCCGGCGGCGATCACGCTCGGCGGCGTCGTGCTCGCGCTCCGCGCCGTGCCGCGCCGGACGATCGGCCTGCTCGGGTTCTTCCTCTGCTCGGGGCTCGGCGCGGTGCTCTACTTCAACCGCCCGGCGAGCTACTTCCGCACCTTCGACCGCCACTACCTGCCGTCGCTCGTGGCGCTGGGGCCGTTCGCCGCGGTCGCGGGGGCGGCACTGCTCCGTCGCGCGCGCAGCGTCCGCGCGGGATCGCGGCGGGTGGCGGTGGCCGCGACGGGCATCGCCCTGCTGGCCGGGTCGCTCGCCTCGTGGCCGCTACAGCCGACGCGCGGCCGACCTGGCGCGCGTCCGCTACGCGGAGACCGTCGCCCGCGGCCTGCTCGAGCCGCTCGCGCCGAACGCGATCCTCCTCACCAACGGCGACAACGACACCTTCCCGCTCTGGTACCTGCAGCAGGTGGAAGGCGTGCGCCGCGACGTCACCGTGGTCAACCTGCCGCTCGCGAACGCGGGATGGTGGGTCGCGCAGCTGCGTCGCAGCCATCCCGCTACGGGCGCCTGCTCGAGACCGAGACGGCGCCGGAACCGCTGGCGGTCGAGTTGGGCGACACCACCGTGACGGTGCCGGTGGCGCCCGACGGCGCTCGGCGTCCCGGCCAGCATGCTCGAGTCACGACCGGAGGCCGTGACCTTCGCGCTCCACGGGCCGCGGTTCGGCGAGGACCGCGTCGTGCTCGACCTGCTCGCGATCGACCAGTGGCGGCGCCCGGTGTACCTCGCGTGCACGGTGGTCCGCGATCGGCTGCCGTGGATCTGGCCGTACGCGCGCCTCGACGGTCTGGCCTGGCGGCTGGTCCCGAGCGCCGATCCTCAGATCTGGGACGTCGATCACGCATGGACGGTCCTGTCGGAGCGCGTGCCTTACTCGGGGCTCGCCGACACCACGATCCCCATGGACCGGGACTCCCGCGCGATGGTCACGAACTACGCCGGCGCGCTGTTCCAGGTCGCCAATGCACGATTGCAGCGTGGCGATCCCGCGGCGTGCCTCACGACGCTGCGATTCCTCGAAGAGCACCTGCCCGTGAGCCGGCTCGACGTTCCGGATGACGCGTTCCGGCAGCTCCGCGCGCAGGCCGAGGAGCGGATCGAAGCCGATCGACAGATTCGTCGTTCCTCGAAACCCTCGCCGTGACGCGCGGAGCACGGCCCCGCGGCGGCCTCGCCGAACGTGTTCGCCCGCCGCGCTACTTCGAGATGCTTTCGACCACCGATTGAGCCCCCAGAGGAGCAGATAGACGATCCCGACGTTGAGGCCGGTCATGATGATCGTCTTCGAGAGATCGAAGCGATGGACCGTGAACGATCGCACACCGCTCCGCGACAGCGTGTCGCACGCCGGCGGGCGCGGCGGCGGGAGTGGGTCGGCGGCGTGGGCGAGCTCGAGGGATCGGTCGCTGATCTCACGCACGCTCCCGCGCGCGGCGTGGTAGCTCCCGGACGAATCGCTCCAGCCGGTGATGGCGATCTCGTCTCCATCACGCAAGGCGCGAGACGTCTCCCACGCAGGGCGACGTCCTGCATCGAGTAACAACCGAGCGCCGGGAGCACGGACAGCAGCGAGCACGACGACGACGCGGTGGGTCGGTGAGTGTGGTCGTCCCATGATCCGTGACCGTCAGTACCCGAAGCCGTAGGCGGCGATCACCCACCCCAGAACGCGGCGTAGGCGATCCCGGCGAAGAGGCCGGTGGCGACGATCGTCTTTCCGGGATCGAAGCGCTCCACCGTGAGCGCGCGCGCACGCCGTGCCGCGACAGGGTGTCGCACGCGCCGGGACGCTTCTCGACGGGATCGTCCCCATTCTCGAGCTCGAGCGTCCGGCTATCGATCCGACGCACGCGACCCTGGACCGAGTGATAGCTCCCGGCCGAATCGATCCAGCCCGTGATCTTGATCTCGTCCCCTCGCGGAGCGCGCTCAGCGTCTTCCCGCGCAGCGGAGCGTCGTGCATGGAATAGCAGCCGAGCATGGGGATCGCGGTCGCGATCGCGAGGACGGCATGGATCCGATGGTGCAAGGTGAGGGGTCGCATGGCTCATCGATCCCGTCGTGCGACACCGGACCCTGTGACCGCCGCATCCGGCGACACGGTGCGCGGCTCGGGAACGCCTGGCCACCGTACGGCGTTGACGGAACCGGGACGCAGGGTAGACTCCCCCGATGCTGCTCGCCCTGTGCATCGCGCTGGCCGTCACTGCGCCCAACGCCGCGCCGGTCTTTCCACGCCCGGCGCACGTCGTGACGATCGAACATCTGCCGCCCGATTCGCTCGATCGGACCGAGCTTCTGGACGGCTTCCACGCCGCCGCCGCCGAGACGTCGCTCTGGTGCCTGGCGACCGGCGCCGGAGAACCGCGCCGTCACGCGTTCGAGAACCGGTTCGCGGTGGTCGACGGCGATCCCGGCGAGAACCTGTGGAGCGTGGAGGTCACGCTGGGATTGCCGCCGCCCCGCCGGTTGGCGAAGACGGAGCACCGTCGCAACCCGCAGACCGGGCAGCTCGAAACGCGGACGATCGAGAGTCCGACCTCAAGCATCGCGCCGCGCGCGCATGACCGTGGTGGTCGCGATCGTCCCGCCCGGCATGCACCCGACGATCCCCGCCCGGCGCCGGTGCGGGGACAGTTCCTGCTGCCGCTCGCCGACGGCGAGACGGGCAATTCCACCGACGTGCTGACCCGTGGATATCTATTGTCGTGGACGGAGGCCGGCCGCGCCGCCGGCCGGTTCGTGCTCGAGGCACTCCATCGCCAGAGCGGCGATCTGCCCGACAGCCTGAGCCTCGATCTCGCGCCGACCCTGCGATTCGACGCCGCGCGCTGAACCTAAGCGCGACGCCGGCGCACCGCGCGTGCCGGGCCGGGGAGCGCGACGCTGCTTCGCGGCGCGTCGCGCCGTCGATCGCGAGGAACGGCGTCGCTCGCCGGGGCCGCGGAGACCGCCGGGCGCCTGATCCCGAACTCGAACACGTCGGGACGCGAGTAGTGACCGGCGACGTCGAGGATCCAGCGCCCCCCGGTGAGATCCTCGCGCGCGAACTCGGCGTAGAGGATCTCCCTCCTTCTCGAACAGCGGTCCCGCCAGGATCCTGCCCTCCGGATCGACGATCGCGCTGCCGCCGCGATTGATCCACGCGCGCCCCTCGGCATAGAGCGACTTGAACGCGTAGCGATCGGGGATCGCGTCGCGGTGCAGCGCCTGCGACACTCCGATCACCACCATCCGCCCCCTCCTTGGCCACGTGTCGGAGCGTCGAGAGCCACGGCTCACCCTGATCCCAGGTGGCCGCGACGTGGATCTGCTCGCCCATCCCGTAGAGCGCGAACCGGGCGAGCGGCATGTAGTTCTCCCAGCACACCAGGCCGCCCACGCGGCCGAACGGCGTATCGTGGACGCGCAGCGTGTCGCCCGACCCCTGCGCCCACACCAGGCGCTCGCCGCCGGTGGGAACCAGCTTGCGGTGGCATCCGGCGATCCGGCCCTCGGCGTCCAGGAACAGGAGCGAGTTGTAGAGGCTCGTGCCGCTGGCCTCGGCGTTGCGCTCGCTCACGCCGATCACGACCCACACCCGCGCGCGACGCGCCGCCTGGGAGAGCCGCTCGGTCTGAGCGCTCGGAACCGTGACCGATTGCTCGAGCAGCTCGGCGTAGAGCGCGTTCAGCGACTTCTTGTCGCGCGCCGGCACGCTCCAGACCCAGTCGGGATAGGCGGGAACGAACGATTCGGGAAAGGCGACCAGCGCCGCCCCGCGCGCCCCGCCTCGGCGATCAGGTCGCAGGCCTTGGCGATGGTCGCGTCGCGATCGAGGAAGATCGGCGCGGCCTGGGCGGCGGCGACGACGACACGCGGCGGGATCGCGGAACGGTTCACGGGCTCCTCACGGATGGTGGGCCGACCATACCATGCGACGCCGAACCCGGGCGTTTCTCCGCGGCGCACGCGTCACGGTAGAATCAATGGGTCGCCATCGCCGATCCTCGCACCTCCGGACCGACTCCCCATGCGCCCCCTCCGCCACGCCGTCTCGATCCTCGTGCTCTCGATCGCATCGTCCGCCGCGGCCGACAGCCCGCCAGCGTTCGTGACCCAGTGGGGCAGCTTCGGGTCGGGGAACGACCAGTTCAACTGGCCGCGCGGCGTGGCGGTCGACGCGATCGGCAACGTCTACGTCAACGATTCCGGGAACGATCGGGTCCAGAAGTTCACGGCAACGGGCGTCTTCATCGGCTCCTGGGGCGGCTACGGCACGGGACCGGGACAGTTCCAGCAGCAGATCGGCATCGCGCTCGACTCGACCCGCCGCGTGTTCGCCGCCGATCTGCTCGGCAACCGCGTCAACGTTTACGACTCGGACGGCATCTTCCTCTTCCAGATCGGAAGCCAGGGCACGGCGCGCCGGGCCGGTTCCGCTCGCCGCAGGGTGTCGCCGTCGATCGTTCGGGCAACGTCTACGTCGCGGATCACGACAACCACCGCATCCAGGAGTTCTCCCCGCCGGCGCGTTCCTGCTCCAGTGGGGCTCGTCCGGGAGCGGAAACGGGCAGTTCAACGGACCGGTCGGCGTGGCGGTCGACGGCGACGGCTTCGTCTTCGTCACCGACGCGAACAACCGGGTGCAGAAGTTCACGTCGGCCGGCGTCTACGTCACGAAGTGGGGTCGCTCGGCTCCGGGACCGGGGCAGCTCTCGGGACCGATGGGCATCGCGGTCGACAGCGTCGGCAACGTGTACGTCTGCGACACCTACAACAACCGCGTGCAGAAGTTCACCGGCTCGGGAACGCTGCTCACGTCGTGGGGCGGTTTCGGCTCCGCCGCCGGGCAGTTCTACAGCAACGAGGGCATCGCGATCGGAGCCGGAGGCCGGATCGTCGTCACCGACTGGCACAACCAGCGCGTCCAGGTCTTCCAGGCCACCGCGGCCTTCCCCGGCGTGTCGGCGCTGGCGCTCGCGATGCTCGGCGCGGGGCTCCTGGCGCTCGGCGCGCGGGCCCGTTCTGCTACCGCTCCTGACGCGCGATCGCGCCGACGGCGCTCGCGCCGTGCTAGGGTGCCGCCCTTCGGTCCCGTTACGGCCGTCCGCCCCGGATGCGTCGCGCCCGCACGGCAAAACAGGAGCCCCGTCATGAACCACCGCACCACCTCGCGCACTCGCCGCCTTGGTTCTCGCGGCGCTGCTCGTCGGTTGCTCGGGACCGCGCGCCAAGCCCGGCGCGAGCCCGGACTCCGCCGCGTCCGCCACACCGAGCGGCGACTTCAAGATCGGCATCATGACCGGCACCGTGTCGCAGGGCGAGGAGGACTTCCGCGCCGGACAGCAGATGGCGGCCGCGCTTTCCCGGACGGGTGAAGACCGTCACCTTCCCCGACAACTTCAGCACCGAGCTCGAGACCGTGATCTCGCAGCTCGTCGGGCTCGCGGCCGATCCCGAGGTCAAGGTCGTGGTGGCCGGCCAGGCGATCGGCGGCTCGATCGCCGCGGCGCGCAAGGATCCGCGAGCAGCGGCCCGACGTGCTGATCGGGTTCATGTAGCCCGCACGAGGACCCCGACGTCGCGGTCACGGTCTCCGATCTCTCCTGCCAGCCCGACGAGCTGGCGCGCGGCGTGACCATCATCGAGAACGCGGCGCGGATGGGCGCCAAGCACTTCGTCCACTACTCGTTCCCGCGCCACATGTCGATGGTGCTGCTGTCGCGGCGCCGCGCGATCATGATGGCCGAGTGCGCAGAAGCGCGGGATCGCGTTCCACTTCGTCTCCGCGCCGGATCCCACCGGCGAGCAGGGTCTGCCCGGGACGCAGCAGTTCATCCTCGAGGACGTGCCGCGCGAGCTCAGAAGCTCGGGCCGCAGACCGCCTTCTTCAGCACCAACGACGGCATGCAGGAGCCGCTGATCAAGGCGATCCTGATCGCCAAGCAGGGCTACTTCGTCGAGCAGAGCACGCCGGCCCCGACGGCCGGCTATCCGCGGCGCTCGGTTTGAGGATCCCGCCCGACAAGGCCGGCGACATGGCGTGGATCAACGCCGAGAACAAGCGCCTCATCGCCGCGCAGGGCATGACCGGACACTTCGGCACCTGGCCGCAGTCGGTCGACATGGTGTCGATCCGCGCGATCACGACGTTGCTGGTCGACGCGGAGGCGAAGAAGGCCGATGCGCACGACTCGGCGACGGTGCGGCGCTACTTCGAGGCCGAGGCCGGCGGCCCCGTGCGCATGCACCGCTACCGCCCGGACGGCAACCTGTGGCTCGTGCTCATGGAGCACACGGACTACTAGTTTCGGTTGGGCGACGTCTCAGGCGTCGCGGCGGCGGAACACGGCGATCGCGACGACCAGCGGGATCACGGTCTCGAGCACGAGCACGGCGAGGCCGAGCGCCATGCCGAACCCGGTGCCGAACATCCGCATCAGCACCGCCGAGGTCGGGCCGAACAGCGCGCCCGAGCCGATCGCAAGCGTCGTCATCACCCGGCAGAGATCGACCGGGTTGAGCAGCAGCGCCGGGAACAGCAGCGCCTGGAGCGGCAGGCCGCGAACCACGGCGGTGGTGCCGAGCACCGCGAGGTCGTAGGCCACGGCCATCAGCAGCCACAGCAGCAGCGCCGCCGACGTGGCCTTGAGACGGTCGGGCCACACCACCGAGATCAGGAGCGCCACGGCGATCGTGAGCGCGCCGAGCAGGATCGACAGCCCCGCGAGCACCAGGAATCCTGGCACCTGCTCCATGCCGCCGTAATAGGCGACCACCGCGCCGCCGGCGCCGAAGCCGACCGCCTGCGCCACCGTCAGCGCCGCGACCAGCCCCAGGAACTTGCCGACCAGCACCTCGCCGCGTCCGACCGGCTGCGCGAGCAGCAGCGACAGCCCGCCGCTGCCGCCGGCGAGGCTCGTGACGCCGAGCAGCAGACCGGTCAGCGGGACGATGAAGAGCACGAGGCTCATCAGGCTCATGGTCACGCGCGCGAAGCTCTGGAATCCGACCTCCCGGCTCTGCGCCAGCCCGAAGAACGAGAGGCCGAGGATCAGGATCGCGAGCAGCGCGGCGAAGCCGAACAGCCAGCGACCCTCGAGCGCGCGACGGAGCTCCTCGCCGGCGATCACGCCGATGCGCCGCCGCGCCGCGGCCACGCTCGCGGTGCCGCCGCGCGATCGCGACGCGACGACGCTCACGGACTCGATTCCCGCCGTGACTCCCGAGCGCGCGCTCACCGGTGGTCTCCGATCAGATGCGAGCCCTTCACCGCGAAGCGCCGGCCGGCCGGCCGTCGACCAGCCAGGTGAAGTCCTCACCCGGACGATCGGCGACGAACTCGCGGCGTTCGGTCTGCCCCGGCGCGAGCCGGCCGAAGTCCACGCGATCCTCGTACCCCGCGAGCCGGACGCGCGCGGCGGCACCTCCGCGATTGGTCACCGCCAACCGCACCCGGCTGCCCTTCGGCACCGCGACGGTCGCCGGCGTCACCGCACCGTCCCGGATCTCGATCGCGACCGCGGACCCTCGACCGCCGCGGTCGGCGCCGCCGGCGCGTCGGCCGAGGCGGATCCGGCGGAACACCGGGGCGACCATCATCGCCGCGGCGACCAGGCAAACGAACAGCACCAGGTAGCGCTTCATCGCCGCCGCTCCTCGCGCACCGCGTCGAGGAAGGTCTCCTCGAGCGTCGGACGCTGGATCTCGAGCGCGCCGACCGCGATGCCGGCGCCGCGCAGTGCCTCCAGCACCTCGGCGCCGCGCCCGTCGGCGTTCTCGACCACCACCGCCGAGTCGGACGAGGTCGTGCTCGCGAACCCGCGGCGCTCGAGCGTGGTCACCGCGGTCCCGGGGTCGGGGACCGCGATTACCATGCGGGTGGCGGTCATCTGGCGGGCGCGCAGCTCGTCGAGACGATGGAGCGCCACCCCGCGCCCGTCGACCATGATCAGCACGCGGTCGGCGACGCGCCTCGACCTCGGAGAGCAGGTGCGAGCAGAGGAGCACCGTCTTGCCCTCGCGCTGGAGCTGCTCGAGCAGCGTGCGGAACTCCCAGGTCGCCTCGGGGTCGAGGCTCGCGGTCGGCTCGTCGAGCACGAGCAGCATCGGATCGCCGAGCAGCGCCTGCCCCAGCGACAGCCGCTGGGTGTAGCCGCCCGACAGCTCGACCGCACGGCGCGACGCGTGCTCGGCGAGCCCGACGCGATCGAGCGCCGCCCCGACCGCCGCGCGCGACAGGCCGCGAAGGTCGGCGAAGTAGGCGAGGACTTCGGCCACGGTGCGTCCCGGCGGGAACTCGACGCGCTGCGGCACGTAGCCGAGCTGGTGGCGCGCCTCGAGCCGTCCGGGCGCCAGGCGCTCGGGGCCGATCTCGATGACGCCGGCGTCGGGACGCGCGAGGCCGAGCAGGATGCGGAGCGTCGTGGTCTTGCCCGCGCCGTTTGGACCGATCAGCGCGAAGGTCTCCCCCGCCTCGACCTCGAACGACAGGTCGTTCACCGCGACCACGGCGCCGTAGCGCTTGGTGAGCGATTCGGCCCGGATCATCATCGCCGGCCCCGCGCGCGCGCGATGCCGCCGGTGCCGAGCCCGGAGAGCGCCAGGAATCCGAGCACCGCCGCCCACGCCGGGCGGGTCTCCGCTCCTTCGGGCAGCGGGCGCCCCGCGGTCGCCGTGGGCACCGGCGCGACGCGGGGAAACGGTCGACCGCCTCGCTCGGACGGAGCGCGGGGAAGACGCGCTCGGCGACGCCGAGCGCCAGCACGGCCGGGCTCTTCGCCAGCACGGTCAGGTCGGGGTACTGCTTGGAGACGAACGCGAACGCGCTCACCGGCGAGTACGGAACCTCGCTCGCGCCGTCGCCGTCGAGATCGTACGGCGCATTCTCGCTCCAGTAGTTGCCGCGCGCGCCGTCGTCGAAGCGGTTGTCGGTGTACTTCATGTCGAGCGCGACCGGGTAGTCGTTCTGGACGAAATTGTTTCCGGCGAACTGGTTGCCCGCGCAGGACGAGAACAGCAGCACGCCCCAGCCGTTGTCCTGGATGGCGTTCCCTCGAACCGGTTGCGGTTCGAGTTGTCCATGAAGATCGCGATGGTGTTGTCGAGCATCCGGTTCGCGCGGAAGTTCCCGTCCGAGCAGTCGCGCAGCAGGACGCCGTAGGTGCGCGAGCCGCGGTTGCGCACGAAGTCGTTGCCCTCGATCACCAGATGGTTCGAGAACATGATCGCGCAGCCGGCGACGTTGCGCGTGAACAGGTTCCCGGTCAGCCGGTTCTCCTGGCAGTACATGGTGTGCAGCCCGTATCGACCGGAGTCGTGGAAGCGGCTGTTCTCGATACTCGCGTGGTGGGTGAACGACAGGTAGACCGCGTCGAGGAAGCGCTCGACGGCGCAATCGCGCACGGTCACGTCCTCGCAGTACCAGAGGTGGATGCCGTTGCCGTCGCCGATCTCGGCGCGCGGCTCGACCCGGCCGCGGAGCATGCAGCGCTCGAGCACCAGCCCGGTCGCGCGCTCGCCGTAGATCCCGTAGAGCACGTCCGCGACCTCGAGGCCGGCGAGCCGCACGCCCGGGCTCGAGATCACGCGGACCCCGGCGTCCTCGGTCATGACGTCGCGGCCGCTGCCGCGCACGCCGAGGTCCCGGACGGTGACGCCCCCGGCGCGGATCTCGATCACGCTGCCGTGACCGCCGCCGTCGACGATCGCGCCGGGCCGTCCGCGCAGGACGATCGCCCGGTCGACGACGAGCGGCCCGCGGTGCACGCCCGCCGCGAGCTCGACCGTGTCGAAGGCCGCGGCGGACGCGATGGTCCGGGCCGCCTCCCCGGGACGGGCGAGACGAAGCGCCGCCGCCGTCGCGGGCACGGGCGCGATCGCGGCGACGCCGAGCAGCGCCGTCACGAGCGCCGAGTACAGGATCCGGCTCATGTTCACGACCGCGCGGTCGCAGCGGGCCCGGCGATGGCGGCCTCGCCCCGCGCGCGCGCGCGACCGCGGCCGCGGCCCGCCGCCGCGCGTCGCGCATCTCGAGCACGATCGCGAGCGGGCCGAGCAGCCAGGCGAGCCCGAGCAGGACCGTTCCCGGTCCGGGCAGGCTCAGGACCTTGAAGTTGGCCATCCGGCTCCAGCCGATCAGCGGCGGCGTGAACAGCGGCAGCTTGATCGGCGCCCGCGGATCGAGATCGTGCCCGTAGTGATAGAGCCACCGCGCGTAGTCGCTGAACATGTAGACCGCGAACCCGGTGAACGCGAGCCATCCGAGGAAGGCGATCCACCGCCGGTTGGCGAGCGCCGCGATCAGCGCGAACAGCCCGAACAGCGTGAGCGCCTGCGGCAGGAAGCGGAACTCCTTGAACTCGTCGGCGGTGATGTGATGCATGCCGACGTAGTGGTTGAGCGTGTTGATGCTCTGCAGATCGCCCTTGAGCGTGTTGGCGTAGATCGTGAGCGACAGGCCCTCGCGGTACTGGGGCGCCCACAGCTTCATGGTCCAGATCGGCAGCACCGGCAGGAAGAACACCGGCAGCAGGACCAGTGCGGCGACCCAGATCAATCTGCGTTCCGAAGGCTGAAACCGATCGCTCAGATAGTGCACGCCGGGGCTCCTTCGGGACACGACCGGCCAGGAATCGAACCTGGCCGGCCGAACGCTTCGGTTACTGGTGACGCATCAGTGCGGCGACTTCGGCCACCTGGGCCGCATCGGGCCGCTGGAGCGACGCCACCGGGACACCCGCCGGCATCACCTGGATGTACCCCTGCATCTCCTGGTGCAGCGCGCTGCAGAAGTTGGAGCAGTAGAACGGCGTGATCCCGGCCTTCTGCGCCACCCAGCGGAGAGTCTTGGTCTCGCCCGGATCGACCTGCATGTTCAGGCTCGAGAACAGGATGCCGAAGCCGTGGGCGATGTCCTCGTCCTGCTCGACGTTGGTGACGTGGAAGTACACGGTGTCGCCCTGTGCGACCTTGACGACGTCGGGGGTGAAGTGCGAGCGCACCGCCACCACGTAGACGTCGACGCGCTTGCCCTTGCGATCCACGCCGGGCGTCCTCGGCGCGCTTGAGCGCGTAGGGGTTCATGTTCTCGGCCAGCGGATAGATCTTCATCGGGTGCAGCTTCTCCGCCTTGATCATCTGCGCGTAGTGCGGCTCGAGGTAGGTCGGGAAGTCGTACAGCATCTCCATCTTCGGTCCGCGAATGTCGATCAGCTGGGCCGCCTCGGGATGAGCCGGGCCGACGTTGAGGTAGCGGTCCTTGGAGAGCTTGTCGAGCGCCACGACGAAGTCGCCGGTGGGATGCCGGGTGTCGCCCTCGGATGCCATCAGGTGACCGATCGAGTAGTAGACGTCGATCTTGTCGACCACGTTCCACGGCGGGCCGATCTTCCATTTCGCGATCTGCGAGTCGAGGAACAGCGAGGTGTAGGCGTAACCCTTGCCGTCGAACTGGGTGTGGAGCGGGCCCAGGCCGACCGGGACTTTGGCCTCGATCACCTCGTCGTACTTGAGCACCGGGATGCCGCCGCGATCGCCGTCGAACGACTTTGACTCGATCGCGGCCAGGATCTTCTTCACGCTGAAGACGCTGACCTCGGCCTGCAGCTTGCCGGAGGCGCAGACGTACTCGCCGCTCGGGTCGACGTCGACGCCGTGCGGGCTCTTCGGGACCGGGAACAGGTACACGATGCCCGGCACCTCCTTCGGATCGAGCACCGGCGCGCCCCCGATGGTCTTGGCCTTGCCCTCGTCGACCGCCTTCTGCGCGGCGCGCCAATCGACCGCCGCGATGAAGTCACGCCTCGTTCTGGGACGCCTTGACCTCGAGCGAGTCGTAGCTCTGCTCGCTGTTGTAGCAGGTGAAGAACTCCCAGCCCTGGCTCGGGCCCTTGCCGGCGTCCGCCAGGTCCCAGTCGAACGGCGGCGTCAGGATCTCGAAGCCCACCGACATGTGCCCGTCCTTCGGGTCGACCTTGACGCCGGCGATCACGCCGTTGAACGACTTGGCGTAGTCCTCGATCCGGGCGACGGTCTGCGACGGCACCGGCGCCGAGAAGCGCGAGGCCGCGAACACGTACTCGGTGTTCGGGGTCGGGAACGGACAGGCGTGCGCGGCGGACACGTTCGGAATCGGGCCGAAGATCTCGTGGGTGCGGAAGTCCGAGAGATCGATGCGCGCGATGCGCGCGTTGGGCATGTCGTTGATGAACAGCCAGCGGCCGTCGTAGTCGCCGTCGGTCTCCGACATACCGGGATGGTGGGCGTCGCCCCACGAGAAGCCCTTGAGCATCGCCTTGGACTCCTCGTCGACGCCGTAGCCCTGGGCGGGCTCGGGCGTGAACACCGGAATCGTGGTGATGTGACGGCACGACGGGCATGCCGTAGACGTAGATCTGTCCCGAGTGTCCGCCGGAGAGGAACGCGTAGTAGGTGTCGTGCTCGCCCGGCTTCACGTAGACCTTCTGCGCGGCCATGCCGCCGCCGGCTCCGCCGCGAGCGGCGACGCATCCCGACCACGACGCCGCGAGCCACAGGGCGGCCACGGCCACGAGCACAACGGCGATCCAGCGCTTCACGACGAACCTCCTTCGGTCAGAGGACTAGTGCTTCTCTTGGGCTTCATGGTTCTTGTGCTTGAAGAACTCGATGACGGCGCGCGCCTCGGCCTCGGTCAGACCCTGGTTGGGCATCTGCAGCGAGTACGTGGCGAAGAGCTGACGGGAGATCGGATCCTCCTTGACCATCTTCTCGGGGTGGAGGATCTGGTTCTCCATCCACTTCGCGGTGCGGCGCATCGTCACGCCGTCGAGATCGGGACACGAGATGCGCCGCCCGAAGGCGTGGCAGGCCGAGCAACCCTTGTCCTTGAACAGCTGCTCGCCGCGCTCGGCGAGCGCATCGTCGGCGGGCGACTCGGCGGCGCGGGGTCCGTCGTCGAAGGCCGAGACCGTGGCGACGGTGGCGGCGGTGGTGGTCGAGGCGGCCTCGGAGTTCGACGATCCCTTCCCGCCGCATCCGGCGGCGAGTACGACGGCGAGGAGGAGCATGACGACGAGGTTCCAGCGCTGCATCCGTACCTTCCTTCCCGTGGATGGCCGAGCCGCGATCCCTCCGGATCGCGAATGTCGCGCCGCGTCACGGCCGGAAACGGATCGGTCGAGCGACGACCGTCTTCGCGTCGGCGAGGCGCGGCGCACCCTCCATTTCGCAACCGACGTGCCCCGCGGGATCCCGGGCTCGCGGCCGGGACATGTCGTTGGCCGGTGGTCGGTTGAGGTCTGGGACGCTCCTCCGGGTTCTGGCCACGCCGGGACCGTCGCGCTGACAGGCTGGCAGCGCCTCTGCGGATTTGTCAGAGGCCGGCGCCCAGGAGTGGGTTGCGATCCTCGATCCGCCGAGCGCAATTCCGACCGCCCGGCGAACATCCTGGCCTCCCCGCGACCGTGCACGCCGCGATCGCGCGCGGCACGCGCGGTGCAAAGGCGTATCGTGTTCCTCGCTCGCGTCTCGCCCGACCCCGACACGCGCGACGCGCGCGAGGCCAACACACGGGACCCACCTCGGGGACGTGGAGGAAGTCATGAAGATCCTGATCGGACTGGACCACTCGAAGCACTCGGATGCCGCGCTCGACTTCGTGCGCAACACCGCGTGGCCCGCCGGGTCGAGCGCGATCGTGATGTCGGTGGTGCGGCCTCAGGTCGCGGCGTACTCGGAGGTCTACGTCCCCGCCGCCGTCGAGCTCGAGGAAGCGGAGCAGGAGCGGGTGAAGTCGTGCCAGGACCTGGTCTCGCGCGCGGAGCAAGTGCTGAAGGACACCGGGCTGCGCACCGAGGCCCGAGTGCTCCGGGGCGATCCGCGCGAGGCGTTGGAGGAAGCGGCACGGACCGATCACGTCGACCTAGTCGTGGTGGGCTCGCACGGTCGCACCGGAATCGCCAAGCTGATCATGGGAGCGTCGCCTCGCACGTCGTGGCCCACGCGCCGTGCAGCGTGCTGGTCGTCAAGCTGCCGGTCCGCGCGGCGTGAACGATCCCGGAGCGACGTTCGATTGCTCGATCGACGCGGGCGCCGGTAGGGTAGGCGGATGGACCCGCGGATCACGCCGGAAGGCCCGACCATGGTGATCGAAACCCGACCTGCGACCGCCTCTCCGACGCGCGCGTCGCTCGACGCGGTCTTCCGCCCGCGCGCGGTGGCCGTGATCGGCGCGTCGCGCGACCGCGGCACGATCGGCGCCGAGATCTTCCACAACCTGATCGAGCACGGCTTCAACGGCCCGGTCTATCCGGTCAACCCCAAGGCCGACGTGGTCCAGTCGGTGCACGCCTATCCCACGATCGAAGACGTACCGGGTCCGGTGGACCTCGCGGTGATCGTGGTTCCGGGCGCTCACGTGCTCGACGTGCTCGAAGCCTGCGGGCGAAAGGGCGTGCGGGCGGCGGTGGTGATCAGCGCCGGCTTCAAGGAGACGGGGCCCGAAGGCGCTCAGCGCGAGCGTGCGCTCAAGGATTGCGCCGACCGTCACGGCATGCGGTTGATCGGCCTCAACTGCCTCGGCGTCTTGAACACCGAGGCGGGGGTCCGGCTCGACGCCACCTTCGCGCCGATCTTCCCGCCGCCGGGGTCGGTGGCGTTCTCGTCGCAGAGCGGCGCGCTCGGGCTCGCGATCCTCGAGTACGCGAAGGAGCTCGCGATCGGCATCTCGCACTTCGTGAGCGTCGGCAACAAGGCCGACGTCTCGGGCAACGACCTGCTCGAGTACTGGGAGCAGGATCCGGGCACGCGCATCATCCTGCTCTACCTCGAGTCGTTCGGGAACCCGCGGCGGTTCACGCGGATCGCGCGCCGCGTCGGGCGCCGGAAGCCGATCGTCGCGGTCAAGAGCGGGCGCACCGGGGCCGGCATGCGCGCGGCGTCGTCGCACACCGGCTCGCTCGCCGGCACGGACACCGCGGTGGACGCGCTCTGTCATCAGTCCGGCGTGATCCGGACCGACACGATCGAGGAGCTGTTCGACGTCGCCATGCTGCTCGCCAACCAGCCCGTGCCGCGCGGCCACCGCGTCGGAATCGTCACCAACGCCGGCGGCTCCGGGCATCATGGCCTCCGACGCGTGCGAGGGCCATGGCCTGACCGTGACGTCGCTCGAGCCGGCGACGGTCGCCGCGCTGCGCGAGTTCCTGCCGCGCGAGGCCAGCACCAAGAATCCGGTCGACATGATCGCGTCGGCCAAGCCCGAGTCGTTCGAGCGCGCGGTCCGGCTCGTGCTCGCCGACGCGAACGTCGACGCGGTGCTCGCGATCTACGTGCCGCCGATCGTCACCGGCCGCTCGACGTCGCGCAGGCGATCGTGCGGGGCACCGCCGCCGCGGCGCACGACGCCACCGCGGCGGGCGTGGCGCCGAAGCCGGTGCTCTCGTGCTTCATGGGATCGCACGGTGTCGCCGAGGGGCTCCGCTCGATGCAGGAGGGCCACATCCCGTCGTACGCGTTCCCGGAATCGGCGGCGATCGCGCTCGCGCGCGCGGTGCGCTACGGGCGCTGGCTCGAAGCGCCGGAGGGCAAGACGGTGACGTTTCCCGACGTCGATTCCGCGCGCGCCGCGCGGGCGCTCTCGACGGTGTCCCGCGAGGACGGCGGCGACGCGACCTGGCTCGGACCCGAGGCGGTGCGCGAGCTGCTCGCCGCCTACGGCCTGCCCACGCCGGTCTCGCGCATGGCGCGCTCGGCCGACGAGGCCGCCGCGGCCGCGCGAGCGATCGGGTTCCCGGTCGCGATCAAGCTGGTCTCGGAGACGATCACCCACAAGTCGGACGTCGGCGGGGTCGTGCTCGACGTCCGCAACCAGGCCGAGGCGCGTGCGGCGTTCGAGAGCATCGCGCGCCGGCTCGTGGAGTCCGGCCGGGTCGCCGAGATGGACGGCGTGACGGTGCAGCCGATGGTGCGCGACGGCCACGAGACGATCATCGGCGTCACGCTCGACCCCTCGTTCGACCGATCCTCATGTTCGGGCTCGGCGGCGTCTACGTCGAGCTGCTGAAGGACGTGGTGTTCCGCATCCACCCGCTCACCGACCGCGACGCGCACGAGATGGTGCGCGAAGTCCGCGGCTTCAAGCTGCTCGAGGGCTATCGCGGCGCCCCACCCGGCGACATCGCCGCACTCGAGCAGGCGCTGCTCCGCGTCTCGCAGCTGATCGGCGACCATCCGGAAATCGTCGAGATGGACCTGAACCCGCTCAAGGTCATGCCGCCGGGACACGGCTGCGAGGTCGTGGACGCGCGGATCGCGGTGCGCGCCGCGCCTCCGTCGGATTGAGTCCGCGCTCTCTCGGAGAACGTTTCGGGGCGGCCCGAAGTCTCGAGCCGCCCCGATTCACGTCCGCGGTTCGCTACCCGATCACGAGCACTTCGCCGCGATGATTCGCCGGCCGCGGTCTTGACCCGCACCATGTAGACGCCCGGCTTGAGCGCGCCGGTGTTGAGCGAGAACGAGCGTCCACCGCGCCCCTGCGCGGCCTGGAGGCGCTGGCCGGTGACGCTGAAGAGCTCGACCGAGACGCTCGGGGCGTCGGCGGCGACCCCGACGGTCAGCGGCTTGCCGGGCATCACGGGGTTGGGATAGACGGAGACCGACAGCGCCGGCCCGGCGCGCGGCGCCGGCGGGACGCCGACCACCGTGCCGTTGAAGTAGTGCTCGGCCAGGTCGAAGGCGCGCGGTCCGATCTTCATGCCGATCAGCCGGCCGGGAATGTCGTCGATCGGCGGGTGGATGCCGCCCCAGATGCGCGACAGGCTGCACTGGTCCGAGGCGTCGCGATAGGTCGCCCACTGCAGCGTGACGTCGACGCTCGGCCCGTCCTCGAACACCAGGTACTGGTTCTGCGGCGCGTGGAACTCCGACATGCCACCGGGAAGTACTCGTCGCCGGTGAGCCGGGTCATGATCTCGGCCGCGGTGCGCGAATAGGTCGAGTGCCCCGAGATGTAACCGGCGAACGGCGGCGTCACGAACGTCGGGCGCTGGTAGGGGTACCAGTTGTCCGCCAGGATCCAGCCGACGCCCGCGGTCTGGTTGGCCGGGTTGGTGATGTAGGTGGGGCCGCGCCAGGCGTAGAGCTTGATCTTGCCGACGTTCTGGTTGCGCTCGGCCCGGCCAGCGGATCACCGGGTTGCACCTGCTCGATGAATCCCGGCTGGAGCGGGATGCCGGACTTGGAGTAGTGCGTCAGCGTCGAGTCGCTGCACTGACCGCGCGCGCACATCCAGCGGATCGCCGAGATCGGACGGATGTAGTCGTACCAGCCCTTGATGCCCCACGCCGCGATCGCCGCGTCGTGCACGCCGCCGCCGAGCGCGAAGTACGACTTCACGTCCCACTCGAGCTCGTCGAGCACCGGGCCGACGCCCTTCCATTTCTTCACGAACTGCGGGTGATCGTCGACGTAGTTGAGGATGGTGAACCAGTGGCCGGGCGGCGTCTCCGAGCTGGGCCCGTCGGCCCAGAACTCCGCCAGCACACGGGTGTAGTCGCCGCGCGGCACGTACTGCGGCGTGTAGGGCTGACCGGTGCGCGGGTTGATCGTGTGGCCGGTGCCGTGGTCGCCGCCGCCGATCAGGTCGTAGAACGACGGATACTGCGCCGGATTGGTCGGGAGCGGCGGGTTGTTGCCGATCGAGGCCGGCGAGATGTCCCACATCTCGGTGTCGCTGGACTTGAGGTGCGACGACCAGACCGACACCAGCTCGAAGGCCCAGCGATAGAGGGCCGAGCCGGCGTTGTTGATATTGAGCGTGGTCGAGCAACGCCGGCGGGCCCGGGTCGTCGTAGACGATGTAGTCGTAGCCGTCGCGGTGGTGGATCGTGCGATCGTTCGGCGTCAGCGAGAACGGCACCACCTCGCCCCACTCGGGGGTGAGGAACTTGGGCGTGCTTCCCGGAATGATGTTGCCGTTCTGGTCGACGAAGATCGTCAGCGTGAGCGGCTGCCAGCGGTTGGGATCGACGAGCGTGGAGTCGCCGGGTCGCTGCACGATCAGCGACGGGTTGAGCGGGGCGTAGTGGAAGTACGCGTACTGGTCCTCCTCGTGCGCGCCGTCCTGGATCCCGAAGTTGATGATGCTCTGCCCGATGTAGTTGCCGAGCGCCGCCGGCGAGCCGGTCGTGTAGTCGGTGCTCGTGACGCCGGGATCGTAGCCGAGCAGGTCCATCAGCGAGTCGAAGCTCGCGATCGCCGCCACGTGGCCGGGCGACTCCTGGTACCGGTGCACCAGCAACCGGTACGCGGCGTAGCTGATCGCCTCGTTGCGAGCGGCCTGCACGTTCGGCGGCGCCGGCACACCGGTGAACGGCACCGTGTACCCCGCCACGGTCTTGCCGAGCAGCCACGTCGTCGCGACCGGATCGTAGGCGGCCCACGCATCGTAGGCGGCGACGGAGAAATGGAACAGGTTCCGCGCCTGCACCGTTGGCCGCGCCAGGTCGTGGCGGACGGCCTCGAGCATGACCTCGTTCCACTGTCGCGCCACGGAGTGAGTCGCGTGTGCCGGTCCGGCCAGGGACGCAAGGAGGAGAACGACGGAAACGACGCGAGATCGCAAATCCATGATGGATGTCCTTCGGCGGGCAAGCCCGAGAGTAGGGGCCGGCATAGAGGGGTGTGGATGGTGCGTTCGCTGGAGATTCTAAGCGTTCGCGTCCCCTCGAGGCCAGGGGCAAAATCCCGGTTCGAATCGGGCCTTCGCTCCGGGTACGGCCGCCCGCGGGCACGTTGCCGGCCGGCGGCGCCCTCCCTACACTGCGCGGCTCCATGCTCAAGACCTCCCCTTCCATGCCCGCACCGCGCCGCTCGTGCGCGCCCAGACCTGGCGGCGCTGGGCCGGCTACCAGATGGCGAGCGCCTACGACCCACACCCGCGCGCGAGTACGCCGCGGTGCGGAACGCCGCCGCTCTGTTCGACGTCTCGCCGCTCCACAAGTACCGGATCACGGGACGCGACGCGGCGCGGCTGCTCGATCGCATGATCACGCGCGATGTGTCCAAGCTGGCGCGCGAGCAGGTCTACTACACGCCGTGGTGCGACGCCGCGGGCAAGGTGGTCGACGACGGGACGGTGAGCCGGCTCGACGAGTCGGTCTACCGGCTCACCAGCGCCGACTCCTCGCTGCGCTGGCTCCACCTCAACGCGGTCGGGCTGTCGGTCACGATCGAGGACTTCTCCGAGCGACTCGGTGCGCTGGCACTCCAGGGTCCACTGTCGCGCGCGATCCTCCAGAACGAGACTCCCGCCGAGCTCGCGAAGCTCGCCTACTTCCGCCTGGTCGAGACCAACGGTGCGCGGCATTCCGGTGACGATCTCGCGCACCGGCTACACCGGCGATCTCGGCTACGAGATCTGGGTCGACGCGACGCGCGCGGTCGAGCTGTGGGACGCGCTGAACGAGGCCGGCGCGCCCTACGGCATCGTGCCGGCCGGCGTGTGGGCGCTCGACATCGCGCGGATCGAGGCCGGGCTGATCATGCTCGACGTCGACTACTTCTCCTCGCACCACGCCCTGACCGCGGAGCGCACGTCCTCGCCGTTCGAGATCAACCTCGGCTGGGCGGTGAGCAAGAACAAGGGTCCCTACAACGGCCGTCGCGCGCTCGAGGCCGAGCGCGCGCGCGGTGCTCAGTGGGGTTCTTAGGGCTCGAGGTCGACTGGGTGTCCTTCGAGCGCCTGTTCGCGGCCCACCACCTGCCGCCCCATCTGCCCGAGGTCGCCTGGCGCGCGAGCGCTCCGGTCTACGTCGACGGCGAGCAGGTCGGCTACGCCACCAGCGGCTGCTGGTCGCCGCTGCTCAAGCGCTCGCTCGCGCTCGCCCACCTGCGCGCGCCGCACTTCGCGCCGGGAACGGCGGTCCAGCTCGAGATCACGGTCGAGCACCGGCGCCGACAGGCCGACGCGATCGTGCGCAAGCTCCCTTCTACGATCCGGAGCGAAAGAAGGCATGAGCGAGCGCTGGGACGCCATCGTGATCGGCGGCGGCCACAACGGCCTGGTCGCCGCGGCCTATCTCGCGCGCGCCGGAAAGAAGACGCTCGTGCTCGAGCGGCGGCCGCTGGTCGGCGGTGCGGCGGTCACCGAGGAGGTGTTCCCGGGCTTCAAGTTCTCGGTGTTCTCGTACGTCGTGAGCCTGCTTCGCCCCGAGATCATCCGCGACCTCGATCTGCCGGCGCACGGGCTCCAGATCCTGCCGCTCGAGAGCACGATCACGCCGCTCGACAACGGCGACTACCTCGGGCACATGGGCCGATCCCGACGAGTCGCGCGCGAGGCGCTGCGGCGCCACTCGCCGCGCGACGCCGACGCGATGCCGATCTTCGGCCGGCTGATGCACCACATGGCGATGGCGGTGAAGCCGATCCTCGGCATGGTGCCGCCCGATCCCGCGTCGCTCTCGCCCGGCGGACCTGATGGGCCTGCTCAAGCTGGGCGGACACTTCCGCTCGCTCGGCGGCGAGCGCTTCCACGCGCTCCACAAGCTGATGACGATGAGCAGCGCCGACTACCTCGACGAGTGGTTCGAGTTCGACGCGCTCAAGGCCACCAAGTCGGCGAGCGGCATCATCGGCACCTTCCTCGGGCCGCGCTCGCCCGGCTCGGCCTACGTGCTCCTCCACCACTACATGGGCGAGATCGACGGCGCGTTCCGCGCGTGGGGATTCCAGAAGGGCGGCACCGGCGCGATCAGCGGCGCGATCGCGAGCGCCGCGCGCGCGCACGGCGCGGTGATCCGCACCGACGCCGCGGTCGAGCGCGTGGTGACGCGGAACGGCCGCGTGACCGGCGTGGCGCTCGCGAGCGGCGAGGAGATCGCCGAGCGATCTCGTGATCTCGGGGCTCGATCCCCGCCTCACCTTCACGCGCCTGGTCGATCCGAAGGCGCTGCCCGAGCCGCTGGTCGAGGGCGTGCGCCGCTACAAGTTCCGCGGCTCATCGGGCAAGGTGAACCTGGCGCTCGCCGGACTCCCGAGCTTCAGCTGCCTGCCCGGCCACGGACCGCACCTGCGCGGCGCGATCTCGATCAGCCCGAGCATCGAGTACCTCGAGCGCGCCTACGACGACGCCAAGTACGGCGAGTTCTCCGCGCACCCGTACATGGACGTCGTGATCCCGTCGATGATCGATCCCGGCATGGCGCCGCCCGGGAAGCACGTGATGAGCGTCTTCGTCCAGTACGCCCCGTATCAGCTGAACGGTGGGTGGAACGACGCGAAGCGCGAGGCGTTCGGCGACGCGGTGGTGAAGACGCTGGCGCGCTACGCGCCCGGGATCGAGTCGCTGATCCTCCACCGCCAGGTGCTGACGCCGGCCGACATCGAGCGCATCACCGGGCTCTCCGAGGGCAACATCTTCCAGGGCGAATTGGCGCTCCAGCAGCTCTTCTTCCTGCGCCCGGTCCCCGAGTGGGCCAAGTACCGGACGCCGATCCGCGGCTACTGGCAGTGCGGCGCGGGAACGCATCCGGGCGGCGGCATCATGGGCGCCTCGGGCCGGCTCGCCGCGCTCGAGATCCTGAGGAACGGCCGATGAGCGCGCGCCCGGTCGACGTGATCGTGATCGGCGCCGGCGCGAACGGGCTCGTCGCCGCCGCGGTGCTCGCCCGCTCGGGTCTCGAGGTGCTGGTGCTCGAGCGCGCCGAGACCGCGGGCGGACTGGGCCGCGTCGTCGAGTTCGCGCCGGGCCACCGCGCCGCGCCGTTCGGGCTCGATCCGGATGGCTGCCGCCGCGGATCGCGCGCGAGGCGGGGATCGAGCCGCCCGCGATGCTCGACGCCGACGTCCCGCTCAGTGTTCTGGTCGAGCCCGGTCGTTTCCTCACCCTCTCACGTGACGCGAGTCGCGCGGCGGAAGGCGATCCGCGCGTGGTCGCCCACCGACGCGTCGCGCTGGGGCGCGTTCACGACGCGGCTCCACCGTCTCGCCGCCTTCCTCGGCGCGCTCTACGCGCTGCCCGCGCCCGACATCGACACCACGGCGCCGGGCGAGCTGATCGCGCTCGCCGGGCTCGGCCGCAAGTTCCGCGCGCTCGGACGCGCCGACATGATCGAGCTGCTGCGCACGCTGCCGATGTCGGTGTGGGAGCTGCTCGACGATCACTTCGAGTGCGCTCCGCTCAAGGCGGCGGTCGCGACCGGCGGCATCCAGGACCATGCCCAAGGTCCGCGCTCCGGCGGCACCGGGTTCGTCCTGCTCCACCATCTCGTCGGCGCGCCGTCCGGATCCGTGCGCGGGCGGCGACCGTGGGGCACGGGGCCGGCCAGCGTTCACCGTGGCGGCGTCGGCCGCGGCGAAGCTGCGCGGGTGCGAAGCTCAGGACCGGGGCCGTGGTCGAGCGCATCGACGTCGCGGACGACGCGGTCCGCGGCGTCGTGCTCGAGGGCGGCGAGCGGATCGACGCGCAAACGGTGCTCTCGACCGTCGATCCGCGCGCACGCTGCTCGAGTGGGTCGATCCGGTCTGGCTCGATCCCGAGTTCATGCGCGCGGTCGGGAACGTGCGCCACCGCGGGTGCACCGCGATCGTGCTGTACGCACTCGCCTCGCTCCCCGAGATCCCGGGCCTGGCACCCGGGGCACTGGCGGGAATCGTGTCGCTGACGCCGGACCTGATCGTGCTCGAGCGCGCGGCGGACGCCGCCAAGTACGGCGCCGTGTCCGATCGCCCGCACGTCGAGATCAGCGTGCCGACGCTCTCGTGGCCGGACCTGGCGCCGTCGGGCCGTCACGTGATGGTGGCGAGGGTCCAGTACGCGCCGCACCGGCTGCGCGCCGGCGACGACTGGGACGCGGCGCGCCGCGACGCCCTCGCCGATCGGACCGGCGCCACGATCGAAGCGGTGGCCCCCGGATTCCTCTCCGCGTCACCGCGCGGGTGGCGTGGTCGCCGCGCGATCTCGACGTACAATACGGGCTCCGCGAAGGGGCGGTGTCCCAGGCGAGCTCGGGCTCGATCAGATCCTGTTCATGCGCCCGGTCGCGGGATTCAGCCGCTACGCCACGCCGATCGCGGGCCTCTACCTCGGCGGCGCCGGCACCCATCCGGGGCCGGGCATCCTCGGCGGACCCGGATGGCTCGCGGCGCGCCGCGCTGATCGCCGACCGGAGGCAGCCGGCGGCGGCGAGGAGGGCATCGTGACCGACTTCCACCGCACCGTCACCACGTACCGGCAGGGTGCGCGCACGCTTCCCGGCGAGTGCTACACCTCGCCCGCGATCCTCGCCGAGGAGCGCGAGCGCATCCACGCGCGCGGCTGGAACGCGATCGGACGCGCGGCGCTGGTCGCGAGCCCCGGTGACTTCGTCACCCGCGAGATCGCGGGCGAGTCGATCATCGTCACCCGCGACCGCGAGGGTGTGCTGCGCGCGTTCTTCAACGTCTGCCGCCACCGCGGCACGCGGATCTGCATGGAGGAGTCGGGACGCTTCCACGAGAGCATCCAGTGCCCCTACCACGCCTGGACCTACGGCACGGACGGGCGGCTGATCGGCGCGCCGCACATGCACGAGGCCGAGGGCTTCGACAAGTCCGACTACCCGCTGCACCAGGCGGCGGTCGCCGAGTGGGAAGGCTTCGTGCTCGTGAACGTCGACCGCGATCCGCCGCCGTTCGACCAGGCCTGGGCCCCGATGCGCGACCGCTTCGCGCGCTTCGGGCTCGCGGGCCTCGTGGTCGGGCATCGCGTGCGGTACGACGTGCGGGCGAACTGGAAGCTCGTGTTCCAGAACTACTCGAGTGCCTGCACTGCCCGACGATCCATCCCAAGCTCACGACCGTGCTGCCCTACCAGAGCGGCGCCAACGATCTGGTCGAGGGCGCGTTCCTCGGCGGCTACATGGAGATCAAGGCGCCGAACCAGAGTGCGACGATGAGCGGCGCGCGCCTGCGGTCGCGTCGGTGAGCGGCGAGCTGCCCGAGGAGGACAGGCATCGCGGCTACTACTACACGCTGATGCCGAACCTGCTCCTGAGCCTCCACCCCGACTACGTGAACTACTACCTCGTCCAACCGGTGGCGCCCGAACCGCACGATCGTCGAGTCCGAGTGGCTGTTCCACCCCGAGACACTCGCCGGCGCGTCGAACAACATCCGCGACGGGATCGAGTTCTGGGACCTCACCAATCGCGAGGACTGGGACGTGATCGAGCGCAGCCAGCTCGGCGTCGCCTCGCGCCGCTACGTGCCCGGCCCATACTCGCCGAGGGAGAGCATTCCGGCCGCGTGGGATCGGGAGTACCTCAAGTGGATGGGGCGCGCGGCTTCATAATGCGAGTCACCCCTAGGCCCTGCCGTGTCTGGATTCGGTTCTATGTGCACCCGGTGGACGGGCGTATCATTCCCCACCGGGACGGTGGGCACATCCACCCATCCATGGGAATGGGGGACGCCCGAACCCAAAGGAGGTTGCCATGGGAAACCGTGAGTTGCGCCGCTACTGGCTTCCGGTCGTCATGACCCTATCGGTTCTGTTCGCACATCCGGCGTTCGCGCACGACGGCACGTGGTCGTCCCTTCCGTCGGGTCCGGGGCCCGGGATTCGCCGCGAGTACGGCGCAATCTTCGATCGCGATCACCAGCGGTACCTGGTCTTCTTCGGCCGCACCGGCACCGAGTCGGAACCCTACATTCTCCTCAACGAGATCTGGGTGCTGGATGTGTCCGGAACACCCGCCTGGAGCCACATGGGAATCGGCGGCACCGTTCCCGGCGAGCGTCACAGTACGCAGTGGGGCTACGACGCGGCGCGCGAATCGTGTGCTGATCTTCGGCGGCTACGGGAGGCATTACCCCGGCGGCCCCTACGAGTACCTCAACGATGTGGGAGCTGTCGCTCAATGGCACGCCACAGTGGACGGAGCTGTTCCCGACCGGTCAGACGCCGACCGGGCGCCTCGCCGGCGCGGCCGTTTACGACCCCATGCGGCAGCGGTTCGTCGGCTTCGGCGGCACCATCAATGCACCCGTGGATACCTGGGTCCTCAATCTGCGGGGGCAGGCCAATTGGCAGCCGCTGCCGATCAACGGCGACCGGCCCTATGGCCACTATGCGATGACCTCGGTCTATGACGCCGCCCAGGACCGCATGCTCATCTTCGGCGGCTCGATCAACGACAGCTACTACGGCGTCAACAACGACGTCTGGGAGCTGAAGCTGCGCGGCTTGCCGCACTGGACCAACCTCACGACCAGCGGCGCTCGTCCGACGGCCAGACGCTCGGGCACGGCCGTCTTCGATCCTCTGCGCAACCGCATGGTGGTGTACGGCGGCGGTATTCCCAACCGTGTCAGGCGACCAGTTCCTCGGCGATACGTGGTCGCTCGACTTCGACAGCGATCCTCCCGCGTGGAGCGAGTTGCTGCCCGCCGGCACTCTGCCTACGGACCGTACCTCATCGCTGCAGTGTACGACGGCATTCACGATCGCATGATCATGTTTGGCGGATGGAGCGGGACCGAGTACCTGGCAGATACGCAGTTCCTCGATTGGGGTGGCTCGAGCGAGGAAGCTCAGATGAACGCAGCGGCGAGCGCGACCTCCGTCAGCCGCGCACCTCGAGTGGGACGTGCAGGGGAGACCGGCATCAATGCCGCCGTGTATCGTCGCGACGCGGGTGGACTGTGGACCGCGCTCGCCGAAGCCACGGTCGACGCGAGCGGACGCGTCGTCCATGACGACGAGACGGTCGCCGCGGGCCACAGCTACGACTACATGATGGTCGTGGGATCCGAGCGTGGCGAGACGTTCGGCGGCGCCACCACGGTGTTGGTACCGGGCGTGCTCGGCGTGGATCCGGTCGCAACCGATTTCGCGATCCAGCGCGTGGCGCCCAACCCGACGACCGATCGACTGACGGTCTCGCTCGCGCTTCCTTCTTCGCAGCCCGCGACCCTGGACCTGGTCGATGTCGCCGGCCGCTCGGTGCTCAGCCGCGATCTCGGCGCGCTCGGTGCGGGTACGCACCAGGTCGACCTGTCGATCGGCAGAGGCCATGCGCCCGCGGGACTCTACTTTCTTCGGCTGACGCAGGCCGGCCGGACCGCAATGACTCGAGTGGTGGCGCTGGACGCACGGTAGGCCCGACATCCGTACGACCTCCGGGAGCCGGTCCGAAAGGACCGGCTCTCTTCGTTTGTAGCCTATGGCGCTGGTCACTATTGCCGGGGTGGCCAGGAGTCACGTCCCTCCATGCATCGCCCTTCCGATCGGCCCCGCCACCATCGTCCCGTTCATCGTCAGGTACAGCACGCGTCCTCCGCCACCGACCCATGGTCGCCAGCCTGCCCCCACTCGTTCATCTCCCCAGGATACCCGTCGCACGCGCAACATCTCACGAGTGGGGCGCTGGTGAGGGTGCTCGAGGATTGGTGCCCCCGTTCCCTGGGTTCTTCCTCTACTACCCCCAGTCGTCGGCAGCAGCCCGCCGCGCTCGCCACTCTGATCGAGACCCTTCGCCTGTAGCTTGTTGCAGCTGACAAGTGGCTACGGTATGGCAGCGTGTCTCCCCGCCACCGTCCCGCTGCTCCACGCGAATTGGAAGTTGAATCCAGCCGTCGCCCAACGCTCCCCTAGATCGAGAACCCGAAGATCAAATGGATGCTGCTGTAGTGCACCACCCCGAGCTCCGGGATCGCGCCGACGTCGCCGGCGGCGCTGCCGCCGGTGAGCGAGAACGGCGGCGCGGCATCGTGGCTGCCGAACGCGTACCCCGCGCCGACCGTGAACTCGGATTTCCCGACCGGGAACGTGGTTCCCGCCGGAGACCAGGTAGATGTCCCAGTTCGACAGCGCGGTGTCGGATGCTCCCTCGTCGGCGGTGGAGAAGTCGGTCGAGAACGAGGCGAAGCCCGTGAACTTGGGACCGAACGCGTGCTCGAGGCCGATGCCGCCGTTGGTGACGCTGCGCGCCTGGTGGACGACCTCGAACGGAACCGGAAGTCCGCTCACCTGATCGACCACCGTCCCGACGTCGAGCACCTTGAATTCGTCGACCTGGTCGTACCACTCGCCGGTGAAATAGAGCGTGGTGCTTCCCATCGGCACGGTGGCGCCGGCACCGATCGAGAGCGGTGACTTCCACTCGCTCGACAGGCCTTCCTCGAATCCGGTGGTGAACAGGTTGCCGAGGCCGTTCGAGCTCTGTCCGACGCGATAGCGGTCGATCCCGGCGTCGCCACTGCCGAAGAGCTTGACGCCGGGCGTGGTGAGGGTGAGGCCCAGATTCACCTTCTCGAGCGCGAACGACGCGCCGGCCTTGGCCAGCAGGCGGTAGTTGCTGAACTGGAAGCCGCGGATCGTGATCGTGGCGGCGCCGCTGCCGTCGCTCGCCATCGCCTGCCCGACGATCTGGGCGCGCGAGCGCTGGCTGCGCACGGCGACGTAGGGGCTCACGCCGATGCCGACACGGGGCGAGAGCTTCTTGGACCAGGTGGCGCCGAACCAGCTCTCGTCGAGGTCCTGCTCGAGCCGCACCTCGACGAACCGGTTCTCGAGGCCGGGCGGCGGCAGGATGTCGACCTGCGTCGAGCGGCGGCCGGCGATGTTGGCCCGCATCCCTGGCGCGGGAAGAACGAGTAGGCGAGCGCGTCGCTCCCGAGGAAGTTGAAGGGCACGAGGCCACCGACGAAGGTCGGCAGCACCGAGGAGCGCGGATCGTCGAGATCGACGCCCCGGCCGCCGGCGTCGGGAAGCGAGACGTTCGCGAACTCGAACGCCTTGACCGTGAGCACGAGGTCGGGGTTCTCGAGCATCGCCAGGCCGCCGGGGTTGTAGTACATCGTGCTGAGATCGACCGGTCCGCCGACCACGAGCCCGTTCAAGAGGATCGATCGGGTGCCGTACTGGTTGGTCCAGTAGTTCGAATCCTGCGCGGATGCCGAGCCCACACCGAGGACGAGGAGCAACAGCGCAACCATCGGGAATCGTCGCGACATGAGACCTCTCCTTTTACAGGTGACGCTCGAGGGTCGGCGGCGGCGCTCGACTCCGCCGTCACGACCGCTCTCACCAGATCCGCACCCTCACGCTGTCCGGCCGGACCATCGCGTCGCCGGCCTGGCAATTCCACGCCTGCGCGAACTCCGGCAGGTTCGACATCGGTCCGTTCACTCGCCAGCGCGCCGGCGAGTGCGAGTCGGTGGTGATCCGCAGCCGCATCGATTCGGGTCGCTGCTTGCTGCGCCACACCTGCGCCCACGACAGGAAGAAGCGTTGCTCGGGCGTGAGCCCGTCGATCAGCGGCGGCCGCGGCTTGCCGGCCATCGAGCGCTGCATCGCCTCGTAGGCGACGGCGAGCCCGCCGAGATCGGCGATGTTCTCGCCGAGCGTGAGCTTGCCGTTGACGTGGAGCGTGTCCACGGCGACGTAGCCGTTGAACTGCTCGATCACCCGCGCCGCCCGCGTCTGGTAGTGCTTCGCGTCCTCGGACGTCCACCAGTCGCGCAGGTTGCCCTCGGCGTCGAACTGCCGGCCGCGATCGTCGAACCCGTGGGTCATCTCGTGACCGATCACGGCACCCATGCCGCCGTAATTCACCGCGTCGTCGGCGAGCGGGTCGAAGAACGGCGGCTGGAGGATGCCGGCCGGGAAGTTGATGTCGTTGTTCGAGGAGTTGTAGTAAGCGTTCACCGTCGGCGGCGACATGCGCCACTCCGAGCGGTCGACCGGCTTGCCGATGCGCGCGAGCTGCCACTCGCTCTCGAAGCGGGTGGCGCGGCTGACGTTCTCGACCAGCGAGCCGCGCTCGAGCGTCAATCCCGAGTAGTCCCGCCACCGGTCCGGATAGCCGATCTTCTCGCCGAAGGCGGCCAGCTTCCCGATCGCGGCGGCACGGGTCGAGTCGGTCATCCAGTCGAGCCCCTCGAGCCGGCTCTTCAGCGCGGCCTCGAGGTTCTCGACCATCGCGAGCGCGCGCGCCTTGGCCTCGGGCGTGAAGTTCTTCTTCACGTACTCGCGGCCGAGCGCCTCGCCGAGCAGACCGTCGGTGAGCTGGACGCAGCGCTTCCAGCGCGGGAGCTGCTCCTTGGCGCCGGTCAGCACCTGCGCGAAGCGGAAGCGCTCGTTCACGAACGGCGAGCTCAAGATCGGAGCGCGCTCGGCGACCACGTGCCACCTCAGATACGTCTTCCAGTCCTCGAGCGAGGTGGACGACAGCATCGAGTTCAGCGTCCTCATGAAATCGGGCTGTCCGACGTTCAGGTCCTGGAAGGTGACCTTCGACTCGCGCAGGTACGCGTTCCAGTCGAAGGCGGGAGTGACCGCCTCGAGCGAGTCGAGCGGCATCTTGTGGTAGACGGCCTTGGGGTCGCGGCGCTGGACGTTGGTCATCGAAGCGTTGGCGAGCTGGGTCTCGATCTCCATGACCTTGTCGGCGTCGGCCTTGGCCTTCGGCTCGGGCTCGCCGATCAGCACGAACAGGTTGGCGACGTGCGACACGTATCTGCCGCGGATCGCCTGCGAGGCCGAATCCTGCTTGGTGTAGTAGTCGCGATCCGGCAGTCCGAGCCCGCCCTGGCCGACGTTCGCGATCATCTGCGTGCTGCGCTTGAGATCCGGCAGAGCGGCGAGCCGGAACATCACGTCGACGCGCTGCGTGTGGAGCCGCGCGATCTCGGGCGCGAGTGCCGCCGGTGTCACGATCGCCGCGATGCGCGCGAGATCCGGCTCGATCGGCTTCATGCCCGCCGCCTCGGCGGCCGCCGAGTCCATGCAGGTCCCGTAGAAGGTGCCGATCAGATGGGTGTTGGGATCCGTCGAGCCGTTGCCGGTGAGGGTCCGTTTCACCGCGTCCTCGAGCAACCGGTGCAGCTCGGCCTCGTTGCGATCGTCGAGCGCGACGAAGCTGCCGATACCGGGATACGCGGCGGGAATGACGGTGCGCTCGACCCACGCGCCGTTGGCGTACTGGTAGAAGTCCCGACACGGCGCGCAGGTGGTGTCACGGCCGGCGAGGTCGAGACCGTGGGAGACCTTGACGGCCGGCGAGGTCGCGTGCGGAGGCGCGACCGTCGAGGTCTTGTGGGCCGGGGTGGCGAAGATCGCGAGACACAGCGCGAGCACGAGGTTCGCGGAGAAGTAACCGCTCATGGCGTGGACCTTTCGGGGACGAGCCGGGGTGCTGCGGGTCCTCATGGTGGTGCCCGCGTCGGGCGCGGCACTCGGGCGCGCAGCCTATCACGCGCGCGGCGCGCCGACGTAGCGCTGCGCCGCCCGCGGCGATCGTCTATCATCGGTGCCCTTGCCGACGACCGGCGGATCCACCCGGATGCCGCCGTCACCTGAAGGGAACCAGCCAATGACCAGGAGATTTGAAGTGGGCCGGGCCGCGATCGCGGCGTTCACGGTCGCGATGGCGATCGTCCTCACGGCCTGCGCCAAGCACCCGCGCTCGACCGCGGGCGGTGTGCGGAGTCGCGATCACCGTCACCGAGGAAGGCTTCCGGCCCCCGGTGGTGACCGTCCCGGCCGGCCAGCCGGTGACGCTCGTCGTCACCCGCACGACCGACCAGACCTGCGCGACCGACTTCGTGATGCCCGACCGCGGCATCAAGCAGGCGCTCCCGCTCAATCACCCCGTCGAGATCGCGCTGGCCGCCGGGAAACCGGCGACGCTGCGCTACGCCTGCGCGATGGACATGTACCGGGAACGATCGAGGTGCGCTAGCACCCGAAGGGGCGCCAGCGCACCGCCGATCGTGTCGAGTCGCACGATGCCGGCAGGCTGCACAACCCGCTCTAGAAGGCCACCACGCCTTCCACCATCATGCCCTCGAACTTCCCGCCGCTGCGGATGTCGGTCACCGGGAAGTCCTTGTAGATCTGCTTCACGTACTCGGCCTTCATCTCCAGGTTGCGGGTGATGAACCAGCCGCCACCGGCCTGGGTCCGCTCGACCGTGACGTCGTCCGTGAACCCGACGAACTTGCCCTTCGCGGTGTTGTAGCAGAGCGGCCACGTAGAGCTGGTTGCGGAGGAAGCGGTAGACACCGTCGACCGCCATCTGCTTCCAGGTGCGATCATCGGTCTCCGTGGCGGTCCGTCCCTTGGACTCTTCGTAGTTGCCGAAGAACTCGAACCCGTAGGCGGTGACGAAGGGGTTGATGACCCATGCCCTGAGCTTGCTGCTCTGGCCCGGCTGCACGTCGCCCGACCACGCGTTCGCGGTCGCACTGGCCTTGGTGTTCTCGAGCACGTCGTAGTAGCGCGAGCCCGAGCGGCTGCCGCTGTAGAGCGTGTTGTTGGCGGACTTGGTCGTGTTGTAGATCGAGCCGGTCACACGCACCCGAACGTCCGGGGTGACCATGCGGTCGAAGCCGACCTTGCCGAGATAGGCGGGGCGCGCTGCTGGGGCGACCGCACGGTGCCGCGGATCTCGCCGTTGGTCACACCGAACATCCCCATCAGGCCGTTGCTGCGCACGTAGGCCTCGGCGCCGACCTCGGTGGTGAATGCGTCCATGAGGAGATTCCCGACCAGCGGGTTGTACATCGCATTGCCGTTGTCGCTGCGGCGGAAGTGCGCATCACCGTAGTTGATCTCGAAGTGACCGATCCGCAGGGTGACGTACTTCATGATCTGGTCGAGCGTGGCGTTCTCCCACGGCGAGCCGTCCATCAGGAAGTAGCCGTCCTTGACCCAGGTCTCGTTGTGATGGCGTGACGACAGGTAGCTCGTCATCTCGACGCGAATGCCCTTGGCGATCTGGGTGTCCATGTAGAGATTGGCTTCCGCGTTGTTGAAGCCGGATCCGATCTCGATCAACTGGTTGGCGTTGGTGGTGTCCGGCGGCACGGTGCGGCGCGCCGCGTTGTTGCTGTGGTGCAGCGCCTGCCACTGCTGCGTGAACGCGGCACCCCACTGGATCTTGAAGCCGGTGTACGGAACGCCCGGCTCCTTGGGCGGCTCGAACATGTTGATGCCGCGCGCGTCGTGGGGGCGGAAGTGCTGGACCTCGATGGGAGCGGGTTGCGCGCGATCCGTGGCCGCCTGGACGTCGAGTCCGATGACCGCCTTGCTGGTGTCCGCTTCGTCCTGCGCGAGCGCCGTGCCGGACATCGCGATGATCGCGGCGATGACCGATACGACGAGAGCCGATCTGTTCGTGCTGCGTTTCATGTTGACCTCCTCCGGGCGGCTGTCCGAGGTCCCAACCGGAGCCGACGATCGGGATGATTCCCTGGCGCGCGGTGCTGTGCTTCGTTCCTTCCGCGCCTCGTTGCACGAAGGTTCACAGCAACCGACATGCCCTGAAAGCCCGGCTGGAGCTAACCGCAAGTCACTAACTGTGTAAGGGGGTCCGGACGAACCGCGTGCGCATGCCTCGGTGGACACCCGGGGACTGCCAGCTTGGCGGTCGATCTGCCGGCTCGGCAGGTCAGGAGCGCGGCGCTCATTCGCTCGCTTCGTCTTCTGCGCGCCAGGGTTGGCGTGCTGCCGGCGAGCGCGACCACTGGACGTAGCTCCACAGCGCGTCGAGATCGCCGGGCTCGAGACGATCGCGATAGGCGGGCATGTGGAGCACCGCGCGATCGAGGAAGAAGCGCGCGAGCGGATTGGCGATCATCCGACGACTCCTCCCCGCTCGACCCACTCGCCGAACTCCTGGCGGCTCGAAACCAGCTCCGGGAAGTCGTCGCCGTCCCACGCCGGCACGTAGCCCTTGAACGATCCCGGATTGGGACGGGCGAGCCGGCCGCCGGGCCCGTGGCATCCGACGCAACCGAGCGCCTCGGCGCGTTCGCGACCGTGCGCCGCGAGCGAGTCGGCCGGCTCCGGCGCGCCGTGCATCGCGCCGACGAACGCGACCAGATCGTCGATCTGGCCCTTCGACAGTCGACGTCCGAACGCCGGCATCTTGAGCGCTCCCGCCGCGCGCTTGGCGCGCCAGGACTCGCTGCGCGACCGCTCGGCCGTCGCACCGTCGGTGATCCACTCGCGCACCTGCTGCTCCGACTTGGCGAACATCATCACGTCGCCTTCCCAGGTCGGGACGGTGCCCTCGCGGCGACCGGGATTCTGAGCACCCCGAATGCCCTCGGGACCGTGACAGGCGAAGCACCCGGCGCGCTCGGCGAGCCGCCGTCCGCGCTCGGCCGCGGGGATGCGCGGCCGCATCGCCAGGGTGATCGCGAGCCCGGCGGCCACGGCGAGCACGATCAGCAGCAGCATGGTTCTCATCGGCGGCTCCGGCCCCGCGCGATCCGCGCCTCACGATCGGCTCGCGATCGGGTCGATGACGAGCGGGCCGACGAAATCGCCGGCCCGTGACGCCCTATCGGCGACGCCAGCGAATGCCGGCGCCGCGATGTCAGTGGATCACTTGGCCTCGGTCGTCGCCGCCGCCATCTTGACCCCGGTGATCTCGATCGCCTTCATCCCGTTCCGCTCGTGAGACATGCCGGTCACGGTCACCGTCTTGCCCGCCATGGTCTGGAGCTGCTGGTACGGATCGGCGTCGTCGTGGCTCATCGTGATCAAGTAGAGCGTGCCCTTGTCGGTGAGCAGGCCCATCGGCATGCCGCCCTTGATGCATTTGGTCGCGCACTCGGCGTGCTTGGCGCCCTTCGCCCCGTGTCCGAGATAGCAGCCGGTGTCGATCACCTCGCCGGTCAGTTGGCCGGCGCGGCGGCGGGCTTGGCCTTCTCCGCGGCGTAGACGTTGAGGCCGACGAGAACCAGGACGAGCGCGGCGAGGACGAATGCGAATGACTTGCGTATCATGAAGGTCTCCTGTGAGCGCGGCTCGTGGACGGTGTCCGGGTCGATGGTTTCGGAGCCATCGGGTCGAGGATCGGGCGCACGCCCGCGCGAGTCAAGCCGGAGAAGCTAAGGGGAAGTCAGGATCAGGGCGAACAGGGCGCCCACGCCGCCCGTGAACGTCACGCCCGGGATGCGGACGTCGAGCGTCCGCTCGACGAACCCCAGCTTCCGGTGCATCTCGATCGAGACCAGGTTGCGTACGTTGGCGAAGTAATAGGCGCGATCGCTATGGCCCGCGATCCATTCCAGGCGCGACCGGGTGAGCGCGAGCCCGACGCCACGGCGGCGAAAGTCAGGATGGACGATGACACCGAGCAGATACCAGCCCGCCGGGGCGGACGAATCCGGTCCCGCGCGCTCGGGGACGGCGGCGGCGCCAGCGGCGGCCTCGATCCGCCCCGGGGCGGATGAATCGGCGACCGGATCCGGTGCGCCGGCGGCCGGATCGAACCAGCTCGCCTTGGCGTAGCCGATGATCCTGCCGTCCAGCAGCGCGACCTGGATCACGGGCCGCGGCGCATCGAGCGAAGCGTCGCGCGAGCCGCCCGCGCTGCGCCGCGATCTCGCCCGTGACGAACTCGATGCGCGGCTCGAGCGGACCGCCGTGACGGTCGCGGATCAGCTCGGCGATCGCGAGCGCGTCGCCGGGACCCGCCATGCGGATCGCGAACGCCGGGTCGAGCGACAGCGCGACCCGGTCGTCCGGAGCGCTCCGACCAGGCCGCGAACATGCTCGTCGACGGTTCCGTTGTCTCGCGCGCGCGATCACGCTCCAGCAGGCGATCGAGGGCCCACCCCGGCTCTCGTCGCGGAGATTTGGCTCGGTCATGCCATCAAACTATCACGCGGATTGATGACGGACGCGCCCGGGGCGCGTCGAGCACGGCGTCGGAATCCGCTCCCGCGCTTTCCTGATGCGCCGTCGTCACGTCTCGCTTAGGCTGACTCGGCGTCATCTCATCCAGCCTCGGGGAGCCATGCCACGAACCACCACCATGCGACGCTGCGCTTTCGCATTTGCCCTGCTCGTCGCCACGCTCGGGCTGGTCGCTTACGCCCGTGCCCTTCCCGAGTACGCGCGCCAGACCAAGGCGGCGTGCGCGGTGTGCCACGCCAATCCGGCGGGAGGCGGCGAGCTCTCGGCGGCGGGAAAGGCGTTCCAGGCGAATCACGAAAGCGCCCGCCGCCGGCGCCACGAGCGGCGCCGACTACGTGGGGGTCATGCGCTGCCGCAGCTGTCACATCGCGGAGTTCACGGCGTGGAAGAGCACGCCGCACGCGCACGCGCTCGCCACCCTGAGCACGGCGCCCGACTCGGCGATCGCCAAGATGGCGGCGTCGCTCAAGGTCACGTTGAAGGCGCCGGCGGCGAGCAACGACGCGTGCGTCGTCTGCCACGTCACCGGGTTCCATCTGCCGGGCGGCCATCCGGCGGCAGACAGCCTCAAGAACGTCGCGGTCTCGAACGTCACCTGCGAGTCGTGTCACGGCCCGGGCGGCCGTCACGTCACGGCGGCGCTCGCCGAGAAGAAGAAGACGATCCAGCGCGCGGTCTCGCCGACGCTGTGCGTCCAGTGCCACACGACCGCGACCAGCCCGAGCTTCGCGTTCGACGAGTACCGGAAGCGCGACCCTCACATGACGCCGCCTCCGAAATCGGAGAATTGAAGCCCCCGCATGACCGCGCTTCCGGCAGCACGGATCCGATGACCGACCCACCCGAGAAGCCTCCCGGCGCCCGGCGCGTGCGCTCTGACCGCGTCGTATCGCGGCGCACAGGGGCTCGAGTACCGGACCGGGATCACCCGCGGCCACCGCGGGATCGCGGAAGGTCTGCATGGTCGTGGCCGAGCTGCCACCCGGGGCGCGCGCCAAGGCGCACCTCCATCGCGGTATCGAGACCGCGGTCTACGTGATCGAGGGCGAGGTCGAGACCCGTTTTGGCGACCGGCTCGGCGAGAGCGTGGTGACGCGCGCGGGCGACTACCTCTACATCGAGCCCGACACGCCGCACGTGGTGCTCAACCGCTCGGATCATCCCTGTCGCGCGGTGATCGTGCACACGGCGGAAGACGACCAGGAAGGCATCGTGATGCTGCCGGACCTGGACGCGAAGGTCTGATCCCGAGCGGCGATCAGCGGACGCTTCGCATCATCTCCTCGAGCCTCAGCTTCACTCCCGGCCACTCGTCGTCGACGATGCTGAAGTACACCGTGTCGCGCACGATCCCGCGGTCGGAGATCATGTGCTTGCGCATCGTGCCCTCTTCGGTGCAGCCGATCCGCCGCATGGCGTTCCGCGAGCGCTGGTTGAGCGCGTTGGTCTTGAATTCGACGCGGTGGCAGCCCCAGGTCTCGAAGGCGTGGCCGAGCATCAGGTACTTGGCCTCGGTGTTGACGTGCGAGCGCTGGAACGGTTGACCGACCCACGTCCAGCCGATCTCGACGCGCCGGTGCTTCCGCTCGATGTTGCCGAAGCGCGTGCAGCCGGCGACCCGACCGCTCCGCCGGTCGACGGTCGCGAACGGCAGCGAGCGGCCGGTTTCGAACTCCGCAGCGCGGTGTCCAGGTAACGGCTCAGGTCCTCGCGGGACTCGACGTGGTTGTTGGTCCACCGCCACAGGTCGGGATCGATCGCGATCTCGCACAACCCCTCGAAGTGACGCACGAGGTCGAGCGGCTCCATGCGGACGTCACGACCCTCCAGAGCGACGGGCTCGATGCGCATGCTCGGGTTCATCGGCGTCTCCGGACGTGAGCGAGGCGGGCGCGAATCCTATCGCATCCTCGAGCGCCGGCGGTGGTGCTTGGACGCATCACCGGGCGCTTCCGCTCGCCGCGGTCGCGGCCTCGATGCGGGCCAGGTTGGCGCGCGCGTCGGCGAGCCCGGGTCCCACCGCAGCGCTTCGCGGAAGTGAGCGGCCGCCCCGGCCAGGTCGCCGGCGTTGCCCAGGATGCTGCCCAGGTTGTGATGGGCCTCGGCGTCCTCCGGCCACCGCGCGATCAGCCGCTGATACAGCGCGCGGGCCTCGTCGTAGCGCCCCTGGCGGAAGTTCCAGGCCGCGAACCCGCGGAGCGCGACGAACTCTCGGGATCGATCGCGAGCGCCGCCCCGTACTGCGCCCGCGCCTCGGGAAGCGGCGCGCCTGGAGCTCGAGGTCGCCCATCAGGCGGTGCGCTTCGACGCTCCTCGGGTTCAGCGCCAGCGCGCGCTCGAGACGATCGCGCACCTGCGCCGGCGTCATCCCGGAGCCCCGCGAGCCGACCTGGCGAATCCAGGCGCTGGCGGCGATGTCGTCGAGATCGGCCTCGCGCATGGCTCGGATCGCGGCGAGCGAATCGGAGGGCGGTGCGTGCTCGAGGATCGACTCGACCGGCTCGAGCCTCCGCCGCAGCTCGGCGACGATCGGGATCTCGGCGAGCCGGACGCCGTCGGCGTCGCGGGTCGCGTACTCGAGCGCGGGCCGGTCGTCGTGGTCGCGCGCGGCGCCGCGCGACAGCTCGCGCAGCGCGGCCGGCCCGCACAGGAAACCGGCGAGGAAGACGCGCGGCTGGTCGAGCCACTCGGCGGGGCCGCCCCAGGGGCTGTAGCGGAGGTCGGCGCGGATCGCGGGATCGCTCGCGAGCAACCGCAGCCGATCGTCGGAGAGCCGGATCGGATCGCGCGCCGAGCCGATCAGCAGCAGCTCCGAGGTGTTGTACCAGAGCACCGCGTTCGGGAAGGCGTCGACGAAGGTGCCGACGATGCTCCGGAACTGGTCCACGCCGAGGAACGGCAGCGGCACGAACTGGCACACCAGCCCGCCGGGCGCGAGCCGCGCGGCCGCGCGCGCAGAACTCGGCGGTGTAGAACGCGCTGCGATCCCGGGGCGGAAGAGCTGGCCCAGCTCGAGCGAGATCACGTCGTAGACCGCGTCGGTGTGCGCGACGACGTTGCGGCCGTCGTCGAGCAGGACACGCGTGCGCCGATCGGCGAGCCAGCCGGCGTCGAAGTGGGCGCGGATCAGCTCGAACACCCGGGGCTCGATGTCGACGACGTCGAGACGCTCGACCGATAGAGCAGGAACCGGCTCGCGGTCTGGCCGGTGCCGGCGCCGACCACGAGCACGCGGCGCGCGCCGGGATGGAGGAGCATCGGCACGTGGGCGGCCATGATCTGGTGGGTCTTCCGGCTCTGCCCCTGCCACCAGCGATCGATCTTGAGCTGGAGCGACTCGCGCGTGCGCACCACCGCGACGTTCGCGACCAGGCCCTCGCGGAAGTCGACCAGCGTGCCCTCGTCGGCCATGAAGTCGCGGGGCACGCGCGTGGTGAGCAGGCGCGGGATCGCGAGCCAGGCGACCACCGCGACCGCGGCGAGCGCGAGGTCGCGCGGCCGTGGCCGGCCGGCGGCGATCAGCCACGCGACGACGCCGGCGGCGAGCGGCGAGCGCGGTGGTGGCGAGCGCGCTGGCGGAGAGGCCGAGCCACGGCAGCCCGACGAAGCCCATGAGCAACGACCCGACGATGCCCCCGCGATGTTCACCGCCGTCATGCGGCCCACCTCGTACGCAATCGCCTCGGGACGGTCGAGCACGAGCCGCACCGCGAGCGGGAACGACGCGCCCGAGCACACCGCGGGCGGCAGCAGCAGCGCGAAGTAGACGGCGAGCCCGCCACCCAGGCCCTGCCACCAGGCCGGCGGCATCCGCACCAGCGCGATCACGTACAGCGCGGTCACCACCTGGAGCACGGCGAACGCGCGCGCTCGCGAGCAGGCGCTCGGGCAATCGCGACGCCAGCGCGCTGCCGATCACGATCCCGACCAGCACCACGGTCAGGCTCACCGTATACGTCAGCACGGTGGTGCGGAGCACGAGTGCCAGGTAGCGGCGTCCACAGCACCTCGAGCGCCAGCGCGACGAGGCCGGTGACGAAGAACAGCCCGGTCACCACCGCACGCGGCACCGGCAGCGACCTCGCGCCGGACGACTCGAGGCGGCCGCGCGCGGACTGCGCGCGTCCGCGGTTCCGGTCTCCGCCGGCGCCCGCGACGCGATCCAGGCGCAGGCCGCGGCGGCGAGATTGGCGACGGCGGCGATCACGATCGACTCGCGTGACCCGAGGCGGGGAATCAGCAGCAACCCGGTCATCGCGCACCCGATCGCCGCACCCAGCGTGTTGAGCGCGTAGAGCCCGCCGGCCGCCCCCGCCGCGCGGCGCGATCCCGCGGCGAGGCGCGCGCACGAGCGGCAGCGTCGCGCCCATCGCGACGGCGGCCGGGAGCAGGACGATCGCCACCAGCGCGGCGCGCGTGCCGAGGAGCGCCCACGGTCGCGCGGCGAGCGCGCGGTAGGCGCCGCCGTAGAGCCCGTCGATCGACTCGAAAGTCGCGAGGCTCGCGAGCCCGAGGATCGCGGTCGCCACCTCGATCCCGGCGTAGACGCGCAGCGGATTCGTCGCGCGCGAACCGAAGCGGCCGGCGGCCCAGCTGCCGAGTGCGAGCCCGAGGAAGAACACCGCCACGACGGTGCTGGTCGCGAGCACGGTCGAGCCGAACACGAGGGATCCCCGTCGGATCCAGCACACCTCGTAGACCAGGCCCGCGAAGCCGGAGAGGAAGAGCGCGAACCGGGGAGGCGAGCGAGCATCCGCGCAGGATAATTGACAGACCACGGGCGCTCCACGACCATTGCCACCTATGAACGCACGTCGCCCGCTGGTTTTCGGCGCTCTCCTGCTGGTCGCGGCGCTACCCCGCCCGGTCGTCGCCAAGTGCAAGGACGAGGGGCGGCCGTGCTGCGACTACTGCCGGATGATCATCACCAAGAAGTCGTTCGGCGGCGGGATGGTGACGACGAAGAGCAACGTGGCGCTCACCTTCGACGCGACCGAATGCCTTGCCGCCTACTTTCTGACGCTCCACCAGGACACCGTGGGCGTTCGATCGATGTGGTCGATCCCGTTCGATCGGCCCTCGGAGAAAGTCCACGCGCGGCGCCGGCTATTACGTCCAGACCGATTCGCTGCCCAGCCCGATGGGGCTCAACCTCTCGGCCTACATCTCCGCCAACGAGGCGCGGCAGGCCGCGCTCAACTTTCACGGACGCGTCATGCGCTGGGGCGACGTGGTCGAGTTGGTCCGGCATCACTGGTTCGCGAACGGCGTCCCGTATCCGAAGCCCGAGGCCAAGCCGGATCGAAACCGGTCGCGCACTGAGACTCCTCGACGCTACTCCTTAAAGACGAGGTTGTAGCGGGTGACGCCGTCCGCGCGTGCCGTGGCCCAGTAGGCACCGTTCGGCACCTCCACATTGGCGTCATTGACGCCGACCCAGTGGAGGTGGAACAGGATTCCGGTCAACCAGTCGCGTGAGTACGAATAGACCGGAGCGCCCGCGATGTTGAGGATCCGCACCTCGATCGTCTCGTCCGATGCCGGCGTGAGCTCGACCCCGACCCCGGCGTCGGCCCCCGTCGAGGGAACGGATTGGGATAGGTGTCGACGTCTCCGTGCGGGCCCAGCTCGAACACGGCGGCGATCGTGGTGTCGCGCGCGGCCGTCGCCACTTGCGCGGTTGCCACGGTGTCCGGGGCGACCACCCAGGCGAAGACGCGGTAGGAGCCCGGCTCGTCGAAGCGGAACTCGTAGACGCCGTCGACCGTGACGGTCGAGTCGACCGCGCCGCCGGGACGCTTGATGAAGACCCGCACGCCGGTCGCGTTGTCGACGGTGCGCACACCGGTCGACTCGGGGCTCACCGGATTCGAGGACTCGGCGAGCCGGCCGATCAGGCGCACGTGTCCCCGGAGCGCGTAGGCGCCGGTCTGGGGCTCGAGGATGAGGGTCTTGGACGTCGAATCGGAGCACCCGGAGAGGCCGAGGGCGAGGGCGAGCAGCGCGACACCGGGGGAGACGAAGGTTCTCAATGGGCCTCGCACGTGGAGGGTGGTGGAGCGCACAGCCGTCTCGGGGCCGGTCCCGGGGCGGGGGACCGTGACCCGGGCCGAGGCGCCGGTGGCTCGATCAAGAGCGTCGCGGCCGTTGAAGCTCCGATTCTGTGGTGGGCGACGGGACGCGGTCAAGAGCTCCTAGGCTTGCGAGCCCGCGTGCTCGCGACATAGATTCATGTCTCTCTGATCACGTCTCTCCGATACCGGACCCGACCCATGCGCGCCCTCACCTCCCTCCTCATCGCCGTCTGCTGCCTCGCCCTGGTCACGATCCTCGCGGCCGAGGCCCACGCGCAACTGCGGCGCCGAGAGCTGCCCGCTCGACAACAGCGCCTTCGGCGGGCGCGCCCGCCGGTTCTCCTTCGAGCTGGCCTACCAGTACGTCGACCAGCAGGACGGCAAGACCGGCACCCAGGACTCGGACCCGCAGCAGGCCTTCGTGAGCGGCGGCGAGGTCCGCACGAGGTCGAACACCACGACCGCCCGCGCGCTGTGGTCGGCGTCGCCGAAGCTCCTGCTCACCGCCTCGATCCCGTACATCGACCGCTTCCACAGCCACGTCGTGGTCGAGGACCTGCCCGTGCCCGAGCTGCGCGAGTGGAACTACAGCGGCCTCGGCGACATGACCGTGATCGCGAACCGCACCGTGCTCGGCGGGTCGGAGTCGGCGCCGTGGTCGCTGAGCCTCCTGGCCGGGGTCAAGCTGCCGACGGGCCGCGACCACGTTCCCGACATCGACGGCGAGGAACCGGAGCCCCACGCGCGACCCGGCACCGGATCGACCGACGTGATCGCCGGATTCCAGGTGCTGAGGCGGATCGATCGCGAGGCGGGCGCCCCCACGATCGTGTTCGCGAGCAGCCAGTACACCGGCACCGGCGTGGGCGTCGACGACTACCGCGTCGGACGGTCGGTGGAGGGCCATCTCGGCGCCAGCGTCCCCGTGCTCGAGAAGCTGTGGGCCCAACTCCAGGTCAACGGCATGGTCCGCGCTCACGATCGCTCCGAATCGCCCGACGAGGCAGGCGGTCACGCCGGGCACGCGATCCCGGGCGAGGGTGCGTCGACCGAGGAGACCGGCGTCCACGAGAACACCGGCGGTGCGGCGATCTTCCTCGCCCCCGGCCTTCGCTACGACGTCACGCCCTTCCTCGCGTTGTCGTCGTACGTGCAGCTGCCGGTCTACCAGAACGTCAACGGCACGCAGCTCGTCGCGCCGTTCCAGTTCTGGATCGGCACCACCTACAAGCTGCCGTGACGACGGTGGACCGCGGGCGCGACCGCGCCGATAACGGGAGCAACCCCTTCCGGCCGCGACGATCGAGAGGAGTGTCGTGAAGACCAGTCATCGCATCGCGATCGCCACGACCGTGCTCGCCGTCACCGCGCTCGCCTTCGTCATCATCCGCCGTCGCGACGCCGCCGAGCCGGCGACCCCCGTGTCCGGCGCTCGCCTCGCGCCGGCCGGAACCAGCGCCACCGCGCCCGTGCCCTCGCGGCTCGTCACCCTCGAGGTCGGCGGCATGGTGTGCGCCGCCTGCGTGAACAAGGTCCAGACGCAGATCGCGAAAGTGCCGGGGTGTCGCGAGTCGAGGTCAGCCTCGCCGATCAGAAGGCGCGGGTCCTCTGCGCCGGCGACGTCGCCGACACGGCGCTGACCGCGGCGGTACGGCGCGCCGGACCCAAGTACCTGGGGACTCGTCGTCGAGCGATGAGGCGCGCGCCTTCTGCACGCGCACTGCTCGAGCAACCTCGCCACCGTCCTCGCGATCGTCGCGATCGCGCTCGTCGGGCTCGCCGCACCCGCAGCCGCTCACGTCGTATCGGATCGCGAGCTCGCCGTCGTCGCCCGCAGTTCCCCGCCGGGTTCGCCGGTCGCACGCTGATGGCACTGGTCCCCGACTCGCTCGGGTACGTCGCGCCCAACCGCGCGGGGTCGTGGCGCGACGTGGGATACCAGCGCGGCGCCATGCTGGTGCTGGTCGACGCCGCGGCACGCGCCGATACCGTGGCCGCCGAGCGCGCGTGGCGCGCCATCGACGTGGCCTTCGCCCACCAGCACCCGCCGGGCGGGTTCGACACGCGCGCAACCTTTGGGCGTGGGGGACTCGACCGCCGCGGCGATGGCCGACGAGGCCGCGTGGCTCGCGGGCGTCTGCCGCGGGTTCGTGGCGGTGATGAACAGCCGACTCCAAGACCGCTTCCGCTGGCGCTACGCGCTGCTCAAGCCCAAGCTGCAACGCTCGGTCGATCATCCTCGAGCGGCACCATGACGAGCTGCTGGCCGCGCACGCCAGGCATCCTGACGCGTTGCTCGCGATCGCCGCGGCGTTCCTGCTCGCCCGACGGCACGTACCACGACCCTCGTTACGGCTCGGCCGGACAGCAGGCGCTGGTCCAGGCGCTCGCGCTCCCAGCGCAAAGAACGGCGCGTTCCCGACCGAGGGACGCGAGGACGTCGCGCGTCACGCGGCGGCACTCGGCGCGCTCCAGTCGGTGGTGATCTACTTCCCGTCGCCGACGCTGGAGCGCGCGGTCGCGCGCGCCGCGAGCTGGCTCAAGGGCAAGAGCGGCAAGTCCCGGATCGAGCCGGGCACGGCGGCGAGCGGCGAGCTCCAGTTCGCGCTGCGCTACGCCGCGATCAAGCCACCGCCGCCGACCGCCGGCGTCGCCCACGACTGAGTCATCGTCCGAGGGTCGCGACGCGATCATCGCGCAACGACTTGCTCCCGCTTGACGCGGACTTGTCATCTTGCGCGGCGCGATCCGGCGGCTGGAACTCCCCACGATCCCGGATGCACCACCACCCGATCGATTCGATTCGCAGGAGGGATTCGATGACCACGATGACGAAGCACGCCGCCGGGACGTTCTGCTGGACTCCAGCTCGCCACTCCCGACGTCGAGGGGCGCTGAAGAAGTTCTACGCCGGCCTGTTCGGGCTGGAAACCCGAGGACGGCGAGGTCGAAGGGCGCCGGTTCACCATCGTCCGCAAGCAGGACAAGGCGATCGGCGCGATCATGGAATCAGCAACCCGGCGCTGCGCCGGAAGCGCTGGACGTCGTTCGTCGCCGTCAGAGCGAGCACCGATCCGATCACGGCACGAGTTCGCCAGGCCGGCGGCCACGTGTGCTCAGTGGAGCCGAGATTCGACGATCGCCAAGAACGGACGCATGAGGCGTCGACGATCCCACCCGCGGCGCGTTCGCGGTGTGGCAGGCCGGCACCCGGATCGGGCGCCGAGGTGATGCACGAGCCCGGGTGCGATGATCTGGAACGAGCTGATCACCGACGACGCGAACCGGGCGGGCGCTGTTCGATGCGAGCAGGTGCTCGGCTGGACCCGTGGAGGAGTCGACGGGCCTCCAGGGGCATGCCGTACACGATGAAAACAAGCGGGGCGAGCGACCCGATCGGGCGGCGTGTATCCAGGCCACGCCCGAGATGAAGCTCACCCATCCGTACTGGATGGTCTCACTGCGCGATCGGACGGCACCGACGGGGCGCCGCGAATCCGGGTCACTGCAGCTTCGGCGGCAAAGATCCAGATGCAGCCCGTCGACATCCCCATGGTCGGCCGGATCGCGGCGATCGTACCGATCCGCGGCGGGCGCTCTGGTTCACCGGTCAGCCAGGCCGAACCTTCGAACATAGCGTCGCGCTGTGCCGAAAGCGCCCGCGCATCGGGGTGGTCCGCGGGCGCCGCCGGTCTTTTTTACAGTGGGTGGCGATGGACTCGCGCTCGAGCCCGTCGATCACGAGTGGGACTTGACCCTCCGGAACTCGCGCACGAACTCCGCGCGTCGTCTGCATCCGAAGAAACCGTCGAGCAGGTCGCAGGCCATTGACCTCGATGTCCTCGAACACGCGCGCTGCGTCCGGTCGGACAGATCAGCCGGCCGTCGCCGTAACGGGACGTCGTCGAGCTCGGTCAGGTGGACGCCTCCGCGCTGTGGCGGACGAGCTGACCGCACTGCTCGAGAAGATCGCCGCCTTGACGGAACGGGCGAGAGGCGGGTTGTCCTCGTCGTCGACCGCGGACTCCTTCTGCTTCAAGCTTGCGATTGACGATGCTTCAGCGCCCGATCCGAGAAGCTGAAACGCCACCACGTCGTTCGCGTGAGGGATCGAAGGGTCGCGTGTCGCCAACGTCCTCGGTAGTCGATGGCGATCCGCAGAATCCACGGAGATCCCGCGCCTGGTTGCCGGCCACCGCACCGGAGGATCGCGCAGCGGTGGTCACGTGAGGGCGAGTTCGAGGCCGCGGGCGAGTGCGGGCGGACGGGTGATCGAGCGCGAGCAGGGCGAGCGGTAGCGATCATCCATTTCATGGCGGCACCCCCGAGGGCAGGGGGCTCAGAAGCGGCCGGCGGATCACCGAGGGTTGATGACGCACCCGGCGCCTCGAGGGTTGCGACGCGCGGTGGAGCGCCGCTGCGCTGGCGCCGATGTTCTCGCCCGTGAGCGGCCGGGGCCGGGCCGCTCAGCGCCTGGACCATGCGTAATGCTACCGCCGCCGGGTGTGGTGGACTGATGATCGCGGACGTGCTGGCCTCCGGGACGAGCTGGTACGGCGCTCGTGAGGCGTGACGCCGATCGACTGCTCGGGCTTGAGAGCAGCTGGAAGAGCTTGGCCTGGTCGGCGAGATCGGGGCAGGCGCTGTAGCCGAACGAGTAGCGCTTGCCGCGCTCGCCTATCGAGCGCGAGCTCGGCGCGGATCTGCTCGGTGGTGCCACTCGGCCAGCCCTTCCGCGGCGGAGACGCGCCAGAGCCGTGGACGAACAGCGCACTGCGCGTACTCGCCGCGCGCGTTCGAGCTCGTCCGCTCAGCTCGTCGGCCTGCCGCCGACCGTCGACGCACCTGGAACGCCACGACGTCGAACTTGCTGCTGCTCGACGCGGCATGAAGTAGTCGGAGAGCCAGAGCCCTCGCGCTCGGCCTGGCGCGGGAAGCTGAAGCGCAGCGATCTCCTCGAGCTTGCCGCGCGGGGTCAGCGACCCCGGCGTGAACGCCGCCGGGTCGTAGACGACCAGGTCGAGCCCCTCGCTCTGGCAGGGAAGTAGCCGTAGCACGCGCGCGGTTCGATCCAGCCCGCTCCCGCGGCCTCGCGCTGCGAGCGTGAGCCGCCGCGGCTCGAAGTCCTCGCGGATCAGCTTCTCGACCTCGGTGCCGCTGCCGCGCGCACCCCAGTGCAGGCGGTAGAGCGTCTTCAGGTCCATCGCCCGCGAACATGCCCGGCGAACGGGATCGCGGACGGCGGCGTGACGCGCGGCCCCAGAACGGCGGCGCCGGGATCGGAACGTCGCGCGGACCTCGACCTTGAAGTCGCGCTGGCGCGCCGACGACTCGGCGCGCGCGCCTCGAGCTCGGCCGCCTTGGTCTTGAACTCGAACGCCTCGTGGCGGATGCGCTCGACCAGCGCCGGCTTCTGGTCGCGTTGGTCGAGCAGCGCGTCGACCGTGTCGAGGCCCTCGAAGGCGTCCTTGCAGTAGAACACGCCGGGCTCGTAGAACACCTCGCCGTCGACCAGCGCGCGCGCGCCGTCCGAAATTGCGGTTGATCGCCGCGCCGCCGATCAGCACCGGATAGCCGAGCCCGGCGCGGTGCAGCTCGCCGACGCAGATCGGCATCTGCTTGCTGGTCGAGACGAGCAGCGCGGAGAGCCCGATCGCGGTGGCGTCGACCTCCTTGGCCTTCTCGAGATGATCGTGGTCACCGGCACCTGCTTGCCGAGGTCGAGCACGGTGTAGCCGTTGTTGCGTGAGGATCGTCTTCACCAGGTTCTTGCCGATGTCGTGCACGTCGCCGTAGACGGTGGCGAGCACGACCGTGCCCTTGCTGACGTCGGCGTTCTTCTCCAGATAGGTCTCGAGCCGCGCCACCGCCTTCTTCATCACCTCGGCGCTCTGCAGCACGAACGGCAGGATCAGCTCGCCGGCGCCGAACTTGTCGCCGACCTCCTTCATCGCCGGCAGCAGCACGGTGTTGAGCACCGTCGACCGGCGTCCTGGCGCGTCACCGCCTCGATCGATCAGCGTCCTCGATGCCCGCGGGCTTGCGGTGGAGGATCTGGTAGTGGATCCGCTGCTCCACCGTCATCGCCGCCTCCTCGGCCTCCTCCTCCCGGGCGCGAGTGTCCGGGGTGCGGCCCTCGAAGTGCGTGATGTACTGTGGACAGCGCCTGCGGATCGCGGTCGAAGACCAGGTCCTCGGCGAGACGACGGTCCTCGGCGCCGATCTCCGCGATACGGCGTGATGTCGGCGGGGTTCACGATCGCCATGTCGAGCCCGGCCTGCACGCAGTGGTAGAGGAACACCGAGTTCAGGACCGCGCGCGCCTCCTTGCCGAGACCGAACGACACGTTCGACACGCCGAGGCTCGTGAGCACGCCGGGCAGCCCGGCCTTGATGCGTCCGGATGCCCTCGATCGTCTCGATCCCCGACTGCGAGGAACTCGGCGTCGCCGGTCGCGAGCGTGAAGGTGAGATCGTCGAAGATCAGCCGCTCGGGCGGCAGGCCGTACTCCTTCGTCGACGATGTCGTGGATGCGCCGCGCGACCTCGAGCTTGCGGTCCGCGCGTCTTCGCCATCCCTGACCTCGTCGATGGTGAGCGCGATCACCGCCGCGCCGTAGCTTCACGACCAGCGGCATCACCGCGTCGATGCGCTCGCGGCCGTTCTCGAGGTTGATCGAGTTGACGATCGGCGCATCCGGGATAGGCCTTGAGCGCCTCCTCGATCACCGGCGGCCTCGGTCGAGTCGATGCACAGCGGCGACTCGACCGAGAGCGCGAGCTTCTTCACCAGGCGCCGCATCTGCGCGCGCCTCGTCGGTGCGCTCGGTCAGCGCCATGCAGACGTCGAGCGTGTGCGCGCCGCCCTCGACCTGCTCGCGCGCGATCGGGATCAGCTCCTCGATGCCGGTCCTCGAGCACGAGGCTGCTTGACCTTGCGCGAGCCCTGGGTGTTGAGCCGCTCGCCGATCAGCAGCGGCGCCGGCTCCTGGCGGAGCGCGGTCGCGGTCATGCCGCTCGACAGGTACCAGCGCGCCGCGGCCCGGCCGCCGGCGCGGGCGCGCGCCGGCCGACCGCCGCGACCAGCGCCGCGGATGTGGTCGGGCGTGGTGCCGCAGCAGCCGCCGACGATGTTGACGCCGAGCTCCGACGACGAACTCGCGCAGCGTCTCGGCCATCGGCTCGGGCGGCATCGGGTAGAGCGTGCGGCCGCCGTCGTTGATCGGCAGCCCGGCGTTGGGAATGCAGTGGATCGAGCGTGCTCGCGTTCTGGCGACAGGTAGCGGATCGCGTCGCGCATCAGGTCCGGGCCGGTCGAGCAGTTGAGGCCGATGATGTCCGACGCCCATCGCCTCGAGCGTCGCGAGCGCGCCGCGGATGTCGGTGCCGAGCAGCATGCGCCCGCTCGGGTCGAGCGTGACCGAGCACTGGATCGGCACCGCGGCGTCCGGCGCGCTCGATCGCCTCGCGCGCGCGCCGAGGATCTGCGCCTTCATCTCGAGCATGTCCTGGCAGGTCTCGCAGATGATCAGCGTCGGCGCCGCCTTCGATCAGCCCTGCGCCTGCTCGGCGAACACCGGGACCAGGTCCTCGAGACTGCAGCGTCCGAGATCGGGATCCTCGGACGAGGGCAGCATCCCCGACGGGCCCGATCGAGCCGACCACGAACCGCGGCCGGCCGTCGGCCGCCTCGTAGCGGTCGGCGACGCGGCGCGCGATCGCGGCCGCGGCACGGTTGATCGTCGAAGCGTCTGCTCGCCGAGCCCCCACTCCTCGAGCCTCAGGCGCGAAGCCTGGAACGAGTTGGTCTCGACGCACGTCGGCGCCGGCGTCGAAGTAGGCGGCGTGGATCGCCTCGATCGCGTCGGGTCGCGGTCAGCGAGAGGTAGTCGTTGCAGCCCTCGGTGCGCTTGCCGCCGAAGTCCTCGGCGGTGAGCTCCGGGCCTGGATCTGGGTGCCCATCGCGCCGTCGTAGATCAGGACGCGGTCGCGCAGGGTGTCGAGAAATCGGCTGTTCATACTGGGAAGGGTAGTGCTCCCGTCAATGGGGACGCGGGGGGACGTGCTCACAAAGGATTGGGAGATCAGCCTATAGACCACGGATGGCGGTCGCAACCCACCGCGGCCGGTCGACCTCAGGTCGGCGCGCGAAGTTCGCGACGAATCGCGGCTCGCTCCGCCCGAGTTCCCGACACGAATCCCGCCTCGAACCGGGCGCGTGAACGTGGTAGAAACGAGCCTCATGGCTTCGCGATCATGGTGGCGAACCTGTGACTCACGACACTGATCCTGGTCGATCCGGACGAGCGACACACGCGTGAAACGGGTGTCGCTCGTCCTCGATCTCCTGCGCCACGGCGAGGCCGCTCCAGACCCGCACGACGACGCTCTCCGGCGGCTCACCGCGCGCGGCGAGCACGCCCTGCGCGAGCTCGGCGAGCGGCTCGCTCGCGACGGCTGGCGTCCCGATCGCGTCTCGCCAGCCCCTACGCCCGCGCCCAGGATTCGGCCGGGCTCGTCGTCCACGCGGCGGGCCTCACGATCGAGATCGAGACGCTCAAGGAGCTCGAGCCTGAGGTCCGTGCCTCCCGGCTGCTCGAGACCCTCGACGAGCTGGGCGTCACCGGCGAGGTGATGCTGGTGGGACATCAGCCGCAGATGAGCCGGTTGGCACACCGGCTGGCCGGCGTGGAGATCGAATTCCGGCCCGGCGACCTGGTCCGGATCGCTCGCGGGAAAACGGGCTCGGCCGGCCGGATCGTCCTCCGGATCCCCGCCACCCGGGACACCGGGGCCTGATCTCGCCGGCAACGTCGAGCTCCGTGGGTGGAATCGCCCGATTCCAACGCCCTCGAGGCTCAGTGCCTTGCGATTCCTGACCATCCGGTGAACGGTCGCGGCCGTCCAATTGCTTCTCCCGTTCCGAATGATGTCCGACGGTGCTAGGCTCGTCGATGGGCCAGCAATTGCGCCATGCCGGAACGGTTCTGGAGGTCTCTATGACGACCGATCGGATCAATATGGAGACTGTCGCACCGAGGCAGAGCACGTTCGCCGACGTCATGCTCGACGGACTCTTCACCGGGATGATCGGAGCGCTGGCCGTGGTGCTGTGGTTCCTGGTGCTCGATCTCATCGCGGGGCGCGCGCTCTACACGCCGGCGCTGCTCGGTTCCGTCCTGCTCCAGGGCAGCGCCGCAGCACTTCATCCGGTGGTCATCGACCCGGTCGCGATCGCGGCGTACACCGCGGTCCACTTCCTGGTGTTCATCGCGCTGGGCTTCGGCCTGTCCTACCTGATGACGCTGTTCGAGCGCTTCCCGATCATGTTCTTCGTCCTGCTCGTGCTGTTCGTCAGCCTCCAGGTCGGATTCCTGGCGCTCGACACCGCGCTCGGCGCCCAGCTCATGGGCCGGCTGCACTCGTGGAGCGTCGTGATCGCCAACCTGCTCGCCGCGTCCGGCATGGCCTTCTACCTGTGGCGCAGGCATCCGAGCGTGGTGAAAGAGCATCGAGGGGCTCTGGCAGGACGAAGATCCCCAGAGCTGACGCGCTCACCGTTCATCGATCAATTCCAGCCACCCTCAGGGAGGACGCGTGGGCTTTCTCGACGGCAAGATCGCGGTCGTTACCGGTGGGAACCGCGGCATCGGCCGCGGCATCAGCGAGGCACTGAGCCGTGAGGGCGCGACGGTGGCGCTCACGTCGCGGCACGTCGACCACGCGGTCCAGGCGGCGCGCGAGATCGGCGGCAAGGCGCTCGGCTTCGGCTGCGACGTGCGTTCGTACGAGCAGGTGCAGGCGCTCTTCCGGGAGGTCGATGGCAAGGCCGGCGGCTGCGACATCCTGGTCAACAACGCTGGGATCGGGATCTTCGGCCCGGTGGCCGACATGAAGCCCGAGGACTGGCGCGCGGTGATCGGGACCAATCTCGACGGCGTCTTCCACTGCTGTCGTGAAGCCATTCCGCTCATGCGAAAACGCGGTGGCGGATACATCTTCAACATCTCGTCGCTGGCCGGGAAGAACCCGTTCGTGAACGGCGCCGCCTACAACGCGAGCAAGTTCGGGCTCAACGGATTCAGCGAGGCGCTGATGATGGAAGTGCGCTACGACGGGATCCGCGTCTCCTACCTGATGCCGGGCAGCGTGGCCACCGAGTTCGGCAGCGGCTCGGCTCGCAAACAGGGCTGGGCGCTCACCCCGGAGGACGTCGCCGAGGTGGTGCTCGATCTCCTGCGCTCGCCGTCGCACGCGCTCTACAGCCGGGTCGAGATGAGGCCGAGCCAGCCGCCGCGCAAGGGTTAGTGTTCTACTAGGGACGCCAGCCCTTCGAGCGCTGGAGCATTGCGTCCTCGTAGGGGCTGAGCGGCTGCGCGATCGCGAGATCGACGCGCGATGCTTCCGTGACGTGGTTCATCGCGTAGTCCCCGAGCTCGAGCGTCCACTCGCGCTGGTATTTCTCCATCGCGCCGACGGCGCTCCGATCAGACGCGGGCTCGAGGCGGGCCAGCGGCTCGCCGCGCCGGGGCGCGTCGAAGTTCCCGACCCACCAGACGCAGTTGCCGGACCGCAGCGTCTTCTCGATCGCCGCGTACACGGGTCGTAGCGGATCGGCGCTCTTCATCTCCTGCTTCAACAGATCGAACCGGTGGACACCAGCTCGCGAATCGGCGGAACGGTGGTCCAGCTCGCCGCTCCGCGGTAGTAGCGCTGGAAGGTCAGCCCACAGTAGTAGGGATTCACGACCACGAAGTCGTCGCGGGCGACACGCTCGCTCAGCATCGAGGCGATGATGTCGACGTCGGTCTGCCGCACCTGGAGGTGTTTCCAGGCGATCGGGATCGCGATCAGCGCGATCCATGCCACCACGACGGCGTCGGCGGCGACTCGCGGCACGATTGCGGGCAGCGTTCCGTACAGCTCGTCCAGCGCCAGCGCGAGCACGGCGATCAGCGGCACGCAGTGCCACGGATGCACGGGCAGACGGGTCACGACGAGGAACAGGAGGTAGGACGCCGTGCCCAGCAGGACCACGCGCAGATGGAATCGGGTCGCGTCCCGTCGTTCGTGCCCTTCGGATTCGTCGCGACGCGTCGCCACCGTGCGGATCGCGCCGACGATGCCGATCGTGCCCGCGGCGAGCCATCCCCAGGTCAGCCACGCCTCGCCGGCGCTGAACGCGGCCGCGACGCGGCTCAGCATCTGCGGAAGGTCGGTGGAGGACGGCACGACGATGTCGTGCGTGCGGTAGGAATCGATGATCGGCACGTAGGGAAGCAGCGTGAGCGCCGCGACCGCACCGATGCCGAGGCTCAGCGCCGCGCGTCGCGATTGACCGCGCTCGAAACACACCCAGGCGCCGGCCACACCGGATCGCGAACACCAGCGGCGCGTTCTCGAACAACGTGTGCACGCTCAGGATCGCCATGCCGATCGCCAGCGCCACGCGCCTCGGCGTCGGCGCGTTCAGGGCGCGCCACAGCGTCGCGTAGGCGAGCAGGATCCCGATCGCGCCGAGGCCGTAACCGCGCGGCGAGTCGCCCCACTGGATGACCGTGGGATTGAGCAAGAGGAGCGCGATCGAGAGCCACGGAACCCACGAGCCGAACAGCGATCGGCTGACCCAGAGCGCGAGCAGGAGTCCGATGCCCTGAAGGGCGCCGAGCACCCGGAGGCTCGCGTCGCCGGTGCCCAACCCCAGCCCCATGGACCAGAGCCGGACGACGAGATAGGGCAGCGCGGGCGGGGTCGAGTGCGTGAGGCTCTCCCACAGCGCCGGGATCGACGGCATGGTCGCGGTGGTGACCGTGCCCACCTCGTCGCGCCACAAACCCCCGCGCGTGTCGCGCGATAGACGTGCAGCAGGACGATCAGGAGCGTGAGGAGCAGGGCGCAAGCCGCCTCGACGCGGCGGGGCAGGCTCGAGGCCGTCTCCGGTCCCGCGGCGTGACCGCGCGTCGTTCCGAAGCGCCGCCGGTCGGCAGAACCGGGCACGCCCGAGCCTCGCCCCGGAATGCGTGGGACGGCGGGAGCGTGCGGGAGTGCGGACGTCGGCCATGCGGCTCTCGGCTGATTACATCGGGGGCGATCACGGCGGAGAGGGCGGCCCGACCCCGATGGAACGACTCCATTATGGTCCCATCGTGCACTTGGCGCCGCAGAGAACTTCGCGGCGTGGAAGCTCTCGAGGCCGAGGAACGTGCCTTCGCCATCCCGGATGGAACGCCGCCCGGCGAAAACACCGGCGGCTCATCCGCTGATCGGAGACGGCTAGAAGCGCGGGTCGCCCATCCGGCCGAGGCAGGAGAACAGCATGAAGTACTGGATCGCCATCGCCATGAGCAGGACGCCCTGACCGCCGAGCCGCGTCGAGCCGGGCCAGGCGGCGAGGTGATGCGTGAGGCGGTGGGCCGAGATCGGACCGACCACGGCCAGCGTCGCGACGGTGGGGATCATCGCCTCGGGTCCGAGGCCGAAGCGCTGGGTCGCGACCATGCCCGCCACGATCGCCGCGGCGCCCAGGTACATCCACACGCCGCCGGGACCGCGGACGGGGCGGGTCGGGAGCGCGAGCGAGAGCAGGGCGGTCAGGGTCAGCACGCCGAGCGTGCCGAGCACCTGGTTGCCGACGTACTGCATCAGTCGGTCCGGGCGCGAACGCCAGCGCCTCGATCGAGGCCCGCCACGCGTTCGCGGTGAGCCACGGCCCCGCGAGCACGACCGACATCGCGTAGCCGAGCGCTCCCGCCAGCGTCACGCCGAGCAGGTACACGAGCAAGCGCTTGCGGTGCTCGATCGCGAGGGCGAGCAGCCCACCGAGCGCGAACCACATCGCACCGACGTCGACGAGACAGGCGGTCGCGAGCAGGAACCCCGCGCCGAGCGTGGCCCAGGCGTTCTTCTCGCGCCGGAGAGCCAGGAAGCCCGCAAGGACGAACACCATCATCAGCGGCTCCGGTCGCGCCTCGCCGGGCTGGCCGGCGAGGAACGTGAAACTCGGCGAGCGCGAGCCCGCCGCTCGTCACCGCGAGCGTCGCGCGGCGCGTCTCGATCCACACGCTCGCGACCACCAGGGTCGCGGCCGGGAACAGCGCCGCCAGCGAAACCGCCCGCGCGCTCCATGGCCGCGCGTGCGGCGGGCGCGACAGCGGCGCGAGCAGCATCCGGGAGCCCCGGCAGCATCGAGAGGTCGGCGGCGATCGAGGGCGGTTCGTGGCGCGCGATCCGGATCGCCCTGGCTCGAGATCATTCGTTCGAGCGGCTCGGCGTTGCCGGGGCCTCGAGGGCGCGCGCGCCCTGCAGCGCGAAACCGGCGAGCGTGAGCAGGGTGATGAGCCAGAGCGAGATGTGCAGCGATCGAACCAGCATGGAGGTGTGCCCCGCGGTGGGTGGACGCGGACCGGGCCGTCTCCGTCATCGGCACGTCGAGGCCCGAAATGAAGGCCCACGCGCGATGCGCCGGCGCGCCGTGGATCGCGACGAACGCCCCGGAAGCCCGTTTTCGCGGTTGAGGGGCCGCCTCGCGCTGAGATAGTCTCAGCGCGGTCAGGAATGCCCGCCGCTCACATCGCGCCGTCGATGTTCAGCTCTTGACCAGCGGATCCCCGTCCTGACGTCGGCTCGGTCACGCCCTCCCAGGAGGAGCGTTCGCCGCGGCGCCGTTCGGACGGACCGGCCGGGATCCGTCGTGAACTCGTTACATCCTCAGCCAGAACTGGAGGCCACGTGTCGTTCCGAGGGATCGTCGCCATGCTCTTTCTATCGACCGCTCTGACTCCGAACCCGGGAGCGCGGCGACCGCCGCCAAGGCCGGAACCAAGTCCACGTCCACCGCCGCGACGTCGAAGACGTCAGCCGCCGCCGACGCGCCGTTCTACGCCGGCAAGCCCACGGCGGAGTCGTTCACCAAGCTCCAGGATCAGCGGCTGGCTCGCGCCCAGGCCGGCATCGACCGTTTGGTGGCGGCCAAGGGCGCGCGGATCGGTCGAGAACACGCTGCGGCCCTAGCGACGACATCCTGCTCGAGCTCGACGCGGTCTCCGCGCAGGCCTCCGCTGATGGAGAACGTCCATCCCGACTCGACCATCGCGCGCCGCCGCCGAGAAGGTGACGCAGAAGGCGTCCGCGCTTCGGCACCGATCTGTCGCTCAACCGCTCGGTCTACGACGCGCTCGCGGCGCTCGACTCTCGACGGCTCGACGGCGAGACCAAGCTACTACGTCGAGAAGACGCTGCGCGAGTTCCGGCTGTCCGGGCGTCGACAAGGACGAGGCGACGCAGGCAAGAGGATCAAGGCGCTGAGCGACGAGCTGGTGCTGATCGGCCAGGACTTCTCGCGCAACATTCGCGAGGACGTGCGCAAGGTGACCGTGAAGACCGCCGCCGAGCTGGACGGTCTGCCGCAGGATTACATCGACCGCCACAAGCCGGAGCGCCGACGGCAAGATCATCGCTCACCATCGACTATCCGGACGCCATCCCGGTGTTCTCGTACGCCAAGAGCGACGATCTGCGGAAGCGGATGTTCATGGAGTACAACAACCGCGCGTATCCGAAGAACATCGACACGCTGAACCACATGATCGCGAAGCGCTACGAGCTCGCCACGCTGCTCGGGTTCCCCAACTGGGCCGAGTACATCACCGCGAACAAGATGGTCGGCAGCGGCAAGCGCGCGTCCGATTTCATCGATCAGATCGTCGCCGCCTCGGCGGAGCGCGGCGCAGGCCGACTACCAGGTGCTGCTCGCGCGCAAGCAGAAGGACGTTGCCGGCGCCGACGGCGGTGAACGCCTGGGAGTCCGGCTACTACTCGGAGCAGGTGCGCAAGAGCGACTACGACTTCGACGCGCAGAAGATGCGGCCGTACTTCCCGTACGACGAGGTCAAGGACGGCGTGCTCGGCGTCACCGGCAAGCTCTTCAGCGTCACCTTCGACGCGTCCCGGACGCGCCGGTGTGGGATCCGTCGGTCGAGTGCTACGAGATGTACGACGGCGGCAAGCTCGCCGGCCGGTTCTATCTCGACATGCACCCGCGCCACGACAAGTACAACGCACGCCGCGCAGTTCGACGTCAGAACCGGCCTCACGGGCCGCCAGATCCCGGAGGCGGCGCTGATCTGCAACTTCCCGGGCGGCGAGGCCGGCGATCCGGGGCTCATGGAGTACAGCGACGTCCGCACCTTCTTCCACGAGTTCGGACACCTGCTCCACACCCTGTTCGCGGGGCGCCACACCTGGATCGGCATCGGCGGCATCCGCACCGAGCAGGACTTCGTCGAGGCGCCGTCGCAGATGCTCGAGGAGTGGACCCAGGATCCGGCGGTGCTCGCGACCTTCGCCCGGCACTACCAGACCCACGAGGCGATCCCGGTCGAGCTGGTGAAGCAGATGAAGCGGGCCAACGAGTTCGGCAAGGGGCCTCGGCGGTGCGGCGGCAGATGGTCTACGCCAAGACCTCGCTCTCGTGCTACGACCAGCCGCCCGCGGCCGTCAACACCGATCAGATCATTCAGGACCTCACCGCGAAGTATCAGCCGTTCCCGTACGTCAAGGACACGCACTTCCAGTGCGCGTTCGGACACCTCGACGGCTACTCGGCGGTCTACTACACGTACATGTGGTCGCTGGTGATCGCGAAGGACATGTTCAGCCAGTTCGACAAGACCAACCTGCTCGATCCCAAGACCGCGACCCGCTACCGCGACACCGTGCTCGCGCCCGGCGGCTCGGCACCGGCGGCCGACCTGGTCGCCAAGTTCCTCGGGCGGCCGTTCAGCTTCGAGTCGTACCGCCAGTGGCTGAACGAGGCGAACTGACCGCTCGCTCATCGCTCCGTAAATCCGAAGGCCCCGCTCTCGAGCGGGGGCCTTCTCGTTCTCGGACGTCATTCCAAACGGCGCCGTTGTTGCCCAGGATCAGGTCACCATCATCGGGCAGCCGCGAGAACGGGTCAATCGCCCGCTCCACCGCCGTTGTCTGACAGAACGTCGGCCAAGTTGGGTATGTCCTCGAAGTAGCGTCGATGCGTCCGACGCATGTCCTCTTCGCTTGCGGCTTCGAGGATGACCACTTCACGCTGAGTTCCCTCTCGTTTGAGGGCGATCTCCAGCTGAAGTCGTGACTGCTCAGCCTTCGAACGCTCGTCGTCGGAGAAGCGAGTCGCCGAGGCCAGCCTGCCGTTTCGGCGATCGAATTCAATCAGGACGATCATCGCGTCGGGTCGCTCCTTCTCAAGAGTGCAATGGCCTCAGCCAGTGCCTTCATCACTTTGTCGTGGCTCTTTCTGAGGCTGGCCGTGGCAATCGACACCCTCCTGCTCTCCTCCTCCGTGAGCTGAGCCTTCGCCGTCAGGGGCGCGAGGCGAAGATCGACATCTTCATACTGTCCGAGGTGCAGCGAAATGAAGTTGAGGATGTTGAGGACATCCTTCCGGCCACCACCATACTTGATTGCCGGATCGAACCGGTCGGAGAGCCTTTCGGACAGTTCAGCCCACAAGTGTTGCAGCAGCGTTCGAACCTGAACCTCGACTCTCCTGCCTTCGACGTTGACGACTACATGGATGCTCCGGTAGCCGTGGCTCGGCGCCTTCCTTCGATCAATGATCGTCGACTTCATGAAAATCCTGGCCAGGCGGTCGCCTATGACTTGCTGCGCTGGAGCATCCTCGACGATCAGGCGACAACCGGCGATATCCTGCATCTGGCTCAACCGGATGCTCTCGCGCCGAAGCTTCTCGACGATCGAAGTCGTCGACTTCGCCGGTCTCCCCGTGACTTGGACGCCAAGCAGCTCCTGATGGCTCCAACCACTCTCTCATAAGCCGGGAAGAACGACCGTCGGTAGGAATCCAGCAAACGGAGATCCGTCTCGGTCATTCCACCACCACGAAGTCGATCGCCGAGCCGGTCGATCTGGGTCTTGCTCAGGCTCAAATGCGGCATCCCTTCGGCAGAACCTGGCGCGTATGACGCGGCGACGCGGAAGCCGACCCTACTCCTTGCTGCTCTCCCCGGGCGCACCGTGCCCGCCAGCTCGTCGGCGTGGAACGACGAGCGCACCAGCGGGCCGGAGGCGACGCTCTCGAAGCCGATCGCCTCGGCCTGCTCGGCCCACCAGCGGAACTTGTCGGGATGGACGTACTCGATCACCGGCAGATGGTTGGGCGTGGGTCTCAGATATTGGCCGATGGTGAGCAGGGCGCAGCCGTGGGCGACCAGGTCGCGCAGCGTCTGCATCACCTCGTCGTCCTGCTCGCCCAGGCCGAGCATGATCCCGCTCTTGGCCTTGATCCCCGCACCGCGCTCCTTCACGCGCTTGAGCAGGTCGAGCGAGCGCGGGTAGCGCGCGCTCGGCCGGACGATTGGAGTGCAGGCGCTCGACGGTCTCGATGTTGTGGTTGATCACTTCCGGCCGGGCCTCGATGACGCGGTCAGGTCCTCGTCGTGGCCGCGGAAGTCCGGTGTGAGCACCTCGATCACGGTGCTCGAGCGCTTGCGGATCTCGCGGATCACCTGAGCGAAGATCGTGCTGCCGCCGTCCTTCAGGTCGTCGCGAGCGACCGAGGTGATCACGGTGTGGCGCAGGCCCATCTCGGCCACCGCCTCGCCGACGCGGCGCGGCTCGTCCCAGTCGACCCAGCCGTTGGGCTTGCCCGGCGCGACGGCGCAGAAGCCGCAACGCCGCGTGCAGAGATCGCCGAGGATCATGATCGTCGCCGTGCCGCGCTCCCAGCAGTGGCCGAGGTTGGGGCAGCGCGCCTCCTCGCACACCGTGTGCAGGTTCATCCGCCGCAGCAGCGACTTGGTCTCGGCGTACTCGCCGTGGCCCGGGAGCTTGACCTGAGCCAGTCGGGCAGCCGCCGGAAGCCGGGCGACGCGGCGTCGGCGCCGATCCCCACGCCCGCGCCCGACGCGCAGCCGGCGAAGCGCGGCGTCAGCGGCAGGCGTTGCGGGACCGCCGGACGCGGCGCACCGTAGACCTCGACCTCGGGCATCGAGCAGGGGCTCGAGGCCGGCTCGTTCGGCTCGTCGTCGGGCAGGATCGGCAGGTCGATCACGTCAGTCCCTCGCCATCGTCTTCGCGTCGGACCCGAGCGCGAGCATGCGATCGAGCGCGACCTTTGCACCCGCGCGCACGCGCTCCGGGACCCGCACCGGGTTCACCACCACGCCGTCGGCCAGGTTCTCGAGCGCCCACAGCAGGTGCGCGGGATCGATGCGGTTCATGGTCGCGCACGGGCAGACGTTCGCCTGCAGCGACTCGATCCGCTGCTCGGGATGCTCGAGCATCAGGCGATGCACCAGGTTGATCTCGGTGCCGATCGCCCAGTGCGTGCCGGGCTCGGCCTTCCGCACCTGGTCGATGATGAACTCGGTCGACCCCACGAAGTCGGCGTTCTGGACCACGTCGAACGGACACTCGGGATGGACCAGCACGCGGACCTTCGGATCGGCGGCGCGGGTCTCCTCGATCTGGCGCCGCGTGAACTTGGTGTGGACCGAGCAGAAGCCCCGCCACAGCACCAGGCGCGTGGTCGGAGCGAAGGACGCCGCGTTCACGCGCTCGAGGTCGCGCGCGCGGTAGTCCCACTCCGCCATGTGCTCGAGCGGCACGCCCATGGCGAAGGCGGTGTTGCGCCCCAGATGCTGGTCAGGAAGAAGAACACGCGGGCCTTGCGTGCCCACGCCCACTCGAGCACGCGGCGGGCGTTGGACGAGGTGCACACGACGCCACCGCGCTCGCCGCAGAACGCCTTGAGCGCCGCGGTCGAGTTCATGTAGGTAACCGGAACCAGGGTCTCGCCGTGGACGCGGACCAGCCGGTCCCACGCCTCCTCGACGTCCTCCATGTTCGCCATGTCCGCCATCGAGCAGCCGGCCTTGAGATCCGGAAGGATCACGGTCTGGCCGGACGCCGCAGCACGTCGGCGGACTCGGCCATGAAGTGGACGCCGCAGAACACGATGTACTCGGCGCCGCCCTGCGCGGCCGCGAGCTGCGAGAGCTTGAGCGAGTCGCCGCGATGATCGGCGAACTCGATCACGCTCTCGCGCTGGTAGTGATGGCCGAGGATGACGAGCCGCGAGCCGAGCGCGCGCTTGGCCTTCCAGGTGCGCTCGCGGATGGTCTCGGCGTCGAGCGGCGCGTAATCCGAGAACGGGCGTGCGGACGCGGAGAGCACGATCGGGGTGGTCAACTCGTTCCTCGCATGGAAGCCGCTCAGTCCCGCGCGCTGCGGTCGAGGCGGCTGCCGGTTCGCGAACCCACCCTCCAGGGTGTGCCAGTGCGAGACGTCCTTCTCGCCCATCCGCCAGCACAGGAAGATCAGACGATCGCCGGCGATGGAGTAGAAATCGATCAGCCCCGAGGAGAGATCCTTGATCACCGGGCCGCGCTCCTGGATCGCGGCCACGCCGCGGCCGATCTCCTCGACCAGGCCCTCGCGTCGCTCGACGAGGTGGCGCAGCACCTGGGCGTCCGGGTTCTCGGCGGTGGCGCCCGAAACGGCGAGCGACTGCGTCGACCCGCCGCTGGAGACGATCCAACTCGCGCTCGAGCTGGACCAAGCGCTCGAGCTCCGGACGGATCTCGGCCAGCAGGCGGTTGGCCTGCTCGACGCTGAACAGCGTCAACTTCACCGGGTTGCCCAAATCAGCCCTCGTGGCCCGCGCCTGCGCATCTCGCGGGTTTGGAACGACTTGCCGCAGCCGCAGCCCTTGGCGGCGTTCGGGTTCGTGATCTTGAACCCGGAGGCTTCCAGCGTCTCGACGAAATCGATGCGCGCGCCCTCGAGGAACGTAGCGCTTTCCGGATCGACCAGCACCCGGACGCCGCCGTATTCGCCGACCCAGTCGCCGACTTCGGCCGACGGCGCGAGCGACATCGCGTACTGGTAGCCGGAGCAACCGCCCGCGACGACGCTGACCCGGAGCCCGTACACCGGCTCGGTCTGCTGGCTCACGACTTCGCCGATCTTCTTGGTCGCGGCCTCGGTGATCTCGATCATCTGTTCCTCCTGGTTTCGGTCACGCGGCCCTCGTGGGAGTCATCGGCACCGTGGGTTCCGGGGCTGCACGGTGAATCAGGCCGCGGACCCGCTCGCGCGACGCCCACTCGACCCGGTCGTATCCGAGCTCCGTGGCCACCTCGCGCGCCGCGTCCTCGCGGACGCGGGCCAGCGCCGGCGCTCGCGCGCCCAGCCGCTCGGCGATCGACGTCATCCGGATGCCGCGGAGGCCACACGGATGGATGAGGTCGAAGTAATGGAGATCGGGGGCCACGTTGAGCGCGAAGCCATGAAAGCTGACCCACCGGCTCACCGCGATTCCGATCGACGCGATCTTCTGCTCGCCCACCCACACGCCGGTGCGCCCGTCGCTCCGCTCCGCCGCGATGCCGTAGCCGGCGAGCAGCCGGATCAGCGCGCCCTCGAGGCCGCGGAGCAGGCGGTGCAGGTCGCGACGCTCGGCCTCGAGCCCGAGGATGGTATAGCCCACGAGCTGCCCGGGCCCGTGCCAGGTGACGTCGCCGCCGCGGCTCACCTCGAACACCGGGATGCCCATGCTGTCGAGCGTGTCGCGGTCGACCTTGAGGCTGGATTCGCGCGCGCTCCGCCCCACCGTGAGCACCGGCGGATGGTCGGGGAACAGCAGCAGGTCGCCGCACGTCCCCTCGGCGCGCGCCGCGACCGCTGCTCTCTGGAGCTCGAGCGCGTCGGCGTAGGCGATGTCGCCCAGCGCCGAGGCGGTGAGGACGCGTTCGCTCACGACGTCTCTCTCCCGGCGCGCGACCATGTCAGGCGTAGAACCACAGTAGCTCGGGTTTCTCGAGCAGCTCGCTGACGCGGCGCAGGAACTTGACCGCCAGCTCGCCGTCGATCACGCGATGATCGAAGCTCAGCGCGATGTTCATGATGTGTCGCGGGACGACCTGGCCGTCGCGGATGACCGCCCGCTCGGTGATCTTGTGCACGCCGAGGATGGCGACCTCCGGGAAATTGATGATCGGCGTCGAGTTCACGGCGCCGAACACGCCGGCGTTCGTGATGCTGAAGGTGCCGCCTTCGATCTCGTCCATCTTGAGCTTGTCGGCGCGGGCGCGGGCGGCGATGTCGTTCACCTCGCCGGCGATCTGCGCCAAGTTCTTGCGGTCCGCGTCCTTGATGTTGGGCACGATCAGGCCCTTCTCGTCGCGCCCGACCGCGATCCCGATGTTGTAGTACTTCCGCAAAACGATCGAGTCGCCGCGCACCGTGCCGTTCACCCACGGGAATTCCTTGAGCGCCCACACGCTCGCCTTGACGAAGAACGGCATGAACGTGAGCTTGACGCCCTGCGCCTCGAGCTTGGGCCCCCACTCCTTCTTGAGGCTCACCACCGCGGTCATGTCGACCTCGTCGAAGGTGGTGACGTGCGGGGCCGAGTGCTTGCTCTTCAGCATGTTCTCGGCGATCAGCTTGCGCACCTTGGTGAAGGGCACCACCTCTTCGCGCGGACCCGCCGCCGCGGCGTTGGTCGCCGGGGTGAGGAAGCCGGGGCGCGGACCGGCCTCGCGCGCGGGCGCCTGGAGCGGCGGGGCCACCGCCGTCGGGATCGGCGGCGGAGCCGCGCGGCGGTTCTTGAGGTAGTCGAGCAGGTCGTCGCGCGTCACCCGTCCGGCGATCCCCGAGCCGGCGATGCGACCCAGCTCGTCGAGGCCGACCTGGTGCTCGCGCATCAGCTTCCGCACCGCCGGCGAGAGGTTGCGTTCGAGCGGCGTGACGGTACCGGCAGCACCACCGTTGGCGCCCCCGTCACCCTCGTAGGCCGCGACCCGGCTCGGCGCCACGGAACGCACGGGCTGGGGCTCGCTCCTCGGGCTCGGCAGCGGAGCCGGGCCCGCGGGGCGAGCCGACTGCGGCGCAGGCTGCTGGGCCGCCGGCTGGGCGGCGGGCGTACCGGCCGCGACCGGCTCGTCGCTCGTGCTCGCGAGCACGCCGATCTCGGTCCCGACCAGCACCGTGGTGCCCTCGGGGATGCTGATCGACTGGAGCACACCCTCGGCCGGCGAGGGGATCTCGACGTTGATCTTGTCGGTCTGGATCTCGACCAGCGGCTCCTCCTTACGGACCCGCTCGCCGACCTGCTTCAGCCACTTGGAGACGGTCCCCTCGGCGACGCTCTCGCCGAGCTGGGGCACCACGATCGAAATGGGCAATTGGGGCCTCCCTGATCAGCCGCCCGACCCGGGCGGGCTCGAATGCCAAACTCGGTTAGACCCTATCACGAGGGGAACCCGGCGTGGGCGGGGGCCCGGCTCGGCAGGAGCTTGCGGCGCTCGAGGCGGAGACGCCGGCGCTCGAGCGCGCGGCCGTGCTCGGCCCGCTCCTCGTCGGTCTCGAGGATCAGCGGCGGCACCGGCGTCGGCCGCTTGGTCTCGATGTCGATCGCCACGAAGGTCACGAACGCCGTGCTGGTGTGGCGGCGCTCGCCGGTCAGGAGGTTCTCCGACTCGACGTCGACCGGATCTCCATGCTGCTCCGCTCGACCAGGGTGATGCGGGCCCGGATCAGGGCCAGCTCGCCGATCAGGATCGGGGCGAGGAACGACATCTCGTCGATCGCGGCGGTCACCACCGGCTTGCGGCAATGGCGGTTCGCCACCACCGCGGCGGCGAGGTCGATCCAGTGCATCACGGTGCCGCCGAGCACGCTGCCGTGGACGTTGGCGTGCTGCGGCAGCACGAGCTGCGTCATCACGGTGGCGGAGTCCTGGACGCGGTGTCCGAGCGGCGATGAAACCGGGGTCACGATCCTCCTCGCTCGCCGGCGCTGTGAGCCCGGGCGCCGGCCGTCGAAACGAGCGAGTGATGATAGGGGCGCGCGGGGTGCCGCGCAATCCTCAGGCCCGGTGTTCCCGGCCCGCGGTTCGCCGCCGCCCGACCATCGCGGAGAAAACCGAAGGCCGGGCGCATTGCTGCGCCCGGCCGTTCGGCAGTGCGTGCGGCTACTTCAATTTGATCGCCCGGGCCACGCGGGTCTCACCGGTGAGCCTCAGGCGGTAGAAGAACATCCGGACCCGACGGGGTTGCCCCTCGAGTCGAGACCGTTCCAGGCCGCCGTGTGCGTGCCGGCGGGATACTGCCGCTCACCACGGTCGCGAGCTTGCGGCCGGCCAGGTCGTAGACGCCGACATCGACGTTGTCCGCCTTGGGCAGGGCGAAGGTGACCTGCGGCTTCTGCGACGGGTTGGGGAAGATCGCGGAAGCTGACCTCGGCGGGAATGCCGCCGGGGACGCCGTTCGTGCCGTAGTCCTTGATGTCGTTGTTGTCGCGCGGATAGACGCGGAACGCGCTGAACGGGAACCGCAGCACACCGGCGACGTCGATGATGTGACCCGGCACGGGATCGTAGGTGTAGCTGTCGTCCTGGTCGAGATCAGCAGCGTGTCCGTGTAGAGTCGGATACGGGCCGGCGACGCGGAAGCTGCCGCCGGGCGCCGGATCGGTCGGATCGGTGTTGAACGGCACGACCTTGACCGCGTGGAGCTTGACCAGCGTGCCCTCGAAGTCCTCGCCGGTGACGATCGAGCCGAGGCCATCGGATCCCGACGTGCCGCCGGCATCGCAGGTGGTGTCGGCCATCTGGTGGATGGTCGAGATCAACTTGTCCTGCGGGAACGGGAGCTTGTCCACGGTCACGGCACCCTCGTCACGCAGGTAGGCGTTGCTGGTGCACTCGGTCTCCTCGAAGAACTCTGGACCGCGCCGACGACCAGGTACTGATGCCCCTCGTTCATGGTGGCGATCCGGGCGAACATCGAGACGCCGCTGCGCGAGCCGGCCTTCTTCGCACCCGGATCGCTCATGTAGAACAGCGTTCCGAACTGCTTCACCACCACGCCACGGAAGGTCATCCGCGTGCCGGGGATTTGCCCCACGCCGGCGAAGCGCGAGCGGTCGTTGCACGGATTGGCGATCAGCGAGCTGGGATCCGGCTGCTGGATCGCGTCGATCGTGAGCACGCCGTCGATGAACGGAAGCGTCTGGCCGGAGGCCATGATCGAACCGTTCGCCTGGCCGCGAATCCCGCTCACCGTGATGCTCTCGTTGTCGCCGTCGGCCTCAGGGAGGATCTTGTTGGCAAACGCCCCGACCTTGACGTTCACCGCGCTCCCGTTCGACTCGAGCGTCGCGGAGATCACCGACCGGAGGCTCCCGAACGAGTAGTTGGCGGTGTTCTGCGCCGTCGCCGCGGTCACCTGGCGATCGAAGACGACACGGATCGTATCGTCCGCCACCGGGTAGGCGTCGGTGACGTTGGGCGGCGTGGCGACGATGATGTCGTTGCCGTCACGGAGCTGGATGCGGTAGCCGCGCGTGCGCTGATCGTAAGATGCCCTGCGCCCGGTCGACGATGATGCCGGTGTTGGGCGGCGCGTAGGTGGTGAGCGTGAGGCCGTCCACGAACAGGCTGTCGCGGGGTCCGACCGATCCGGTCGGGCAGATGATGTTGTCGACGACGAGGAACGAGCTGTTTTGCCCGAGCCCGCCCGTGGCCGAGGTTCGCACCACGCGCATGGGACCGTTCACTCGCACCAGGGCGCCTTCCCACTGCTCGGCCGGCGTGTTGGTGGGCAACTCTTGAAAGGTCGTTGACGGTGCCGACGTGGAACGGCGGCACCGGATGCGCGGCGCTCGGGCCGGCGACCTTGTGCAGCACGATGTTCGGAATCGTGAACGAGTGGTTCGGAGAACGGATCTCGCTGCCGCCGCCGAAGTCGTCGGTGCGGCTGGTGTCGACGCAGATGCTGTCGCCGATCACGAGGCCCAGGTTGGACGCGACGTTCACGCCCTCGGTGAACACGTCGATCCCGGTGAACGGTGAGCCGTTGGCTCCGGTGGCGTTGTTCTGGATGTAGATCGCGAAGCCGGTCGGGATCTTGTCGAAGCCGGTGATGACGCCGCAGACGTTGTAGACCGTGATCACCGATCGACGGGAAGCACGGATTCGAGATGTCCTGCACCGGCCCGGACGGTTCCCGGCCAGGCGATCGGAGGCACGCAGGTGCCGGGTGGCGGTCAGGCGGATACTGGGTCGCGTAAGCGCTGAACGCGCAACACGACAGGAGCAGGGCGCCCAAAACCGTGGTCGCGAATCTTCTCATGGTCGTACCCCTTCATGGGTTTTGGGTGTACTACGACAAGGGCCAAGAACAACTTGGGGGAAGACGTTGCGCACCCGGCCTGGCCAGCGAGGCCGACGGTGGGCTTCCGAGGACCCACCGAAGGGGAAGTGTGCACTTCTCAAAGCCACGGGAATTGTAGCATCGCCGTGAAGGGCGGGAACAACGAAAACTGCTCCCAGGACAGGAGTTCTCAGGTTGGTCCCGGCCGCCCGCTCGGCGACCTGGGTCTCGCCGAGCCAGGTCAGGAAATCCCTAGGGCTTTATCGAACTGGAGGAGGACCCGGTCAGGAATCGGTCGACGTTGGTCGCCCCGGCAGCGGCAAACCGGAGCGGAACCGTCATGATGAACGCCCGGCCCCCGATGGCTGCCTGACGCTCAGGGCGATGGGGAGCCGTCTGCGGTCGTAGTCGTAGCACCCCAGCGTGCCCTCGGGAGCCCAGAGGGGCGACGTCGTTCGATGTCCGGACCGAGAAGGCGCGAATTCCCCGGTCAGCCCGCTCGGGATCGGAGCGCCCCGAGGATGCTGGTCAGCGTCACATCGTCGTGGAAGGTCGAGTCCGCGCCGTAGCGGATCGCGGCCTTGAACACCGATGGTGTGACGTTGGTCCAGAGGTCGGTCCGCTGGAAGAGGGTGCTGTCGAAGCGGGACTCGAGGTTCTGGACGTGGAGGAACGTGCGCGCCCAGTCCGGCGGCAACGGGCCGGGAGGCGTGTTCAGACCGGGGACCAGATCGAGCCCCTCGATGTAGAGCGACCCGCCGGCATTCAGGTAATTGCCGATCCCGTCGACATAGTCCCGCAGCGGGGCGGACGTCGCGGTCACGATGTCGCGATACCAGATCACCGCCTTGAAGAGCTTGAACGTCTGCTCCATGTCCTGGGTCGATCGGAACGGCTGTCGCGGGCTCATCTTGAGGACGTTGAACGAGTCGGCCCCGGCGTTCCGCACCGCGGCGCTGCGATAGATCCGATCCACCGCCGAGTTGCCGGGAGCGTTGTCGACGACGTCGTCCACGATCAGGAGCGCACCCTTGAGGCCGCACGGGCGCCGGGCTCCGACCGGCGCGCGCACCGGCCAGCCGACGCTGACCGGCGCACCGGCGAGTCCGCCGTTGTCGATCGGCCGGACCGTGGCGGTGCAGAACGCGCGTGACGTACTCGCCGTTCTCGCAGAAGTCCTCGCTCGGGAAGGTGAAGGTGCGGGCCGAGACGAGATGAGGCGAGCCCTCGTTGCCGTCGAGCCAGACGAGGTGAGCGGATCGCGTCGCCGTCCGGATCGGTCGCCACCCAGTTCAGCGTCAGCGACGCGAGACGTGCTGTCGAGCGGTCCCGGCGGAGACACCAGGGCGACGGTCGGAGCGTGGTTCGTCAGGTCGAACGGGTCCTGGTGGGCGGGCGTGGGATCGGCGAGCCCTGGTTGTCGATCGCCCGCACCTCGAAGCGCACCTGGACCCGGGCGGTGTCCGCGAACACCTCGAAGATCGAGTCAGTCTGGGTGGTGAACCGCCACAGGGAGTCGGCGGCGGCGCGGGGGTTGAAGAAGCGCCACTCGAAGCCTCGGACCTCGCCGTCGGGATCGGTGCCGAACCAGTACAGGTGGACGACGTGGTTGGTCCGTGAGAGACGGTGTCGGTCGGGACCTGCACGAACAGCGTGGTCTCGGGCGCCAGGTTCGGGACCATCATCTTCTTCGGCGAGCAGGCGGCGACCGCGAGCAGCCGAGGATCGCGACGGTGAACGCCGCCCGCGGCGCGATGCGAAGTCGCGGTGCGTCGCATCAGAAGTTCTCCCGATCCGACTTGACGATCAGGAACTTGCCGACCGATGCGCTTGCCGCCGCCCTTGGGCTCGACCGAGTAGAGGTAGAGCCCGGTCGCCGCCGCCTCGCCCTTCTGCGTGATCATGTTCCAGCCGAAGGTGGTGCCCGGAGAGCGTCGGCGCGGCCACGTCCTAGTCGCGTCACCGGATCGTAGATTCCGCGCGCGCTGCCGCCGGCGTAGGTCGAGCCGTCGAAGAACGTCTCGAACACGAGGTCCCCGGACAGCGTGTAGATCCGGATGGTGCATTGCGACGGGCAGGTTGGCGAACCACAGGTAGTGGTCGCGCACCAGCGTGCCGCGATCCCAGCTTGCCTCCACCCGGTAGGGATTCGGGAACACGGTGACCCCTCCGCCGCCGGGCTTCTCCGCGATCGTCGGTCCGGGAATCGCGAGCACCTGGTTGTCGGTCTGACCGCTCTCGAGCGACTCGGTCTGATTGCTGCCGAGATCGTACGAGGTCACGGCGACGAAGTACTTGAAGCCGTCCTTCAAGCCCTCGATCGAGTACTTGTACTGATAGGTGACGCCGTCGATCACGATCGGCGTCGGCAGCCGGATCGCGCCGAGGCCGGTGTTGAAGCCCGTCGTGTCGTGCGGCGTCCGGCTGATGTCGAACTGGGCGAGGCGGCGCAGGTCGAGGCCGGTCCTTCTCTCGCCGATGTAGACGCGGTAGCCCTCGAAGTCGAGGCGTATCGGGGCTGGTGCGGTCGACGGTGGTCTCGGGCGATGCCTCCCAGAAGAGATCGAGCGCCCGCTCGCGCGAAACCACCTTGAGCAACGGCGACGGCGGCGGATTCGGAATCTGGTAGTGCTCGTCGAAGGCGCGCTGCGCCACGCGCGCGTGCTGATGGATGTCGACGACGCTGGTGTCGCGCGGCGCCGCGCCGCCGACCAGCGCGAAGTCGACCACGATGCTGTCGCCCGGGTCGAGCCGGGCGAACGGTCCGACCGCGAGCAGCGTCACCGGGTCGCCGGTCTGCGGCTGGAGGTCCGGGGTGGTGAGCTGGGTGGCGTGTCCCGGTGCTCATGATCGCGTAGCGCTCGATGTCCTCGTCGCGGGTGTCGTCGCCCGGGTTGTAGTTCCACGCCGCGAAGGTGACCTTCTGGCCCCGCGCGGTGTCGGGCGGCGTCAGCGAGCTTGATCCCGACCGCGAACGGGACGTTCTCGAACTTGCAGCCGTTCGGCACCGGCTGCGCCGAAGCAGAAGTGTTCGCGGTTCGAGCCGAAGCGAGTCGTCCCAGGCGAACAGCTTCTTGCTGTACCAGCCGCCGACGCTGCTGCAGCCGCTGCTCGGCCCCCAGCAGCTGTAGGCGTTCCGGTTGCCGCTCGCGAGCTCGGAATAGAAACCCACCCAGACGTCCCGGAGCGGCAGCCCGGTGGTCTTGATGACGTAGTGGAGGATCGCGAAATGGGCGAAGTCGGAGAAGTTCCAGGCGTAGTTCTCCTGGCGCACGACCACGTTGAGCGGCCTCGGCGGTTCGCCAACGTCCCCCGAATACTTGGGCGGATAGTCGCGGAACGAGGTGATGAAGTCGCGCTGGCTCACCGCGGTGGGATCGTAGGTCGGGTCGCGCTGATCGGACGAACGGACGTCGATGGTCGACTGGTTCGGCGAGAACTCGGTCGCCATTCTGCCCGCCGCTGCCCTGGCTGAGCGTCCACCGCCGCGCTGCTCGACGCCGCGCGAAGTCGAGGCCGGTGTTCTCGTCGCGTCCGATCGCGCCGATCCAGATCCTGCCGCGCACCATGTGCTCGAAACCCGAGGGCGTACGGGTACTCGAACGACGGCGACCGGGTGACGAAATTGTTCCCCACGAAACCGTAGTTAGTGATCGTGAGCCCGACCCGGTTCTTGGTCAGACGTCTTGGTCGTGAACTGCTCGTCGAGTGCCGCGCTCAGGCTGCGCGGTCGAGATCGGGTGATCCTCGCGGGCGGCGCGCGCGAGGCACCGCCGTCACCAGCAGAACGAGCACGAACCCGAGTGCCGACGTCACGGTGGCCCGCCTCATGGCCGCCTCTTGTAGCGGATCACCTTACCGGTGGCCGCATCACCGACGTACGCCAGCGAATCGTCGGTGGCGATGGTCACCGGCTGGTGGAGCGAGTCCCGATCGGCGTCGAGGGTCCACGTCGACGCGCTGGACAAAGGTTCCGAGCGCATCGTAGCGGCTGACGTGACGGTTGCCGGTGTCGACGACGTAGATCGAACCCAGGTTGTCGCCACTGACGTCGAGCGGGTTCTCGAGCAGGAGATCCGAGCCGTCGCTGCCGGGAGCGGCGGGATGCGCAGAATGCCGGTGCTCGTCAGCTCGACGCTCAACGTCTGGACGATGTTCTTGCGGTTGTCGGCGGCATAGAGCAGACCGTTGCCGGTGAACGACGACCAGTAGATCCCGCGCGGGTCGATCACAGTCCCGATCCCATTGCCCTCGCCGACGAACCAGGTGGTGTCGCGGTGCCAGTCGGCGCCCCGGCATGTAGGGATCGTCGAACCGGTTGCCGGGATATCGCGGCCCGCGCAGGTAGCGCATAGATCCGCCAGAGGTGAGAGCGCGGTGCGAATGCTCGGATTGTCGTCACGCGGCACCAGCACGATTGCGAGCCCGGAGACGTAGACGCTCCCGTTGGCGTCCGCGGCGATGCCGTGTGACGTATGCCATGCTGGTGTCGGTGAAGGTGCCGCGTGCTGTTGCCGAGCAGGCCAGAACTGCCGCACGTGCCAGTACACCGACAGGTTGGTGATGCAGGTGGTATCGCGAATTGTTGGTGCGCGGATTGAGGCGCGCGAGACAGGTGTCGCCCTGGTCGCAGCACGAAGATCCGGTTCGCGGTCGAGCCGGTGCCATCGCCGCCGACACACAGCGCCGCCGGCGCCGGGCTGCCGGTTAGGTTAATGCTCGTGGGCCCCGGGCTTCCGTCCGAGGCGACCGGATTGAACGAATGGACCCGCGATTCTCGGCCCCGAGCCAAACAAGAGGAAGAGCTGGCCGTTGGGAGTGAACAGGATGTCCTTGATACCGCTCATGCCGCGCCAGGTCGCGAGCACCTGGTAGCTCTTGTCGGTCGGGATGGTCGCGCTCGGCGAGGTGCTCCGTCGGGAGCTCGAACTTCCCGCCGCAACCCGAGGAACGCCATCACGGGCGCGAGCAGGAATCCGAGCGCGATGACGCAAACGCCTGGCACTCATCATCAGAAGCGCACTCCGAGCGAGAGCCGGTTGACCGCGCCGAGGAAGCCGCCGTCGGTGAACGCGTAGTCGACCGTCGCCTGCTGCGCCGCCGATCGTGGCGAACACGCCGGCGCCGGCCGAGAACTTGAGCTCGTCGGCGTTGAAGTTGTAGCCGCTGCGGAGCGCCAGCCGGTGCGAGCCACGTCCACTCGACGCCCGAGCTTGATGACCTGCGCGTTGTCGGCGGGCTGGTTGATCTCGAGCGACGTGGTGAGGCGCTGGTGCTCGTTCTCGATCGGCTCGAACGCGACGCCGTAGCGGAACACGGTCGGCGGATCGAAGCCGTCGTAGGTGCGCAGCCTCGTACGGTCGACCGGCGACACGTAGTGGCCGCCCGGCTTGAGCTCGGAGCCGAAGTTGCGAGAGCGCGGTCGCGATGCGCACGCTGCCGTAGCCGAGGTAGTAGATCGAGCCGATGTCGACCAGGAACGCGCTCGGTGGTCGGACCGCCGACGTCGGAGCCCAGGTCCTCGCGCAGGTACTTGACGCCCGCCCCGACCAGGAGCTTGTCGGTCCAGCGCCGGGCGTACGCGGCGCCGAACGACCGCGTCCGGAGTAGAAGAACGAACGTCCGGTGCCGAACGGCTGGAACTCGGTGGTCTCGTCGATCTCGGTGGACAGCACGCGCGAGCTGGAACGCCAGCGAGCCGCCGAACTTCTGGACCGGGACCACGTAGCCGAGATGGTCGTAGTTCACGTCGCCGGGCCAGGCGACGTAGTTGAGCTCGGCCTCCTGGCGCTGCATCGACGCCAGACCGGCCGGGTTCCAGAAGATCGCGGACGGGTCGTTGGCGACCGCGACGAACGACTCCCCGAGCCCGACCGCGCGCGCGCCCACGCCGATCTTGAGGAACGACCCGAGGACGTGCCGGCGCGCTGGTCGCCGAGCGAGATCTGGGCCCGCGCCAGGCCGCGGGACGGCGAGCACGGTCGCGATCGCAACCGCCTGCGCCAGGCTCATACGGCGGAGATCTAGAAGTCATAGTCGAGCGCGAGCCTCCACTGCCGAGCCGGAGCCGTAGTTCGACGGATCGTCGACCTCGCCCGACGCGGCGTGAACTGCGTTCGCGGGCCGCGGATTGCTCGCGTCGTAGGAGCCCACGCCCCAGATCGCGGCCGTGGCCGGTGACCGCGTCGACGCGATTGATCACGAGGTTGTTGAAGATGTTGGTGCCGGCGAGCGAGAGGTCGAGCCGCTGCCCGAAGGTCTGGAACCAGTGGTTGACGCTTGAGGTCGGTGGTGATCTGGAGCGGCGCGTTCTGCGGAGAACGGCTCGCCCGACTGATCGGCGATCAGGTCTGCGCGGCGTGTAGGGCCGGCCCGACTGGCCCTGGATGTAGAGGTTGATGCCCGACTGCTTGATCCACGCCCACTTCGCGCGGGGCCGTGCTCGTCGAAGCGCAGATCGAAGTTGACCGTCGAGCTTGTGCGGCCGGTTCCAGCGCACGAAGGTCTCGGATAGCCGCGTCTCGGCCGCGTCGCCGCCGTTCGACTCGACCACCTGCTGCTCGTTCGGGTCGCTGCTCTTGCCCTTGGTCTGCTGGAACGTGTAGCTGAGCTTGGCCGACCAGTTGTTGCTGCGACGCCGTCTCGAGCTCGACCTCGAAGCCCTTCGAGCGCGCGAAGTGCCCGTTCAGGTACACGAAGATGTCGGTGAGGCTGCCGCCCTGCGTGCGCTTGAACGTGGTCGCGGTCGGATAGTCGTAGACGTCCTTGACGAAGAACGGTCGCGTTGAGCGCCGAGCTGCGGCATGAACTGGTGCTTGGCCCCGACCTCGTAGTTCACCGACACCTGCGGGTTCAGGTTGGGGTTGCCGAGCAGCGGGAACGACTCGCTCGAGATCGACGTTCAGCTTCGAGTAGACGTAGCCGGTACGACGGGTTCTGCGTGAACTCGCCGTAGTTGAAGAAGAAGCTGCTGTTCTCGGTGATCGGGTGGGCGACGATCACGCGCGGCGAGAGGTGGATCTTCGTAGCGGCGACCGAGGATCGAGTAGGTGTCGTCGTAGAACGACGACCGCGTCGTCGCGGTGATGTTCGGTTCGCGGTGATCGGCGATCGCGTCCTCCGCCTCGCTGCCCGGGAACCAGTAGTCCGCGCGCACACCGATGATTGGCGGTGAAGCCCTCGTACTCGAGCTGGTCGCGCGCGTAGAGGTTCCCGACCCAGGGATGCACGTGCCACAGGTCGTGTGCGCCGCCGAGCCCGTCGATGTCGGATTCCCACGGGTCGCTCGATGGTGACGTACTGGACCGATCTGCAGCTCGTGCTCGGAACCCGAATGCGATCTCGTGGCGCTTGTGACGCGCTGCGCCAGGTTCCACTGGATCGTCGTAGGTGAGCGTGCGGCGGTCCTGCCAGGTGTTGTCGTCGCCGGTATCGATGAAGAAGTCCGTCGCGCCGCGGGTCGGGAGCGCGGGATCGCCCGGTCGAAGGGCTGCTCGTAGTCCGGCCACATCATGCCGAGCACGTCCTGGCGCTGGAGCGCCAAGAAGTAGCGCGAGAACTGCAGTGTGGTGATAGCCGGTGGTCGACAGCGTGCGCCGCCACTCGATCGAGGTCTGCACGTTGTCCTCGAAGTACGTCGAGCGCGTGATCGATGCGATGCGCCCATGCCCAAGGATAGGCCGGGTCCTGCGTCGTTGGTCGACGCTGACCAGCGTGCGGCTGAAGCCCTGGTCGATCGCGATCCGCTTCGACAGGTTGATGTTCGATCTTGTCGCTGAACGCTCGGCTTCCAGGTGAGCGCCGTAGCGCGCCGACCAGCGGTTGTCTGCCGACGGCGTGAAGAAGTCGCCGTACCTGAACTCGTGGCCGAGGAACGAGTCGCGCGTAGCTCGATTTGAGGCGGCCGTGGTCGGGGCCGAGAACAGATCGGAGAGGAAGTGGTCGACCTGGCCGCTGCTGATGGGACGAAAGCGGGTCTCGAACAGGTTCCCCGGAGACGTCGATGATCGACGAGACCGTGCCCGGCAGCCGGAGACCGACCGAGTGCAACGCCGAGAACAGCGGATCGATCCCGCCGGCCACCACCTGGAAGCTGCGCATCGCCGTAGCTGCCGTCCTGGAGCGTGAGGCCGCCCGAGAACTTGTCGCCGCCCTCCTTGAGCTTGACCTCGACCACGCCGGAGAGCGCGTTGCCGTAACGGACGTCGTAGGCGCCGGTCGCGACGTTGACCTCGGCCACCGAGCGCGCGTTGAGCTGCCCCGCCGAGTCGACTGGCCGGTGACGAGGTCGCGGTTGCGCGACGCCGTTCACCACGAACACGGTCTCGTCCGCGCGGCCGCCGCGCACGTGGATCTGATCGGCGTCGGTGCTGATGCCCGCCTGCTGCTGCAGCACGTCGCTGATGGTCTGCACCGGCAGGTTCCGGATCTCGCTGGCGTTGACGCTGCGGATCGTCGCGCCCTGCTTGACCTCGACCAGCCGCCGCTCGGCGGTCACCTCGACCACCTTCACGGTCTGGACGACGATCTCCTCGAGCGCGAAGTTGACCACCGTGGTCTTGCCCGCGGTCACCACGGTGGCGGCCTGGCTGCCGGGGCTGTAGCCGAGGAACTGGACCTGAGCTCGTAGCTCCCGACCGGAACGCCGGTGATGATGGAACTGCCCCTGGAATCGGTGAGACCGCCGCGCTGGGCGCCCACCACGGTCACCGTGGCGAAGGGCAGCGCGTGGCCGGTCTTCTTGTCGGAGACCTTCCGGAAATCGTGCCCTTCTCCTGCGCCCCCGCGGCGACCGCGAGAACCGGGAGAAGGATGGCGGCGAGAATGGCGGACCGAAGGCGCAGGGGCATTGTCCTTTATGAGCCGACAGCGGATTCCGGTAACGTACGGCGGCCGAACGAGAGGGTCAAGCAAATCCTCCCGTTCTTGGGTCTCCGGGACTCCCCTTGCGGCTCAGGTCTCGCCGAAAGACGTTCCGGGACGCCGCGTCATCAGTTTTCGCTGATCGGATTTCACCACCAGGAACTTTCCGCGGGTCACGGTACCCCGGTCGAGGTCCTCGACCGAGAAGACGTAGAGCCCGGTCGCCACGGCTTCGCCCTTCCGCGTGATCAGGTTCCAGGCGTAGTTCGTTCCCGACCAGGAGCGGCGGCGGCGTGTCGAGGTCCCTGTCGCGGATCGTAGAGGCGCGCGCGCCCTGGCCGCGGTAGCTCCGCCCTCGAAGCGAGTCTCGAAGATCAGGTCCCCTGCCAGCGTGTAGATCCTGAGCGCCGAGTGCTCGGGCAGGTTCGCGAACCACAGGTAGTGATCGCGCACCAGCGCGCCGCGGTCCCACTCGGCCTCGACCCGGTACGGGTTCGGGAACACCGTGATCCCACCGTGCCGCTCCTCCGGCGTCGGCCCCGGCACCGCCTGGAACTTGTTCTGATTGAACCCGCTCTCGAGGCTCGGCACCTGGGCGTCGCCGAGGTCGTAGCTGGTCACCGCGCCGTAGTAGCTGAGCCCGTCGCGCAGGCCCGTGACCGAATAGCGGTAGTGGTAGGGCACGCCGTTGACGACGTGCGGGGTCGGCAGGCGGATCGCGCCGAGACCGGTGTTGAAGACCCGTGGTGTCGTGGGGAATGGCGTCAAATCGAACTGGGCCACGAGGTCTCGGGCGAAAGCGATCGAGGCCGACGTAGACGCGGTAGCCCTCGAAGTCGCGATGTCCGGGTGCGGCGCTGGTCGGATCCTCGACCGCCTCCGGCGATTCGTCCCAGTAGACGTCGAGCCGCGAGGCGTGCGGCTCGACCACGAGCCGCGGCGACGGCGGCGGCGCGGGCAGCTGGTAGTCGACGTCGGAGGCGAACTGCGCGTAGTCGGCGTGCTGGTTGAACGCCGTCTCGGTCTCGCCGCCGATGAACGCGAAGTCGACGCGCACGCTGTCGCCCGGATCGATCTGCGCGAACGGACCGACCGCGAGCACCATGATCGGCGAGCACTGCTGGCTGCCCGGCGCGCAGTCCCGAGACGTCGTCGATGCCGCCGTTGCTCATCAGCCCGTAGCGCTCGACGTCCGTGGTCGCGGGAAGTGTCGCCCGGCGAGAGAGGACCACCAGTGGAACGACACGGTCTTGCTCGCGACCGAGTCGGGATGCACGGCGAGCAGCTTCGACCCGGCCCAGGGCGGGCAGTAGGCGAAGTTGCACGCCGCCGGATACGGCGCCAGCTCGCAGTAGTGCTCCTTGGTAGAAGCGACGCGTGCGGTCGTAGTCGATGATGAGCCTTGTAGTACCAGGATCCCGGCCCGCTGTTCCGATCCGACGGCGGCCATCCTGAGTACGCGTTCTTGTTGCCGCTCGCGAGCTGCGCGTAGAGAGCCGACGTACACGTTGGCGAGCGGCGGCCCGTGGTTCACGATGGTGAAGCTGCGCGACCTCGAACGCGTCGGCGGCCGCGAGCGAGAACCCGAGCAGGCGCTGCACCACGCCGATCTGGAGTGGGCGGTGCGTGCTCGGTCTGGAATCCCGACGGCAGGCGCGCCGGCACGATCCTCGTACCGCGAGGTCAGGTCCTGATCCGAGATCGCGTTCGGCGAGTAGAAGGCGTTGTTGGGAACGCGCGAGCGCTCGACGAAGGCGCTGCCGACCGGGGTGAACTCGGTCTCGGCGGGGCCGCTCGAGCCCTGCGCTGTTGTCGACGATCGCCGCCGACACGCCGGTGAACCGACCCGTATCCGACAGCGCGCGGGCGCCGACCACAGCCCGCCCCGCGACATGTAGCTCGAGCGCCGAGCCGAGCGGGAACTCGAACGACGGCGAGCGGCTGTTGAAGTTGTTGCCGAAGAACCCGTAGTTGGTGATCGTGAGGCCGACGCGGTTCACCTGCGTGATCCGCGTGTTGTACGTGCCGTCAGCCGCCACCCGGCTCGCCGGCGCGAGCGTCGCGAACGCCGCGACCTGCAAGCAGCAACCGGACCGAACCGCCGTTCATCAGTACGCTCGTGGCGCGCCGGTCGTACTCCTCGGGAAACTCCTCCATGAAGATCCGGTCGATCTCGAGGTTGACCTCGCGCAGCACGCGCGCCTTCTGCGCGTAGGGCAGGAACGCGCTCTTGAAGCCCGTTGATGATGATCCGCTTGACCTCGTAGGGGCTGAGCCGGAACGTGCGGGCGGCGAGCGCCAGCTCCTTCGAGACCGTGGTCGCCGAGATCAGGCGGCTGTCGGTGTTGAGCGTCACGCGCAGGCCCTGGCTGGAAGTAGAAGTGGAACGGGATGCTCGCTTGATGCTCGGCACCGCGCGCGTCTGCACGTTGGAGGACAGGCAGACCTCGAGCGGGATGCGGTGGTCGTTGACGTAGCGCATCAGATCCGGGTCCTCGCGCAGCCGCGTGCCGTGGCCGATCCGGTGGGCGCCGCAGTAGTGGAGCGCCTGGGCGATGCTCGCCGGGCCGAACGCCTCGCCGGCGTGCACGGTCGAGTTGATGTTGTTCTTGAGAATGAGCCGGAACGCCGCGCGGTGCGCCTTGGCCGGATAGTCCTTCTCCTGGCCCGCGAGGTCGAACGCCAGCACGCCCCGGCCCTTGTACTCCACCGCCAGCTCCGCGAGCGCGATCGAGTAGCGCGGGTTGAGCGAGCGGATCCCGCAGATGATCACGCCGGTCGTCATCCGGTACTTGCGTCCCGGCATCCGCCAGCCCCGCGATCACCGGATCGACGATCTGCTGGAACGACAGCCGGCGCTTGCGGTGGAGGATCGGCGAGTAACGCACCTCGAGATGGCGCACGTTCTCCGTCGCGGCGTCCTCCGGCCAGCTCGTAGGCGACGCGGTAGAGCGCCTCCTCCTCCTGCATCACGCTCAGCGTGAGGTCGAAGATCTTGAGGTAGTCGCCGAGGTTCCGCGTGCGCTTGCCGGCCTCGAGCATGCGGGTCAGCTCGTGCCAGGTTCGTGGTCGGCAGCTCGACGCCCTGCTCCCGCGCCAGCTCGAGCATCGTCCGCGGCCGGAGGCAGCCGTCGAGGTGGCAGTGGATGTCGGTCTTGGGCAGCCGCTCGATGAGCGATCGGTCAGGCGCATCGGGCGGCTCCGGTCTGGGACGATTCGCATCGCCGCGCTCGGTGTCACGGGGTCCGGGACGCGCCGCGAGCGGTCATCCCCGGCGCTCGAGCGCCATGATCTTCTGCACCCGCCGCTCGTGGCGTCCGCCGCCGAAGGGCGTGGTCAGGAACAGCCGCACGATCCGCGTGGCGAGCCCGCGGTTCACCACCTTGGCGCCGAGCGCCAGCACGTTCGCGTCGTTGTGCTCGCGGGCGTTGAGCGCGGTCGCGTCGTCGTGGCAGCAGCGCACAGCGCACGCCGGCGATCTTGTTCGCCGCCATCGTCGAGCCGATCCCGGCCGCGTCGACGATCGACGCCGCGCGCGCAGCGTCCCGCCGCCACCTCGCGGCGCCACCGCGGCGGCGATAGTCGGGGTAGTCGACCGTCTCGGTGGAGTGCGTGCCGCAGTCGTGCACCGTGCCAGCCCCAGCTCCTCGGCGCACGAAACGCCGCGAGGATTTCCTTGAGCGCGTAGCCGCCGTGGTCCGACCCGATCGCGAGCCGCCGCGAGACATCCGCCCGCAGGGGCTGGGGGCCGGATTCTCGCGCGCGAGGGCGCGCTCGACGGCCTCGCGCACGACGCGCCGCACCTCGGACTCGGGCACCGGGGACATGGAGGCGGGAGAATAGCCCGACTGATTCGTGAACCGCCAGCCGAAAACTCGGCGCCGAAGGTGTCGCGCGCCGTCGCGCAGGTGCCGGCGGCGCCGAAATTCTAGCTGTCTCCATGCTGCGGAGAACGGTCCTTCCATGCTCTGGCCCTCGCGGGCCTGACTCTGATGTCGCGGGCCGCCACGGCGGATCCCGTGACGCTCGCCGACAGCACGCGCGGACCGATTCGTGGACGCTCGCGAACGGCCTCGAGGTCGTGATCCGCGACGTGCCGGCCTCGGTCGGCGTGGCGATCACGCTCGCCTACGACGTCGGCAGCGACCAGGACCCGCCGGGGCGCGAGGGTCTGGGGGCGCTGACCACGGAGGCGGCCTTCACCGGGCGCCGCCGGCGATCAGCCCGAGCGCACGCGGGACGAGATGGCGAGCCTCCGGCCGCTGGGCTGGGAGATCAAGACCACGCGGCGGCTGACCGAGCTGACCGAGGTCGCCTCCGTTTCCAGTTCCCCGGCGTGCTCCACCAGGTCGCCAACCGAATGCGGCGCGTCACCGTCACCGACAAGGGCCTGAAGGTGGCGTCGGCGACCGTCAAGCGGAGTCTCGAGCGAAGCTGGTCGACGCGACCGGACGTGGCGCTCCCTGACCCGCCTCCTGGCGGTCGCGGTCGGCATGCCCGCGGCGACGGCGGAACGCTACGCCACCGGGAAGGGCCTCGCGGGCATCGCGCGTCAAGGACGTCCAGCAGCCGGATCACAGCACTCTACGTGCCCGCCAACGCGGTGCTGAGCATCGCGGGGAACCTGGGCGGGATCGACGTGCGCCGACTGGTCGAGGGCGAGTTCGGAGGCATCCCGTCCGGGACCAAGAGCCACGCGGCGACGCACGCGCGGCTCCGCACCGGCGCGGAGCCGCCTCTCCCATCCCGGCCTGAGCGAGCCGTTCGGCGCGCTCGGCGTGATCGCGCCGGCGCTCGCCGACTCGCTCCACCCGTCGTTCTATCTCCACGCGCTCCTGTTCGGCTCGTTCGTCAAGACCCGCTGGCTGCCGCCCGCGCCACCGTTGACCTCGCGCTTCCAGTACGTGCTCTTCGACGAGCCCGATCTCGCGATCTTCTATCCGCCGGTCTCCATCGATGCCCGCGACACGCTCCGCTCGTCCGAGGAGTTCGCGGTGGCGCTGCGGGAAATGCCGGGCGAGAACGCCGAAGTGGAAGTGTACGATCGCATCCGGCGTGGCGCCGGCTGGCTGCTCGGGGCGCCCTTCCCCTGCCGCTGCTGCAGACGATGCGCGCAGCGAGCCGGGCATGCTGCTGACGCTCGCGAGCAGCATGGCGGCGCGCGCGACCTGGGGCGACGAGACGTTCTGGGCGAGCTACCGGCGGCGCTTCGACCAGAATCTCGAGACCGACTGGGTCTACTGGCGAGGCTACTTCGCGGCGCTCAAGAACCAGGTCGAGATGCGACTGCTCCCGGCGGGAAGCCTTCCGGATCGCCCTGATCGAGCGCGCACCGATCGCGCGCGCTCGTCCCGCGCGGTCCGCGTCACGCTCTGATTGCCGTCCCCTCACCCCGATGCTACGTTGCGGCCGCATGGCGCGGCGCATCCTCATCGGCATTGCCGGCGGATCGGGCTCCGGCAAGACGCTGGTCGTCGCGCACCATCGTTCGCGAGCTGGGATCCGACCGCGTCGTCGTCATCGATCAGGACTCGTACTACAAGAACCTCGAGGACATCCCGCTACCGCGACCGGGAGGCCCGCAACTTCGACCACCCCGACGCCTTCGACAGCGAGCTGCTCAAGCGCCACGTCCGCGACCTGCTCGACGGCCGCCCGGTCGAGCAGCCGATCTACGACTACTCGCAGCACCGCCGACTCGCTGGAGACGCGGACCGTCGGCGAGCACCTCGTGATCGTGCTCGAGGGCATCCTGATCTTCGTCGATCCCGAGCTGCGCGATCTGATGGACATCAAGCTGTTCATCGACGCCGACCCCGACGTGCGCTTCATCCGCCGCCTGCGCGCGCGACCTGGTCGAGCGCGGGCGCTCGGTCGACAGCATCGTCCGCCAGTACGAGGAGAGCGTGCGGCCGATGCACATGCAGTTCGTCGAGCCCTCGAAGCGCTACGCCGACCTGATCATCCCCGAGGGCGGGCCACAACAAGCGTGGCGATCGATCTGGTGAAGACCAAGATCCGCGAGCTGCTGCGCGAGCGCGGGGTGAGCGTCGCGGCGCCAATCCGGTGGGCTGAGAGATCGGACCCGCGGCGTCGCGGGTTCCCAGCTCTAGTGGACCGTCGCCGCCCGCGGGCCGCACCTCGCCGGGCGCGCGCCGCGCGAACCGGCTTGCCTCTGCTCGGCGGCGAGCGCGTGAGTAGGCGCGCAGCGTCTCGCCGACCGCCCATGCGGCGTGGCAGGGCGCCGCGCGGAGCATGCGGCGCGTCGCCGTCCGCGCGCTCGGGCAGCATGCCCGAGGCCGTGGCGACCGGATCAGGCTCGCCGAGCGGCTCGAGCAGCGCGAGCGCCGTCCGCGCGATCGCCCGCGGACGCGCTCGCGTCGCGATCGCGAAGTGCGGCAGCAGCCACGTCCACCGCCGTGCCCTGATGCTGGGCGCCCGCGCGCGCCGCGGGATCGCCGGATCTCGCGCCGCGATGTGGCGCGGGATCGTCGGGCGACAGGCTGCGGAGACCGTGCGAGGTGAGCAGCATCCGCGCCGCAGCGCGTCGAGCACCGCGCGGCGCTGCGACGCCGGACAGCGGGCTGTCGGGCAGCGACAGCGCCAGGATCTGGTTCGGACGGATCGACGGCGTCGTTGCCGTCGGGCCGTCGAGGACGTCGTACAGGCAGCGCGGTCGTCGGGATTCCAGAACCGCGCGAACCCGCGCTCGACGCTGCGCGCGCGCGCCTCGTAGCGACTCGCGTGGCGCGCTTGCAGCCGCCGCGCGAACCCGGCCATCGCGGTGAGCGCGTTGTACCAGAGCGCGTTCACCTCGACCGGCTTGCCGTGCCGCGGCGTCAGCGCCCGGTCGCCCGCGCCGCGCGTCCATCCAGGTGAGCGTCGCGCCGTCCTCGCCCGCGGCGCAGCAGGCCGTCGTCGGGATCGACGACGATGCCGCAGCGCGTGCCGCGCTCGTTCCACGCGCCCACGTCCTCGAGCACGCGGATAGACTCTCGGCCGAGGAACCGGTCGTCGCCGGTCGCCTCGTGGTAGGCGCGCACCGCCTGGAAGAACCACAGCGCCGCGTCGACGCTGTCGTACTCCGGGCTGCTCGCCCTGATCGGGGAAGCAGTTCCGGCAGCATGCCGCCGCTCGACGTGCCGCGCGAAGGTCGCGAGCATCGCCGCGCGCGACTCCGGGCCGGCCGGTGGCGCCAGCGTCAGCCCGGGCAGCGCGACCATGCGCGTCGCGGCCGCGATCGCCTGAACCACGGATAGCCGGCGATCACCGTGCGGCCGTTGGCGTCGACGCGGCTCGAGCGGCTCGGCGATGAAGTCGTCCGCGGCGAGCACCGAGCTGGCGGACCCACGCCGGCGCGGTGCCGCGCGACCGACGGCTGCGCGCGCTGCCAGCGCCTCGAGCCAGGCTGCGCTCGTGCGCGCGGCGGCGCGCGAGCGCCGAGACGAGCGCGAGCGGCGCCGCCACGCCGGTGCCCGCGTCGCGCCGCGTGCTCGCCACCACGCGTGAACTCGTCGCCGGGCTGCGAGCCGGACGCACGATCTCGCGCCGCGAGCAGGTGGTCCTCGCGCGACGCGAGCGCCGCGCTCGCGCCTCGACGCGCGAGCGCGAAGCCGCGATACCAGCTCGTGGCGCGGACGGATCTCGGCGCCGGGCGCCAGCGAGCCAGAGCGGCGTCGCGCCGTCGTAGCGCCTCGATCCGCACGCCGCCCGGTGGCGGGCTCGACCGCGAGCGTCCACTCGCCGCGCGCGAGCAGCTCGACGCGGCGTCGCGATGGTTGACGAGCGCCTGCAGGCGCAGTCGCACCGGCGCCGCGGCGGCGGCGCAGTCGGTACTGGACGTAGGTGGTGTTCTCGCCGTGCTCCATCCACACGCCGCTTCTCGAGCCGGGTGTCGCCGATCGCCCACACCCAGGCCGGGATCGTCGTCCTCGAGCCGGAACGACTCGAGATGGACGTGGCCGGCGCGGGTCGACCGCGCCGCTCGTCCAGCGGCTGGTGTCGAGCGTCGATGCGCTCGCGCCGTCGATCTCGAGCGTCTCCGACGAGCTTGGCGAGCAGCAGCGTGCGGCCGAGCGGCGGCTCGAGCGCGCGCGAACAGGCAGGCCGTGATGCCGGCGGAGTGAGCGCGCCGCGACACGGTGCCGGAGGCGAAGCCGCCGATGCCGTTCGTGACGCAGCCACTCGAGGCGAGCGGCGACGCTCCGGGTCGCCGAGCCGATCTCGTACCGAAGCGTCAGCTCGCTCATGGATCCTCCATGCATCGAAGACGCGTTCCGTGCGCGTCGAGCCATGCCGGGCGATCGTAGGATGCTTCACTCGAACGCAAGCTCGAATGCACGGTTCCGATGCGGTCGGCCCGGACCGTGATCGTTGACACCTACCCGGCCGCGTTGGTTAGCGTCCCGCGACCATGGCCGAGCCTCCGCACCGCACTATCCCGCCAGCGGTTGGATCGAAGTGATCGTCGGCAGCATGTACAGCGGCAAGACCGAGGAGCTGATCCGCCGCCTGCGCCGCGCCCAGATCGCCCGCCAGCGGGTCGAGATCTTCAAGCCGGCGATCGACGACCGCTACGCCGCGCGACGCGATCGTCTCGCACAGCGAGCTGCGCATCCCGTCGCGCGCGGTGCAGACCGCGCAAGGACATCCTGCGCTACGCGCACGAGGCCGCAGGTGATCGGCATCGACGAGGGGCAGTTCCTGGGCCCCGACCTGGTCAGGCGTGGTCGAGCGGCTGGCGCGGCAGCGGCAAGCGCGTGATCGTCGCCGGGCTCGACCAGGACTACGCGGGCGCGCCGTTCGAGCCCATGCCGCAGCTGCTCGCGATCGCCGAGTACATCACCAAGACGCTGGCGATCTGCGTGGTGTGCGGCGCGCCGGCCAACCGCACCTACCGCAAGGTGAAGCGCGCGCGGCCGCGTGGTGGTCGGCGGCGCCGACCTCTACGAGGCGCGCTGCCGCCGCTGCTACGAGCTGGGCCGCGCGCGTGCGCGCCCGGCGACGCCGCCCCATCCACCGGAGGCACCCGATGAGTCTCGCCGAATCGCCCGCGCGCCGTCGCCGCCGCTCGCCGCCGCGCTGGCGCTGCTGCCGCCGCGTGCGCAAGCCGAAGGCTCGAGCAGACCGCCGCCGCGAGCGGCCGCGCCGCGCTCAAGGTCGGGCTGGTGTTCGACGTCGGCGGCCGCGGCGACAAGTCGTTCAACGACGCCGCCTACGCCGGGCTCGAGCGCGCGCAGAAGGAGCTCGGCGATCGACGTTCCACACGCTCGAGACCGGCGAGGGCACCGACCGCGAGGCGCGCGATGCGCCAGCTCGCGGCCGGCGGCTCGCAGCTCGTGTTCGGCGTCGGCTTCCTGTTCACCGACGACATCCGCAAGCTCGCGCAGCGAGTTCCCGAACGTGAAGTTCGCGTGCATCGACTACACCGTGAAGCCCGGCGACACGCTGCCGCCCAACCTGGTGGCGCTCAAGTTCAAGGAGGAGGAAGGCTCGTACCTGGTCGGGCGCGCTCGCCGCGCTGCTCAGCAAGACCGGCAAGCTCGGCTTCGTCGGCGGCATGGAGATCCCGCTGATCAAGAAGTTCGAGGCCGGCTACAAGGCGGGTAGCAATACGTAATAG